>Ga0070741_10007530_pt1 | contig 22465 bp, 20 predicted proteins | sample Coa_R1_4_FD_66440 | JGI IMG/M metagenome (GOLD analysis project Ga0070741, IMG submission 66440) | Surface soil microbial communities from Centralia Pennsylvania, which are recovering from an underground coalmine fire - Coalmine... | ecosystem: Environmental > Terrestrial > Soil > Unclassified ... | reverse complement strand
CCACGGGCACACCCTAGATGACCGGCGGGTCGGACTACCCGGCGGCGATCCGCCGCAGGCTGCGCCAGAACAGGAGCTGGGAGAGCTCCTGCGAGAGCTCTCCGAGCAGGCGGAGATCCTCCTTGCCCTTCTCGCGGCGCTCGACGCTTCGGCCGCGGAGCACGGGCGCCATCAGCTGGCCGAGCAGTGCACCTGCCCGGTCGGCGCCGGTCTGGAAGGTGCGGAGATGCCGCGGGCTCATCCCGTAGGCCGCGAGCCGGGCGCAGACGGCCGCGACGTCCGCGTCCGTCTCGGGGTAGCGCTTCTGCCCGCGCGTGCCGGTCGCGGCGATCAGCCCGTACTCCTCGAGCTCTCGCGCGAAATCCGGGGCGACGCCGGCACGGGCGCACAGCTCGTCCAGGCCGAGCTCCGGCTCCGCCGCCGCCAGCGCCTGCCGCTTCCGCCGCCGCTCCTTCGCGAGCGGCGAGGCGAGCTCCTGGCGGATGACACGCAGCGGCAGGAACTCGTCGCGTTGCAGGCGCAGGATCGTCTGCAGCCGGTCGACGTCCTCCTCGCCGAACAGGCGGTAGCCCCCCGGCGTTCGCCTCGGCGTCAGCAGGCCCTGGTCTTCGAGGTAGCGGATCTTCGAGATGGAGATGTCGGGGAACTCCGCCTTCAGCCGGCGGCAGACGGCGCCGATCGTCTGCAGGCGCGGCGACTGCGGCGAGCTCTCGACCGGTGCGCTGACGCTCATCGCGACAGGAACACGAGCCGGTACTTGCCGATCTGCAGCTCGTCGTCGTCGGCGAGCGCCGCGTGCTCGATCCGGCGCCGGTTGAGAAACGTGCCGTTCAGGCTGCCCTGGTCCTCGATCGCGAAGCGTCCGCCGCTCTCGGTGATAACGGCGTGGCGGCGCGAGACGGTGACGTCGTCGAGGAAGATGTCGCACTCGGGCGAGCGGCCAATGGTCGTGCGCCCGCGGTTGAGGGCGAACGCCTCGCCTGTGCGCCCGCCGCCCGACCTGACGACGAGCGCGGGCCCCTGCACGCCCTCGAGCCCCGCCGTGGCCTCCTCCGAGACGTCCTCCGGGACGTACGTCAGCGTCGTCTCGGCCTCGACGGCATCCCGGTCGAGCAGGGCGCCGCAGCGCGCGCAGAACTTCGCCGTCTCCGAGTTCTGGAAGCCGCACTCCGAGCAGTACACGTGGCTCATCGGCGATCTCCGCAGCGAGGAGCGCCTGCCGGGACACGGTTCGCGACGACGGTCGCTCCGCCTCGGCAACCGGGCGAGCGCCGTCGGCTCACCCTTCGGCGCCGGCGTCGGGCGCGGACTTCCCCGTCAGGATCTCGCTCAGGCGATCGACGTCGACCTGGGCGAGCTCGCCCTCCCCCTTGCTCTTCAGCCTGACGACGAGCTCGGCCCGCAGGATGTCGATCTTCCCGTGCAGGATCCGGCGGCGGTAGGAGAGCTCGTTCTCCTCGTCCTCCAGCCGGTCGATCAACTCCTTCAGCTCTGCGTCGCCGAGCTTGGTGAGATCCGGAAGCGCTTCCACGGGCTCCTTTCGATCGGGTCAGCCAGCCGGCTGCTCATTGAAGCAGCCGGCCGGTGAAGGGTCAACCTCAAGTTGAGATTTGCGCCTTTGGCTCGTTTTCCTGCTCGGCGAGGATGGCGGCGACCAGCCCGCGCAGCTCCTCCTCGAGCTCGCTCGTCAGCTCGTCCGTCCGGCCCTCGGCGTAGACGTGCAGGACCGGCTCGTCCGGGTCCGGGCTCACCTGCGCCCAGCCGCGCTCGTCGCGGACCTTGACGCCGTCGATGAGCTCGAGCTCCCTGCCTTTGAGCTGCTCGGCGAGCACCCGCATGACGAGCCCTTTCACGCTCCAGGGGCAGTGCAGCTGGCGGTGGCGAACGAGCGACCTCGGGATACCGGCGACGAGCTCCGAGATCGGCGTCGCCGCCGCTGCCAGCAGCTCGAGCAGCATGCACAGGCTGGCGACGGCGTCGTAGGCGGGCAGGAACGCCGGGAAGATGTACCCGCCGCCGACGGCGCCGGCGAACACGACCCCGTCGGACGCTGCGACGCGCATCAGCTCCGCGGGCGCGGACGGCGTCCGGACGAGCTCGAGCCCTCGCTCGGCCGCGACCAGCTCCGCCTGCTCCGTGACGGACACCGGGACCGCCACACGTCCCCCGCGACCTTTCCGGCCGAGCAGCCGCAGGAAGAGCAGGAGCGTCTTCTCGACGGGGATCTCCCGCCCGCGCTCGTCGACGAGGTAGAGGCGCTCAGCGGCGCGGTCGAAGACGGCGCCCAGGTCGGCGCCGGCCGCCCGCACGAGCCGCTTGAGGCGCCCGAGCGACTCGTGGAGCTCGGAGCGGCCGGGCTCGGGCTGCGGCGCTGTCCTGCTCGTCGCGATCGCCTCCACCCCGAGCGGGGCGAGGAGCAGCGGCAGGACGAACTCCGCCGACGACTGGCCGTAGTCGATGCCGATGCGGAACCGCCGGGCGCGGATGGAAGCGGCGTCGAGGTTCCGCAGCAGATCCTGCGCGTACGCGTCCGTCGCCTCGACGGGATTCGTGATCGTGCCGATGTCGCTGACAGCGACCCGCCGGAGCTCGTGACGCATGAAGTGCTTCTCGATCTCCTTCTCGAACGCCGACGTCATCTGGATGCCGGGCTGCTCGAAGAAGCGGATCTCGACCATCTCGGGGTCGAGCTGGCTCACGCCCACGTGGAAGCCGGCGTCCAGACCCCGCGTGCGCAGCAGGTGTCGGCCGACGGCGGCAGGCAGCACGCGCAGGTCGGCGACGTGCACGCCGGTTGCGATCAGGCCCGAGACCATCGACCAGGCGATCATCCGGCACGCCTGCGGCGACTCGCGGCTCGCGACGACGCGCGCGCCTCGCTTGAGCGACGTGCCGAGCGCTGCCGCGAGCCGCAGCGCTGTGTCGGGCGTCAGGTCGACGTTGACGAGGCCGGAGACCCCGTTCTTCCCGAACAGGTGCGTGGAGGCGCGAGCCTCCCAGATGAGGCTCTCACGGATGTGGGCGCCGGACTCGACCTCCTTGTACGGATAGATGCGGACGCCGGGGGCGACGACGCTCTCGTCGCCGAGCACAACCTCGTCGCCGATCGCGGCCCGCTCGTGCACGTGCACGTGCGAGCGGATGTCGCAGGCTCGGCCGACGATCGCCCCCTCGATGACGGTGCTGCGGCCGACGTAGGTGGACGCGTCGATGATCGAGCGGGCGACCCGCACCTGGTCGCGCAGGGTGACGTTCGCTCCCAGCACCGTGTGCGCGCCGATCGACGCCTGCGGCGAGATGCGGCAGTCGTTGCCGATGTAGGCCGGTCCTTCGACGCCTTCGAGCTCGTCCAGCTCGACGCCCTCGCCGATCCAGATGTTGCCGCGCAGCCTGATGCCGTCGATCTGCAGCGCGACTCGGCCGTCGAGCGCGTCGATGTTCGCCTGCCGGTACTGGTCGAGGTTGCCGATGTCCTGCCAGTAGCCGTCGCACGAGCAGCCGTACAGCGGCCTGCCCATCTCCAGCAGGAGGGGGAAGAGATCCTTGGAGAAGTCGTACGGGCGATCGTCCGGGACGTGCCGGAGCACCTCCGGGTCGAGGACGTACACGCCGGTGTTGATCGTGTCGGAGAACACCTGCCCCCAGGAGGGCTTCTCCAGGAACCGCTCCACGCGGCCGTCCTCGTCGACGACGACGATGCCGAACTCGAGCGGGTTGTCGACGGACTTGAGCGCGATCGTCGCCGCCGCCTGCCGCTCGCGGTGGAAGCTCGCAAGCGCCGTCAGGTCGAAGTCGCAGAGGGCGTCGCCGGAGATGACGAGGAACGGCTCGTCCAGCCGTCGCGAGGCCAGCCGCACCGATCCCGCCGTCCCCATCGGCACCTCCTCGACCGAGTACTCGATGCCGACGCCGATCGACTCCCCGTCGCCGAAGTAGCTCCGGATCGCCTGCGGCAGGAACGCGAGCGTGACGATCACCTCCTCGATCCCATGCCGGCGGAGCAGGTCGAGGATGTGCTCCATGCACGGCTTGCCGACGATCGGCACCATCGGCTTGGGCTGGTTCGACGTCAGCGGGCGGAGCCTCGTCCCCTCGCCGCCCGCCATGACCACCGCCTTCACCTGCTCACCGCCTTCCGCGAGCGCTGCACCGCCCTCGCCGCCCCGCCCGCGTACAGGCCGCCGGCGGCGAGCGCCAGGCCCACCCCTGTCCAGAAGAGCCAATGAGGCCAGTCGTCCCCGGCGTGCGTGACGATCACAGCCGCCACTGCCGCGTACAGCACCCACGTCGCCAGCTTGCCGAGCAAGTTGACCGAGAAGCGGTAACCCCGCGGGGCGACGAGCGGCGCGCCGGCGACGAGTACGAGGTCGCGGGCGACGACGATCGCCAGCGCCGCCCAGGGCAGGCGATCGGCGAGGAAGAGCAGCAGGACGGCGGCGTCGATCATCAGCCGGTCGGCGAGCGGGTCGGCGTACCTCCCGAACTGCGACTCGACCCGCCACCGCCTCGCCAGCCAGCCGTCGACCTGGTCGGTGACCGCCGCGACGCCGAAGACGATGCCCGCCGGCCAGCTGTGCCCGCCGTCTGCCTTCACCATCAGCACGACGAACAGCGGGACGAGAGCGAAGCGGACGATCGTGAGCGCGTTCGGGATCCGCGCGGCGGCGACGGGGACGACGGTCGTGGTCACGCTCCTAGGATAGTTTCCGGCACGCCGCCGCCCCAGCCGGCGGGCCGCCGCACCGGGGCCTCCAGCCTCCTCCCCACCTCGAGCATATCCGGCGGCGGCGCACGCGTGTGTGACGGGGCAGCGCCGAAACCGTGACAATCCGACGGTGGCGACTCCGCGGCTCAGGCTGCCCGGCTTCGTCTCCGCGCACTCGCACGGGTTCCAGCGCGCGCTCCGCGGCCGGGTCACAGGGAGGGACTTCTGGGCCTGGCGGCAGGCGATGCTGGACGAGGCGGCCCGCCACACACCCGACACGGTGCGCGCCGCCTACGCCGACGTCTACCGGGAGCTCCTCGGCGCCGGCTACACGGCCGTCGGCGAGTTCCACTACCTCGGTTTCGCCGAGGCGCTGGCGGCGCTCGATGCCGCGCGCGAGGCCGGCATCGACATCGTCCTGCTGCTCGCCGCCTACGAGCGTGGCGGCCTCGAGCGGTTCCGCCAGCCCTCGCTCGCCGCCTACCTCGACCAGGTATCCGAGCTCCGAGCCCTCGGCGCGCGAGTCGGGCTCGCGCCGCACTCCGTGCGGGCCTGCTCCCGCGGATGGCTCGAGGCGATCGGGGAGGCGGCCCGCCGGCTCGGGCTCGTGCTGCACGTGCACGCCGACGAGCAACCGCGCGAGATCGCCTCCTGCCTCGCCGAGCACGGCCTGCGCCCGATCGAGCTCCTCGCCGACACGGGCTGCCTCGGGCCCCGGACGACGGTCGTGCACGCGACGCACGCCGACGCGAACGAGCTCGACCTCCTGGCCGAGTCGGGAGCGCGCGTGTGCCTGTGCCCGACCACCGAGGCGAACCTCGGCGACGGCTTCGCCCCCGTCCGCGAGCTCCTCGCGCGCGGCATCCCCATCTGCATCGGCTCCGACTCGAACGTCCGGGTCGACCCGCTCGAGGAGCTGCGGGAGCTCGACGGCATCGCGCGCCGCGCCGCCCTCGCCCGCGACGTCGTCCCGCTCGAGCCGCTGCTCGCGATCGGGTCGACGGCCGGGGCGGCGGCCATCGGCCTCGACGCGTGGCGCGACGTGGAGGTCGACCCCGCTCATCGCTGCCTGCGCGGGATCGACCCGGAGAACATCCCCGCGGCCCTCGTCCAGGGCTGCTCGGGCGGCGCGCTGTCGCCGGCCTGAGCGGCCGAGCCGGCAGCCGCCGGGCTCGACGACCCGCGAACAGACGGGAAAGGCGGCGGGTTTCCCCGCCGCCTTTCCGTTGTCGCCTCTCGCGAGACGACTGGGGGTGATGTCGAGCTAGGCGCTGACCTTCACGAGCCCAGTACCCCAGTTCGTCGCCGGCCCACGCGTGCCGCCGCAGGTCGGATCGATGACGTAGGTCGCGTCATCGCAGTTCGGGTACTGGATGTACTCCGTCGCCAGGTACAGCGTGTGGCTGTCGCCCACGGCGGCGGAGTAGTCGCCCCAGCGAGGCCCGCCACAGATGAGGACCGACGCGTTGCAGAAGTCGTCCTCGGGGCCCTGGCCTGCCAGGACGACCGGGATGCTGCCGACCCTTGAGTGGACGCTCACCCTCGAGACGGCGACACTGGGGAAGTTCGTGTTGCCGGTGAGGGTGTAGACGATCGCGCCGGCCGTGCCGTCGATGTTGACGCCGATGGCCGGGAAGATCACGTCGTTGTTCCAGTTGGCGATGTAGCCCTGCTGGTTGACGTGCCCGCCGATCAGAGCCCCGCCAGACCACACCGGCGACACGGAGAAGTACGCGATCGCCGAGCGGCGGTGCTGGTGGTGGATCGGATCGGTGACGAGCGCCTTCGTGTTCAGGCCAGCCCAGATGTACGCCGAGTGGTTCGACGGCTTGACGGACTTGACCTCGTTCATGCGATCGTCGTTGTTCGCCACCGGGCCGGGCGTGCAGAACGGCCCGATGAAGAAGTCACAGAACGGCGTGTTCCCCGACGACGGCTGCTCCGCGTACGGCGCGAAGAACGGCGTGTCGGTGGCCGGGAAGCCGTAGTTCTCGACTCCCACGGTGGCCCACTGGAAGAAGATCACCGGCGAAACCGTGTTGATCGAGCTCGTGTTCGTGAACGCCCACAGCGCGATCCGGTTGTCGACGGAGCCCCACCAGTCGAGCGCGCTCATCGCGAACTCGGTGCCGCCCTGGTCGAGCGAGTACTTCATGTTCGGCGACGTCGCCGGCTGCACGGAGTACCAGCAGTACGGGAACGGCGGTCCGAACGCGTTCGGGAAGACGCCCGCGCCACAGTCGTCGAAGCCCTCCGGCGTCGGGTTCGTCCCGAAGTTGTCGAGCGGCCCGAAGACGATGTTCGGGAACATCGACCCGAGGGCGAGCGCCGTCTTGTCGATGATGTACATCCACGCACCGTTGAACGCGCTGCCGAACAGGTCGAACGAGTTCGTCGACAGGAAGATCGCGTTCTTGTTCGCCCCCAGCAGCGGCTGGTCGGGCAGACAGAACGGCGAGCAGACGTAGCCGTCGAAGCTCGTGTCGATCACGTAGATGTTCCACGGTGCAAGCGGGTCAGGCTGCGTGCTGACCGCCAGGAAGAGCGCCGTCCCCGTCGTGTCGTACGCGAGCTCGGAGACGAACCACTTGCGCGTGTCCGGATCGTAGTACGCCTTCGGATCGGACAGGTTCGTGATCCCCGTCGCCAGGATGGCGGGGGCGAAGAACGACTCCATCGACTCCGCCGAGGCGGCGTGGCCGAAGTTCGTATCCATGATCTGGAACACGTTGTTCACGGCCTCGAGCACGAAGCCGTTGCCCTCGGCGAGGGCCTGGTCGGGCGGGACGAGCTCGTAGCCGCCGACCGTGGCCTGCGTGTACGAGTTCAGGCCGAGCGCCGACCCGCTGTACTTGGCGCTCGTGATCGGCAGGCTCGTGGCCTGCGGGATCCCCGCCGCGGCCGGGACGGGCGCCTGGCCGCCGGTCGGGGCCTTGCCGACCGCCCTGTTCACCTTGCCCGGGATGGCCCGGTTGATGTTCTTGCTCAGCTTGGCACCAGCCGTCACGCTGGCCTGGGTCGGCAGCGCCGGCTTGATCACGGCGCCCGGCACGAACGACGCCTTGCCGACGTTCCTCGCTGCCTTGTTCTTGCCGAACTTGATCGGCTTCCCGGCCGCGCTGTGCGACGCCGAGCTGGCTGCGCTCACCGACGCAGCAGTCACGGCGGCCGCAAGCAGCACGGACAGGAAGGCCGCTGCTGTTGCGAGTTTGCGTCGCTTCACAGATTCCTCTCCTCTCGATTCCAACTGCTCCTCTCCTCTTCCTCAGCCAGCACCCTGCACACCCCTGCCGTCGAGGACATCACCCCCCTTTCCCACCGCTCGCTTCCATCACCCGTCTGCAACGTCCGTGGACCCATCTCGGAGACAGGGCCACATCCCTGAACGACGAGTCCGGGGCGCGTACGCACGAAGCACCGACGGACCCTTGTACCAGCGCGGCCGGACGGCCCCCCGAAGGAGCGCGTCGGCCGGCACGTCTCCGGCGGACCACGCCGCAGCCGGCGGTTTGCGCAAGCGAATAAGCGTCCGTCACGCGCACTGCAGGCATGAGCCTAGACGGCTCGACTGGCAAAAGCAAGTTCGGGCGAGGCGCTCCGGCAGCCCGGTCCGGCCGACCTTGGCCCTCGCTTCGAGGGACGCGGAAGTGTGCAAGCAGCCGTGACGGCACGGGCTGCCATTCGTCGCCGGAGGGCTGTTCCCTTCCCGCGAGCAGCGGCTTCCGCGCCCGTCCCGGCTGGGCCGAGGCCCGGTAGGCGGCAGTCCAGTACGCGGTGCGGGCGAGGTACGCCTCCGAGGCCGCCCGGCCGCGGAGGCCGTAGGCTCCGTCGTACGACGCGTACGCCTCCGCGACGGGAGAGCTGCCCCGCGCCGCAGCGGCCGCCGGCCGGCGGCCGGGCCCCGACACGGCCGGCTCGATCTGCGTTCCCTCGTGCCACTCGTTGTAGCTCGTGATCGTGACTCGGTCCGCGCGCGCCTCGATCGCCGCGCGCCACATCGCGTCGTACGTCGCGCCGTCGCGGCGCGGCCTGACATGCACGTCGCCCGTCGCCCGCAGGGCGTCGTAGCCGGGGCCGACGGAGGGCGCGCACAGCAGGTGCAGCTCCCTGGCGCGCTCGCACAGCCGCCCGAACGAGGACGGTCCGTACTGGACGACGTCGTAGGTGTAGACGCCGTCGAACCCGGCCGCAGCGGCTCGCGCGACGTTGGCCGTCTGTGCGAGCACCTGGACGCCGTGCAGCGTCCCCAGCACCTGCTTCCAGCTCGACTCGTCGGAGTCCGCGAACGGGTCGTAGACGTAGAACCTGGTGATGCCGAGCCCGAGCAGGTGCGCGACGTCCGTGCCGACGCTCTCGGCTGTGCGGTCCGGATAGGGCTCGATCTGGACGGCGACCGAGAGGCCCTGCGCCCGCGCCGCGCGCAGGACGAGGGGGAGCCGCTCGTCCTCGATCGACCCCCACCCCCACCAGGAGCTGACGACCTCCTGGATGCCCGCGCGCGCGATCTCCTTCATCTGCGCGCGCACCACCGCCGGGTCGGAGCTCGAGTACGGGCCCCGCGCCGGGTAGTAGCTCGAGGCGAGGTCGAGCGGCGGGTGATGCCCGTCCTGGTCCCAGTGCAGGTAGGAGCCGTCGCGCTGCGGCGTCCCGTACCAGGGGTAGTAGAAGATGGACGTCTCGCCGGCGGCGAGTGCGCGGGCAGGTGCGAGCAGGACGAGGAGGCTAAGCACGAGCAGGGGCTTCGTCATGGCTTCCGCGGTGCGACCGACCGCCCGCGAGATGATGTCAGTGTCGGCAGATGGCCGCCACTTCTTGAGCGGCCCGCGCGCGGCGCGCTGGACGCGCTGTTCGAGCGACGGCCGAAACGCCCGGGCGTCGCAGGCTGCGCCGAGTCGGGGCGGGCAGATTCGAACTGCCGACCTCTAGTCCCCCAGACTAGCGCGCTAACCAGGCTGCGCCACGCCCCGGCAGGCCGAGTGTAGCCGACCCGCGGCGGTCCTCTTCGCGCAGCGCCGCCGCAGCGGGAGCGGACGGGAGTCGGCGCGGGCGCAGGCAGGCGGCCTCATGGAGAGGTGGATCCGTGCCGACAACGAGGGAGATGACGCGGACGGTGCGCATCGCGCTCATCGCAGCGGCGACGGCCTGCGCGGCGGTGTCGGCGCCGGTCGCGGCCGCGATGGGGGACGCGCGCGTGGCGGTGCTGCAGGTCGCCCTCCGCGCCAGGCATCTGTACGCCGGCCCCATCGACGGCGAGCTCGGGCCCGGTACGACCGGGGCCGTCCTCGCGCTGCAGCGCCGCACGGGCCTCGTCCCGGACGGCGTTCCGGGCCCGCGCACGCTGCGGGCGCTCGGACGTTTCGTCAGCCCGACGCTCGGCTCGCGGCCTCTCTCGCTGGGAGCGGTCGGCGGAGACGTGGTCGAGCTCCAGTTCCTGCTCGCCTGGCACGGATTCCCCTCGGGCGCATTCGACGGCACGTTCGGGGCGCGCACGCAGGCTGCGCTGCTCCGCTTCCAGCGCTGGGCGGGGCTCGAGCCGGCGGGCGTGGCCGGCCCCGCCACCGTCCGCGCGCTCCAGGCTCCGCCGCCCACCTCGCCCATCCGCCTCGCGTGGCCGGTGCGGGCGCCCCTCGGAGACGGCTTCGGGCCCCGGGGCGACCGCTTCCACGCGGGGATCGACCTGGAGGCGCCCTACGGTACGCCGGTGCGGGCGGCCGGCCCCGGCCGGGTCGTGTTCGTCGGCCTCGCCGCCGGCTTCGGCAAGCTCGTGGTCGTCGAGCACGCGGGCGGGATCGAGACCTACTACGCCCACCTGTCGCGGATCGTCGTCGTCTTGGACGAGCCGGTGACGGTCGGCTCGCTCCTCGGGCTCGTCGGGGCGACCGGCGACGCGACGGGGCCCCACCTGCACTTCGAGGTGCGCCTGCGCGGGGCGGCGGTCGACCCGCTGAGCGCGCTCGACTAGCGCTCCCGGCGCTCCTCGCGCAGGCGGCGGTAGAGGCGGTCGACGAGATCCGGCATCCGCTCGAGCCCCTCGGTGATCGCTCGGATCCGGTACTCGAGGAAGTGCTCCGGCTCGACCGAGAGCGCCTTCGCCAGCCTGGCGATCACCTCGTTGGACGGGACGGGGCGGCTCCCGTGGACGATGTGGTTCAGGTAGCCGGCCGACAGTCCGGTCTTCGCGGCGAGCCCGCGGTAGGTCGTCTGCGTCTCGTCCATCAGGCGGACGACCGTTGCGCCGAACGGCTCCTCGCTGAACCGCCGCCGCTTCGGCACTAGCCTGCCACCTCCGCCGGCGCGAGACGCCGCTCCCGGCCCGTCTCGCGGTCGTGCACGTCGACGAGCCCGTCCTCGAGGCTCCTCTTCCCAGCCGTGATCCGCAGCGGCACGCCGATCAGGTCCGCGTCCGCGAACTTCTCCCCGGCGCGGGCGTCGCGGTCGTCGAGGAGGACGCTGCGGCCGCGCGCGGACAGCGCCTGCGCGGCCTGCTCGGCGATCCGCTCGGCTCCGGGCAGCGCGATCACGTGCGCATCGTACGGCGCGATCGAGGCGGGCCACACCATCCCGCGCTCGTTCCCACGCTGCTCGACGACGGCCGCCATCACCCGCGCCGGGCCGATGCCGTAGCTGCCTCCGAGAATCGGCCGCTCCCGGCCGTCCTCGTCGAGGAAGGTCGCGCCGAGCGGCTGCGAGTAGAAGCTGCCGAAGTTGAAGATGTGGCCAACCTCGACGGCGACGCGGAACCGCAGCGCACCGCCGCAGCGCGGGCAACGGTCGCCCTCGCGCGGCTCGCGCAGGTCGGCGAAGCGAGGCTGGTAGTCGCGGCCGGCCTGCACCCCGCGCAGATGCCAGCCGTCGCGGTTCGCGCCCGTCACGAACTGCCCGTCTCGGAGGGTCTCGTCGGCGATCACCTCGCCGACGAACCCTACGGGACCGAGCGAGCCGCCGCTCGCGCCGAAGGCCGCCCGGATCTCGTCGTCGGTGGCCGGTCGCGAGGCGCCGGGGAGCGCGTCGAACAGCTTCGACTCGCTCAGCCGGTCGTCGCCGCGGACGAGCGCCAGCACGAGCGTGCCGTCGTCCCTGACGACCGGCATCGCCTTCGAGGTGGCGGCGAGGTCGACGCCGAGGAAGTCGGCGAGGGCCTCGCAGGTGACCACGCCCGGCGTCTCGACCTCCTCCGGGCGGTCGAGCGGCGGCGGCAGCTCCGGTGGGCGCGGCACCGCCCGCGCCACCTCCAGGTCCGAGGCGAAATCGCCGCGCTCGCAGGTGACGAGCGTGTTCTCGCCGGAGCCGGAGGGCGCCAGGAAGTCGACGCTGAACTTCCCGCCCATGATCCCGCTCTCGGCTTGAACGTCGTACACCTCGAGCCCGCAGCGCTCGAAGATACGGCGGTAGGCGCGCCGGTTCGCCTCGAAGCTCGCCCGCACGCCGTCCTCGTCGCGGTCGAACGAGTACGCGTCCTTCATGATGAACTCGCGCACGCGCAGCAGGCCGCCCCGGGGCCGGGGCTCGTCGCGGTCCTTGACCGAAAAGTGGTACCAGAGCTGGGGCAGCTGGCGGTACGAGCGGATCTCCTTGGCGTGGAAGGTCACCGTCTCCTCGTGCGTCATCGGCAGCACGAAGCGGCGACCGTTCCGGTCCTCGAGGTGGAAGATCTCGGGGATCCCGATCCGCCCCGTCTGCTCCCACAGCTCGGCCGGCGTGAGCACGGGCATCAGCATCTCCTGGCCGCCGATCGCATCCATCTCCTCGCGGATGATCTGCTCGATCCTGCGGTGGACCCGCCAGCCGAGCGGGAGGAAGGTCCACACGCCCGCGGACACCTGGCGGATGAAGCCGCCGCGGACGAGCAGCTTGTGCGACAGCGCCTCGGCCTCCGCCGGCGCCTCGCGCAGCGTCGGCAAAAACAGCGTGGAAGCGCGGGCGACCATGGTGTCGCAGCAGCCTAGTCGAGCGGGATCGCCGACATCTCGGCCATCGCCAGCGCAGCCGGCTTCGCCATCTTCAGGCGCTTCGGCCGGTGCATGCCGTCCGCGATCCAGCGGTCGATCTCGCGGAAGAGCTCGTCCACGAGCACGTCCGAGGCGACCTTCTTGAGCACCCGCCCGTGCGCGTAGATGAAGCCGACGTCGCGGCCGCCGGCGATGCCGAAGTCGGCGTCGCCCGCCTCTCCCGGCCCGTTGACCGCACAGCCCAGGACGGCCACCTCGATGTGCTGCGGGTAGGCGCGAAGCCGCTCCTCGACGACGACGGCGAGGTTCTCGACGCCGACGTTGTCCCGACCGCACGAGGGGCAGGCGATCATCACGGGGCCGCGCTCGCGCAGCCCGAGCGCCTTCAGGATCTCCCACGCCGTCTCCACCTCCTTCACCGGGTCGGCGGTGAGGGACACCCGGATCGTGTCGCCGATCCCGTCCACGAGGAGCGCGCCCATGCCGACGGCGCTCTTGATCGAGCCGGAGAACGGCGTGCCCGCCTCGGTCACACCCAGGTGCAGCGGATAGGGCACCGTGTCCGCGAGCATCCGGTAGGCGCGGATCATGGTCGGGACGTGGCTCGACTTGACCGAGATCTTGAAGTCGCGGAAGTCGAGCTTCTCGAGCAGCTCCACCTCCTCGAGCGCCGCCGCCACGAGCGCCTCGGCCTGGTCTCGCTGGGCGAGCCCGGACAGGTGCTTCGGCAGCGAGCCCGAGTTGGCGCCGATCCGCATCGGGATCCCCTTCCTCTTCGCCGCCTTGACGACGAGCTCGACCTTGTCCGGCCCGCCGATGTTGCCCGGGTTGATGCGGACGGCCGCGACACCCGCCTCGATCGCCTTCAGCGCGAGGGAGGCGTTGAAGTGGATGTCGGCGATGACCGGGATCGGCGAGAAGCGCACGATCTTGGGCAGCGCCTCCGCGTCCTCCGTCTTCGGGACGGCCACCCGCACGACCTCGCACCCGGCCGAGGCAAGGGCCGCGATCTGCGCGGTCGTCGCCTCGACATCGTGCGTCTTCGTCAGCGTCATCGACTGGACGACGACGGGCGCCCCGCCGCCGATCGGGACCCCGCCGACGGTGATCTGTCGCTTGCTCGCCACGGCCTCCCTAGCTTAACCGCCGACTGTGGACGGGCACCCGAGGCGGAGCGCCCGGGCGCCCGGGCGCCCGTCCGCACGTCGACTGCTAGGCGACCGCCACCGCGATCAGCCGGCGTGTCGAGACGCCGGCGAGGAGGTCGTCGCCCGGCTTTCGGGCACGCACGAACATCACCACCAGGTTCCCGCGCCGGAGCGCGAAGGTCGGCCGCACGCGGTAGGTGAGCGTGGCCCAGCCGTCCGGGCCGGTCGGCACCTCCGGCTCGCTGGAGAGCCGGTTGAACGGTACCGCCATCCCGAGCACGAGCGCCCCGCTCACCGACCTGCCGTGGTCGACCTCGGACACGTGCACGCGCAGAACGAGCGGCTGCGCGCGGGAGGTGATGGCGCCGGGCGAGAACTGGACGCGATCGACGACGAGCCGGTCGGGCAGCGACACCGCCGCGACGGAAACGACGTTGGTCGCGAACGGCTGCGCGGGCGCGGCGGTCACGACAGCGGTCGGGGCCGAGTCGGCGAAGCCGTCGCCGTAGCCGTTGTGCGCCTTCACCTGGACGATCAGGCGGTGCCCGACGTCGCCGGCGGTGACCGTGTACGCCGGCTGCGCGAGCGAGCCGGTGACCGGGACGCAGTTGCCGCCGAGGGCGTCGCAGCGCGCCCACTGGTAGAAGAACGTCATCGGCGTCGCACCCGACCAGCTTCCGGTCGTGGCGGTCAGGACCTGGCCCTGCTCGGGCGTGCCGGAGACCGTCGGCGCGCCCGTGTTCTGCGGCACCGGCGGCGGCGGCGTGGCCGCGGAGACGACCACCGCCGTGGCGCTCGAGCGTGCCGTGGCCGCGCCGAAGCGGTTGGCGGCGGTGACGGCGAGCCGCACCCGGTGACCGACGTCGGCCGCTGCCAGCGTGTACGCGTGACCGCTGCCGACGGCCAGGCAGGCGAGTCCGTCACGGTCGCAGCGAAGCCACCTGAGGCGGAAGGCCATCGGCCGTGCGCCCGCCCACGTCCCGGCATGACCGTGCAGCGTCCTTCCCTCGCGGGCCGTGCCGGTGATCGTGGGAGGCGTCACGTCGTCCGGCATCAGGCTCCCCTGCACCGGGCTCGTCGCCGGCGAGAGCGCGTAGCTCTTGCCGGCGGCGTTGCGGGCGACGACGACTACTCGCAGCGCGTGGCCCTGCGTCTCCGGGCCGAGCCGAAGGCCGGGCCCTGGCGTGTCCAGGTACCAGTCGCAGGGCCCGCCTGCCGCTGCGCACAGACGCCACTTGTAGCGGAACAGCATCGGCCTGTCGCCGGTCCAGGACCCCCTGTCGGCGGTCACGGTCGACCCGACGGCGAGCGCTCCGGAGATCGACGGAGCGGTCGTGGCCACGGGCGCACCGGCGGGCGCCGTACGAACGGGCACGGTCGGCGCCGAGCTTGCCGACGAGCTCCCGGCGGCGTTGCTGGCCGTGACGGACACCACCAGCGTGCGCCCCGCCGTCATCGGCGTGAAGATCCGGTCGGTCGCACCCGCGATCTGGGTGCACGAGCTGCCGGTCACGTCGCACTCGGACCACTGGAACGAGAAGCGCATCGGCTTCGAGCCCTGCCAGGAGCCCGGGCTCGCCTGCAGGATGCGGCCCTGCGTCGGCGTTCCCACGATCGTCGGCGGGCTGGTGTTGGTCGGCGTCGCGGCTGCGCTCGCTCGGGAGGTGAGTCCCGTGGCCAGCGCCAGCGGCACGAACACGAAGAAGACGAGGAGGCCGAGGCTCGCGACCAGCGGCCGGCTGAGACGGCCGCCGCGGCGCCGCGGCGAATGCACTGCTCTCATTGCTACCCCCTCGAGAGACAGATTGCTGGGCGATCGTTCCGACGTACACGTGGCGCTGCGGATGGGTCCGGCCGAGCCCTTCGACCCACGTCTTACTGCGGTTTTCCCGCTTCTTTACGGCGCCCACACGGGTCCGCCCGCACGGCGCGCTTGCGCCGTCCTTCGCCGGCAGCGAACATGTCCGGCCCTGCGATGGCGGTCGGACGACAGCTCGTTCTCGCCCTGGCCACCCTGGCGGCTGCCCTCCCCACCGCAGCGGTGACATCCGCGTCCGCGCAGCCCGGCGCAGCGACGCTCCCGCCGAACGCCGCCGCGCCGTGGTCGGATCCGACGCACCACGGTCCGCTCGAGCAGCTGGCGGGCGCGGTCGCGAGCACGCTCGCCGGCCGGCAGGTCGCCGTCCGCTGCGAGAGCCCGGACGCCTGGCAGGCGCTCGTCTCTGCCTCCGGCGACACGGAGCTCGGCTTCGTACCCCTCCAGCTCGACGCTGCAGGCACGATCGCGGACGACGCCTCGCTCGTCGAGCTGTCGCCGCAGGTCTGCCTGCAGCTGCAGCAGTTCGCGGCGGCGGCGCCCAAGCCGACCACGTGCTCGCAGCGCACGGTGAGGACGGCGGTCGTCCAGCGGACGCGCCGCGTCACCGTCCGCCGCCGCGTGATCGAGCGCGGCCGCAGCCGCCTCGTCACGAGCACGATCTCCAGGCGCGTGCGGACGGCCGTGCGACGGGTCACGGCCGGTCCGCCCGGCCCCTGCTTCCGCGACGGGCGGCCGCTTGCGGGCGGCAATGCCTTCTGGTCGGCGTACGCGAGCACGGCCACGGCGCTGCTCGTGCTCGCTCACGAGAGCGTGCACCTGGTCCAGGACCGGGCAGGTCGCCCGCTGCCGCCGCCCGAGCAGGCCGAGTCGGAAGCGCAGTGCGTCGGGATGCAGTGGTTGTACGCAGTCGCCGAGCAGCTCGGCGACTCGCCGGACGACGCCGAGGCGATCGCGCAGTACGCCTACGACGACCTGTACCCGAGCTTCCGGGGAACGCCGTACTGGTCGCCTGCTTGCGCGCCCGGCGGCGCGCTCGATCGCCGGACGCCCGGCACCCGCTCCTGGCCCTAGCCGCCGAGACGGCCGACGTCGTTCGAGAGGCCGACGAAGAACAGCAGCAGCACCACGGCGATGCCGACGGCGGACACCCGCTCGTAGATCTCCCGCGCGATCGCACGCCCGCGGATCCCCTCGAGCAGCGAGAAGGCGATGTGGCCACCGTCGAGCGGAAGCAGCGGCAGCAGGTTGAGCAGGGCGAGCGACAGGCTGATGAAGCCGAGCACGCCCAGGTAGGAGGCCCAGCCGACCTGCGCCGCGTCCTTCGAGGCGCGGAAGATGGAGACGGTGCCGCCGATCTGCTGGCGCTCCTTCTTGTGGAAGATGCCGGCCAGCGTGACCGCCGTCTCCCGTGCCACGACGCCGGTCGTGCGCAGCGCTTTCCAGGCCGCCGCGCCGAGCCCGAGCGGCTCCGCGTGCAGCTGGAACCCGAGCCGGTAGACGCCCGGCTCGACCTCGATCGGGCGTACCGGCTCGAGGATCACCACCTCCCGGCCGCGCAGCACCGCCAGCGTCAGCGGCCGCCCCTTCGACGAGGAGATGCGCTCGGTGATCTGCGAGGCGGTGACCGCCTCCCCGTTGATCGCGAGCACGCGGTCTCCCGGCCGCAGCCCGGCCTGCGCGGCGGGCGCCAGACGCAGCCCGCGCGCGAGATCGTGCCCCGGCACGATCCGCTGCACGGTCGTCGTCGCCCTGCCGCCGGCGACCATGAACACGATCGCGAACAGCAGGATCGCGAAGGCGAGGTTGGTCGCGGGCCCGGCGAGGATGGCGGCCACGCGCTTCCACGTGCGCTGACGCCAGTACGCCTGGGCCGAGAGCCCGTCGAGGATCTCCTGGATGCCCTTGTCGACGCCGGGTGGAACGCCCTGCTCGCCGCACGAGCGGTCGATCTCCGCGAGCGCGGCGCGGGCGGCGTCGGCGTCGCCGGCGGAGAGCGCCCGCTTGAGACGCTCGGTCGGACCGACGAGCTCCGGGCTCTCCCGCAGCGCGCGGCCGAAGTGGATGTCGACGTCCTGCGGCGCAGGACGGTGCATCCCGGGGATCTTCACGTAGCCGCCGAGCGGGAAGGCGCGCACGGCGTAGTCGATGCCTCCACGACGCACCTTCGCGAGCGGCGGACCAAAGCCGATGTTGAAGCTCCGCGGGCGCATGCCGACGGCGAGCGCCGTCAAGAAGTGCCCGGCCTCGTGGATCAGGATCAGGAACGCGAGCCCGAGGATGGCGACGAGGACGCTCATGCCGGGGCGAGCACGCTCTCTGCGACGGCACGGGCCTCCGCATCGGCCGCGACGAGGTCGTCCAGGTCGCGCGCCGGCGCCCCGTCGACCGTGTCGAGCGTCCGCTCGACCGTCTCGGCGATGTCGAGGAACGAGATGCGTCCGGCGAGGAAGGCGGCCACCGCCACCTCGTTCGCGGCGTTGAAGGCACAGGGGAGCGTGCCGCCGCCGACTCCCGCCTCGCGCGCGAGCCTGAGCATGGGGAAGGTCTCGGCATCGGGCGCCTCGAACTCGAGCGTGAGACCGGAAGCGAGGTCGAGCGTGGGCACCGGTGTCGCCGCTCGCTCGGGATAGGTGAGCGCGAACGAGATCGGCACGCGCATGTCCGGATACCCCAGGTGCGCGAGGGCGGCGCCGTCGCGGAAGCGCACGAGGGAGTGAACGACCGAGCTCGGATGCACGACGATCTCGATCCGCTCGTACGGGAGCGCGAACAGGAAGTGCGCCTCGATCAGCTCGAGTCCCTTGTTCGCGAGGGTCGCCGAGTCGACCGTGATCTTCGGCCCCATGCTCCAGGTGGGGTGCGCGAGCGCCTCCTCGACGGTGACCGAGGCGAGCTCGTCCCTCGTCCTGCCGCGAAACGGCCCGCCCGACGCGGTGAGCACGATCGAGTCGACCTGCTCGCCGGTACGGCCTTCGAGGCACTGGAAGATGGCCGAGTGCTCGCTGTCGACCGGCAGCAACCGCCCTCCGCCCCGCTTCCAGGCTGCCAGCGCGAGCTCGCCGGCCGCGACCAGGCTCTCCTTGTTCGCGAGCGCGAGGTCGGCGCCGTGCTCGAGCGTCCACAGGGTGGCGGGCAGGCCGGCGAAGCCGACGACGGCGTTCAGCACCACGTCCGGCTCGGCCGCCTCCAGCAGCGAGACGAGGTCGCCGCCGACCTGCGTCAGCGGCGCCAGCCCGTCGATCGGCTGCCTGCCGGACGCGGCGGCGACGAGCTCGAGGCCGGGATGCGCGTCGACGATCTCGAGGGCCTGGCGCCCGATCGAGCCCGTGGCCCCGAGCAGGGCGACCCGCTTGACCGTCACGGATCCAGTGTAGAGGCCCCCGCGATCGCCACCGGCCGCCGGGCGCGGCTCGGAGCGTCCGTCTCGGCGGTCGGCGTCAGCTCGTGTACGCGAGGACGAGGAAGTACGAGGCAGCCGAGGCGAACAGGATCGAGTCGATCCGGTCGAGCATGCCGCCGTGCGCGCCGAGCAGGCGGCCGGTGTCCTTTGTACCCATGTCCCGCTTGAGCATGGAGACGAACAGATCGCCGGCCGGGGCGGCGAGCGCGACGACGAGCCCGAGGACGAGGCTCTGCCCGATCGAGAGGAAGGTGTCGCGGTCCTTGTAGAGCGTCACGAACGCCACGAACACGCACGCGACCGTTCCGGCCAGGAAGCCCTCGAGCGTCTTCCCCGGCGAGAGCGCCGGCGCCAGCTTGTGCCGCCCGAACGCCCGGCCGCCGAGGTAGGCGAACGTGTCGTCGCTGAAGACGGCGAGCAGCACCGCGAACGCGGCGAGGCGGCCGTGGCCCGGCAGGTCGCGGAGCAGCAGCACGAGACCGAGCCCGAAGCCGATCCAGGCGGGGCCGAGCAGCGTGACGGCGACGCTGACGGTGGCCGAGCCGCGCGTCCCGGCCGCGCCCTTGAGCAGGAACGCGAGCCCGAGCGAGCCGAGCAACGCCCCGACAGCCCACTCGATCGTGCTCATCTCGAGCGCGACCAGCACGCCGACGAGGCCGGCGTGGCCGGCGATGGCGATCGGCCGCAGCGACCGGGTCATCACGTACAGCTCGTGCACGGCGACGAGCCCGCCGGCGACGGCGAGCGCGGCCAGCCACCAGCCGCCGAGCCAGAGCAGGCCGAGCACGACCGGGAGGCCGGCGGCGCCGACGAGGAGCCGGGAGAGGAAGCTGCTCAACGCCGCCGCACCTGCATCGCAGCAGGAGTATCCCCCGGTCGCGGATCGCCGGCGACCGGACGCGCGTCAGCGGCCGCCGAAGCGGCGGCGCCGGCTCGCGTAGGCGGCGAGCGCGTGCTCGAGGTCGCGCGGCCCGAAGTCGGGCCACAGGCGGTCGACGAAAACGAGCTCGGAGTAGGCGAGCTGCCAGAGCATGAAGTTCGAGATGCGCAGCTCGCCGGAGGTGCGGATGAGGAGGTCGGGATCCGGCAGCTCGGGTGCGTACAGGTTCGCGGCGAACGTGTTCTCGTCGATCTCGCGCGGATCGATCCCCGATTCCGCCAGCCGCCGTGCGGCCTCGACGATCTCGGCCCGGCCGCCGTAGTCGAAGGCGATCCACAGGTTGAGGCGGTCGTTCTCCGCGGTCTGCCGCTCGAGCCCCGCCATCTTGCGGCGGAGCCCGTCGGGAGCCCGGTCGCGCCGGCCGAGGAAGCGCACGCGCACGCCCTGGCGGACGAGGTCGGCGAGCTCCCGGTCGATCGTCTCGGCGAAGATGTCCATCAGCGCGTCGATCTCGTCCCGCGGCCTCGACCAGTTCTCGGTCGAGAAGGCGTACACGGTGAGCGTGTCCACGCGGTGCTCGATCGCCGCCTCGACGACCGGCCGCAGCGCGCGCGAGCCGGCCCGGTGGCCGGCGGCGACGGGGAGGCCGCGCCGCTTCGCCCAGCGGCCGTTGCCGTCCATGATGATCGCGACCGACCGCGCCACGTCCGGGAGATCGCGCTCCGGGAGCGGCTTCACGCCGCGGAGCGAGCGGATGCGGGTGAGGATGCGCATGGGGCTGGGCGTCGGCTCAGACCTCCAGGATCTCCGCTTCCTTCCGCTTCAGCAGCTCGTCGATCTTCTGGACGTGCTCGTCCGTCAGCTTCTGCACACGCTCCTCGGCGCGGTGCTCCTCGTCCGCTCCCACCTCGCCCGAGTCGACCAGCTCCTTCAGGTGGTGCATGACGTCGCGCCGGACGTTCCGCACCGCCACGCGGCACTCCTCCGCCAGGCCGCGCACCACCTTGACGAGCTCCCTCCTGCGCTCCTCGGTCAGCTGCGGGATGGGCAGGCGGATGACCTTCCCGTCGTTCGACGGCTGCAGCCCGAGATCGGACTCCATGATCGCCTTCTCGATCGCCTTGATCGAGGCCGGATCGAAGGGCTGGATGGTCAGCATCCGCGGCTCGGGCACGTTGATGGTCGCGAGCTGCTTGAGCGGCGTCGACTGCCCGTAGTAGTCGACGGAGATACGGTCGAGGAGCGCGGCCGACGCACGGCCCGTTCGAACGCTGTTGAACTCCTGCTGCGCCGCCTCCACCGAGCGGTCCATGCGGCGGGTCGCGTCCTGCAGGAACTCCTCAATCGTGGCCATCAACTGCCTCCGGGGTCGAGATGATCGTGCCGATCCGCTCGCCGGCGAGGACACGCTGGATGTTGCCCGCGGCGAGCCCGAACACGTAGATCGGCAGCCGGTTGTCCATGCACAGGGAGAGCGCGGTCGTGTCCATCACCTTCAGGCCGCGCTCGATCGCCTCCAGGTGGGTCAGTGCCGGCAAGAGCTCGGCGGAGGCATCGCTGCGCGGGTCGCCGTCGTAGACGCCCTCGACGCCGTTCTTCGCCATCAGGATCGCCTCCGCGCCGACCTCGAGCGCGCGCAGCGCCGCGGCCGTGTCGGTGGTGAAGAACGGGTTGCCCGTTCCGGCGGCGAAGATGACGACGCGACCCTTCTCGAGGTGGCGCATCGCCCGGCGGCGGATGTACGGCTCGGCGACCTCGGCGACGGTGATCGCCGACAGCACGCGCGTCTGCGCCCCACGCCTCTCGAGCGCGTCCTGCACCGTCAGCGCGTTCAGCACGCTCGCGAGCATGCCCGCGTAGTCGGCGGTCGAGCGGTCCATCCCGGCCGCGGCTCGCTCCATGCCGCGGATGATGTTGCCGCCGCCGACGACCAGCGCGAGCTCGAAGCCGGCCCGGTGCGCCTCCGCGATCTCGTCCGCGAGCGCCTCGACGCGCTCCTGGTCGATGCCGAACTCCTGCTCGCCGGACATCGCCTCGCCGGAGATCTTGAGCAGGACGCGCGTGAACGGCGCGCACCGGACCGCTCGCGGGGTGACCTGGGCCACGGGGCTTACTCTGCCACGGCGAGCCGGCGGAACTGCACGATCTCCAGCCCGGCCTCGCGGAGCACGTCGCCGACACGCCTGCTCGTGTCGTGGATCCACTCCTGCTCTTCGAGCACCTGCGCCTGGAACCACTTCTGGATGCGTCCCTCGACGATCTTGTCGCGGACGTGCTCGGGCTTGCCCTGGACGTCGGGCTGCCTGGCGAGGATCTCGCGCTCGGCGTTCACCTCCGCCTCCGGCACCTCCGAGCGGCGCGTGTAGGCGGGCGCGCTCCAGGCGATGTGCATCGCGAGCTCCTTGGCCACGTCGGGCGTCCCGCGCGCGTGGACGAGCACGCCGAGCTTGTTCGCCGGCGGATGCACGTAGGCGGTGAGGATGTCGCCCTCCTCGGCCTCGAAGCGCGCGACGCCGCGTACGACGATGTTCTCGCCGAGCTTTCCGATCAGCTGCAGCCGCTCC
>Ga0070741_10007529_pt1 | contig 22467 bp, 12 predicted proteins | sample Coa_R1_4_FD_66440 | JGI IMG/M metagenome (GOLD analysis project Ga0070741, IMG submission 66440) | Surface soil microbial communities from Centralia Pennsylvania, which are recovering from an underground coalmine fire - Coalmine... | ecosystem: Environmental > Terrestrial > Soil > Unclassified ... | reverse complement strand
GCGATTGTGTATGCCACTGTGCGCGTACGCCGCGAGCCGCGCATAGGATACTTCGTTGCCCTCGGCCTGCTCTGGGCAATCGTTGCCAATGCTAATCCTACGTTGCTGATACTTTTGCCCGTTTCGCTGGCGTGGATATGGTGGCGGCAGCGGTCTCTCCCTTCGCTCAAAGCGGGCATTGCCACAGTGCTGGTTTTGACCGTGCTGGGATGCGTTCCGTGGATCGCCAGAAACTACATCACTATGCACTACCTCGGCCTGCGCAGCAATTTTGGGGAGGAATTGTATTTAGGAAATCAGCCCGGCGCGGAGGGGTTGATCATCATATGGAAGCATCCCATCTGGAACAACGCCGAATTGAACGACTATCAGCGCCTGGGAGAAATTGCCTACATTGCTGGAAAGCGCCGGCTGGCGGTGGAATTTATAAGAAGCCATCCGGGAACGTTTTTTGCCATCACTCTGAAACGAATTGCATACTTCTGGTGCGGCGCGCCCGATGATCCCAGGGTGCATCCATCGAACGTTGTTGTGCGCACGACGTTCCTGTTCATGATGTCATTGCTGGGCTTCTGGGGCTGCATGCGCGCTGTCCGTAAAAAAGTTCCGGGCGGCTGGCTGCTGCTCTCCGTGCTCGTCTTCTACCCGCTTATCTTCTATATAACTCACACCCACGTGCGCTACCGCCATCCGGTGGACCCCATCTTACTGCTCGCAGCGGCCTATCTTTTCTTCTCCCATAGCCAGGAGAAGCCCCGAATTATTAAAACTGCATAATGGTATTCATCAGTTAGCTGCTTGCCCTGAGAACTGAGAACTGTTTCACCGTATTGGCGGCGCAACACTGGCCGTCGGATGCGTTTTCAAGTATTGCCTGCGTGTCTCCGCATAGCTCTGGTCGGTAATGTGGAAGGCGACCATGGCGTCTCCTGGAAGCCGCCAATGCTGGTATTTCATCAGCCCGATGCACGTGGGCTCCTGCCTGGTCAAAAAATTTGCCGAGACCGCGGCCCACTGCGGCAGCTCAGCTCCCGGGTTGTCGCACTTCCACGGCCTGGCCTGCGGTATATACGCCGCCGGGGGCAGAAGAGTAAAACCTTCCACGTAAATTGTCTGGATTTTTTGCTGTGCCGCGAAGGCGGCCACTGCGGGCAGAGCTTGCCCCCAGTCGAGGTTGGAATCGGTTGTGATTTCCTGTTTCGGAACTCCCAGGCGAAAGTCGTTGAAATAGGAAATGTAGTACGGAAATGCAGCCATCGCTGTAATGAAGCAGGAAAAGACAAGCACAGCAATGGCCGAGAAAATCAGCTTCCGTTGTTTGGCACCGGCGATTACGTTCACCTGCGGCACAATCAGCGCCAGCAACACCACCAGGATGGAAAGTGGCACCGAGATGTGACGCACGCCAATGTTAAGTTTTGAGCGCATGGCTGCGGCCAGGAACACGAAGAAAAACGACATCAGGGCGCGCACGCGGACCCGGTTCGCGTAGCTGAGCATTAACGGCGTGTTTGCTTCCTGTTCTGGGCTTTCCTGGTTCAAATGTTCACTGCGCAACTGCAGCGCCGTGAGCAGGGCCAGCAGCAGGAACAAAAGCACTTCGCCAGGCGCAAGTTTGAAAAAAGCTATCACCGGGAAGTAGTACCACACGCCGTGGCCGTGAAGCTTTCCCAGCAGGTAGACCGGCCGGCTGAGTCCGGCATTCAGATATCCAATGCCTCCCAGGTAAAGCCAAAGCGGTTGCAACGGCTTTTCCCAACGCGGATGCTTTGCCAAAACGTAAGCAGTCGCGGCAAGAATGCGCTCCGGCGGACGGGAAGCGGAAACGTAGGAGTTGCGGGCAGTCACGATCTCACGCGCCGAACTCTGCGAGCAGGTAAGCCAGTAAAAGCCTGCGGTGAGCAGAATGGCAAAAATTCCTGCGGCGGGTAAATACAAGAGGACCTTGCGGCTGCTCGGGTAGGGTTGTTCTGGAACTTCAGATTTGAGTCGGGCGCGATCTCTCGGCCCGGTGATCCACATCCAGGCCCAGAACAAGGCGATGGAGGGCACAATCAACAAGGCGGAGAACTTAGAAAGCAAAGCCGCCGCGGCCGCCGCCGACAACAGGATAAGAGAGACGAAGCTGGGTTTTGTCCATAAAGCGGCGGTGAGCCACGCAGTAAGCAGACAAAACAGCGCCAGGCCGATGTCGGTGATGACCAGCGATCCGTAACCGAGATAAAAAGGTGAAGTGGCGAATATCCCCAGGCTCACCATGGCGCCCCACGCGCCGGCCAGCGCGCGCGCCATCAAGAAAACAGCCAGCGCAAAGCAAAGCGTCAAAAAGATCATGGGCAGGCGGGCGAGAAATACGACGTGAGCGGGGTCATGGTTCCATTCGGTGAAGAAGCGCTTGCCGAAGGTCCATTGGCAGTCGAGTCCACCGGCGCCGCACCAGGAGCGGTCATTGTAGTTGGCGCGCACGTCAGAAAACAGCAAGGGAACAGCGGCAATGATTTTCAGCAGCGGCGGGTGCTCGAGATTCAGGCGTGCGTCTTGTTTTTGCAGGTAACTGAGCCCTGAAGGTATATGGACAACTTCATCGTAAGTCGGCGATTGTTCGCGGGAGCTGGCGATGGAAAGCACGGCCATCAGAGCGAGCAGCAGAAATACGGCGGCATATTCCCATTTGCGCCACCCGACTTTGCCAGCAACCATCCTTATTGCATCCACTTCTGAGCGTTGTTCCACAAATCAGGTTATCAGAACCAGTTCTCGGTTCTCAGTTTCTCTACGGCATTAAATGAGCAGATGTAGAAACCAGGAAAATTAAATTAGGGCCTCAATTCTCTTTCCAAAGTTCGATTTCCAGTGCAATATAGGACATCCCCATTATGACGGAGCTCGGTTTCCATTCGGCGTAGAGACACAGCTCTGCTACGTCTCGCCATGGTGAGTCGAAACCGCTGAGGAGCAATTTCATGAAAAAAGTCTTTATCACATTCCTGCTTGGGTTCATTGTTGCGGGAACAGCGCACCTGCCGGCGCAAACTCAAACCAGGCAACCTGCTTCTTCGCTGCCCGCTGCCAACCAGAAGGTGATCAAAGACCCGGCTGAGTACAACGCCTATATCGCTGCTCAGAATACACAAGATCCCGCGGCCAGGGGCGCGGCCTTCGATGCTTTCATCAGCCAGTATCCCGATAGTGTGGTGAAAATTGACGCTCTGGAAGAAGCCATGGGCGCCTACCAGCAAGCCGGCAACCAGGAGAAGGTGCAAGCCACGGCCAAGCGGCTTCTGGAGATAAACCCCGACAATATTCGTGCGCTCGCCATTGTTGCCTATCTTGGCCGCGCCAGGGCCACGCAGGGAGATGCAGCGGCCTTAAAAGAAGCCTGCGCATACGGGCAAAAGGGGCTTGCGGCTTTGCCCGCGTGGCAGAAGACTGACAGCATGTCCGACAGTGATTTCGAGAAGCTGCGCAATCAGATGTCAGGTATTTTCAACGGCGTTGCCGGCTTTTGTGCTCTGCAGGCAAAGGACTACGCTACAGCGCGCAGCAATTATCTGAAATCGGTGCAGATCGACCCTGGCAACATGCAGGATATTTACCAGCTCGGCATTGCCGACATGTTGATGGACCCGATGGATGTAAACGGTTTCTGGTACATGGCCAAGGCCATAGATATTGCCATGGCGCAAAAGAATACTCCGGCCGCACAGAGCATTGCCTCTTACGCCAAGGCTCAGTACCGCAGATATCATGGCAGCGAGGACGGTTGGGATCAGCTTGTGGCTTCAGTAGCAAATCAGGCAACTCCACCAACAGCGATTTCCGATGTTATTAAGCCCAAGCCCACGAATTGTGAAATCGCGGCCGATGCAGTTGCAAAAAACAAAGTGGACGAGCTTTCTTTCAGCGATTGGGAATTTATCCTCGCACAGCGCGACTGTGGACCTCAAGGTAAAGATGCGGCAGATAAAGTCTGGCAAGCCATTCAGGGCAAAGAAAAGGGTGGCCAGGCAATGCTGAGAATTCCGGTCATGGTCGTTGCTGCCGCGAAAGACAGCCTCGACGTAGCCGTTACCGATGAGAACCAGCAGGCCAAGAAAGCGGATATGCACGTGGTGATGCAAAAACCCATGGTTCATGCTCCCGCAGCGGGATCTATGACCGACGTGATCGGAACCATCACCAGCTATACGCCCAATCCTTTCCTGTTCACCATGGAAAAGGGCGCACTGCCTGCTCCTGAAAGCGGCTCAACGTCCACGCACCCAACGCCTGCAAATCCCGCGAAATAGCGCGGATGCCACGACCCTGCAGAGGCAGCCTCAGTGCAAGCTGCCTTTTAGCACTTGGTCAGCGAGCAAGGAGCAGCAAAATCCTGCGCAATCGCTAACTGAGATCTTGCGCTTACGTCCAATACTGAGAGAATTTTGATGCCACGCATCGCCATCGTTGTTGCTGCTTTTCTATGCGCATGCCTGACAAGCGCGTATGCCGCCGGCACAGACAGAATTGATCTGAAGCTCGATACCTCTGAAGCTGAAGCGGCGCTTACGATCATCGACAAGAACGCCGCCCACCAACAGATTACTGATGATGACTGGAAGCGGCTCTTCACCAGCGAACCCTACACGCGGTTGAAGAAACGCGAGGCGTCGTTTCGCAGGGACTTCACCGACGACCAATTCAAGAAGTTCGTTCTCTCCGATTCTTTGGCGTCTGCCCGTTCAGACTTTCACAAGACGCTGGCAGAATGGAAGAAGGCAAACTTGACCGCCGTGGCCGCGCATCCACTGGCCTATCTTCCGGCCGAAGCGAAGATTCGCGCCAAGGTTTATCCCGTAATCAAGCCAAGAACGAACAGTTTTGTCTTCGAGGCCACCACCGATCCGGCTATCTTTCTATATCTTGATCCGGCAATCCCGCAGCCCCAGTTCGAGAACACGGTCGCTCACGAGCTCCATCATATTGGACTCTCGAGCCTGTCTGCAGCCTACGAAGAGAAGATCAAGATACTGTCTCCGGAGGCGCACAAGGTGGCCCACTGGATGGGAGCTTTCGGCGAAGGAATGGCAATGCTTGCCGCCGCAGGATCGCCCGATGTGTCTCCGGTTGCTGACTTCCCGCAAAGTGACCAGTCTTGCTGGCAGCAAGACACAAAGATCGCCGACACGGAATTAGATCAGATCAACCAATTCTTCCTCGACATCGTGCACGGCGACTACAAAAACCTTGAAGCCGCCGATCACGAAGCTTATACGTTCTTTGGCTACCGTGGCCCCTGGTACGTGGTTGGCTATAAGATGGCCACCACGATTGAAAGGCAGTTCGGACGCGCAACTTTGGTAGAGACATTAAAGGATCCGCGCGCGTTTATGCTCAAATACAATCAGGCAGCGAGCGCGATCAATACCAGGGACGGCGACAAATTGGCGATGTTTAGCCCGGAAATCCTCGAGGCGGTTGGAGTGAAGCCAGAGAATCCGAGCGCCGGGAAAGGCGAATGAACCGTGCATAGAAACCGAAGAAAGAGAGCCTATGAAGAACAGGCTTTTATGGGCAAACTGGGCTGCGCCTTTTGAAAAGACCTGCCAAAAATCTTCCTCACCCATTCTGCTTTGGTTCGTCTAATATTACTTGGCCTAATTGTTTGAACCATTAACTGCAATATTCGTACCAGCAGACCACAGCCCGCAGGGCCAGGAACGATATCTGTCTTCAGTCAAGGAGAATCCTGATGTCACGAACTTTTCTAAGAATTTTATCCGCTTCGGTTTTGTTGTCGCTGGCCGCGGCATTGGCGACGGCACAGACCGTGGATGAAATCATTGCCAAAAACATCGAGGCCCACGGCGGAATGGAGAAGCTGAAAGCCATGCAGACCTTCCGTAGCAGCGGAAGGTTCATGAACGGCACCGTCCGCATTAATTTCGTGCAGGAAAATAAACGGCCCGACAAGGTGCGCGAAGAAAACATTGTTCAGGGTTCGGCCGAGGTGCAGGCCTATGACGGCAAGACCGGATGGGAGGTCTCGCCTTTCGAAGGCCGCAAAGATCCGAAATTGCTCTCCGAAGACGATTTGAAGTCCTTGATCGAAGATGCCGATATTGACGGCCAACTCGTGGACTACAAGCAGAAGGGACACAAGGCCGAACTGGTGGGCCATGATCCGGTCGAAGGCACGGATTGCTACAAGATCAAACTCACCATGAAAAATGGAACGGTGCGTTACTACTATCTCGATGCTGACTCTTACCTCGAACTGAAGATTGAAACCCAGCGCATCATTCGCGGCGCCATTCAGGATACCGAGACTTACTTTGGCGATTACGATCAGGTCAACGGCATCTACTTCCCTTTTGCCTTTGAAGCCGGCGAGAAGGGCGACGCCAATCGCACCAAGTACACGGTGGAAAAAATCGAGACCAACGTGCCGCTCGACGACAGTCGTTTTGCATTACCGGCAACTCCGATGAAAGTGGCAACCAGGACTGGCGCGGGAAATTGAGAATAGGTCTCCGCGAAACGCTGTGGCGGGAAGACAGGTATTAGGGCCCGGCTACAGTCGGGCCGTTCGTTGTGCAGAAAATGCCGGCTTTGCCGCTGCCAAATAAAATTTTTCGCAGCTCCTAAAAGCCGTATTCCGAAATATTGAGAATGAGGGTGTATTGATGATCAGCAAATTCAAATTAAAGATAGGCTTGGCGGTCCTGTGTGGATTGTTGCTCTCCCTTCACGTAAACGCGCAAGACGTGAAATTCGATTCCGATACCGTTTCCGGACTGGGCGCGCGCAACATCGGCTCAGCCGTCATGAGTGGACGCGTGTCGGCTCTGACCGCGGTGAAGGAAGATGGCCGGCTCACGGTCTACATCGGCGCGGCCAGCGGCGGCGTCTGGAAATCCGTCAACAGCGGCACCACCTACAAGCCGGTATTTGACAAGCAGCCAGTGCAATCCATTGGCGCGATCGCGGTCGATCCCTCGGCGCCCAAGACGATCTGGGTGGGCACCGGAGAAGCCTGGACGCGCAACAGCACCTCCATCGGCGACGGCATTTACAAATCCACCGACGCCGGCGACAACTGGACCAATATGGGACTGAAGGATTCCGAGCGCATCGCCAAGATCCTGATCGATCCCAAGGATGGCAACACGCTTTATGTCTGTGTTCCCGGCAAGTTGTGGAGCGACAGCGACGATCGCGGTGTCTACAAGACTACTGATGGCGGCAAGAGTTGGACGAAGATTCTGAAAGGCGCGAACGCCTCCACCGGCTGCTCGATGATGTCGATGAATCCCAAAGAGCCTCACACCCTCTACGCCGGCATGTGGGACTTCCGCCGCGAGGGCTGGACCTTCCGCTCCGGCGGCAAAAATGCCACCGCAGCTAGCGGCAGCGGATTGTTCAAGTCAACCGATGGCGGCGCCACCTGGAGCGCGCTCGACGCAAAAAGCGCCACCGGGCTTCCCCCCAAGCCCTGGGGACGCGTTGCCGTAACCATTGCGCCGTCGAATCCCAAAGTGGTCTATGCACTCATCGAATCCAGTCGCAGCGCGCTGTTCCGCTCCGACGATGGCGGCAAGACATGGCAGGAGCGCGACCGCAGCCAGATGATGGTGTGGCGTCCATTTTATTTCGCTAACCTGATTGTCGATCCCAAAGATGAGAACAAGATTTACAAGACCGATCTCAGGCTCATTCAGAGCACCGATGGCGGCGTCAGCTTCAGCAACATATCGAATGCCGCGCATGGCGACTTTCACGACGTTTGGATCGATCCTGACGATACCAACCACGTCATCACCGGTGACGATGGCGGCGTGTGGTACTCCTACGACAGCGGCAACAAGTGGTGGAAGGCTTACAACCTGCCTATCTCGCAGTTCTACCACGTGAGCATCGATGGCAACGATCCCTACCACGTCTACGGCGGCTTGCAGGATAACAGCGACTGGATTGGCGATTCGGCCTACCCTTCCGGCGTGACCAACAGCCGCTGGGAAAATGTTTATGGCGGCGACGGTTTCTGGACATTCGTCGACCCCGCCGACCCGACCTTCGTCTACGCCGAATCCCAGGGCGGAGAGATCGGGCGCGTCAACCGCCTGACCATGGATACGCGATTCATCAAGCCTCAGCCCAACTACGGCGAAGGCAAGCTGCGCTTCAACTGGAACACACCCATCCACATGAGCCCGCATGAAAAAGGCACGATTTACATCGGAGCGCAATTCCTCTTCCGCTCGCGTGATCACGGGCAAACCTGGGACCGCATCTCGCCAGACCTGACCACGAACGATCCCGAAAAGCAAAAGCAGGAACAGTCTGGCGGCGTAACCATTGATAACTCCGCCGCCGAGACCCACACAACTATTTATTCCATCAGCGAGTCTCCGCGCAACGGACAGGTTATCTGGGTCGGTACCGATGATGGCAACGTGCAGGTGACCCGCGACGGCGGCAAGAGCTGGACCAACGTCGTCGGCAACGTTCCCAACCTGCCCAAGTTCTCCTGGGTTTCGTGGGTCGAGGCCAGCCGCTATGACGAAGCCACCGCCTACGCGGTCTTCGACCGGCACACCTTTGGCGACATGGATCCTTATGTCTTTAAGACCACCGACTTCGGCAAGAGCTGGACGCCAATTATCGGCAAAGACAGCGGCGTGCGCGGATACGCTCACGTGATCAAAGAGGACACGGTCTCGCCCAATTTGCTCTTCGCCGGCACCGAGTTCGGCCTGTGGATCTCGCTCGACGGCGGCAAGCAGTGGGCGCAATATAAGGGCAATGATTTCCCCAATGTCGCCGTGCGCGATATCGCGATACAGCCGCGCGAGTCTGATTTAGTGCTGGCCACCCACGGCCGCGGTATCTGGATTGTTGATGACATCAGCCCGTTGCGCAAGCTTACCCCTGAAGTGCTGGCGCAGGATGCGGTGTTTCTCGAAGGCAAGCCCACACAGCAACGCTTCATCGCCGACAATAGCTGGGCAGAAGGCAACGCCACTTTTGTAGGAACCAATCCTCCGAATGCGGCCGTGATCACCTACTACCAGAAAAAGCGCCACATCTTCGGCAAGATGAAGATTGAAATTTTCGATCAGCAAGGCAAATTCGTGGATACTGTCCCCGCCAACAGCCGCCGCGGCATCAGCCGCGTGCAATGGCTCATGCGGCTCAAGCCGCCCAAGGTTCCACCCGCGGCCAGCGTGGCCTTTGAAGCCAGTGAGGGTCCCCGGATCCTGCCTGGCACTTATACCGTGAAGATGACACGCGGCAAAGATGTCTACACCACGCAGCTTACCGTCGCTCCCGATGCGCGCGCCACCTACACGCCTGAAGACCGCAAACTGCAATTTGACACCACCATGCGCGTCTACAACCTGCTCGGCGAGATGAGCTTCGACGTGGAGCGCATCAACAGCGTGCGCAACGCTTTTGCCGATCGTTCCGCCAAACTCGGCGCCACCGATGCCCTGCGCCGGCAACTCGATCAGCTCGCGGAAAAAGTTAATGCCATGCGCAAGAAAATTGTGGCTACCACTGAGGGCGGCGCCATTACCGGCGAAGAGCGTATCCGGGAAAAGACCACGCAACTCTATGGCTACCTGGTGGATTACGAAGGCCGCCCCGGCGACTACCAGCTCGCGCGCATCGATTCCCTGACCCACGAATTGAATGACGTGGTCCAGGAATTTGACGCCTTCGCCGCCAAAGAGCTGCCTTCAGTGAACAAGTCTCTAGCCGCCAAAAAGCTCGAAGCCATTACGCCATTGGCCCGAGCCGATTGGGAAAAAGCCAGCAGCGAAGCTGATGCTGGCGCTCCGGCAAATGGCAATGCCCATGAACGCCATGAGCGGGATTAGAACAGTCCGCGGTTAAGAGGGCGCTGAAAGCCGCCCGATTCCCAAAATCGTACTTCAAAAATCGTAAATCATACTTCCAAAAAAACGGGGCCGATAGCCGGCCCCGTAAGTTTACGAGTTTGCTCAAACGCTATTGGACGTTCAACGTTACATCGTCAATCACGAATGAGGTTTGCAGGCTTGAATCCTCCATGCCAAGGAAGCGGATCTTTACCGTCTGCCCCTTGAAATTGGTCATGCTGAAGGAGTGTTGCTGGTATCCGGCAGCGTGATTCAGGTTTGAGAATACTCCGAGCGTCGCCAGCACAGTGTTCGAACTGTTCAACACCTGGATGCGGAGAGTATCAAACATGGTTGTGGTTGTGGTTTCCGCGGTGTCAATATGCAGCCAGAAACTCAGCGTCGCGCTGGTTGCACTTGCCGGAATGGTTACCGTCTGAGTCGCCGTATCCTGATGGGTGGTGCCGTAGCCGTCGAGCCAGGCATCCCAGGCTCCGCTGTGCGGCGGCTCTGACGACGAGTTGTTAAGCACACCGGCAGTCAGAGTCCACGGAGCGGTCCCGTTCTCAAAGCCCGGATTGACAATGAGCTGTTGCGCCGCACCCGAACTGATGGTCAGCGATATGGTTGTAGTGTTGGTCAGCGATCCTGATGTTCCCGTCACCGTGATGGTGCTGGCGCCGGTGGCAGCGGTGCTGCTGGCTGTGAAGGTCAGAACGCTGGTGGATGTAGTTGGATTGGTTCCGAACGAAGCCGTCACGCCGCTGGGCAGTGTGGAAGTAGACAGCGTTACCGATCCGCCGAAGCCGCCCGATGGCGTTACCGTGATCGTGCTGCTGCCACTCGAGCCCTGCGTGACCGTTAAGCTTGCCGGCGAAGCCGAAAGCGAGAAGTTGGGAGTTGACGTCGAACCCACCGTAAGCGAGATGGTGGTGATATGAGTGAGTGAGCCGGAAGTCCCCGTAATGGTCACCGTCGTGGTTCCAGTGGCCGCACCGGAACTCGCGATAAACGTCACAGCGCTGCTCGATGTAGTCGGATTCGTCCCAAAGCTTGCGCTCACGCCCGCGGGCAATCCTGAAGCTGACAAGCTCACGCTTCCCGTGAAGCCGCCCGTAGGATGAACGGTAATCGTGCTGCTGGCGCTGCTGCCCTGCGTAACGCTGAGGCTGGAGGGCGAGGCCGAAAGCGAAAAGTTAGGCGTGGCTGTGGCCGGGGGCAACACGCAATTATTTGCGGAATTGGAAAATTCCAACTGGATCGTGTAAGTCGTGCCGTTGGCCGTATAGGAACCCTGCTGGGCGTTGCAGATGTCGCCGATTTCGCCATTGGTCATGTCATACCATGCCAGCGGCGCGGAAAACGTGGTGGCAATGCCGACATCGGCGTCTGTCATCGCTTCCGCCAATTCATGGCTGGTCACTGAGGTGTAATTGCCGAACGTGGAAGACGTGCCGCATCCCGAAGAGCAGCCGCTGCCGGCCTGCATGTCTGGAAGCACGCCGTAAAGAAGATGATTCGAGTTCAGGGTATTCGATGTGGTGCCGTGATATGCGCAGAAGCCGCCCGCCACGCAGCTTGAAGATCCGCCTTGCGTGATGGTCTTTCCCGGGGGAAAGTAGATCATATAAAGAGTGTTCACGTTGCCTGCGGAATCGAGCATCGGCGCGGGCAGGTGTCCCGCATTGATCTGCGCCAGAAGTTCCGCCTGGATTTGCGTATCGTCAATGGTGGAGCCGTTGTTCCCTGCCGACGGAACAATCTGGAATAGTCCGTCGAACGTGCCATTCCCCAGCGTCTGATTGGTGCCTCCTGAAGCGGGCGTGCTGTACTGGCTCAGCAATGTGATAAACCCGCTGCTGGTGATGTCGCTGAAAAAGCTGGCAATGCTGGGCGTCGCGGTTTGACTGACCTGGGGAAGGTAGGAACCGCTTCCGTACAATACCTCCACAATGTGGACGTTCGAAATCACCGGCCCGCCAAAGTAAGTGAGGTGCGCCCCGGCAGGCGCCGCGAATGCGATTGGGTGATTAGGATTTCGCCAGGGGACGATGTGCCGGGGGCCGGCGGAGAAAGCGGACGCGGGACTTACAGCCGCCTGCTCAGGTTGAGGTTGTTGGGCATCAATTCCGCTCTCTGAAGCTGGCTGTGAAACCTGCGCCAGTATCGGCAGGGTTGCGGAGATAAGGAAGAAACACAGAAACAACGCTGAAACACGCGTCAATCGAAACATTCTTGACTCCTTTAGATTTAATAAGACAATTCTTTTTCTGCCGATCTGGAAAAAACCGTTGATGCCTCAAAAAAATGAAGACTCATTCAACCGCAATTCGCTCAAAAATATCCGCCTAAGATCAAAAAGCATTTCATTCAATGTGAAATTTAACTTTTCACGCATTGGCCGAATGCGTGAAAAAAAATGGCAGGATATTGGGCCAACAGTGGTGCTGACCCATGCAAACATGGAACGGCTATAAAAATTGGCCGTACCACCTTCAATTAAGTTCAGACAAACCAGCTACTCCGAAAAACGACAGTCCACAATACGCCACTTTCCCCCAATGTCAAGAGTTCTAAGGTGAAAATTTCAATAAATAAAACTTCAATCAATATTGCGATAGGGAGGATTCCTGAAATGAAACATGGCTGTGTGAATAATATTTACTAACAAGTAAATGTAATCAATGATTTCGTAGGGCTGTGCCAGCGAGCCTCTGGAAACCGCAAGTCGTCATCCAAAATGGTTTTCCACATCTTCTTTTACCTGCTTGGGCTGCATGGCTGTTATGGGAGTAGTTCCCCCTCCCCCTTACTAAGTAACCTCAGGAAGCTGCCCCTTTTGCATGTTCGCCTCATATTTACTGGTGAAAATTGACCTTAGGAGCGGGGATTACTTGGAATGCCTCAGCTTCGGGAGCACCAGATTCTCGGCCAGCGCCTTGAGACCGGAAATCGGAAACTGTTTTCGAATTGTCAAGAGTCCAGGAACGATGCCCGATCCCCTCGGCCAATTCATCCTTATAATCCACGCTGCATCGACGGTTCGTGAGGCGGCGTATTTGCATTCCTATTCTGATTGGTTCAGGTTTCATGTTACGAAGTGGCATGGCTTTAGGCAGGTTGGTAATTCTGTGCCACCATTACTGGCGCGGGCGGTTGCTTGCGAGCTGGCTAAAACGCTTGAATTCAACCCTTCCCATCTGCCCGACTTTCGCGAGTTTCTCTCGAACCGCGAGGGCTGTTGTTACAGGTCGATATGTCCAAAGCCCCCGCTATTTTCGCCGTACCGCGAAACGTAATAGCCAGTCGTCGTAGAAACTCTACATCCACGGAGGTGTATGCCTAAGAAGATTGACGGGTTAAAGAAAACTAATCGTTACCAATCCATTCTCGTCAAGATTTTTTTGCGATCATTACCAACCGCAACTGAAGGCTTTTGAATTTGAGCGTGAGAAGACTGGACGAAATCTTCATCGCCATCTTCCTGAAGCAGCCGCAATATTCCCGAAGTGGAAAACTTAATCCACGATAAAAAGCCTGGCCCCGGTTTGGGTTGAGCTGCGATGCGGCGGGTCTCCGTCGCCTACCTGCCAACTGATCCCCGGCCGCAGGGTGAAGCAATGGCCGCTAGCCAACCTGGTTTCGAGTTCGCCTTCCAGGCACAGGATGATGTGGCCTTTGGAGCACCAGTGGTCGGCGCTGTATCCGGCCGAATAATCCACCATGCGCACGCGAATGTCTCCCACCATCTGCGTGCGCCAGAGCGCGAAACCCGTCTCCCCCGGATGCTTGGAAGAGGGGACCTTGCTCCAATCGGTGATTGATAACGGGAATTCTTCCATCTTCATTGAACCAGTATAAAAGCCTGGAGGATGGAATTTTTGCTTCGTACGCCGCATCCCTGGTGCGCCCCAAACCACATACTTTTGCGCCCTTTGCAGATAATTGCCACCGAGACCGCAAGCGGATACACTTATTAACGTGAATTGGGCAGGCAAATTTGCTGCATTGCTGGTGGCGGTCGCCCTGTTTTCCTCGCCATTGATGGCATGTCTGCAACCCGGCAATGTGCTTACACCCGAAGAGCGCGAGTGCTGCCGCCAAATGGCGGGCAAGTGTGGGATATCGTCTTCGCATTCCTGCTGCAAGAGCACAATCAGAGACGCTGATCCTTACATAAGCAGCTCGCGTTCTGCAATTTCTGTGCCCGTTCATATACCGGTTGCGATTCTGCCTGTGGCAAACAGCTTGGTATCATCCAATAGCAATTCTCAATTTTTTGTGCGATCAAAAATCCGCGCACCTGCTGAATCTCCTCCCGAAAATATTTCCATCCTGAGAATCTAACCGGCTTTCGCTTTCCTGGCACTGGCGGCCTTGGTGCGCCTGCGCATTCGTGCTTTTTGATTCGGAGGAAAGATGAAAGCCATTTTCTATTCATATGCGAGAAAAACCGCCTTGAGCGGCCTCCTGCTGCTTCTGGGTGCTTGCCTTTTGTCTGCACAGCAGTTACAGCCGGCAAATAATATCGGCACCGCCACTCAGGCGGGCGTCCCTGGGAGCCAAAGCTCGCTGCCTGAGCTGCTGGCAGAGGCTGATCACAATAACCCGGAGATCCAGGCCGCAGAGCATGGCTGGAAAGCGGCAACCCACACTATCGGCAGCGCCTCGGCATTGCCGGATACGCAACTCTCAATTCAGTCATTCAGCGTGGGCAGTCCACGTCCGGGGGCTGGATTGAGCAACAGCAATTTCGCTTATATCGGTCTGGGCGCGGCACAAGAAATTCCGTATCCCGGCAAGCGCGCGCTACGCAGCCAGCTCGCAGCGCATGAGGCCGATTCTGTGCGTGAGCAATCGAATTTGGTACGGCGGCAGGTACTTGAAAAGTTAAAAACCGCCTACTTCCAGCTCGCTTATCTTCAACAGACGCTCGGCATTTTGCAGCGAAATGACAACCTGCTCAATGAAATCGGGCAGATTGCCGAATCGCATTACCGCGTTGGCCAGGGCAACCAGCAAGAGGTATTAAAAGCGCAACTCCAGCATACGAAGATTCTGCAAGAGATCACCATGCATCATCGTGATGTGGGCCAGCTTCAGGCGCAACTGAAACAATTGCTGGGCCGGCCGCAGGATTCGCCCGACATCCTTGCTGAAAAGCTAAGCGCACACCCCTTGGCCCCCACTGCCGCCGATCTTTTAAAAGCTGCAGAAGAACAAAATCCCGGCATTCGGGGGCGCGCCGCGATGGCGCAGAAAGCGGAAGCACAAACCCGACTGGCACAGAAGGAATTTCGGCCGGACTTCAACGTGCAATATATGTTTGAGCGCACCGGGAGCAGCTTTCCGGCGTACTACGTGGCCACCTTCGGGATCAACTTGCCCAACCGGGGCAGGCGCCGCGCGGAACTTGCCCAGGCGAATGAGGAGCGCGAACAGGCCAACCAGGAACTGCGGGCGGAAACGCAGCGCCAGTTGGCTGAAGTTCAGAGCCAGTATGTGCTGGCGCAAACTTCAACGGAACAACTCAAGATTTATCAGGAAGGATTGGTCCCGCAGTCCGAAGCCACCTTCCGCTCCGCTCTGGCCGCATATCAATCAAACCGGCAGGATTTTGCAAGCCTTCTATCTTCCTTCATGGATGCACTGAATCTTCAGCTTGAATACGAGCGCGAATTAGCTGATCACGAATCAGCCCTGGCGCGCCTGGAAAGCCTTACAGGAGTGACGCTGCAATGAACCGACAAACTGAAACACGAAACTATCGCAGTGCTTTTCTGGTTGCGGTGATCGTCAACATTGCGCTGATTGCCGGGCTAGGAGTGTTCTGGTGGCATTCACATGCCACTCAAGGCGGGCAAACGCAGACGCAACCGGCAACGCTCCCTGAAACCGGCAACCCAGAAGCCAATGACTCGAACCCTGGCACTCCAGCCGCAACGCAATCGCAGACCCAGCTGGTTCCGATTCAACTCACGCCCCAACGCTTGCAAAGCATAGGCGTAAAGTTTGCAAACGTTGAATACAAAAACGTGAACGATGAAATCAGGGTCACCGGAAACGTGGACATGGATGAAAAAAAGCTATCGTACATTCAAGTCCGCTTCCCCGGATGGATTCGCAAGGTTTATGCCGATGCCACCTATCAGTACGTCCGAAAAGGGCAGCCTTTGTTTACTGTCTATAGTCCCGATCTGGTTGCAACCGAGCAGGAATATCTGCTGGCAAGACAAAACCAGCAGCAATTGCAAAGCAGCTCGATTGGCGGAGTCTCAGATGGTGCGGCATCGCTCGTGAATGCCGCCCGAGAGCGCCTTAGACAATGGGAGGTCTCGCCGTCCGAAATTTCCAAGCTGGAAACAACCGGCAAGGCAATAACTGATCTCACTTTCAATTCACCCGTCTCCGGCTATATCACCGAAAAGAATGTGCTGCCCAACATGTATGTGCAGCCTGAAACCAGGCTCTACACCGTGGCCGATCTCTCGACGGTATGGGTCAACGCCCAGGTGTTTCAAACAGATTTGAGCAAAATCAGGCCCGGTGACGCCGCCCAGATTACGGTGGACGCCTATCCCGGACGGACGTTCAGGGGGCGCGTAGACCAGATTTTGCCGCAGGTGGATTTGACCACGCGCACAGTGCGCGTGCGTCTGGTTTTACCGAATCCCGAAATGAAACTCAAACCCGGCATGTATGTAAACGTCGCGCTCCAGGCTGCAATGGGAAAACATCTTGTGGTTCCGGCTTCCGCCGTGTTTCAGTCAGGCACAAAACAGGTCGTGTTTATTGATCACAGCGATGGCAACTTAGAGCCGCGAGAAATTGCCACAGGACCGCGAGTAGGCGATGAATTCATTGTCACGAGTGGACTCAAGGCAAACGAATCCATCGTGACCTCCGCCAACTTTCTCATTGATTCTGAAAGCCAGTTGCAGGCCGCGACCGGGGCTTTCGCGCCACCTCCGCCCGGAGCAGGCGGCGCAGGGGGGGCGAACGTGGCAGGCCCGCAAACATCCACTGCGCAAGCTAAGGTAGAGCTGAGCACGGAACCATCGCCGCCATCCAGAGGCAGCAACGTGTTTCGCGTAAAGCTGACGGGAGCAAACAACTCCCCGATCAGCGGAGCGCAGGTTGTCGTCGCCTTCTATATGCCGGCCATGCCCGCGATGGGAATGGCCGCAATGAATACAACCGTGCCCCTTGCCGACAAGGGCAATGGCATCTACGAGGGCAAGGGCGATCTGGATTCAGGGGGAACGTGGCAGGTGACGATCACTGCTATCCAAAATGGGCAAACCATCGCCAGCAGACGCCTCACCCTGAATGCGGAAGGGGGAATGTAATCATGATCTCCCGCGTCATTGAATGGTGCGCAAACAATAGATTCCTGGTATTTACCGGGGTTCTCCTGCTGGTTCTGACCGGCATCTGGTCTCTAAAACATGTGCCGCTGGATGCCCTGCCTGACATCTCCGACATTCAGGTGATTATCCACACCCCGTGGGAAGGCGAACCACCCGACGTAATCGAAGACCAGGTGACCTATCCTATCGTCGCCTCGTTGCTTGCCGCTCCGCATGTCAAAGCAGTGCGGGCGCAAACCATGTTTGGCGACTCCTATGTTTACGTGGTCTTTGAAGACGGAACCGATCTTTATTGGGCGCGCTCTCGCGTTCTCGAATACCTGCAGCAAATTGGTGGAAGGCTGCCGCAAAGCGTTCATCCCATGATTGGTCCGGATGCCACCGGCGCCGGCTGGGTGTACGAGTATGTTCTTATAGATCGCTCTCATCGCCATAGCCTGGCGGACCTGCGCAGCACTCAGGACTGGCATCTGCGCTATCAGCTTGAGACCGTGCCTGGTGTCGCCGAGGTGGCAAGTATTGGCGGCTTCGTAAAGCAATATCAGGTGAGGCTCGATCCCAACAAGCTGCTGGCCTACGGAGTCCCGCTTTCCACGGTCATTGATCGAGTCAAGATGAGCACCAACGAAGTTGGAGGCCGCGTGCTGGAACTCACGGGAACACAATACATGATTCGCGGGCTGGGATACCTGCGCTCGCCCAGCGATCTTGAGAGCGTTCCCGTAACCAGCAAGAACGGAACCCCGGTCCTCATTAAGGACTTGGGCACGGTTGCTTTTGGTCCTGACATCCGCGAAGGCGTTGCCGAATGGAATGGAGAAGGCGAAACTGTCGGCGGCATTGTAGTGATGCGTGACGGAATGAATGCGCTGAACGTCATTGAGGGCGTCAAGCAGAAGCTGAAAGACATTCAAGGTTCACTGCCGCCGGGAGTCGAAGTGGTTGCCGGTTATGACCGTTCTGGCTTGATTAACGCCTCCATTGAGACCTTGCAGCGCGACCTGATCGAAGAGGCGATCATTGTAAGCCTCGTCATTGTCGTTTTTCTCTTTCATTTCCGCTCTGCGTTCATCCCCATTCTTACCCTGCCTATCGCCGTGCTGATGTCGTTTATTCCCATGTACTACCTGCATGTCACCTCAAACATCATGTCCCTGGGCGGGCTGGCGCTTGCCATCGGCGTACTGGTGGATGCGGCCATCGTGATGGTTGAAAACGGATATCGCCATCTCTCGGAACACCCCGATGCGGCCAACATGAGCGAAAAAGAACGGCGCGGGATCTTGATCGGGGCCGCTAAACAGGTAGGCCCGGCGCTATTTTTCTCACTGCTGATTATTGTGGTCTCGTTCCTGCCTGTCTTCCTGCTGGAAGCTCAGGAGGGCCGCATGTTTCGCCCTCTGGCCTGGACCAAAACGCTGGCTGTAGGTTTCTCCTCCCTGCTGGCCATCACACTTGTTCCTCTGCTCATGGTCATGCTGATCAAGGGCAGGTTGCAGCCTGAGTCGCAGAATCCCGTCTCGCGGTTCACCCAGGCGCTCTATCTTCCCCTTCTGCGGCTGTGCCTCAAATATCGCAAGACGACAATTGCCCTGAACCTTCTTTTTCTATTGCTCGTGTTTCCCCTGGCTTTCAAAATTGGCAGCCAGTTTATGCCGCCGCTGTTTGAAGGCTCTTCGTTATATATGCCCACGGCGCTCCCGGGCATCGGCATAACTTCCGCTTCGCAGTTGCTTCAGGAGCAGGACCGGATGCTCCGCACCTTCCCCGAAGTGGAAAGCGTATTGGGGGTGATCGGCAGGTCAGACAGCGCCACCGATAATGCTCCGCTCGACATGTACGACACAACCGTCATGCTCAAGCCTCGTTCGCAATGGCGCAATGGAATGACCTACGAAAAGTTGATCAGTGAAATGGATGCCAAGCTGCAATTTCCCGGTCTGTCAAATAGCTGGACGATGCCGGTAGAAAATCGCCTCGACATGGAGCTCACCGGCATCAAGACGCCTGTAGGATTGAAACTGCAGGGACCGAATCTTGACATGATTCAGGAACTCGGGGCGCAGATCGAAAAGATTCTTTCCAACCAGCCGAACGTGCGTGGCGTGTTCGCGGAAAGAGTATCTCAGGGCTTCTATATCAATGTGGAAGTCAATCGCCCCGAAGCTGCCCGCTACGGTCTGACCATCGAAGATGTCCAGCAGGCAGTCACATCCGGCATGGGTGGCGCCAACATCGCGGAAAATGTCGAAGGCCGTGAGCGCTACCCGATCAACGTTCGCTACGAGCGGGATTTCCGCGACAACCTCGACGAGCTGCGCCGAATCCTGATTGCGACGCCGGAAGGAGCGCAAATCCCTATTGAACAAGTCGCAAAGATTTCGTTTTCGCGCGGCCCCGCCATGATCCGCGACGAAGACGGCACTCTCACCGGATACGTCTACATCGATCTGAACACCAAAGACTACGGCGGATTTGTGGAGCAGGCCGGTAACCTGCTTCACCAAAAGTTGAAACTACCGGCGGGATACACCTATCAATGGTCGGGAGAATACGAATTTGAGCTTCGCGCCAAGGAGCGGCTCAAGATCATTCTCCCGGTCGTCTTTTTTGTGATTTTTGTCCTGTTGTACATGGTCTTCCATTCGGTCGTTGAGGCCCTCGTCCTTATTTTCCCAACCCTTTACGCAATGTCGGGCGGCCTGCTTTTGCAATGGCTGCTGCGCTATAACTTCAGCGTGGCCGTGTGGATCGGTTATATCGCCCTATTTGGCATCGCGGTTGAGACCGGCGTGGTGATGGTTGTGTATCTGCACGAGGCCTTGGAGAAAAAGCTGCACACGAGGGGCCGGCTTATCCACAGCGATATAGAAGAGGCGGCAATTGAAGGAGCGGTGCAGAGGCTGCGCCCCAAATTGATGACGGTGATTGCCGTTCTTGCCAGCTTGGCCCCAATTCTGTGGGGAAGCGGCATCGGCTCCGACGTGATGAAGCCCATCGCCGCGCCCATTGTGGGCGGCATGATCACTTCTACGATTCACGTTCTCATTCTGGTCCCGGTATTCTTCGTAATGATAAAAGAACGGGCGATAGAGCAAGAGGACCTGAAGACACCCGAGGAGGTAATAGCCATCTAGAGAGGGTTGCGCATCCCGTCTATTAGATATTTGTTTGTGGTTGCGCGAGCCAGACTTCGGCCTGCTGACGATTGCGAAAGGGCCGAATTTGGATTACATCGCTCAGGATAGTTCCCAGCATTCGCAGTATCCCGTAGTTGACATCACTTGAAACCACAACCGCGGTTGGCCCAAACGGCCATTGTTTTGCCAAGTCCCGCAATGTGTCCGTCAGTTCGTGAATTTCCGTGACAGAAAGCGATACGGTTGCCGAGCACGCGTCAATCAATTCGGGGTAGGCAAATCCACGTTCCCGCTGTTCTTCTTCAAGATGCTTTTTGATCTCTGCCAGGGTAATCAGCCCTTCCGCCTTTACCTGGGTCCAGCGCCGCTCATGGTCAACTACGAGAGTTATCGGCATGGCTTGCTTGCCCCTGATGCAGCGGATTTTCAGCCCCTTGATACAGGCTTGTCTCCGGACGTCCATAAAATTGTACACGCCGCCACTTTGGTTTCATCTTCTTCCGTGTAATTTTCATCTGCGGTCGACCCAAAATGGGATTTTTTCCGGACATGCGGCGGCACGGTTGGCGCGTCTTCGTTCACTGTTGTACTCTGAAGCCATGCTCGTGATTCAAATCACCAGTCCGCCAATGGCGGCCTGCTGCGCTGCGCACGCCCCCAGAGGCTAAAGCCCATCCCATTCTGAACGACTTACGGCATGAGTTTCCAGCAATGTACAAGGATTTTTCTGCAGCTTGTAAGCGGAGGCTTCCACCATGGAATAAAATTAATTGACCAAGATTACTTTATATTATAAAGTACTTGTCCATGATTACTTCCGAAGAGCCGTTCCGACGACAGCCCAAGAAACGCTGGATTCCCCCGGAGATGATCACAGCGCCCGTGCTGGATGCAGCCGCTCCGCGCACACCCATGGCGCAGTATTACGCTTTGCTGATCAATCCGTTTTATCCCAAGGACCCGCATGCCAGCTTTGGCAAGCATGTGCTGACGCCGACTCTGGCGCTGACCAGCTTTGCGGCGACCACGCCGGAGCATTGGCGGCTGCAGTACTGGGACGAGAACCTGCTGGATGGACGTCCGCCGTTTGATCCCATGCCACAGGTTGTCGGTATTACGGTACACCTCACCTTCGCGCGACGGGCTTACGCGCTAGCCGACTGGTATCGCGCGCGCGGCGCGAAGGTGATACTGGGCGGCCTGCATGTCCTGTCGTGCCCGGAGGAGTGCGCTCCGCATGCCGATGCCCTGGCCATGGGAGATGGTGTGCAGCTTTGGCCGCGAATCCTGCGCGATGTGGAAGCCGGGCAATTGCAATCGCGCTATGTTGCGACGTATGAGAATGACTATTGTGACGATCCCGCGCCGCGGCGCTCCATCCTTCCCCGCCACAGCTTTCTTACCACGACCAGTCTCATCGCCACGCGCGGCTGCCACAATCGTTGCGGTTTTTGTTATCTGGCGACTGAGGGCCTGCGCATGCCGTATCGCATGAAGAGGCCGCAGCAGGTGGCGGATGAATTTGCCGCCAACCGGGAGCCCTACGCTGTTTTCATCGACAACAACCTGGGCTCGCGGCGGGATTACCTGCACGCGCTGTGCGGGGCGCTGCGTCCTCTGAAAAAGATATGGAGCGCGGCGGTTTCGATTGACGTGACCGATGACCCCAGCCTTATCCGCAACATGGCATTGGCGGGATGCACGGGCGTGTTCATTGGCTTTGAATCGCTGAGCGACAACAACCTGGCCGAGGCCCACAAGAAGACACCCAAGACCTCAGACTACGCGCGCCGGGTGCGCATGATGCACGATTGCGGCATCCAGGTGAATGGATCGTTCGTGCTGGGTTTCGACCACGACCGCAAAGACGTTTTCGCCCGCACCGCGCAATGGATCGAAGAGAACCGGCTGGAGTGCTCGACCTTTCATATCCTCACACCCTATCCGGCAACGCCACTATTCCGGCAGATGGAAGCCCAAGGGCGGCTGCTGCACAAGAATTGGACCCTCTACGATACCGGCCACGCTGTCTTCCAGCCCAAACACATGACCCCGGAAGAGCTGGAGCAGGGTTACGGGTGGATCTATGAGCGG
>Ga0070741_10007528_pt1 | contig 22469 bp, 21 predicted proteins | sample Coa_R1_4_FD_66440 | JGI IMG/M metagenome (GOLD analysis project Ga0070741, IMG submission 66440) | Surface soil microbial communities from Centralia Pennsylvania, which are recovering from an underground coalmine fire - Coalmine... | ecosystem: Environmental > Terrestrial > Soil > Unclassified ... | reverse complement strand
CGCCATGACGTCGGCGCCGGGAGGCGCCTCGCGGATCCATGCATCGGTCACGTCGAGACCCTCGCACGCGAAGCTGCCGACGCTGGCGGCGAACAGGATCGTCGCGACGATCGCTCTCATGAGCCCGCTCCGATGACCATCGAAAGATCCTGCGCGAGCGCGTCGGCCTTGAGCGGCGGCGTGAAATAGCCGACGACCTGCGCGTCGGGATTGATCAGGATGAGCGCGGCGGAGTGATCCATCGTGTACGCATCCGGATTCGCGCCCGGGACCTTGAGATAGACGAAGCCGAGCTGCGGCGCCAGCCGATCGAGCTCCGCATTCGGCGCGGTGACGCCGCGGAAGCGCGGATCGAAATAGTGCACGTACCGCTCGAGCGCTTCGGGCCGATCGCGCTCGGGATCGACGGACAGGAAGACCACTTGAACCCTGTCCGCTCGGGCGCCGAGCTTCGCCGCGGTGCTCTTCAAGGTCGCCAGCGTCGTCGGGCACACGTCGGGACAGTGCGTGTAACCGGTGAACACGACACTCCAGTGGCCGCGCAGATCGGACTTGGTGAACGGCTTGCCGTCTTCGCCGATCAAGCTGAAATCGGCGATCGCGCGCGGTTGCGGCAGCAGCGTGCCGCTCTGCAGCCGCGGCGCCGGCGGCTCCAGCCAAAGATGCGCCGCGAGCGCGCCCAGCAGGGCGGCGACCGGCACCAGGACGAGCGCCCAGATGGTGGAAGACTTCACGGGTGGTTCATTGCCGCGTCGATGGCCGACGACGCATAATTTGCACGGTTCCCATTATCGCATCCTCATGGCCTCGGGTCAGACGTCGGCGCTCAAGACCGTTCGCGACCTCGTGCGCTGGGGTGCGAGCGAGTTCGCGCGCAACGGCCTGTATTTCGGTCATGGCACCGACAACGCGCTCGACGAGTCGTTTCATCTGGTCCTGCACGCGCTGTCGCTGCCCGCCGATCTGCCGGCGATCTATCTCGAATCGCGCGTCACCGATTCCGAGCGCGAAGCGACCGTGAAGCTCTTGCGCAAGCGCGTGAAGCTGCGCAAGCCGGCGGCGTACCTGATCGGCGAGATCGAGTTCGCGGGACTCAAGTTCAATGTCGACGAGCGCGTGCTGATCCCGCGCTCGCCGATCGGCGAGCTGATCGCCAAGCGCTTCGAGCCGTGGCTCGCGCACGAGCCGGCCCGGATCCTCGATCTCTGCGCGGGCAGTGGCTGCATCGGCATCGCGTGTGCGCATGCATTCCCGGAAGCGCGCGTCGATCTGGCCGAGCGCGACGTCGCCGCGCTCGAGGTGTGTCGCCGCAACATCGAGCTGCACCACTGCGCGGAGCGCGTGCACATGATCAAGTCCGACGTGTTCGGCGCGCTGAAAGGCAATCGCTACGACCTGATCGTCGCCAATCCGCCGTACGTCCCGAGCGAGGAGGTCGATACGCTGCCCGACGAGTTCCGCCACGAGCCGCGCATCGCGCTCGACGCCGGCAAGGACGGCATGGACATCGTCGCGCGCATCCTCGACGAGGCGCCGACCTATCTCGCCGACGACGGCGTGCTGATCTGCGAGGTCGGCGGCAGCGTGCCGGAGTTCACGGCGCGCTGGCCGCGACTGCCCGTCACCTGGATCGAGTTCGAGCATGGCGGCGACGGCGTGTTTCTCATTTCGCGCGCTGATCTCGTGGCGGGAAAGCACTGACATGTCCGGTAATACGCTTGGCAAGCTGTTCTGCGTGACGAGCTTCGGCGAGTCGCACGGCCCCGCGATCGGCTGCGTGGTCGACGGCTGCCCGCCGGGGATGGAGTTGTCCGAGGCGGACCTCCAGCCCGATCTCGATCGCCGCAAGCCCGGCACCTCGAAATTCGTCACGCAGCGCAAGGAAGAGGACAAGGTCCGCATCCTCTCCGGCGTGTTCGAAGGCAAGACCACCGGCACGCCGATCGCGCTCCTCATCGAGAACACCGATCAGCGCAGCTACGACTACGACAAGATCAAGCAGGTGTTCCGGCCGAACCACGCCGACTATTCGTACATCCAGAAGTACGGCATCCGCGATCATCGCGGCGGCGGTCGCGCATCGGCGCGCGAGACGGTGGTGCGCGTCGCGGCCGGCGCGGTCGCGCGCAAATATCTTCGCGAGAAGCTCGGCATCACGATCCGCGGCTGCCTGCAGCAGATGGGGCCGATCACGCTCATGCGCAAGGACTGGGGCGCCGTCTACCAGAATCCGTTCTTCAGCCCCGATCCGTCGCGCATCGCCGAGCTCGAGGATTACATCGACAAGATCCGTCGCGAGGGCGACTCGATCGGCGCGCTGATCCACGTCGAAGCGACCAACGTCCCGCCGGGGCTCGGCGAGCCGGTCTACGATCGCCTCGACGCCGATCTCGCATATGCGCTGATGTCGATCAACGCGGTGAAGGCGGTGGAGATCGGCGACGGTCTCGCCGTCGTCAACATGAAAGGCAGTGAGCATCGCGACGAGATCACGCCCAGGGGATTCCTCGCGAATCACTCCGGCGGCATCACCGGCGGCATCTCGACCGGGCAGACCGTGTACGCGCGACTCGCCCTGAAGCCGACGTCGAGCATCACGATCCCCGGCAAGACCATCGACATCGAGGGCAACGCGACCGAGATGCGCACGACCGGACGCCACGATCCGTGCGTGGGCCTGCGGGCGACGCCGGTTGCCGAAGCGATGCTCGCTCTGGTGCTGATGGATCACTATCTGCGTCATCGCGCGCAGAACGCCGACGTGGTTCCGCCGACGCCGCGCGTTCCCGGTGAGATGACGTGATCGACGATCGGCGCTTATGGACGAGCGCCTTCGGCCTGATCCTGCTCCTGATGGCGACACGCCTGTTCCTTGGCGACTACACGGCGTTCGCCGGCGCGCAGGACCTGAAGTTCTTCGACGAGAGCCAGTACCTCGCGGCCGGCATCTATTCACACGGCTTGCACGGGCTGTCGCCGCAGTGGGCGCCGCCGTACTGCCTCTGGGATCGCCTGCTGTTCCGCTCGAGCGGCGATGCCATCGCCGCGTATCACTTGAACGCGTATGTGCTCGCGATCGCGCTGCCCGCGCTGTGGTACCTGCTGTGCGTCGCGATCGGCATCGCGCCCTGGTGGGCGCTCGCGACGGCGCTTGCGTGGCTGGTATCGAACACAAATCTGGAAACGTTGCGCGTCGGCAATTTCGCAGCGTGTACGGTTCTCGGCGGCGTGCTCCTGTCGCGCCTCGTGCAGCGCGCCGCGATTGCGTGGTGGGTCGCGGCGGCGGCGCTCTGGGTCGCAGCTTCGGTGCGACTCGAGCTCCTGCCCGCCGGCGTCGTGGTCGTCATCGCCGGAGCCTGGCTCCTGCAGCGCGGATGGCAATCCTGGCCGAAGACGGCGGCATGGCTCGTCGCCGCCGTTCTCCCGCAGGTCGCGATCGATCTCGCGTTCGGCTCGCCCTTCGGGGGTGGTCGCAGCGGTGCGGCATTCCAGCAGCATCTCGCGGGGAACATCCTCGCGTGGCACGACCTGCCGTTCGAGAACTGGATCCACTACGAAGATGTGATCCGCCGCTACTACGCGCTGCCGTCGGGCGCGCTCGATTTCGCGGTGCACGAGCCGTCCGCGTTCCTGCATCACGTTGCGAGCAACCTCTGGCGGCTCGTCTCGCAATCGATCCCGCACGCGCTGGCGCCAGCGACGAGCCTTGCGCTGCTCACGCCAATCGCGATTGCGATCTCCGGCGGCATCGCGCTCAAGCTGCGGACCGCGCGTGCGCCGTACGCGACCACGCCGGTCAGCATCGCACTCACCGCGTGCGGATCGATGGTGCTGATCTCCTGCGCCGTGATCTATCCGCGCGAGCACTATCTGCCGCTGCTGATCTGCGCATTGCTGTTGCTGGTCGCGCCCAAGACCGACGCGGGCAGGGGACCGTCGAGCCTCATCATGCTCGTGCTGGCGACGATCGTCGCGAGCGCGCCGAGCTATCCGTCGAGCAAGGCGAACGTTGCGCGCACGGAGCAGGAGACGGTCGAAGCCCTGCGCCGGCTCGACGCGTCGAAGCTCAATCTCTTCGACGATTCGGGCGTGCTCCAGGTGTACGTGCCGGCGCAGCGGTTCGGCCCGCGCGATTTCCGAGCGCCGTTCGATCAGTTCGTGCGCAGCCACGAGATCAACGCGATCGTGTTGTCGCCCACGCTCGGCAAGGATCCCTTGTTGCGGGCCGACGACGCCTGGCAGCGCTTCGAAGCGTCGCCAGAAGCGGCAGGGTTCCGCTGCCAGCCGATCGGCAATACCGATCGGCGGCTGTGCCTGCACAACTAGCGTAAAATCCGCGCGCCACCAAGCACCCGCCGACCGCGAACAAGTCGGCCGCGCCATGACGTCCCGCAGCATCCCCGCCAAGCGACTGGCGGGTTTCTATTTCTGGTACTTCGCTGCGATCGGCGCGCTGATCCCGTACCTCGGACTCTACCTTCAGGCGCGCGGCTTGAGCGCCGAACAGATCGGCATCGTGCTCGGACTCCTTGCGGTCACCCGCATCTTCGCGCCGTACGTGTGGGGCACGCTCGCGGATCGCAGCGGCCGGCGCATGAGCGTGATCCGCTGGACGCTGACCGGTGCGACGCTGTGCTGGGGAGCGGTTGGCTTGCCCGGCGGGTTCGTTTGGCTGCTCGGCTGCCTGATCGCCTACGGCGCGCTGGTCAACGGCACCATGGCGCAATTCGAGGTGGTGACGTTCTCGCACCTGGATCGTGCGTCGCATCGCTACGCGCGATTGCGCGTGTGGGGCTCCGTCGGCTTCGTCGTCGTCGTCCTGGGCCTGGGACCGGTCCTCGAGCAGCTCGGCATCCTGTCGCTCCCGGCATGGATCGCAGCGATGTTCGTCTTCGCGCTCGTCATCGCGCAGCGCGTGCCGGAGCCGATCGGCGGTCCGCGCCATCTCGCCGGCGACGGCGGACTCCTCGCGACCGTGCGTCAGCGACCCGTGATCGCATTGCTCGTGGCGTGCCTGCTCGCGCAATTCTCGTACGGCCCGTACTACGGCTTCTTCAGCATCTATCTCGAGTCGCACGGCTACCGCAAGGACGCGATCGGCTTGCTCTGGTCGCTCGGCGTGATTGCCGAAGTCGCGATGTTCTGGTTCATCGCGTCGGTGCTGCCGCAGCTGCCGCTGCGCCGTCTTCTCTTGTGGTCGCTCGCTGCGACGGTCGCGCGCTGGCTGCTGCAGGTCGCGGCCATCGATCATCCGGGCGCGCTCGCCGCTGTGCAGCTCATTCATGCAATCAGCTTCGGCGTGTATCACCTCGCGGCGGTGAACCTCGTGCAGCAGATGTTCCCGCCGGCGCTGCAGGGTCGCGGGCAGGCGATCTATGTCGGCGTGAGCTATGGCATCGGCGGCGCGCTGGGCGGCTGGCTCTCCGGTTATCTTTGGGATCGCATTCCGGTGGAATGGATCTGGATCGGCGGCAGCGCCGCAGCAGCGCTCGCGTGGCTCATCGCCTGGCGAGGCTTGCGCGCGTCGCCGTCGCCGGTGCTCGTCGTCGCGGAGGTGCAGGCGCAATGAAGAAGCTCGTCGTGGCAACGTTGCTCGGGTGCGCGTCGATCGCCGCGCAGGCCGATCCGCGGCCGCTCTGGGAGTTCGGCATGAGCGTGTCGCTGCTCGAGCACCCCGACTATCGCGGATCGAGCCATTACGGATTCACGCCGCTGCCGCTGCCGTATTTCGTCTATCGCGGCGACAAGCTGCGCGTCACGCGCGACGGCGTGCGCGCACAGCTCGTGCAGCGCCAGCGCTGGCATGTCGATCTCAGTGCCGCGGCTTCGCTGCCGAACAGCGGCAAGAACGAAGGCACGGCGCGCGAAGGGATGCCGCGATTGCTGCCGACGTTCGAGGTCGGGCCGTCGCTCGACTACTGGATCACCGACGACACGCCCGGACAGATCCAGTGGCGCGTGCGCGTGCCGGTGCGCGCGGTCGCGGGCTTCAACATCAAGCGCTCGCGGCGCGTCGGCTTTCTCGCCTATCCGCATCTGCAGGCCAACGAAGTGTTCACGCGCGGGCACTGGAATTTGCAATGGTCCGCGGGCGCGGGCGCGCTATGGGCCGAGCACGACTATCACGAGTACTTCTACAACGTCGAGCCGCAGTACGCGACGCAGACGCGCCCCGAATATCACGCGCGCGGCGGCTACAGCGGTGCGCGCGCGGGCGCGTTCTTCTCGGCATCGCGCGGGCGCTTCGGCTTCGGCGCCGGATTCACCGACGATTGGCTCGACGGCGCGGTGTTCCGCGACAGTCCGCTCGTGGAGCGCCGCAACTCGATCGTCGCGGGTGTCTACGTCGTCTATCGCATCTTCGGCAGCAAGGAGATGGTCGGCGGCGAAGTCATGCCCTGACGAACTTCAGCGCAGCGTCAACGACGGCCTGGGGCTTCTCCTCGTGCACGAGCAGCTTGCCGCCGGAGATCTCCGTCAGCCGCGCCTTCGGGAACTGCTTCACCATCGCGCGCGCCTCTTCGATCGGGAACGTCGGATCGTCGGCGCCCCAGATCAGCTGCACCGGCATCGCGAGCTTCGCGTGATCCACCGCCAGCTGATCGACCCAGTTCCAGTAGAGCCCGCCGAGATATTTGCCCATGCCTTCGAGCCGTCGCTTCGATTCGAGCAGCGGCACGACGACGTGCTGGTGGAATTCGCCGTCGATCAGGTCGAGGTTGCAGAAGCAGCCGCCGAAGCCCATCCCCGAGCGCCGGAACGCGCGTGACTTCATCAGCTGCCGGAAGATCGCGAGCGAGCCGGGCAGGCGCAGCGACATCTGATAGAGCGGAATCCACGGCGGGCGGTGATTCGGGACTTCGGTGTTGATCAGCGCGAGCTTGTCGACGCGCTCATCGGCGAGCGCGAGATAGCGCGCGATGGTGCCGCCGGTGTCGTGCGCGAGAACGCTGTACTTCTGGAGGCCTTGCTGATCTGCGAGCGTCTTCAACGCCTGTGCGTGGCCTTTCCAGGAGAACTCGGTGTGTTCGCTCCACTCGGTGTCGCCCATGCCGGCGAGATCCGGCACGTAGCAGGTGAACTGCTGCGACAGCGCCGGCAGCACCTTGCGCCAGGTGAACCCCGACAGCGGGAATCCGTGCACCAGCAGCAGGGCGGGCCCGTTGCCGAAGCGTCGCCACGCCATGCGCGTCGGGCCGACGTCGGCCTTGTTCAGCGGAGCGTCGAGGAAGAAGTTCGTGCTGGATGCGTCCATGGTTCGTCTCCTCAGATCTTGCGCAGCCAATCCGCGGTCTCGCGCCAGAACGGCTCGCGCGAGGCGTCGCGGAAGAATCCGAAATGCCCGACCTTGCGCCCGAGCTCGTGCGTGCGGATCGCGCGGCGCTCGATGCTTGCGTTCGGGTACGCCGCGAGGATCGCGTCGTGCGCGGATTGCGGCGCGTAGGTGTCGTCGTCGAACTGCCAGGCGAGGATCGGCTGGGTGATCGAGCGATAAGCCGATACATCCACGCCGCTGCGCGGGTCGTAGAGATAGCCCGGCTTGCGCGCCCACCGTGCCCACTGGCGCACGACGCCGGCGGGGATCGGGATGTTCGACAGGCCGCCGAGCTTCGGCGGGAAGAAATCGCGTCCGAGCGTGACCAGCGGCGCGTGCAGATGCATGACCCAGAGCAGGCCGAGTCGCGACGGCATCGTCCAGTGACCGGGATGCGCGCTGGAGACTGCGGCGAACACGATGCCGGCGAGCTTCTGCACCGATGGCGCGAGACCGGCGAGCTGACCGCCGGCGCTATGGCCCAGCAGGAACAGGCGATCTGCTTTCGATTCCGAAGCAGCCCACTGCAGTGCGGCTTCGATGTCGAAGCGTCCCCAGTCCTCCATGCGAATGCGCGAGCCGCGCACAGGGCCGTCACGCGAATCGCCGATGCCGCGATAGTCGAAGGTGAGGACCTTGAAGCCGTCGTCGGCGAGGAATTGCGCGAGCGGAGCGTAGAAGCGGCGCGGCACGCCCATCGCCGAGGCAATGACGACGGCGCGCCCGTTCGCATTGGCGCCAGAGAACAGCGTGCCGGTCAGCGCAAAGCCGTCGGCGCAGCGCAGCGTCACGGTGTCGGTCGTGGTCATGGCGTGATGGAAGGTCATGGACAGCATCCTGCGCAGCCCGCGCGCAGCGAACAATTACCTTACACGTAAATTTCCGCCGCCCTGAAGGGCGACGCACGATCCTCAGAACGACCAGCGCACGAACAGTTGCGGCACCGGCTTGTCGAGCGCGCCGCGCTCCTGTCCCGAAGTCCAGTGCGCAAAGCGAAGCGATGCGTTCATCGCGGCGGGTGCGCCGAACATCGTGTCGAGCGCGAAGTGCAGCTCGGGCACGAACACGAGCTTGCGCGAGCCGTAGGTGCCCGGGCCGAGCGGCGCCATCGACACGAAATCGACCGAGCCCGAGAACGAGCACGACTTCGCCGATCGGCGCAGCGAGTCGCCGCCGGTCAGCAATGCCCAGCGCCTGCCGAGTTCCGCAGATTGGGTATCGGAGGCGAGCAAGACGTGGAAGCTCGCGAAGCCGACGAGATCGAGATCGACGTCGACGCCGGAGCCGAGGCTCGCCGCGTCCATGTTGAAGTGCGCGGTGATGAGCTGCTGCTCGGCGAGCCGCAGCGCCGCGTTCGGGCGCGGATCCACGGTCCTCTTCGGCGGCTCGGCTTTCGCCGCATGGGAATGCAAGGACACCGAGCCGATGAACAGCCCGTACAGCCACCGCCGAACCATGTTGACCGGTCCCCGCCGCCTGCGCTCTCTGCCGCTTCCGCTCATCCGCTCGTCACGCCATCCGGAGTGCGTGCGGATTCTGGCGGGACGGCGCGCCGGCACCAGTGGGAACTTCTTACTTGCGAGGGGGATCGTGGCTATAGTGGCCGCGCCGCTTCGGGTTCGCGCCATGGGAGAAAAACGATGAGTCGGTTCTGTGCCGTGCTTCTGCTGGTCGCCACGCCGGCCCTGGCGACGACGGTCGATTGCGGCCGCCTGCTCGACGTCAAGTCCGGCAAGTGGCGCGAGCACGTGAGCGTCGTCGTCGACGGCGGCAAGTTCAGCGCGATCGATGCCAGCGGATCCAGCGCGGGCGATCACATCGATCTGCGCAGCTACACGTGCCTGCCGGGCCTGATCGACATGCACGTGCATCTGTCCGATCAGCAGAGCGCGAAGAGCTATTCGGAGAAATTCCGGCTCAACGTCGCCGACTACGCGATCCGCGGCACCGTGAATGCGCGAAAGACCCTGCTCGCGGGATTCACGACCGTGCGCAATCTCGGCGATGGTTCGAACGAAACGATCGCGCTGCGCAACGCGATCAACGAAGGGCTCACCGAAGGTCCGCGCATCTTCAGCGCGGGCAAGGCGATCGGCAGCACGGGCGGGCACGCGGATCCCAGCGATGGCTATCGCGCCGATCTCATGCACGACTTCGGTCCCGAGCACGGGATCATCAACAGTCCCGAGGACGCCTGGAAGACCGTGCGTCAGCACTACAAGGACGGCGCCGACCTGCTGAAGATCATGCCGTCGGGCGGCGTGCTCGACGAGAGCGCCAGCGGCGACAACCCGCAGATGACGATCGAAGAGATCAAGGCCGTCGTCGCGGCCGCGAAGGACTACGGCTACAAGGTCGCGGCGCACGCGCACGGCGCCGAAGCGATCCGGCGCGCGCTCGTCGGCGGGGTCAGCTCGATCGAGCATGGCACCTTCATGGACGACGAGGACATCGCGCTGTTCAAGAAGACCGGCGCGTACTACGTGCCGACGGTGACGGCGGGACAGTGGGTCGCGGAGAAATCGAAGCTCGACAATTTCTTCCCGCCGCAGGTCCGCGTGAAGGCGGCGACGATCGGTCCGAAGATCCAGTCGACGCTCGGCCGCGCCTACAACGCCGGCGTGAAGATCGCGTTCGGCACCGACACCGGCGTGTCCGCGCACGGCGAGAACGCGCAGGAGTTCGCGCTGATGGTCGGCGCGGGTATGCCGGCGATCGACGCGATTCGCGCGGCGACGATCAGTGCCGCGGATCTGCTCGGCAAGTCGACGGAGCTCGGGCAGGTCGACAAAGGCTTCGCCGCCGATCTCATCGCAGTGCAGGGCGATCCGCTCGCCGACGTGAATCAGCTGCGCGACGTGCGGTTCGTGATGAAGGCGGGCGTTGTGTACAAGCGACCGTGACCCGGAGGACGCTGATCAGTTTCGCCGGGGGCGTGCGCGGCCACGGACGGCCGCGCCCGAGCTAAAGGAGCTTTGCAGGCGTCCCCCGGCGGGACTGATCAGCGGCCTACGGAGTCTCTGGTAGCAAGGTCAACAACGCCCGCGCTGCCGCGGAGAGCGTACGTCGCTCATGCCACACCGCGCCGAGCTCGCGCTGCACTGACAGTTCAGGGATCGCGATCGCTCGCAACGAGCGGTCGAGCATCGAGCGGGGCAGCACGCTCCAGCCGAGGCCGATGGCGACGAGCATCTTCAGCGTCTCGAGATAATTCGTCGCGAGCCGTACACGCGGTGCGATACCGTGCTTCTGCAGCGCGGCACGTACGATGCGGTGCGTGTAGGTCGCCTCGTCGGGCAGCACGGCCGGGAATTCGGCGATCTGCTTCAGCGTGACGCGCCGGCGCCGCGCGAGCGGATGATTCGGCGCGACGACGACGGCGAGCGGATCGGGCCACACGCGGCGCGATTCCAGGTTCGGCAGCGGCTGGCTGGGCAGCGTCACCACGCCGAGCTCGAGCTTGCCGGCGATCACCTGCTGGCAGGCGACTTCCGAATCCATGAAATGGATGTCGAGATCGACGTCCGGGAATTTCTGCACGAAGACGCGCAGCACCGGTGGCAGGCGATGCAAGCCGATGTGGTGGCTGGTGCCGATCGACAACCTGCCGCCGACCTTGCCGCCGAGATGGGTGAGCGCGCGCCGCCCGTCTTCGATGTCCTGCAGCACGCGCTTGGCGTAGGGCAGCAACGCGCGGCCGGCATCGGTCAGGCCGATCCTGCGGCCGACGCGGTCGAACAGCGACGCGCGCAGCTGTTGTTCCAGCGCGGCGATGCGCTTGCTGATCGCAGGCTGCGACAGGTGCAGCGTCGCGCCGGCCTTCGAGAACGAGCCGGATTCCGCGACCTCGACGAAGGCGGCCAGCGCCTGGGTGTCCATTCCGGCATTCTAAATGGGAATGAATCAGATAAAAACGATTCATTGGAGTTATTGACGCCCCGGGCCTATCCTGCGCGCCTCGAACGGGCTCGAAGCACATGACACGTACGCTCTACGACAAGCTCTGGGACGCGCACAAGGTTCGCGACAACGGCGACGGCACGGCGCTGATCTACATCGATCGGCATCTCGTCCACGAGGTCACCAGCCCGCAGGCGTTCGACGGCCTGCGTCTCGCCGGCCGCAAGCCGTGGCGCATCGACGCCAATCTCGCGGTCGCCGACCACAACGTGCCGACCACCGATCGCAGCCGCGGCATCGCCGACCCGATCTCGCGCACGCAGGTCGACGCGCTCGATTCGAACTGCGCCGAGTTCGGCATCACCGAATTCCGCATGAGCGACCTGCGGCAAGGCATCGTGCACGTGATCGGCCCGGAGCAGGGCGCGACGCTGCCCGGCATGACGGTCGTGTGCGGCGATTCGCACACGTCGACGCACGGCGCGTTCGGCGCATTGGCGTTCGGCATCGGCACCAGCGAAGTCGAGCACACGCTGGCGACGCAGTGCCTGGTGCTGAAAAAGTCGAAGAACATGCGCGTCGTGGTGCGTGGCAACGTCGGTCGCGGCGTCACCGCAAAGGACATCGTGCTCGCGATCATCGGCCGCATCGGCACCGCGGGCGGCACCGGCCACACGATCGAGTTCGCCGGCGAGGCGATCGAGCGGCTGTCGATGGAAGGCCGCATGACCATCTGCAACATGGCGATCGAGGCTGGCGCGCGCGCAGGCTTGATCGCGGTCGACGACAAGACGATCGAGTACGTGAAGGGTCGGCCGTTCGCGCCGAAGGGTGATCTCTTCGATCGCGCCGTCACTGCGTGGCGCGATCTGCGCTCCGACCCGGGCGCGAAGTTCGATCGCGAAATCGTGATCGATGCGGGCGACATCCAGCCGCAAGTCACCTGGGGCACGTCGCCGGAGATGGTCGTGCCCGTCGACGCGCGCGTGCCCGATCCGTCGAAGGAATCCGATCCCGTGCGCCGCGATGGCTTGCAGCGCGCGCTGGACTACATGGGGTTGCGCGCGAACACGCCGATGGTCGACATCGGCGTCGACAAGATCTTCATCGGCTCGTGCACCAATTCGCGTATCGAGGATCTGCGCGCGGCGGCCGCGATCGTGAAGGGTCGCAAGCGCGCGCCGAGCGTGAAGCTTGCGCTGGTCGTTCCGGGCTCGGGTCTCGTCAAGCAACAAGCGGAGAAGGAAGGCCTCGATCGCGTGTTCCTCGATGCCGGCTTCGAGTGGCGCGAGCCCGGCTGCTCGATGTGTCTCGCGATGAACGCCGATCGTCTCGAGCCCGGCGAGCGGTGCGCGTCGACGAGCAATCGAAATTTCGAGGGCCGGCAGGGGCAGGGCGGCCGCACGCACCTCGTCAGCCCGGAGATGGCCGCTGCTGCGGCGATCGCCGGTCACTTCGTCGACGTGAGGAGCTGGCAGTGAAGGCGTTCAAGAACATCACCGAGATCGCGGCGCCGCTCGATCGGCCCAACGTCGACACCGACGCGATCATCCCCAAGCAGTACCTGAAGTCGATCCGCCGCACCGGCTACGGCGATTTCCTGTTCGACGACTGGCGTTACCTCGATCGTGGCGACCTCGACACGCCGATCGCGTCGCGACGCGTCAACGACCAGTTCGTACTGAATCGGGCGCGTTATCGCGGCGCGCAGATCCTGCTCGCGCGCGAGAACTTCGGCTGCGGCTCATCGCGCGAGCACGCGGTGTGGGCGCTCGACGACTTCGGCATCCGCGCGGTGATCGCGCCGAGCTACGCCGACATCTTCTTCTCGAACAGCTTCAAGAACGGCTTGCTGCCGATCGTGCTGCCGACCGAGCAAGTCGATCGACTGATCAAGGAATGCGAGTCGACGCCCGGTTATCGACTGACGATCGATCTGCCGGCGCAGGCAGTCATCACGCCGGCTGGCGAGCGCTTCCATTTCGAGATCGACGGCTTCCGCAAGCACTGCCTGATCGAAGGTCTCGACGAGATCGGCCTCACCTTGCAGCACGCGGACGATATCCGCGCGTACGAGCAGCGTCGCAAGAACGAAGCGCCATGGCTGTTCGCGAGCGCGACGCGATGAGCGCGAGCATCCTCATCCTGCCGGGCGACGGCATCGGCCCGGAGATCATGGCGGAGGCCGAGCGCGTGCTCGTCGCGTTGCGCGATCGTCACGGCCTCAACGCAAGCTGGGAGCGCGCGCTGATCGGCGGCGCCGCCTACGACGCCACCGGCGAGCCGCTGCCGAAGGAAACGCTGGACAAGGCGCGCGCCGCGGACGCGGTGTTGCTCGCCGCGGTCGGTGGACCGAAGTACGACCTGGCGCCGCGCGACAAGCGGCCGGAGCGCGGCCTGCTCGCGATCCGTGCGGGCATGGGCCTGTACGCGAACCTGCGTCCGGCGATCCTCTACAAGGAGCTGGCGAACGCATCGTCCCTGAAGCCCGAGCTCGTTGCCGATCTCGACATCCTCATCGTGCGCGAGCTCACCGGCGGCATCTATTTCGGGCAGCCGCGCGGCATCCGCGAGGAGAAGGGACAGCGCGTCGGCTTCAACACCGAGGTGTATTCCGAAGCGGAGATCGAGCGGATCGCGCGGACCGGATTCCAGGCCGCGCGCTTGCGCAGCAAGAAGCTGTGCTCGGTCGACAAGCACAACGTGCTCGAATCCTCCGAGCTGTGGCGCGAAGTCGTCATCCGCGTCGGCAAGGAATTCCCCGATGTCGTGCTCTCGCATCTCTATGTCGACAACGCGGCGATGCAGCTGGTGCGCGCGCCGAAGCAGTTCGACGTGATCGTCACCTCGAACATGTTCGGCGACATCCTCTCCGACATCGCCGCGCAGCTCACCGGCTCGATCGGCATGCTGCCGTCGGCGTCACTGAACGAAAAATCCCAGGGGCTTTACGAGCCGATCCACGGCTCGGCGCCCGACATCGCCGGCAAGGGCGTGGCGAATCCGCTCGCGACGATCCTGTCGGTCGCGATGCTGCTGCGGCATTCGTTGAAACGCAGCGATCTCGCCGACAAGGTCGAGCGCGCGGTGCAGCGCGTCCTCGCAAAAGGGTTGCGCACCGGCGACATCGCTGGCGCGGGCGAACAGAAAGTCGGCACGAAGGAAATGGGTGAAGCGGTGGTCAAGGAACTCTCATGAGCAAGCAGAAGCAGTACGACGTTGCAGTCGTTGGCGCCACCGGCGCGGTCGGCGAGGTGATGCTGGAGATCCTCGCCGAGCGCAAGTTCCCGGTCGGCAAGGTCTACGCGGTCGCGAGCGAGCGCAGCGCGGGCTCGACGGTCGAGTTCCGCGGCGACGATCTCGTCGTCGAGGATCTCGCGACGTTTGATTTCGGGAAGGTGCAGATCGGACTGTTCTCGCCCGGTGCGTCCGTGTCGAAAGTCTATGCGCCGAAGGCCGCCGAGAAAGGCTGCGTCGTCGTCGACAACACCTCGCAGTTCCGCCAGGACCCGGACATTCCGCTGGTCGTGCCGGAAGTGAACCCGGAGAAGATCGCCGAGTACAAGAATCGCGGGATCATTGCGAATCCGAACTGCTCGACGATCCAGATGCTGGTGGCGCTGAAGCCGATCTACGACGCGGTCGGCATCGAGCGCATCAACGTCGCGACGTATCAGTCCGTGTCGGGGACCGGCAAGGAAGCGATCGAGGAGCTCGGCAACCAGACCAGGCAGCTGCTGTCGTTCCAGGACGTCGAGCGCAAGGTCTATCCCAAGCAGATCGCGTTCAACGTCATCCCGCACATCGACGTCTTCCAGGACAACGGCTACACCAAGGAAGAGATGAAGATGATCTGGGAGACCCGCAAGATCATGGGCGACGAATCGATCCAGGTGAATCCGACCTGCGTGCGCGTGCCGGTGTTCTACGGGCATTCCGAAGCCGTGCACATCGAGACGAAGAAGAAGATCACCGCTGCGGAGGCGCGCAAGCTGCTCGAGACGGCGCCGGGCGTGCAGGTGATCGACGAGCGCAAGGACGGCGGCTATCCGACCGCGGTCACCGACGCCTCGGGCAAGGATCCGACGTTCGTCGGCCGCATCCGCGAGGATCTTTCGCATCCGCGAGGGCTCGATCTGTGGGTGGTGTCGGACAACATCCGCAAGGGCGCTGCCCTGAACAGCGTCCAGATCGCCGAGATCCTGGTCGAGAAATACCTCTGACGCCCTCCGGCGCGGCCCGGAAAAAAGTGCAATAGGACGCGCAGATAGGGTATAAAGCTCTTGTCCAAGGGGGCACGCGCACGCATCCTGAAAACGCGCGGCGAACGGACGGAGGGCTGATAAGGGATATGCGCAGAAAACTCGCTTGGCTCGCTGCAATCGCCTGCGTCGCATGGCTGGTGCCGGCCTGGGCCCTGAGCCTCGGCGGCATCCGCGTCCACTCACGGCTGAATCAGCCGCTGACCGCGTCGATCCCGATCTATGCCGGCACCGGCGAGGTGGTCGACGAGAACGTCAAGGTCCGCATCGCGCCCAACGAGGATTTCGCTCGCGCCGGGCTCGAGCGGCTGGATTTCCTGTCCGACCTCACGTTCACCGTCGAGCCGGATCGCGTCGTGATCACGAGCCGGCGCTCGGTGCGCGAGCCGGTGATCGACCTGCTGCTCGAGGTCAAGTGGTCGGGTGGCCGCCTGCTGCGGCAGTACACGATGCTGCTCGATCCCGAAGGCGTCGGCGCTGCGCCGCAGCCGCTCGAGCCTTCGCGCTACGCAGTCACACCCACGCCGGAAACTGCGGGCCAGGCTGCCAGCCGCAGCGCAGGCGGCAACGTCGGCGGAACCCGTCCTCGCAGCAATGTGCTCCCCGCCGAAACCCCGCCGCTGACCGCAACGCCTTCGCGTCGCGCACCGGTCGCCGTGCCGGAGAGCGGTGGCGCTGAGAGCGCGGCACCCAAGCAGCTTCCGCGCACCTACGGTCCCGTGCGCCCGAACGAAACGCCCTGGAGCGTCGCCACCAAGCTCAAGCCCGATGATTCCGTGACCACCGAGCAGGTGGTCATCGCGCTGTTCCAGTGGAACCCCACCGCGTTCGGCGGCAATCTCTCGACCTTCAAGCCCGGCGCCACGCTGCGCGTGCCCGATGCAGAGGTGATGCGTCGCGTCGATCCGCAGATCGCCAAGTCGCGTATCGAGGAAGCGCGCGCGAAGTCCGGCGCGCCCGAAGCGGCGCAGCCCAAGGCGCCCGCTGCGCCCCAGACGCCGCCCGCGATTCCCGCGGCCCCGCCGAAAGCCGAAGCACCGCCGGCTCCGAAGGCCGAAGCGCCGGTCGAGACCGCCCCGGCCGCAGCGCCGACGACTGCCGAGCCCGCAGCGCCCACGACTTCCACGCCCGCGCCGGCGGCGGAACAGCCGGCCGCGACGCCACCGCCTGCGGAGACCGCTGCGCCTGCGCAGGAAGCGCCGCCGCCAGCGGCTGCACCTGCGCCGGCTCCCGAAAGCAAAGAGGGCATGGGTTGGCTCGTGCCCGCAGTGATCGCGATCGCGGTGCTGTTCTTCGCGATCCTGGTCTGGCGCCTCATGCGCCGGCCGAAGTCGCCCGGCGATGATTTCGCGATGGACAACAGCGCCACGCTGACGTCCACGCCGTCGGCACGTCCCGCTCCGGCGGCCGCGCGGGCGGTAGTGGTGGAAGAGCCGCCGCCGGCCGAGCCCGAGCCGGTGATCGAGCGCGCGACCATCATGCCGGAGCCTGAGATTCCGGAGCCCCCGCAGCGCGTCGCGACGCCACCGCCGGTTGCGTCACCCCCGCCGGCCGCAGCGCCCGCCGCGAAGCCGAGCATGGCCTCGTTCTCCGACACGGCGCTGACCGATACGCGCCAGATCGATCTCGAGGGCGGTGACGCCCTCGCGGAAGCCGATTTCCATCTCGCGTACGGTTTGTACGACGAAGCCATCCTGCTCCTGACGCAGGCGCTCACGCGCGACCCGAATCGCACCGATGTGCGCACGAAGCTCGCCGAAGCCTATTTCTCGGCGAATCGCGGCCAGGAATTCCTCGAGACGTCGCGCGCCCTCAAAGGTCAGCTCGACGCCGCCGGCTGGGAAAAGATCGCCGTGCTGGGCCGTCAGCTGTTCCCGAATGAAGCGCTGTTCGGCGGCTCGGGCAAGGCGCAGCCGGCGCCGTCCGGCGAAGCTGCGACCGCGCCGCGCGCACCGAACAACACGATCCCGTTCGACGTGTCCGCGGCGCCGAAGCCCGCTGCGCCGCCGTCGGCCGCGAAGCCGGCGGAGAGCGCATCGATCCCGTTCGAGCTCGGGTCGCTCGATCTCGACACGCCGCTCGAAGCGTCGTCGACGCAGCCGACGGCGACGTCGGCCGAAGGCCTCGACCTCGAGAGCCACATCAGCATCGACGAGAGCGGCATGGGCGGCGACGAGTCGTCGACCAAGCTCGATCTCGCGCGCGCCTACATCGATCTCGGCGACAACGACATGGCGCGCGGCCTGCTGTCGGAAGTGATCCAGCAGGGCACGGGCGAGCAGAAGGCGGCGGCCGAAGAGCTGATGCGGAAGCTGCCCGCGTAAGCGGGCCGCACGCTCGCCATCGCACGCTGGGTCGCCGGCGTCGAGTATCTCGGCGGCGCTTACGCCGGCTGGCAGGCGCAAGGCGGGCCGCCGAGCGTGCAGGCGCAGCTCGAGGCGGCGCTCTCCAAAGTCGCCGACCATCCGGTCGCAGTCACGGCCGCCGGCCGCACCGATGCCGGCGTGCACGCGCTCCAGCAGGTGATCCACTTCGACACGGCTGCGCAGCGCAGCGCATATTCGTGGCTGCTCGGTAGCAACACCAACCTGCCGCACGACGTCAGCGTCCGTTGGATCCAGCCGATCGCCGATCGATTCCACGCGCGCTTCTCGGCGGTGCGGCGCAGCTACCGCTACGTGATCCACAACCATCGCGCGCGATCGGCGCTGGTCGGTGGCCGCGCTGGCTGGTGGCCGGTGTCGCTCGAAGCCGCCGCGATGCATGAAGCAGCGCAAGCGCTGATCGGCGAGCACGACTTCTCCGCGTTCCGCGATTCGCAGTGCCAATCGACCACGCCGATGCGCCGGCTCGATCGCATCGAAGTCACGCGCAAAGGCGAGTTCATCGTGGTCGACGTCACCGGCAACGCGTTCCTGCATCACATGGTGCGCAACATCACCGGCGTGCTCGCGGAGATCGGGCAGGGGCGCCGGCCGGTCGCGTGGGCGCGCGACGTGCTCGCGAGCCGCGATCGCACGCAAGGCGGCATGACCGTGCCTGCGTGCGGTCTTTATTTCGTCGGGCCCGAGTATCCGGCAGAATTCGCGGTCCCATCGCCGCCGCTGCCGCACTTTCCGTGAGCGTTGCCCTTCTCGACCCGAGCTCCAATCGCACGCGCATCAAGTTCTGCGGCATGACGCGCGCGCAGGACCTCGCGGCTGCGCACCAGCTCGGCGTCGACGCCATCGGGCTCGTGCTCGTGCCGAAAAGTCCGCGCTACGTCGAGCCAGCCGCTGCCGCGCAGCTGCGCGCGACGACCAAGCTCACCGTCGTTGCGCTGTTCCAGGACTCCGATGCTGCATTCGTGCGTCACGCGACCGAAGAAGTGCGACCGGACCTGCTGCAGTTCCACGGCGACGAGAGCGAGCCGTTCTGCGCAAGCTTCGGCTTGCCGTATCTCAAGGCCGTGTCGATGCACGCGTCGCAGGACCTGTCGAAGCTCCGCGACTCGTTCGCATCCGCGGCGGGCCTGCTGCTCGACAGTCATCGTGCCGGCGGCCTCGGCGGCACGGGTCACGCATTCGACTGGAGCGCCGTTGCGCCCATCGACAAGCCGATCGTGCTCGCCGGCGGGTTGAACGCCGCGAACGTCGGCGAAGGCATCGCGCGGCTGCATCCGGCGGCGGTGGACGTGTCGAGCGGCATCGAAGAGAAGCCCGGCGTGAAGGATTCTGCGAAAATGCGCGACTTCGTTGAAGCGGTCCGCGCCGCGGACCGCGCCACGCATCGCTCATGAAATACGACCTGCCTGACGCTCGCGGACATTTCGGCCCTTACGGCGGCCAGTTCGTGGCCGAGACGCTGATGGAGCCGCTGCGCGCGCTCGCGGACGCGTACGCACGGCTCAAGAACGATCCGAAGTTCATCGACGAGCTCGACAACGACCTGCGCCACTACGTCGGCCGGCCGTCGCCGCTGTATCACGCCGAGCGGCTGACCAGGAAGTGGGGCGGCGCGCAGATCTGGCTCAAGCGCGAAGACCTCAACCACACCGGCGCGCACAAGATCAACAACACGGTGGGTCAGGCGCTGCTCGCCAAGCACCTGGGCAAGACGCGCATCATCGCGGAGACCGGCGCCGGCCAGCATGGCGTCGCGAGCGCGACGATCGCGGCTCGCCTCGGCTTGAAGTGCGTCGTGTTCATGGGCGCCGACGACATCGAGCGGCAATCGCCCAACGTGTACCGGATGAAGCTGCTCGGCGCCGAAGTGCGGCCGGTGAAGAGCGGCACGCGCACGCTCAAGGACGCGATGAACGAAGCGCTGCGCGACTGGGTCACCAACGTCGACGACACGTTCTATGTGATCGGCACCGTCGCGGGCCCGCATCCGTACCCGATGCTCGTGCGCGATTTCCAGTGCGTGATCGGTCGCGAGGTGATCGCGCAATCGCAGGCGCAGGTCGGAAGGCTTCCCGACGTGCTCGTCGCCTGCGTCGGCGGCGGCTCCAACGCGATCGGCCTGTTCCATCCGTTCATCGAGCACAAGCGCGTGCGCATGATCGGCGTGGAAGCGGGCGGCAAGGGCGTCGCGACGTCCGACCACGCGGCGCCGCTCTCGGCCGGCAAGCCGGGCGTGCTGCACGGTAATCGCACCTACATCATGGCGGACGAGAACGGACAGATCCTGCCCACGCACTCGATCTCCGCAGGCCTGGATTATCCCGGCGTCGGCCCCGAGCACTCCTGGCTCAAGGACATTCATCGCGTCGAGTACGTCGCGGTCAACGACGACGAGGCACTCGCCGCGTTCCATGAGCTGACGCGCGTCGAAGGTATCCTCCCCGCGCTCGAGTCCGCGCACGCGATCGCGCACGCGAAAGTCATCGCGCCGAAGCTCACCAAGGATCAGATGATCGTCGTCAATCTCTCGGGGCGCGGCGACAAGGACATCTTCTCGATCGCCAAGCTCGAAGGAATCTCGCTCACGTGAAAGTCACGCTCCAACTCGCGACCAGCATCGACGGTTTCATCGCCCGCCGCGACGGCAGCTTCGACTGGTGCTTCACCGACCAGGACTACGGCATGGCGGAATTCGCGCATTCGGTCGACGCCGTGATCATGGGCCGGCGCTCGTACGAGCTGATGCTCGAGATGGGCGAGCTGCCGTATCCCGACAAGCCGTACTATGTGCTCACGCACGCGACGCTGCGCGCGGATTCGCCGAACGTCACCACCTTCGCGGGCGACGCCGAGTCGCTGCGCATGAAGATGGTCAACGAAGGCGTCAAGCACGCGTGGCTGTTCGGCGGCAGCAACGTGTGCGGACAGTTCGCGCAGCGCGGGCTGATCGACGACGTGATGATCGCGGTGCATCCGATCGCGCTCGGGCAGGGCATCCCGCTGTTCCGCGACCTCGTCCACGACGTCAAGCTCAAGCTCAAGGACTCGCGCAACTACGACACCGGTCTCGTGATGCTGCACTACCAGGTCGTGCGCACGCCGAGAAAGGCGTAAATGTCGCGCATCGCCGAGGTCCTCGCGACGCTGAAGAAGAGCCGCCGCAAGGCGCTGATCCCGTACCTCACCGCCGGCGATCCGCATCCGTCAGCGACGGTGCCGATGTTGCATGCGCTCGCTGCGGCCGGCGCCGACGTCATCGAGATCGGCGTGCCGTTCTCCGATCCGATGGCCGACGGGCCGACCATCCAGCTGGCCTGCGAGCGCGCGCTGAAGCACGGGACCGGCTTGTGGCAGATCCTCGACCTGGTCGCGGAATTCCGTCGCAAGGATGCGAAGACGCCGATCGTTCTGATGGGCTATCTCAATCCGATCGAGGCGCGTGGCGTCGCGGCATTCGCCAAGCGTGCGAAGGAGGTCGGCGTCGACGGCGTGCTGATCGTCGACCTCGCCGTGGAGGAATCGCCGGAATACATTCCCGCGCTGCGCGATGCGGGACTCGATCTCATCTTCCTGCTGGCGCCGACGAGCCCACCTGCGCGCGTTGCGAAGATCGCGCAGCATGCGAGCGGTTATCTGTATTACGTCTCGCTCAAGGGCGTGACCGGCGCCGCGACGCTCGATGTGACCGACGTCACGCGCAAGCTCGCGGAGATCCGCAAGCACACTGCGCTGCCGGTCGCGGTCGGGTTCGGCATCCGCGATGCGGCGAGCGCGAAGGCAGTCGGCGCGATCGCCGACGGCGTCGTGGTCGGGACCGCGCTCGTCTCGGAAGTGGAGAAGCATCAGGATGAGGCAGAGCGGCTGCCAGAGATTCTTGGCAAGAAGCTTGCGACGCTGCGCGGCGCGCTGGATGAGCTAAAGTAACTTGATGAGGCTTCGTCGATGAGTTGGCTCGACAAGATTTCCGGATCGCAGCTCTTGCGCTCGGGGTCGCGCCGGCGCAACGTTCCCGAAGGCCTCTGGACCAAGTGCGAGAACTGTCAGAGCGTGCTGTACCGCGCCGAAGTCGAGCGCACGCTGGAAGTCTGTCCCAAGTGCGGCATGCATCGGTCGATCTCGGCACGGGCGCGCATCCAGCACTTCCTCGATCCCGAGCCGCGCGAGGAGATCGCGCCGAACATCACGCCGCTCGATCCGCTCAAGTTCAAGGACACGCGCAAGTACACCGAGCGCATCGCCGAAGCCACCGAAGACACCGGCGAGAAGGAAGCGCTGGTCGTCATGCGCGGGCAGGTGATGAGCCTGCCGCTCGTCTGCGCCGTGTTCGAGTTCGGCTTCATGGGCGGCTCGATGGGCAGCGTCGTCGGCGAGAAGTTCGTGCGCGGCGTGAACGTGTGCATCGAGCGCGGGATCCCGCTGGTCTGCTTCGCCGCGAGCGGCGGCGCGCGCATGCAGGAATCGCTGTTCTCGCTGTTCCAGATGTCGAAAACCTCGGCTGCGCTGGCGCGGCTGGCGGAGCGCGGCTTGCCCTACATCTCGGTGCTGACGCACCCGACCATGGGCGGGGTCTCCGCGAGCCTGTCGATGCTGGGCGACATCAACATCGCC
>Ga0070741_10007527_pt1 | contig 22470 bp, 20 predicted proteins | sample Coa_R1_4_FD_66440 | JGI IMG/M metagenome (GOLD analysis project Ga0070741, IMG submission 66440) | Surface soil microbial communities from Centralia Pennsylvania, which are recovering from an underground coalmine fire - Coalmine... | ecosystem: Environmental > Terrestrial > Soil > Unclassified ... | reverse complement strand
GTCACAGCGGACGAGTGTATGCGTCCGCTTCCGCTCGATGACCTCGTACCGGGTGCGCGCGAAGCGTCCGTCCGCCACGACCGCCATCCGCTTTCGCTCCCGCGGGTGGCGGCCGATCGCGCCCTCGAGCTCGCCGGCCTGCGTCCGCATCACGCCGCGCGCAATCGCTAGATACGTCCGGCTCAGGGTTCGGTCCGCGAGCTGCGACGCGAGCGAGCGGTGCGCGGCGTCGTTGCGCGCCGCGACGATGAGGCCGCTCGTCCCCTTGTCGAGGCGGTGCACGATGCCCGGCCTCTCCTCCCCGCCGGCGGTGGACCACGTCCCGCCGAGCCCGAGCAGCGCGTTGACCAGCGTGCCCGAGTCGTGGCCCGCCGCCGGGTGCACCACCATCCCCGCCGCCTTGTTGACGACGACCAGGTCCGCGTCCTCGTAGACGACGTCGAGGGCGATGTCCTCGGCGCCGGCGCGGCCGGGGCGCGCCTGCGGCAGCTCGAGGTCGATCACGTCGCCGCGCGCGACGTGGTCCGACGCCTGCGCGGGCGCACCGTTGAGGGTCACCCGGCCGTCGCGGATCAGGCGCAGCGCGGCGGAGCGGCTGAGGCCGCCCGCGTGCTCGGCCAGGAACCGGTCGAGCCGCGGCGCGGAGGCGTCCGCCGTCAGGCGGTGCGTGGCTTCCGTACGAGATACCCGACGGCGAGTAGCACCACGCCGGTGCTCACCGCGGAGTCGGCCACGTTGAAGACCGGCCAGAAGTGCACCGTGATGAAGTCGGTGACGGTGCCGTACATCACACGGTCGAAACCGTTGCCGACCGTCCCGCCGAGGATGAGGCCGAGGACCGCGTCGACGGCCAGCTCGCCGCGATGCGTCGCGACGTAGACGACCAGGCCGATCGAGACCGCGATCGAGGCGACGAGGAAGACGAGCGCAAGCGCCGGCGCGAGGCCGAAGGCGGCGCCCGAGTTGTGGATGTTCGTGATCCACACGAGGTGGTCGACCACAGGGAACTCCGTGCCGTACGGAACCTGCGCGTTGACCGCGTTTTTGGTGAGGCGGTCGACGACGAAGACGAGCACGGCCACACCCGCGAAGGCGAGCCGCCCGGGCGTGATCGGGCTGCTCAGGCTTGCTTCAGTCCGATCCAAAGCCGCTCCTCGTCGATGCGCCGCTCGTCGCCCTTGAAACCGTCGTCGCGACCGGCCTTCAGCTCGCGCGCCAGGATCTCGCGCTTGATGTAGTCGCCGTGGCGCTCCATCGCGGTCGCGATCAACCCGTCCGCCTCGTAGCGCGCGAGCACGCGGTCCTCGACGCTGAACTCGAGCTGGCGGCGCAGGTCGTTGAAGTGGCGCACGAGCTCGCGCGCTATGCCCTCGAGCTTGAGGTCCTCGGTGATGTCGGTGTCGAGCACGACCTCCTTCGCGCCGAACGTGATCGCCTTCACGTTGAGCTCGTCGCGGACGATCGCCGCGATGTCTTCAGCCAGCGGGTCACCCGGGACCGCTATCGACGCGAGGGGCTGGCGCACCTTGATCCGCGCGGCGTCGCGCGCGGCCATGCCGAGCTCGACGATCTTGCGCGCGCGCACCATCTGCTCCTCGAGCTCGGGGTCGATCGCCGAGGCGTCGACGGTCGGGAAGTCGGCGAGGTGGACGCTCGCGCCGTCGCACAGGTTGCGGTGGATCGCGTCGGCGATGAACGGCGCGAACGGCGCCAGCAGCCGCGCCAGCGTGACGAGCACCGTCTGCAGCGTCTGGTACGCCGCGAGCTTGTCCTCGTCCGACGTCGCCTTCCAGAAGCGGCTGCGCGAACGGCGGATGTACCACTTCGACAGGTCGTCGACGAAGGCCTGCACGGGCCTCGCGGCGCCCGGCACGTCGTAGTCCGCGAGCTTCGAGTCGACGGTCTTCACGAGGCCCGCGAGGCGCGAGAGCATCCAGCGGTCGAGCACCTGGCGCTCGTTCAGCGGCATCTGCGGCCGCGCGGGGTCGAAATGGTCGACCACCGCGTAGTTGGCGTGGAACGCGTAGCAGTTCCACAGCGGGAGGAGGAACTGCTGCACGGTCTCCTTCAGGGTGTCGGCGCTCGTGCGGTAGTTCTCGCCGACGGCGGCCGCGGTGTAGAAGTACCAGCGGAGCGCGTCCGAGCCGAAGGTGTCGAAGAGATAGTTCGGGTCGAGCACGTTGCCGCGCGACTTCGACGCCTTCTGGCCCTTGGGGTCGACGACGAGACCGAGGCAGATGACGTTGCGGTACGCGTTCTGGTGGAACAGCAGCGTGCCGATGGCCAGCAGCGAGTAGAACCATCCGCGCGTCTGGTCCAGCGCCTCGGTGATGAAGTCGGCGGGGAACGTCTCGGCGAAGATCTCCTTGCCCGTGCGCGGATAGCCGCGCTGCGCGAACGGCATCGCGCCGGAGTCGAACCACACGTCGATGACGTCCGGCACGCGGCGCATCACGCCGCCGCAGCGCGGGCACGGCAGCGTGATCTCGTCGATGTACGGGCGGTGGAGGTCGTACTCGCCCTTGAGCCCGAGCTCCTCCGCGGACGACACGCAGCGCTGCTCGTTGCACTTCTCGCAGATCCACACTGGGAGCGGCGTGCCCCAGTAGCGGGCGCGGGAGATCGCCCAGTCGACGTTGTTCTCGAGCCAGTCACCCATGCGCCCCGTCTTCACGTGCGCGGGCACCCAGTTCGTCGCGTTGTTGTTGTCGATCAGCTCCTGCTTGCGGTCCGTCGTGCGGATGTACCAGGAGTCGAGCGCGTAGTAGATGAGCGACGTCTTGCACCGCCAGCACTCGGGATAGGTGTGCAGGATGGTCTCGGACTTGTAGAGGAGGCCGCGCTCCTTGAGGTCGTGGATGACCAGCGGGTTCGCCTCCTTGACCTGCATGCCGGCGAACTTCTCGACGAACGGGAAGAAGTGGCCGTTCAGGTCGACGGTGTGCTCGGCCTCGATGCCCTTCTGCTGGCAGAGGCGGAGGTCGTCGACGCCGTAGAGCGCGGCGGTGTGCACGACGCCGGTGCCCTCGTCGGTCGAGACGAAGTCCGCGTCGACGACGGTGTGGCCGGGGCCCTTCGGCTTCAGGTAGGGGAAGAGCGGCTCGTAGGTGAGGCCGACGAGGTCCTTACCTTTCATCCGCTGCACGACCTCGAACGGGCCGTCGAGCACCGAGGTGCGGGCCTCGGCGAGGATGAGCTGTTCGTCGCCCTGCTTCACCTTCACGTAGTCGAAGTCGTTGTCGACCGCGAGCGCGACGTTGCCGGGCAGCGTCCACGGCGTGGTCGTCCAGGCGAGGATCGACGTGGTCGGGTCGCTCGTGAGCCGGAAGCGGATGAAGACGCTCGGGTCGGGCACGTTGTCGCGGTAGCCCTGCGACAGCTCGTGGCTGGACAGCGGCGTCGCGCAGCGAGGGCAGTACGGCGCGACGCGGAAGCCCTTGTAGATGAGGTCCTGCTTCCACATCTCGCTGAGCGCCCACCAGACAGACTCGATGTACTCGTTGTCGAGCGTCCAGTACGCGTGCTCGTAGTCCTGCCAGAACGCCATGCGCTCGCTGAAGGCGACCCACTGGTCGACGTAGCGGTACACGCTCTCGCGGCAGAGCCGGTTGAAGCGCTCGACGCCGATCTCGTTCTCGATGTCGAACTTGCCCGAGATGTTCAGCTGCTTCTCTACCTCGAGCTCGACCGGCAGGCCGTGCGTGTCCCAGCCCGCCTTGCGCTCGACGTAGAAGCCCTTCATCGTCTTGTAGCGGCCGAAGAGATCCTTGAACGAGCGCGCGAGAATGTGGTGCGTCGCGGGCATGCCGTTGGCCGTCGGCGGCCCTTCGTAGAAGACGAAGCGCGGACGGCCCTCACGGATCTCGAGCGATTTCTGGAAGGTGTTCTCGTCCTTCCAGCGCTGCATGAGCTGCACCTCGAGCTCCGGGAACTTGACCCGCTGATCAACTTTGTGCACCGCTGCGGCTGTCCTTTGTTAGGTGAGCGTGCGCAGGGCGCTCGTGATGAAGATCGCGGCGACCCAGAGGACGATCGGCGAGAGGTCGAGCCCGGAGACGGGCGGAATCCAGCGGCGGATGGGCGCGAGCACAGGCTCCGTGACGCGGAATGCGAAGCGCGACACCGGGTTGGTCGGGAAGGGACTGACCCAGGAGAAGGCCACGCGCACCAGCAGCACGATCATGAAGGCGTAGACGGCGTAGATGAGAAGGGTGGCGATCAGGAACATAGGATCAGGCGGGCCTCGGCCCGAAGAGAACCTGGCCCAATCGTAGCATCGTGCTTCCGGCGGCCAGGGCGGCCTCGAAGTCGCCGCTCATGCCCATCGAGAGGACCGGCAGCGGGGTGCCGAGGTGCTGCTCGGCTTCGTCGCGGAGGCGTGCCAGCTCCCTGAAGCATGGGGTTGGGTCGCCATGTGTTGGGCCGATGGTCATCAGGCCGCGCAGGTTTAGAAGGCCGGCTACTTCCTTTATCACTGGGAAGGCGGCGTCGGGGGGCACGCCCGATTTTTGGGGCTCGCGGGAGACGTTCACCTCGACAAGGACTTGCTGGTGTGGGTTGTGGCGCGCCAGCTGCTCGGCCAGGTGCGTCGAGTCCAGTGAATGGATGAGTGAGAAGCGCTTTGTGACCTGGCGCACCTTGTTGGTTTGAAGGTGGCCTATCAGGTGCCACTGCGCGTCCTTTACGTCTTCCATCTTCTTGAGGGCTTCCTGGACGCGGTTCTCGCCGAGGATCGTCAGGGCTGCGGCGAGCGCTTCGCGGCAGCGGTCGGGGCCGAAGCCTTTGGTGACGGCGACGATGGTGACCTCGTTCGGGTCGCGACCGGTGCGTGCGATGCGTTCGCGGACGGCGCGGAGGTTGGCCTCGACGCTCACCGGATGGCGACGAGGGCGCCGAACCGCCGGCCGTCGGCGTCGCGGCGGTGCGAGGGGAGGTAGGCGGTCTCCTTGGTGCAGAGACCGAGGGTGTGGACGTGGCGGACGCCCGCGGCTTTTAGCTGCGCCTGGTTGGCCGCGGCGAGGTCTAGCAGGAATTTCTGAGAAGAGGGGCGGGGAGTCGAGAAGCGCGCGTCGAATTTGGTTGCGACGTCTTCGCCCACCTCGTAGCACTCTCCGCAGATGCCCGGGCCGATGCCTGCGACGATGTCCTTCGGCTTGGAGCCGTAGGCGTCGGCCATGACCTCTACCGCCGCGCGCGCTACTCCCGCCTCGGTGCCGCGCCAGCCCGCGTGGACGAGGCCCGCGGCGTGGTGGACGGGGTCCCAGAGGACGATCGGGTAGCAGTCGGCGTAGGTCGCGAAGAGGGCGATGCCGGGGCGGTCGGTGACCAGGGCGTCCACGCCGTTTACGGACTCCTGGGGCACGGCGATGCGGGCGACGTCGGCGCCGTGGACGGCGCCGGCAACGGTGATCGTGTCGGGGTCGACGCCGACGGCTTCGGCGAAGCGGGTGCGGTTGGCCACGGCGGTCGCGGGGTCGGGGGCGTGCTTCAGGCCTACTGTGCCCAGCTCGAGGGTCGAGAAGGCGTGGACCAGGCCATTGACTTCTAGCTCCTTGATTGTCAGGACCCCTGGCATGTTCATGAGATTAGACGGGGGCTGGGAAGGGGGTGTGGTTGGGGGCGGGGAGTCCCCTCTCCCGCGTAGCGGGAGAGGGTTAGGGGCAGTGGAGTCCCCTCTCCCGCAAAGCGGGAGAGGGTTAGGGTGAGGGGTTTTTGACTGGGAAAAGGGCGTGGGTGGGGCGCCTTGGTTGCTATTAAGCACGTATTGTGGGCTTGACAATAGAACGTTCGTTTGGTATTGTATTGCCATGATCCTCGCGGAGCTCCGTGCGGCAGCCCAGGCACTCGCCGAGCGCGATCTCGAGCCGTTGACGGATGTGGCGCTCGGCGAAGACCTCCGCGAGCTGCGCTCCATCATCGACTCCCTCGAGAAGACCTTCTCCTCGACCGCCGACGTCTTCCGCCGGCGGGGCGGCCACGTGGGCACCGGTCACCCCACCGCGGTCTCCTGGCTGCGCGAGAACTGCAAGCTCTCCAGCACCTCGGCCGCCGACCGCCTCTGCGTGGGCAAGGAGATGGGCTCCATCCCGCAGCTCTCCCAGGCCGTCGATGAAGGCCGGATGGGCTTCCAGTCGGCGGCGGCCATCTGCCACCTGCTGGACCAGGTCGCAGACAAGCGTGAGCGCCTGGACCTCGACGAGCTGGTGGCCTGGGCGGCTCCGATGTCGGTCAACCAGGTCCGGGCTCTCTGCAAAGGCGTGCGCTGCACCATCGACCCCGAGGGCGTGGAGCGGGACGACGAGCTCGACTTCGAAACCCGCAACCTCAAGATCTCCAAGCTGGCCGACGGCATGTACTTCCTGGACGGCATCCTCGACCCGGTGGGCGGGGCGGCGGTCAAGACCGCGCTCGAAGCCCTGGCCATGAGCTCGCCGCGGGACCGCCGCAAGCACAAGCAGCGGATGGCCGACGCCCTGGTCGAGCTGGCCAACCACGCCCTCGACTCAGGCGCCCTGCCGGCGCGCAAGGGCGTGAAGCCCCACCTCAACGTGACCACCACCCTCGAAGGCCTGCAGGGCGTCCCCGGCGGTGCCAGCATCGAGGGCACCCCGATCAGCCAGAAGACGCTGGAGCGGGTGGCCTGCGACAGCACCGTCTGCCGGGTGCTGCTGGCGGACTCCGCGGTCATCGACGTCGGCCGGGCCACCCGCTCGGTCTCCCCGGCCATGCGCCGGGCGCTGCGGGCCCGCGACCAGCACTGCCGCTTCCCCGGCTGCGACCGGCCGGCGAGCTGGACCGCAGCCCACCACATCGAGTTCTGGGGGAATGGCGGCAAGACCCGAGTTGAGGAGCTGCTCTCCCTGTGCCACTACCACCACCGACTCGTCCATGAGGGCGGCTGGCAGATAGTGCGGGTGGGCCGCAACGAGTTCAAGTTCATCCCGCCTGAGCGGCCGCCGGTGTTCATGTCCTGGAGGGCGCGCGCGCCCGGGGCGCGCTGGGCGGCCTAGCTGCGGCGCGAGCTGAGGACCTGCTCGATCTCCCGCTTGACCTGCTGCAGGTCCATGAACTCGCGGTAGACGGACGCAAAACGGATATATGCGACCTCGTCGAGGTCGCGGAGCCGCTCCATGACCATCTCCCCTATTTCGCCGCTCGGGATCTCGACGCGGCCCGAGCGCCGGAGCTCGGCCTCGATGTCGTCGACGATCGCGCGCAGGCGCTCCGGCGAGATGTCGCGCTTCTCGGTCGCCTTCTTCAGGCCGTTGAAGAGCTTCTGCGGGTCGAAGTCCTCACGCCGGCCGTCCTTCTTGGTGACGAAGAACGGGACGGTCTCGATGCGCTCGTAGGTGGTGAACCGCTGCCCGCACTGCAGGCACTCACGCCGGCGTCGAATCGCCTCTCCGACCTCGGAGTCGCGCGAGTCGACGACCTTCAGGTCGTGGTGTCCGCAGTACGGGCATCTCATTTATTTGTGGCTCTGAACTGTACGGGGCTACATGCGGTTCCGGAGGAAGGCCGGGATGTTGATGTCGCCCATCTCCTCCGAACCGAACTCGGGCCGCTCGAACGCGGCCGGCTGCTTGCGCGCCTCCTGCACCTGCCGGGCCTCGACCTGCGTCTTGCCGCCGAACCCGGTCGCGATGACCGTGATCTTGATCTCGCCCTGCATGGTGTCGTCGCGCACGACGCCGAAGATGATGTTGGCCGACGGGTCCGCCGCCGCGCGCACGATCTCGGCGGCCTTCTGGACCTCCTGGAGCGTGATGTCCTTGCCGGCCGTGATGTTGAAGAGGATTCCCTTCGCGCCGTCGATGGATGTCTCGAGCAGCGGGCTCGACACCGCCTGCTTGGCGGCGTCCTCGGCGCGCGAGTCGCCAGCGCCGTGGCCGATGCCCATCAGCGCCTCGCCCGCGTTCTCCATGATCGCCTTCACGTCGGCGAAGTCGAGGTTGATGACGCCGGGCTGGGTGACGAGGTCGGAGATGCCCTGCACGCCCTGGCGCAGGACGTCGTCCGCCATCCGGAACGCCTCTTCGAGCGTCGTCTTCGAGTTGGCCACCTGCGCGAGGCGGTCGTTGGGGATGACGATCAGCGCGTCGACCTGGCTGCGGAGGGCCTTGATGCCCTCCTCGGCGGTGTCGTTGCGGACGCGTCCTTCGAACGAGAACGGCCGCGTGACCACGCCGATCGTGAGCGCGCCCGCCTCCTTCGCCGCCTGCGCGACGATCGCCGCCGACCCGGTGCCGGTGCCGCCGCCCATGCCGGCGGTGATGAACACCATGTCGGAGTCCTTGACCACCTCGGACAGCTCGGCGCGGCTCTCGTCCGCGGCGTCGCGGCCGCGCGTCCAGTCGCCGCCGGCGCCCAGGCCCCGCGTGAGCTTGCTGCCCATCTGGACCTTGATGTCCGCCTGGCAGCGCTCGAGCGCCTGCTTGTCGGTGTTGACGGCGATGAACTGGACCTTGAGGGCCTTCGAGATCATGCGGTTCACGGCGTTGCCGCCGCCTCCGCCGCAGCCCACGACCTTGATCCGGGCTCGCCCTTCGTGCAATTCGCTCTCTTTCATGTTGATGACGCGATCCTCCTTTTCGGGGTGTGCTCTTGCCATGGCGAGCTCCAGCTGGTTGCGTTGGTCGTCTCTAGAAAAAATCTCGAAGCCACCTCACTGTTTTTTGATAGGTCGCCGTCAGCGTCACGGTCTGACGTCCGTTGGCGTGCACCGCGTGGTGATGCGTTCGCGCGCCCCACTTGACCAGGCCGACCGCGGCCGCGAACTGCGGCCCCTGGCAGCGGTCGGCGAGCCCGCTCAAACCGGCGGGCTGGCCGAGGCGCACCGACGTGTCGAACACCGACTGGGCGGCGTCCGTCGTGCCCATCAGGCGCGCGCCGCCGCCGCTGACCACGATGCCCGCGGGCAGCAGCCCGTCGAAGCCGGTCTTGCGGACCTCGTCGCGCGCCATGCGGAAGATCTCCTCCATGCGCGGGCCGATGATCTCGGCGAGGAACCGGCGCGGCAGCGCCTGGATGCGGTCGCCGCCCACCTGCCGGACCTCGACCTTCTCGCCGTGGTCGATGATGTCGGGCAGCGTGTGGCCGTAGTTGAGCTTCAGCTTCTCGGCCTCGTCGAGCGTCGTGCGCAGACCGATCGCGATGTCGCTCGTCACGTGGTTGCCGCCCACCGGCAGCGCGGCATAGTGGCGCGCGGAGCCCTCGTTGTAGATCACGACCGCGGTGTTGCCGGCGCCGATGTCGATGAGGCAGGCGCCGAGGTCGATCTCCTGCGGCGTGAGCACGCCTTCACCCGCGGCGAGGCCGGTGCACACGACGTCGTCGATGTCGAAGCCCGCGCCGTGCACGCACTTCACCACGTTCTGGATCGCGGTCTGCGCGCCCGTGATGATGTTCGTCTCCACCTCGAGGCGCTGGCCCGTCATGCCGATCGCGTCGCGCACGCCCTCGTTGCCGTCGACCGTGTAGGCGCGCGGGATGACGTGCACGACCTGGCGATCGGAGGCGATGCTGACCGCGCGCGAGGCTTCGACGACGCGCTGCACGTCGTCCTCGCCTATCTCGCGGTCCGGCCGCGCAACGGCGACGACGCCGGTCGAGTTCTGCGACCACACGTGCGTGCCGCCGAGTGAGACGACGACCGATTCGATGCGCTGGCCCGCCATCCGCTCGGCCTGCACGGCCGCGGACTGGATGGCCGCGATCGTCTTGTCGAGGTTGACGATCACGCCCTTGCGCAGGCCGTCCGCCGGCGTCTCCCCGACGCCGATGACGGTGATCTGGCCGGTGACCTCGTCGGTCTCGGCGATCACGACGGCGACCCGGCTCGTGCCCAGGTCAAGTCCGACGGTTTTCCTCCGCCTTGGCAATGTGTGCTGGAACGCCTCCTGGAACGTAGAGAGAATGACTAGAGCGGGTTGCGGGGGATTATAGGGCCAACCGGGCGTGCGCGACCAGATTTTGTGGGTCGCGAGGCGGCGGTGTCTAGGAGTAGTGCCTTGCCACCAGCGGCGCTATCACAAGTAGTGGCGGCGGATGGCTCCGAGATTGTTGAAGATGCGCACCCCGAAAGCGACTATCGCCGCTATCGAGAGGTCCACGCCCAGCTTGTCGCCGAAGTAGGTCAGGCCGGCGGCCAGCGCCATGTTGGTGATCAGCCCGCTGAAGAACACGCGCGCCTCGAACGAGCCGGCGATGTAGGCCTTGAAGGCCCCGAAGATCGAGTCCAGCGCCGCGAGCAGCGAGATGGCCGTGTACCGCGCGTAGGTGATCGGGATCGTGACCGGCGACAGCAGGCCAAGCAGCACCCCGAGGAGCGCGAAGACGATCGCGAGGACTATTACCGGCATGTCGGGGACGGCGAGGGCGACGGAGACGGTGACGGATGCGCGCCCGGGCTCGGCGACGGCGTGGGCGCCGCCTTCGGCTTGTAGCCGGCCGCGGGCTCCGCGGGGTTCATCACGTTGATGTAGAGCAGGTCGCCCGAGTTGTAGTTCACGCGTCCCGCGATCGCTTTCAAGGCCGCAAGTTTGTCACGAAGCGAGTCGAACTCTTCGGGCGTCAGGACGCGACCGAAGTAGACCTTCCACCCGCGCGTCGAGACGAGCGTCAGGTTGCCGCACGAGTCGACGATGAAGCTCGCGACCGACTGGCCGATCAGCCCGGGCAGCCCGCGCTGGATGTTCACGAGCGCGACGAGCAGCTGCGCGTCGAGCGCGTGGTCGCCGGGCCGTGGGTCGGCGCCCGCGGGGCCCTGGATGTTCGTCAGTCCCTTCGGGGATTGCGCGGGCCCGAGCACGACCGCCTGGTCCGACAGGAGAAATACCGCGCCGGTCGGGCCGGCGTGATAGGCCGCGACCGGCTGCCACTCGCTGATCGAAAGCACGAGCGTGCCGTCCAGCGACGGCTGCACCTTTGCCGCGCGGATCCACGTCTGGCGCAGCAGCCGCTGCTGCGCGGTGATCGGATCGACCGAGAGCATCGAGCCGTTGGCGTCGATGCCCGACGCCGAAAGGACCTGCTGCGGCGTCAGGTGCTGCGCGCCGCTGACCAGGATGTCGTGGATCGCGAACGCCGGTCCGAAGGCGAGCCAGCCCAGCAGGGCGGCGGCGAGGATCGCGACCGCTCCCGCCGCGGCGCGCCGCGACCAGTGGACGTCGGGCTCCTTCAGCGCCTTCTCCGAGCGCGTCCACAGCTGGCCCTTCAGCGGCTCGGCGCGGTCGATACGCTCGCCCCAGTTGATGGCGGGGAAGCGCGAGCTGCGCTTGCGGAACCTCATGCCGGGGCCGGCCCCACGCGACGATCGTGCCGCCCGATCGCATGGGCGACCAGCCGGCTGCAGAGCTCGGGAAACTCGATGCCCGCGGCGCGCGCGGCGTCGGGCAGCAGCGACACGGCGGTCAGGCCGGGCACGGTGTTGATCTCGAGCACCCAGGGGATGCCGGTCCGGTCGACGATGATGTCGACGCGCGCCATCCCCGAGCAGCCGAGCAGGGTGAAGGCGCGACCCGCGGACTGCGCGGCGGCCTCGCGCGCGGCCTCGGGGATGCGCGCCGGAATGATGTGGTGCGAGCGCCCCGCCGTGTACTTCGCGTCGTAGTCGTACACCGGGTTCTCGCTGACGATCTCGAGCGTCGGCAGCACCTGCAGGTCCGGCGTGGCGAGCACGCCAACGGTGATCTCCGTCCCCGCCTGGAACCTCTGCACGAGCACGCGGCGGTCGTAGCGGCCGGCGAGCACGAGGCCGCTTGCGACCGCATCCGCGTCCTTCGCGATCGTCAGGCCGATCGTCGAGCCCTCGCGCACCGGCTTGATCACCAGCGGAAGGCCGTAGCGCTGCACGATGCGCTCCACGACCTCGGCCGCGACTCCCTCCTTGATCTCGAGCTCGTCGAACTCGGGGACGTGGATGCCCTCGGCGGCCATCATCTGGCCGGCGCGCGCCTTGTCGATGCACAGCGCGGAGGCGAGTATCCCGGAGCCGGTGTACGGCAGGTCGAGCAGCTCGAGCATGCCCTGCACCGTCCCGTCCTCGCCCAGCCTCCCGTGCAGCGCGTTGAACACGCAGTCGAAACCGCCGTCGCGCAGCGCGTCCCACGTCGAGCGGTCGATGTCCAGCGTCGCCACGTCGTGGCCGAGGCCGCGCAGCGCCTCCTGCACCTGCGCGCCGGAGCGGAGCGAGACCTCGCGCTCAGCCGAACGGCCACCGCAGAGGACGGCGATCTTCATTTCCAGCGACCCACCATCTCGACCTCGGCCTCGAGCTCGATGCCGAACCGTCGCCTGACCTCGGACTGCACCTTCTCGATCAGCGCGCGCACGTCGGCCGCCTGCGCGCCGCCCTCGTTGACGATGAAGTTGCCGTGGAGCTCGCTGACCACCGCATGGCCGATGCGCGTGCCCTTGAGCCCGGCGGCCTGGACGAGGCGTCCCGCGGAATCGCCCGGAGGGTTCTTGAAGACGCTGCCGCAGTTCTTCGTCTTGATCGGCTGCGTTTCATTGCGCTCGCGGGTCAGCCGCGCCATCGTCTGCCGCGCCTCCTCCCCATCGCCGCGCTGGAGCTGGACCGTCGCGTCGATGACAAGCGCGCCCTTCAGCGCGCCTTCGCGCAGCGCCGAGGTGCGGTAGCCGAACTTCAGGTCGGCGGGCGTCCACGTCTGGCGGCCCTTGCCGGGCACGAAGCCGCAGGCCTCGACCAGCACCTCGCGCAGCTCCTTCCCCCAGCAGCCCGCGTTCTGGTAGACGGCGCCGCCGATGGTGCCGGGCACGCCGATCGCGAACTCAAAACCGCGCAGGTTGGCGTCGGCCGCCGCGCGCGCGACGCGCATCATCTTCAGCCCCGCGCCGGCGCGCACGCGCGTGCCTTCGATAGAGAGCTCGCGGTTGACGACCCGGATGACGAGGCCCTCGACGCCGGCGTCGGCGATGAGCAGGTTGGTGCCCGCGCCCAGCAGCAGATGCGGGATCTCGCGCTCGACGCAGCCCTCGATGACCTTCTCCAGCGTCTCCGTCTTCGCGACCTCGACGAAGAACTCGGCTGGGCCGCCGATGCCGAACGACGTGCGCGTGTTGAGCGGTTCCGCCTCCTTCACGCCAGGCAGGCCGCGGAGCCAGTCGAGGTTAGATTTTCTGCGCCAGCTCATCGCCCAGCTTCTCGCGGATGTCGCCCGCGCCCATCAACAGCACCAGGTCGTCACGGCCGACCAGGCTCTCAAGCGCCAGTCGGGCCGAATCGAAATCGCCGACGTACGCGCCCCGCGGCATGAGGTCGGCGAGGTCGCTCGCGTCGACGCCGTAACGGTTGTCCTCACCGGCGGAATAGACGTCGAGGATTAGAACGCGGTCGGCCTGGTCGAAGGAGCGCGCGAAGTCCTCGATCAGCGCCGCCAGGCGGCTGTACCGGTGCGGCTGGAAGACGACGATGAGCCGCCGGTGCCGCAGCTCGCGCGCGGCCTGCAGCGTCGCGCGGATCTTCGCCGGGTGGTGCGCGTAGTCGTCGTAGACCGGCGCGCCCTGGAAAACGCCGAGGAGCTCCATCCTTCGGTGCGCGCCGCGGAACGATTCGAGCGCGGACGCGACGACGTCGAAGTGCACGCCCAGCTCGAGCGCCATCGCGGCGGCGCCGGTCGCGTTCTGCACGTTGTGCCAGCCGGGCTGGCGGAGCTCGATGCGGCCGAGCGCCTCGCCCTTTCGATAGACGACGAATGGGCGCGCGCGCTCGCAGCGGTAATCGGCCGCGTCGTCGAAGCCGTAGGTGACGCGACGCGCGGGCGTCGTGAGCGCCGCCGCCCTCGCGTCGTCCGCGCACATGACCGCGACGCCCGAACCGTCGAGCCCCTCGAGGAACCGCTGGAAGATGCCCGCGACGTCGTCGACGTCCGCGTAGTGGTCGGCGTGGTCGAAGTCGACGTTGCTCACGAGCGCGTGCTTCGGGTGGTGCTGCACCAGCGAGCGATCCGATTCGTCGAGCTCGGCGACCAGCCACTCCGACGCGCCGACGCGAACGTTGGCGCCGTCCGCGACGAGGACCGTCGGGTCGCGCCCATCGGCGGTGAGGATCGAGCCGACCATGTGCGTGATCGTCGTCTTCCCCGCCGAGCCCGCGACGCCGATCGACTCGACGCCGGTGAGCAGCGAGGCGAGCGCGTCCGCGTGCGTCAGCACCTCGACGCCCATCGCGCGCCCGGCCTCGATCTCGGACGCGCCCTGCTGCGTGGTCGCGCGGCCGTAGATCAGGCGGTCGCAGCTGAGGACGTGCTCGGGGTCGTGGCCGATCGAGACCCGGATGCCGGATTCCTCGAGCGCCCACGTGACCTCGGATTCCCGCGCGTCGCAGCCGCTGACCTCGTCGCCGCGCGCCGCGTAGACGCGCGCCACGGCCGACACGCCCGAGCCGCCGATGCCCATCAGATGGGTTCTCACTTCCCCGCCACCTCATGGAGAACGTGCAGCACTCGTTCAGCGGCATCGCGGCGGCCGTTCGCCTGCGAGGCGCGGGCCATCTCGGTGAGCTGCTCGGGGCGGAGCCCGTCGAGCGTCGCGAGCAACCGGCCGGGACCGAGCTCAGGGTCCGGGATCGTGACCGCGGCGCCCGCAGCCGCCATCGCGTCCGCGTTGTCGACCTGGTGGCCGCCACCGAACGTGCCTGGCACCAGGACCATCGGCAGGCCGACCGCGGTCGCTTCGGCGATCGTCCCCACGCCCGCGCGGCTGACGATCAGGTCGGCCCGCGCCATCAGCGACGGCATGTCGTCGGTAAACGTCATGGCGGTGTAGCGGTCGCGCCGGTTGTCCGCGACACCCTCCTCGCCCTGCCGCCCGGCCACGTGGATGACCTCCGTGAAGCGTTCGAGCAGCCCGTCGAGCGCGGCCCACACCGCGTGGTTCAGATGGCGCGCGCCCTGGCTGCCGCCGGTGATCAGAAGGACGCGAGGCGGAACGGCGGGGCTGCGCGGCGCGAAGCCGTCGCGCAGCGGCACGCCGGTGAGCTCGACGCGCTTCGTCTTGAGGCGCTTCTCGGTGCCTGGCAGCGTGGTGCAGATGCACGCGGCTGCGCCTGCGAACATGCGCGTCGCCAGGCCCGGCCGCACGTCCTTCTCGTGCAGCACGTACGGCACTCCGCGGCTCCGGGCGGCGGCGACCGCGGGCGCCATCACGTAGCCGCCCATGCCGAGCACGACGTCCGGCCTGAAGCGGTCGACCACGCGACGCCCCGCGGCGAGGGCGGTGGGCAGGACGACCGGGAGGGCGAGGTTCTTCCAGGGCGCGTCGCGGTCGAAACCGCGGATGCGGATCGTCTCCAGGTCGAAGCCGGCGGCGGGCACGGCTCGCTCCTCCGGTCCGCCGGCGCGTCCGACGAGCAGCACCGCACCATTCGGCTCTTCAGCGCGGAACGCTCGCGCCACGGCGAGCGCGGGAAACAGGTGACCACCTGTCCCTCCGCCCGCGATCAGAAGGCGCATTCCCAAGGGATCTCCTCTCGGTCGATGGCTTCACGCCGCGCCGCGCGATGCTGAGCAGCAGGCCGACGCCCGCCAGCGTGCTCGCGACGGCGGTTCCGCCGTAGCTGAAGAACGGCAGCGGCACGCCCGTGATCGGGATCGTGTTCGTGACCGTCGCCATGTTGAGCAGGGCCTCGAAGGCCACCCACGTCGTGATGGCGGTGGCCAGGGTGAGCCCGAAGGTGTCCGGCGCGCGCAGCGCCGCCCGATACCCGCGCCAGCCGAAGAACAGGAAACCGAGCATGACCAGCGTCGTGCCGAGAAGGCCGGTCTCCTCGCCGATGATCGCGAAGATGAAGTCGGTGTGCGCCTCCGGCAGCCACCCGAACTTCTCGACGGAGTGGCCGATCCCCACGCCGAAGAACCAGCCGGACGCGAGGCCGTAGATCGACTGCGTCGACTGGAACCCGGCGCCGAGCGGGTCCGAGAGCGGGTTCTGCCATGACACAAGCCTCGCAAAGCGGTAGGGCTCGGCGATGGTGAGGGCGACGAGACCGAGCGACATCGCGGCGATGAGCAGGACGATGTGCGACACCCGGCCGCCGCCCGCCCAGTAGGCGCTGGAGAAGATTCCGACCATCACGATCGCGGTGCCGAGGTCCTTCTGCAACATCAGCACCGCGAGCACCCCGACGAGCATCGCGACGAACGGGATGAAGCCGCGCTTGAAGTCCTTGATCTCCGCTCCGCGGCGGTCGATCCAGTGCGCGATGTAGAACGCGAACGCGAGCTTGCCGAGCTCTGACGGCTCGAATTGTCCGAAGGGCCCGGCGTCGAACCAGCGGCGCGCGCCGTTGACGGTGACGCCGACGTGCGGGACGAGGACCAGCAGCATCAGGACCGCGGCGACGATGGCGCCGATCGGCGCGAGCGGCCGCAGCTTGCGGTAGTCGAGCCGGCTCAGCGCGAACAGAGCGACGAAGCCGATCGCCATCCAGATCGCCTGCCGCTCCGCGTAGTAGAAGGCGAACTCTCGCTGCGTGTAGGCGAAGGCGACGCTGGCGCTGGTCACCATCACGAGCCCCGCGCCGCAGAGCAGCACGGTGATGAAGAGCAGATGGCGATCCGGCTGGTTCGTCTTGACGGTCGCGCTCATGCCGCGAACCTCTGGCGGACCAGCGTTTTGAACTGGTGGCCGCGGTCCTCGAAGTCCTTGAACATGTCAAAGCTCTTGTAGGCCGGGCTGAGCAGGACGACGCCGCCCGGCCGCGACAGCCGCGCGGCGAGGTCGATCGCGTCGCTCAGGCTCGCTGCGCGGGCGACGCTCGGGTGCCCGCGGAGCTCGTCCTCGAGCAGCGGCGCGGACGCACCGATCAGCACGACGGCGGCGATGTGGTCGCGCACGTCGCGCACCCAGTCGGCGAGCTCGAAGCCGCTGCCGTACCCGCCCGCGATCAGCACGACGTGGGTGCCTGGAAACGACGTGACCGCGACCCGGCCCGCGTCGGGGTTGGTCGCCTTCGAGTCGTTGTACCAGCGCACGCCGTTCCACTCGCCGACCAGCTCGAGGCGGTGCTCGACGCCCTTGAACGACCGGATCGCGTGGTCGATCTGCTCGTCGGTCAACCCCGCGATGCGCCCGATCGCGGCCGCGGCGAGCGCATTTGCGAGGTTGTGGGCGCCGGGAACTGGCATGTGCGGGACCGGCCGGTGCTCGTCGAACCAGACGACCTGCGCCTTCGTTCGCGGTGCGAGCGCGCGGACCACCTCGTCGCGGCCGTTGAGGACGGCGAAGTCATCCGGGCCCGCGAACTCGATCACCCGGGCCTTGATGTCCGCGTACCGCTCGAACGTGCCGTGGCGGTCGAGGTGGTCGGGCGTGATGTTGAGGATCGCGCCGACGTGGATGTGGGCGTGCTCGACCGATTCGAGCTGAAAGCTCGAGAGCTCGAGCACGACCCAGTGCCGGGGCGTGACCTCGGCGAGGCGGTCGAGCACGGTCTCGCCGATGTTGCCGCCGACGATGACGGGCCGGTCGCCGGCGGCCAGGACCTCGCCGGCGAGCGCGGTCGTCGTCGTCTTGCCGTTCGTGCCGGTGATCGCGACCACGCTGCCGGGGCAGAGCCTGAGGAACAGGTCGATCTCGCTCGAGACCTGGATGCCGCGCCGGCGTGCATGTTGCAGCAGCTCCGAATCCCACGGGACGCCGGGGCTGGCGTAGACGACGTCGATCCCGGCGAGGACGTCGTCGTCGTAGCCGCCGAGCCGAAGCTCAGCCTCGGGCGGAAGCTTCTCGAGCACCGGCGCGAGCTCGGCGGCCGGCCGGCGGTCGGTGACGACGACGCGCTCGCCCGTGGAGGTCAGGTAGCGCGCGAGGGCGACCCCGCTGCGCGCCGCGCCCACGACGAGGGCGGTCACGAAATCAGGCGCGCCACCCCGAACGCGGCCAACGCCGAGACCAGACCAGCGCCCCAGAAGGAGAGCGCGATGCGGTTCTCTGACCAACCCTCGTGGTGGAACGTGTAGTGGATCGGGGTCATCTTGAAAACACGGCGGCCGCCCGTGGCCTTGAAGTAGGCCACCTGAATGATGACAGACAGGGTCTCGAGCACGAACACGAGACCGACAAGTGGCAGCAGGATCAGGAGGCCCTGCTGGATCGCCATCGCCGCCAGCGCGTAGCCGATGCCCAGCGCACCCGTGTCGCCCATGAAGACGCGCGCGGGGTAGCGATTGAAGACGAGAAACGCGAGCAGCGCTCCGGACAGCGTCACGGCGGTGGCCGCCTCGCCGGCCTGCGCGCCGGGGAGGAGCAGGACGAGCGCGAGCAGCGCGATGACGGACAGCCCGCCGGCAAGGCCGTCCATCCCGTCGGTGAGGTTCACCGCGTTGGCCGCGCCGACGACGCCGACCCACGCGATCACGAAAAGCAGCGGCGCCGGCAGCGGCAGCCAGGCCTCGTGCCAGCCCGCCGCGTTGAGCGCCAGCCAGGCGACCGGCGCTGCGAGCACGAACTGGATCGGCAGCTTGAGCCGAGCCGGGATCCCGATCGCCCCGCGGCTGAGCTTGCTCGAGTCGTCGGCCGCCCCGAGCGCGCCGCCCGCGGCCAGCGCCACCACCGCCGGCAGCGCGCCGGGGTGGCCGGCGAGCGTCGCCAGCGCGCCGCCCGCGATGGCGAGGACGACGAAGAGGATGCCGCCGCCGGTCGGCGTGCCGGCCTTCTTCTGGTGCGTGTCCGGCAGCTCCTCCTGGATCACCTGGCCCGCGCGCAGGCGCTGCAGCAGCCGGATGAAGAACGGATAGAGGACGAGGCCGAGCACGAACGAAACGGCGAGCGTGATGAGGGTCGGGATCAAGTGGTGAGCTCCGCGACGACCTCTTCGAGATGGCGGCTGTGCGAGCCCTTGATGAGCACGACGTCGCCTTCCTTCGCGTTGCGCCGCACCCATTCGGCCGCGGCCATGTTGTCCGCGACCACCTCGGCGCGGGCGGCGCTCGCGAGGATGCGGCCGAGCGGCGTGTCGAGCACGGCGACGGCGTCAAACACGTCCGCGGCGCGCCGCCCGACGAGCTCGTGCGAGTCGTCGGCGACCGCGCCGAGCTCACCCATGTGCGCGAGCACCGCGAGGACGCGGCCGGTGCGCGGCAGCTCCGCGACCGCGTCGAACGCGGCGAGCATCGACTCCGGGCTTGCGTTGTAGGCGTCGTCGACGACCGTGAAGCCGGCGGCGGTGCGGACCTCCTGGAGGCGGTGGTCGACGGTGATCGCCGAGAGCGACTGCGCGGACTCGGCGAGCGGCACGCCGGCGGCATCCGCGGCCGCGAGCGCCGCGGCCGCGTTGAGCGCCTGGTGCCGGCCGTGCAGCGCGAGGTGGACGTGCCGGCCGCTGACCGTGAACTCCCCGGCGCGGTAGCCGCGCACCGCGAAGTCGCCCTGCTCGTAGCCGAAGGTCGTGACCGGCGCCTCGGTGAGCGAGGCGAGCAGCGAGAAGAAACGGTCGCCCGCGTTCAGGATCGCGCGGCCGTCCGGGGGCAGCGATGCGACGAGCTCGCCCTTCGACCGGGCCAGGTCGTCCTGCGATTCGAAGAACTCCATGTGGACGACACCGATGTTGGTGATGATCCCGATGCGCGGGTGCACGAGCGCCGCCAAGCGCGAGATGTCGCCGGGCTTCTGCAGGCCCATCTCGACGACGAGCGCTGTGTGCTCCGGCTCGAGAGCGAGCAGCGTCAGCGGCACGCCGGTCTCGGTGTTGAGGTTGCCCATCGTCCGGTGCACGTTGAAGCGCGGCGAGAGCGCGGCCGCGGTGAGCTCCTTGGTCGACGTCTTGCCGTTGCTGCCGGTCACGCTGACGACGAGCGGGTTGATCCTCCGCTGCACGAAGGACGCGAGGTCGTAGAACGCCTTCCACGTGTCGGCCACGACGATCTCGACGATCCCCGCCGCGACCGGCGTCTTGCGCTCGACCACGACCGCCGCCGCACCGCGCTCGACCGCGTCGCCGAGGAAGTCGTGCCCGTCCATCTCCGCGCCGCGCAGGGCGAAGAACACGCCGCCCGGCTGGACCTCGCGCGAATCCGTGTGATACGTCGCGAAGCGCTCGCCGACCTGCGTGCCGCCAACCTCGCCGCCGCCCGTGGCCTCGAGGATCTCGAGGAGGGTCAGCCTCATCCCCTAAGTAGAAACTGTTAGCGCGGGTCGGGTGTTATCCGCCAGTCGACGACCATCGACTGCGCGATCCTCTGCCAGATCGGCGCGGCGGTCAGGTAACCGTCGTTGAGGGTCCAGTCCTGGTTGCTGCCTGGGTAGTTCGGCTTCCGGATCACGACCAGCATCGTGAACTTCGGGTGCTTCGCCGGGAGGAACCCTACGAAGGACGCCCAGACGTTCAGGGTGTACTTGCCGTTGACCGGCATCTGCGACGTGCCGGTCTTGCCGGCCTGGTCGAGCTCGAAGCCGTGCACGCGCGAGCTCCAGCCCGAGCCGTGCTGCACGACCTGCTCCATCATCGCGGTCATCTCGGCGGCGGTCTGCGCGCTGATCACCTGCCGCTGCGGCTGCTCGATGACCGGGTTCAGCGAGTTGCCGATGCGCTCGACGACGTGAGGCGTCGCGTACTTGCCGCCGTTGGCGACCACGTTGATCGCGGCCAGCATCTGGACCATGTTCACGTCGATGCCCTGGCCGAAGGCCGAGGTCGCGTACTGCGAGTCCTGCATCGTCGCGGCCGAGGGCGGCGGGACGGTCGACTCGCCGCCGACGTCGATGCCGCTGGGCTTGGTGAGGCCAAACGCCTGCAGGTACTTGTAGTAGGACGCGTGGCCCTCGGCCTGCATCGCCTTCATCGCGCCGACGTTCAGCGAGTGCTCGAGCACGTAGGTGTAGGTGACCTTGCCGTGGTTGCGGCGGTCCCAGTCGTAGATGTTGTAGCCGCCGACGTAGACGTAGCCGGGGTCGTTGATCACCTGGTCGGGCGTGATCTTGCCGGCGTCGATGGCGCCGGACAGCGTCACGACCTTCATGACCGAGCCCGGCTCGTACACGGAGCTGGTGATGTTGTCGAGGAACTGCGACGGCTGCAGCTGGTTGAAGTTGTTGGCGTTGTACGTGGGGTAGTCGGCCCACGCGACGATGCCGCCCGTGCTCGGGTCCATGATCAGCACGCTTCCGCTTTCCGCGCGGTCGCGCTGCACGCCGGCGGCGAGGGCCTGCTCGGCGGCGTACTGGATGTCGGAGTCGATGGTGAGCGTGAGGTCCTTGCCGTTGACCGGGTTCACGTTCTTCTGCGAGCCGAGGACGATCTGGTTGTTGGCGAGGTCGCGGTAGCTGGAGAGGTAGCCCGGCGTGCCGCTCAGCTGCTTGTTGTAGTAGCCCTCGACTCCGTACTGGCCGGCGCCGTCGTAGTTCACGAACCCGAGCAGGTTCGCGGCGAGCGACGAGTTGGCGATGCCGGGCAGGTACGCCCGCTGCTGCTCCTCCTCGAGCCCGACGCCGGGCAGGAGCATGGCGCGCAGCGCGTCGGCCTTCTGCTTCGAGAAGCGGCGCGCGACGTAGGCGAACTTCGCACCCGACGCGAGCGTCTGGTTCACCTTGCCGGCGTCCGCGCCGAGGACCTGCCCGAGGGCGAGCGCGACCCGCGCTCGGTCCGAGTCGCGGATCTGGTCGGGCGACACGAACGCCGAGTACACCGTCGTGTTGACGACGAGCTGCTTGCCGTTGCGGTCGAAGATGCCGCCGCGAACGGCGGGCAGCTCGACCAGCTCGCGGTACTGCTGCTGCGCGGCGGCCGCAAGCGTCGTGTGCTGAACGACCTGCCAGAACACCAGGCGCGACCACACGACGCTCGCGAGGAGCACCGCCATCAGGAGCAGCGCGATCACGCGCCAGCGCGCGGGGACGAAGCGATGCGGCCGTCCCGGGGCGGTGAACCCCGAGATCACCAAGCTAGTGAGACGCCGCCATGGCGTCGCGGGCGACGCCGAGCCTGCTGATCACGGCCGCGAGGGCCTGCACCCACAGCGGAGTCGAGTCCGTCGGCGCGGCGCCGATCGGCTTGCTGAGGTCGATCGCGATCGCCGGCTCGTTGACGTAGGTCGCAGGCGGGACGCGCTGCATGCCGCTCTGCGAAGCGAGCTGGGCGACCTGGGCCGGCGCGTGCAGCGTCGCCTCCTGGTAGCGGAGCTGGTCCTGCTCGGCCACGAGCTGTCGCTGCTGCTGTTGCAGCTGCGTGATCTGGTACGAGGACGCGGTCGCCTGCGCGGCCATCCCGAGGTAGATGAGCACGGCGACGATGCCGGCGCCGACGAGGACGTAGGCGTGGCCGAACGCGTTCAGGCGCAGCCGCTCCGCCGCGGTCGCGGAGGCTACCTGCACGAAGCCGCGCGTGCGCCGGCGGCGCTTGGGCGGCGGCGTGTGGCGGGCGCCGGCGGGCGCGGCGACATGGCCCGGCTGGACGACCATGCGGCGCTTATTGAGGATTCGGGTCGATATCAAAGCGTGTGCTGGGACCTCTGGTGG
>Ga0070741_10007526_pt1 | contig 22471 bp, 20 predicted proteins | sample Coa_R1_4_FD_66440 | JGI IMG/M metagenome (GOLD analysis project Ga0070741, IMG submission 66440) | Surface soil microbial communities from Centralia Pennsylvania, which are recovering from an underground coalmine fire - Coalmine... | ecosystem: Environmental > Terrestrial > Soil > Unclassified ... | reverse complement strand
TTACACCTCTCCGCAACAGTAACCCGAGGGCAACAGCAAGAAACGAAAAACTCGTGCGGCATTGCGAGAGAATGAGTGGATCCACATTCCGGATCGCGCCGCCCTGCCATAGGTGTCCGTTAAACGCGGCCCGCCCGAGACTGGCAGACATGCCCCAAAACAACGCCGCTACGCCGATGTAGATAAATCCGCGTAATGAGCTTCGTGGCGATGCTTTAGGTTCGAGTGCCGAGGTCGGCGAAGCACCTGCACCCTTCATGCCTCGTCCGATCGAATCTCATATGTAATCCGCGCAGTCTTACCTAACATGGCTGCGACCGAGCAATACTTTTCTTCCGACAGCCGGACCGCGTCTTCCACCGCTTTACGCGTGACAGCGCCTGAAACCCGATACGTGAGCTTGATGTGCGTATAAACACGCGGTGGCTCGAGTGCCTTTTCCGCCTCTGCGCTCACCTCAAGTCCAGTAAGTGGCTCTCGTTTTTTCTTGAGAATGCTCACCACGTCGTATCCTGTACACCCGCACAATGCGATCAGTACGAGTTGCATCGGGCTATTCGCGACCTCACCGTCGCCGTCCATCACCAACGAGTGCCCACGGTCACCCGTGCCCGCGAATTGCATCTTCTCCGTCCACTTCGCTTTGGCCTGAACCAAGATTACCTCCGGTTGTCTGTTTTCGGCTCTGGATGAATTAGCACCCGAAATAGCTCCGGCGCTTCTTGTTTGAATCGAGTCTCGAGGGCGGTAGAAAGGTCATGCACTCGCGAAAGCGGCATCTCGTCTGGAAATGTGCAATGGCACGAGATGTACAGTCTTCCATTCACCCTCTTCACTTCGAGATCGTGCGTGTCGAGTATTCCGGGAAATTCTGCCGAGACTGCTTTCAGGCGATCTTCCAATTGTCCATCACGTTTGACCTGTTCCCCTGGTTCGATAGTGGCGGGCTCGCTCTCAATGTGTGTAAGAATCGAAGCAATCTCTGGAACGTCTTCCTGGATCTCCTGTTCCATCACGCTGACGCGATCGTGTGCCTCTTTCAGCGGCAGCTTTTCATCAAGTTCCAGGTGTTGTTCCACGTGCAGTCGGCCGTCTAGGTCCTGCACACTCACATCATGAACATTCAAATTGTGACGCGTAGCCACGGCACGAACTCGATCAAAAATGTTCTCCGCTGAGGCCGGTCTCGGAATCGAATGCACCACCACGTCAGCGTCAGGCAGCAGGCGATGCACAGCATTCGTAACTTCGTCCGCCAACTGCCCCGATCTCTGAAAGGTCACATTTCTCGCCAGTCCCACTGAAACATCGGCAAAGTAGCGGTTGCCTGCGCGGCGAATGCGCACGCGGTCAACTTCGAGCAGCCCCTCAATATTTTCCAGCGCGTTTATGATCTTGCTGCGCGCGCCGGCCGGTGCCGCGTCAAGCAACGCGTCAATCGTGCGCCGCGCCAGTTTGGTGCTGACAAAAACAATCACGCCAGCGACGAACAGCGCCGCCACTGGATCAGCCGCAATCAACCAGGGGACATCAAACCTCCGCCCTAACGCCACCAGTCCCAGACCGAGCGCGACCACACCGCTCGACCAAATGTCCGTTGAGAAGTGCAGTGCATCAGCCTGCAACGCCTGGCTATCGTACTTGGCAGCGATAGTCCCTAGCGCACGCGACCGCCAGAAATCTACAGCCATAGAAAAGAGCAGGGTAAGAAACGCAGCAACGCTCGGTTCAATTTCTACGTGATGAAAAAACAGTCGTTTAATCGCTTCATAGACAATTACAACGCAAGTGACCAGCAGCAGACCGGTCTCGATGAAAGCTGAGAAATTTTCGATCTTCCCATGACCGTATTGGTGGTCGGCATCCGCCGGCTTGTCAGAGACCCGCACCGAAAACAGAGTAATCGTGGCAGCCACCAGATCCAGGGCGGAATGCGCCGCTTCAGACATAATCCCGAGGCTGCCTGTCGTAATCCCGACAAAAATCTTCAGGCCTGTGATCGCCACTGCTGCAAACAGCGAGTTCGCGGCCGCCTGGCGCTTCTCCGAGCGCATCGCATCTGAGCTAAGTGCCGTCTGGACACCTGACATATCAGCATTATCGCTTTGCTAAATGCTCCCGCCAAGCACACGACGGAACATGCCTTCTCCGCCATGTGCTACGATTTTCTATCACCCTTCAAATCTCTCGGAGGCTTTTCTTGACAAGCATTATCACCGGACTACTCTGCCTTTTGCTGCTGGCAGGGGCAGCTTTAGGGCAAGCCAGTGCCCCAACTCCTACCTTGAAATCTCGTCCCGATCCTAACGAGTTGATACCGAACTCGACCGTTGCGCCCGACGCCCCAGTCATTACCATCCACGGCTTCTGCGAAAAGCCAGGAAACGGCAGCGCCATGCCCGCTGATTGCAATACCGTGATTACCCGGGCCGAATTCGAGAAGGTCATCGCTGCGGTGCAACCCAACATGCCCCCAGCCGCTCGCAAGCAGTTCGCCAGCCGGTATGTGACTGTGCTGATGCTCGCCGAAAAGGCCCACGAACTCGGGCTCGATAAAGGTCCCGAGTTCGATGAGCAGATGTATCTTGCTCGCCTGCAACTGCTCTCGCGTCAAGCCGCGGAAAAAATGCAGAAAGATGCTGCCAATGTCTCAGAGAGTGATATTAGCGACTACTACCAAAAACACGCGGCAGACTACAAGACTGTAACCTTCTACCGCATCTACGTACCCAAACAGAAGCAGATCGATGCGTCGCCGCAGAAGCCGAACGATCCCGAGCTCCAGAAGAAGCGCGATGCCTCAGAAGCGGAAATGAAAGAAGAGGCAGACAAGCTACGCGCCCGCGCCGCTGCTGGAGAAGATTTCGCCAAGTTGCAACAGGAAGCCTACGACTTTGCCGAAAACAAGATGAAGGCCACAAACGTCAAGATGGAGAATATGCGCAAAACCAGCATTCCAACGACCGACGCCTCCATCTTTGATATGAAGAAAGGTGAGGTCTCGCAGGTTTTCGCCGATCCATCGGGTTATCGGATTTACAAGATCGAAGAGATCAAGGACCTTCCGCTGGCTAGCGTTCACGATGAAATTTCGCGCACTTTGCAGGGTCAGAATGTAAAGAATTCTTTTGAGTCGTTGCAGAATTCAGCGAAAACGACCTTCGATGAATCGTATTTCGCAACCCCGGCCCCGCCCTCACTGAAGAATCCCGGCGGCAGCCCGACCTCGCAGAACGTTGCACCACAATCTACTCCTGGTAAGAACTAGATGGCGGATGCGCTTCCGTCGATTATCGTGACGGGAATTTCCGGAAACCTCGGGCAACGGCTTCTGCCGATGCTCTCGGGGTTCCGCGTGGTGGGAGTCGATTTCCGTCCGCCGCAAACCGATCACTCGCTGCAGTTTGTGGAGATGGACTTCGCCCTCGAGTCATCCTGCATGGAATTCCTGGGCTTGCTTCGAGACGTGCGCCCTGTGGCAGTCGTCCACCTTGCCTTCATCATGGACGCCGTGCGGACCGGAATCCTGGATCGCGACCGCATTTGGCAATCGAACGTAGCAGGGACCGCGCGGGTTTTGGAAGCCGTGACCGAAGCCAACCGGGAGTGGCCCATGGTCGAAAAGTTTATTTTCGTCAGTAGCGTGGCCGCTTACGGCCCTGGCCTGTCAACTCCGGCAACAGAAGATACCCCGCTCGCAGCACACACCTACACCTACGGCGTTCACAAAATGGAGGCCGATCGCGTGGTGCAGCAGCGCGCTCCCGCTCTGCGCGGCTGCAGCGCCTACATTCTGAGGCCGCATATTTTCGCCGGAGCTGGCGTGGATAACTATTTCATGGAAGCCTTTCGAGGCATTCCCGGCGGCGGGAGTAAACGGGCAGCACGCATGCGTGCCCAACGCAAACGTCTTCCATGCATGTTGCCGTCTGGCGAACAGTATCTCCAGAATCGAATTCAGTTCGTCCACATCGACGACGTCGCCCGCCTGATCGCTTTCATCCTCCAGAAAACCGAGCCCGAGTCGCAGCGGCTAACGATCCTGAACGTGGCCGGCCGCGGTGGTTCCCTGACCTATGGCCAATGCGTTCGCCTGGCAAATGCCGAACTGATTCGCGTCCCCACGGAAAAATTGTTCGCTCTTATCCTGAAGTTTCTCTGGGCGATCAAGCTCTCAACCATTCCTCCGGATATCGCCCCTTATATGACGTCAGATACCGTCATGAATACATCGCGCCTGGAACACTTTCTCGGACACGAATACGAAGAGGTCATTCGCTTCCCTGTCGCCGATGCCTTTTCGGATTGCTTCAAGAACAAGGAGGCGAGGGCCCAAGCCATACCTGCGGCAAGGAGTTAGGACTTCGCTATTTTCTAGATTGAGTTTCCTTCGTGTACCTTTGTGTCCTTTGTGGTTACAGGCTCTTCAGGGCTTCACCGCGCTCCACGATACAGGCCTGCGATTCCGAAGGTGTAAGGCGTCCACGACACATCGCGAAATCCAGCATCGCGCATGCGAGCAAGCATTTCGTCCGGTTGCGGAAATCTTTTCACCGACGCAGGCAGGTAGCAGTACGCGCCCTGATTGCCTGAAATTATCCTTCCAATCTTCGGCAGAACTGACTTGAAGTACACGTCGTAGAACTTTGCCAAGACTCCCTTTGGCTCGCTAAATTCCAGGATGCCGAACTCGCCACCTGGCCGAAGCACTCTGCAAATTTCGCGCAACCCGGCATCGTAGTCCGCAAGATTTCGAAATCCGAAAGCGGATGTAATCAAATCGAAGCTCTCATCCGCAAACGGCAATTGCAGCGCGTCTGCTTCAATCCACTTCACCCGGCGCTCTGCCGACGTTTTCTTGACAGCCAGCACCAGCATTGCATGCGAGAAATCGGCTCCAGTGATTTCAGCTCGTTCGCCTCGCCGTCGCAAAGCAAACGCCATGTCACCGGTACCGCAGCACAAGTCCAGAACTTGCGCGCCAGGTGTCGAAAGAATGCGATTGAATGTCTTTGCCGTTCGCCGCCACCAGAGCTTGTCGACGTTGGCAGAGAGAAGATGATTGAGAAGGTCGTAGCGCGGCGCAATTGCCGTGAACATCTCACGGATGGCGCGCGCCGCCGACTCGCGATCGGAAGCTCCCTCGGGCGTCGCTCCACGAACTGGATTGTCGGCCACCGTGTCCACTTCCCTACTCACGCGAAAGCCGCCGGATTTCCGCCATTGCCGACGCGACGGCACTCTCGGGTATTTTGCCGACAACTTCCACCTTTCCAATCTCGCGCGGCAACACAAAATTGACCACACCCGATTCGGTTTTCTTGTCCGAGCGTAGCAGTGCGAGGGCTTTCGAAGTCGTAACATTCACTTTCGGGAGGGTTCCCCACGCCAGGCTCGCGTCGCGCACGCGGTTGAACGTGCCATTGCTTGAGACTCCGACCTCATCCGCGATCTTTGCCGCCGCGATCATTCCCCACGCCACCGCCTCTCCGTGCAGGAAGCGACGATATGAAGTTGCGGTCTCTAGCGCATGGCCCACGGTATGTCCGAAATTGAGAACCCGCCGCAACCCGCCTTCCTTTTCATCCGCCGAAACAACCTGCGCCTTGAGCCGCACGGATTCCGCGATAGCCCATGTCAGAAGCTCCCGGTCCCTTCGCAACGACTTGATTGAGCAGTGCTCAAGCCCCGCAAACAACTCCGTATTCCCGATTACGCCGCACTTAATTGCCTCATACATTCCGGCGCGAAACTCGCGCTCTGGCAATGTTGAAAGGACGGCGGGGTCGATCAACACAATTTCCGGCTGATAAAACGTCCCTAACAGGTTCTTGCCCGACTTTAGATTGACTCCAGTTTTGCCGCCGATCGCGGCATCGAGCTGTGCCTGGACTGTGGTCGGAATCTGCACCAGCTTCACTCCACGCATGTAAACCGACGCCAACATTCCAGCAACATCCCCTACAACCCCGCCGCCAAATGTGATCACTACTGCTTTACGATCGGCTCCTGACTTCAGCAGCCCTTCGGCCAGTGACTCTACGCTGGAAAGCCGCTTGAAGCTCTCGCCATCTTGCATCTCGATGATTTTCGGCGCAAAACCCGAGTTCTGCAGCGACTTCATCAACAACTTGCCCCAGCGCCTACGCACTGGACCGACTGTCACGATGAAGGCAGGTTGCACTCCTCCGAGCACCTCGCGCAAAGTCTCGCCCGCACGCCAGAGCAACCCGTGCTCAATTACCGCCTCATACTTGTGCGAAGGCGTCGTAACCGGAATGCGGATCATCTCGAGAACATGATAGCAAGCAGAGCGCAGCACCCGTTCTCATCGACCTTTGTCTTTGCGGACTCTGCGCAATCTTTGCGCTCTTCGTGGTTGAAAGCTTTTACAAGGTCCCATGCGCGAACTGAGTGGCTGTTCTGGAACCACACGCCCCTACGGTGTACCATCTTTCGATAATGCCAGCCGCAGTGTCGGATACTGATTTCCTGGTTATCGGGGCAGGAATCGCAGGGCTTCGCGCCGCCATCGAACTCGCCCCCGCTGGTCGCGTCACAGTGCTCGCCAAGCGCGAGATCGCGGACTCGAGCACGCAGTACGCGCAAGGCGGAATTGCAGCTGCACTCGGCGATGAAGATGAGATCAGCCTTCACTTGCAGGACACGCTCAATGCCGGCGACGGCCTCTGTAATCCCGAAGCAGCCAAGGTTCTCGTGGAAGATGCGCCCGAACGCATCGAAGAGCTGATCGCGTGGGGTACACAATTCGACCGCGAGGGCACGAAACTCACCTTTGGCCGCGAAGGCGCGCACAGCCGCAACCGCATTCTGCATGCACACGGGGATTCCACCGGCCGCGAAATCCAGCGCGCGCTCTACGCCAAGGCCAAGACGCTTCCCGAGATTTCCATTCGTGAATTCGAGTTCTCAACTGATTTGCTGCTCGATGCCGGCCGCGTCTGCGGAGTCAAGATCATTGACGAGCACAGCACGCACCGTTCGATTCAGGCTTCTGCCGTGCTGCTCGCGACCGGCGGCATGGGCCAGCTGTACGCGAATACGACCAACCCCAGCGTTGCAACTGGGGATGGCGTCGCAATGGCCTACCGCGCAGGAGCTGAGATCACTGATCTGGAGTTCATACAATTCCATCCCACCGCTCTTTATGCGAAGAAGGTGCCGCGCTTCCTGCTCTCTGAAGCGCTACGTGGCGAAGGCGCTTATCTCCGCAATATGGAAATGATGCGCTTCATGTCGAAATACCACCCTATGGCAGAGCTTGCCCCACGCGACGTTGTCGCTCGCGCCATCATGCACGAGCTGGAACTCAGCCGGGCAAGGGAACCTGTGGTCTATCTCGACCTAACGCATCTTAATGCCGCAAAAATCCGCAAGCGCTTCCCGCGTATCTACGCAACCTGCATGCAATACAACATTGACATCACCAGCGAACTAGTCCCAATTCGTCCCGCAGCGCATTACGCGATGGGTGGAATCCGCACTGATCTTGAGGGCCGCGCCGCGCTGCCTGGCCTGTATGCAGCCGGGGAGGCCGCCGGAACTGGCGTTCACGGCGCGAATCGCCTGGCCAGCAATTCCCTGCTCGAAGGCCTGGTCTTTGGCGCACGCGCCGGGAGAAGAATGCGTGACGAATTGAAAGTCACATCACAACGCAATGCAGGTCTTCCCCCGGCCGCTTACTCGAACGGTCCAGTCAGTATCCCGGTCGAGTCCTCCATCACAGATCTCCAAAATCTTATGTGGAAGGATGTAGGGATCGTCCGTATCGGAAGCGGATTGAAACAAGCTATCTCGAAGCTGGAGGAAATCGGCAAGAATGTTTCCCGTCCTCATAGCCGCCGGGAATACGAGGCCCGAAACCTTCAGATCGCAGGAATACTGGTCGCTCGCTCGGCTCTCGCCCGAGAAGAAAGTCGTGGTGCGCACTACAGGCTTGACTTTCCCGATCACAATGATACGAAGTTTCAAAAGCACTCCATCGTTGTAGGCGACGGATGTAGGTTCGAATAGGAAATTTTCGCCTGTTCTTCCTGGGAGTATGATGAGGGGGAACAAGGGAGTGACTCATATGAAACACTTCGCCCGATGTTTCGTAATTGCCTTCGCGTTGGTCTCGGTTTTGTCGTACGGCTCCGCACCAAAAGGATGGTTCATCGCCGGAGATCAGCCCGACAAATACGAGTCTGGGCTCGATATGCAGTCGTTGCGCAACGGGCACCCTAGCGCGTATCTGCGCTCTACATCTTCATCCATTCATGGTTTCGGCACGTTGATGCAGGAATTTCGCGCCGACCACTACCTGGGCAAGAGAATTCGCTTCAGTGCCTTAGTAAGAAGTGCTGACGCTCAGGAGTGGGCCGGTCTATGGATGCGCATCGATAAAGGCACCAAATCCATAGCCTTCGACAATATGCAGAACCGACCGATTCGAGGCACGAGTGACTGGAAAAAGTACGATGTCGTCCTCGATGTACCTGGCGACGCAACTGGAATCTTCTTCGGAGTTCTATTGCGCGGCTCAGGCGAAGTTTGGCTGAACGATGCGAAGATCGAAGTTGTGGGAGAGGACGTGGCGACCACCGGCGGACAACTTCGCACTGACAGAGACGAGCCGACAAATCTGAATTTCGACGAGAAATAATTCGTTTATCAGTCTGGCTGCGCACCCTTCGGCTGGTCCGGGTGCAGCGCCGAAGCCACAATGGTCACCAGCAGAATGCCTCCGATGATCCCCAGCGAAATTTCCGTCGGAATCGGATGGTAATGCGACAGCAGCATCTTCACTCCCACAAACACGAGTACAGCAGAAATCCCATAGTGCAGATATTCAAAAATATTCATCAGCGACGTGAGCGCGAAGAACAAAGACCGCAAGCCCAGGATCGCGAAAATATTCGACGTGTAAACAATGAAAGTATTCAGGGTGATCGCCAGCACCGCCGGAATCGAATCCACCGCAAAAATCAAGTCGGTAGTTTCTATCACCAGCAGGACGAGCAGCAACGGCGTAGCGCATAATTTCGCATTTTCCCGGACAAAAAATTTCCCGCCGACATAATCCGGTGTCACCGGCATGAATCGCCGCAGAAATCGCAGCGCCGGGTTCTTTTCCGGATCAATCTGCGCTCCTCGCTGGAGGAGCAGCTTTACTCCCGTATACACCAGGAACAACCCAAACAAATAAATGATCCAGTGAAAGCGCCGGATCAGCCCGACACCGGCAAAGATGAATCCCGCGCGCATTATGATCGCGCCGATAATTCCCCAGAAAAGGACGCGGTACTGCTGGCCTTCCGGGAGGCGAAAATACTTAAAGACCAGGTAGAAGATGAAGAGATTGTCAGCGCTGAGCGAGAGCTCAATCACGTAGCCGGTCGAAAACTCGAGAGCCGCCTGTCGTCCCTGCCAAAAGTACATGACCACTGCGAACGAAGCAGCGAGGGAGATCCACAGTCCGCTCCAAGCCAGCGACTGCCTCAGCGACGGACGTCGCACAGAGCGATGAAAGATGCCGAGATCCAGCGCCAGCATCGCAGCAACGAAGACGTTGAACAGCACCCACAGGAGTATCTCGTTCACTGGCAGTCTCAGGTACTGGATGGATTAGAAACGAAAATCACGGAAAGCGAAAGAGGACGAGAATTCATTCCACATCGCAGTCTGACTTTTGCACGTGAAGAAAATTATCTTTGCGCTCTTTGCGAAACCTTGGCGTCCCTTGCGGTCAAAAGCTTTTGTCCTGACCAGTAAGTACCCTGGGGAAAGTGTCAGCGTTGGTCCAACATCCGCACTGCCTCCAACGTCACTGACCCCACAATCTGCAAACTCTTCGGGCTTAGCTTATCCAAGGTATCGTCTGTTGTGTGATGGTAGGCGTCGTTATACCCGTAATTGAAGTCAATGATGTCCGCCGCCGGCACGCCTTTCTGTATAAACGGCTGATGATCATCCTCAACCGCCATTTCACGGGCAAAGAAATGGGACTGATACCCTAGCCGTGTCGCCGCTTGCCCGAGCAAATCTTCAAGCCATGGAGTCGAACTGACATCCCGCTCAACATTCAGATCGGCGTCGCCGATCATATCTTCCAGAAGAAAAGCCTTGACCTTCTTCAACGTCCCGTCGTCCTGCCATTTCTGCGCCAAGTGACGCACGCCATAAAGCGATTCCGCATCATCCCAGGGCAGCTTCATTGACTCTTCCCCGTCATCCCACAGCAGCCACACGCTATAGCCTTCGCGCTTCTTGCCACGCAATTGGTTCGCGATCTCGAGCAACAGCGCACTCGAAGAGGCGCCATCATTCGCGCCTATATACGACGTATTCCGCAGCGGCCAGTTCGTGTCGTAGTGACTGGCAATTACGATGATTCCGTCTCGCGTCCCCGGGAATTTGGCAATGATGTTATGAACCGGAAACGCTCCCTCGGTGGTATGGACTTCAAAGAAGTCCCGCTCGACCTCTTCTCCCTTGAGGTGAGACAAAATGTAATTCTCAACTTTTTTGTGGTTCTCACTTCCGATCGGGCGCGGTCCGAACGCGACGATATCTTTCACATATTGCATTGCACGATTTGAGTCGAATGCCGGCGGAGGCCCCGGATCGCTCATCGCGCCACTTGGTGCTGATCTATCGCCCGCGCCAGCATCCGCGCTTGCCGGAGCCGCAGACACGCTCTTCCCTTTGTCGCACCCGAGCAAAATTAAAACGAACAGAATAGAAAAGACAACTATCTTCATGCCTTCCTTCTCGCCGCGCGTGCCTCGCGCTGAGTAGGATGCACGAACCAGGCAACTCCCATGCTCACGAAATAGAGCGCCAGCATCGGCATAGCAAAGATAACCATACTGGCAACGTCCGGCGGCGCCAGGACTCCGGCAATAATGAAGATCACCAGGATCGCATAGCGAACGTTACGCCACAGCCATCCCGCACTCACCACTCCCATCAGTGCCAGAAAGAAAATCAGGATCGGCATCTCGAATACCAGCCCCAGCCCAAGAATCACCTCGAGAAAGAGGTTGGTGTATTCGTGGATGTTGATCATGGGCGTAAACTGTGTCCCCATTTTGCCAACCAGAAAGTCCAGCGCCACGGGATACACCATGCGGTACCCGAAATATCCGCCCGTCACAAACAGGAAAATCGTGGAAATCATGAACGGCACGGCATATCGTTTTTCCCGCCGGTACAGGCCTGGCGAGATGAACAGCCATACCTGGTACAAAACATATGGCGAAGTAAGGAACAGACCAGCTAACGCGGAAATCTTCAAGTAGAGATTGAAGGGCTCGGTAGGTGTCGAATAGACCAGCTTCTCAGGTAAACCGGCGTGCCTTAAGACATCAAAAATCGGGCGCTGCATGTACCCGAAGAGCTTTTCGCGATACCACCAGCTGACGCCCATGCCCGCCGCAATGGCAATGATGGAATGAAAAATCCGCGTCCTGAGTTCCTCGAGATGCTCGAGGAAACTCATCGACGGCATTTCTTCCTGTTCGTTCTCGCGAGGTTCCAAGTCAGTTGCGGCTTCAGGCATGGCTGGTCTGGGCGGGCGAACTCACTTCGGAAGAAGGTGCGGTCGGGGCCGCGGCCTCAGACGGCTCCGAGTCGAGAACACGGCGCGGCGCCTCAACTGACTCGCTGACCGGCTCCACCTTAGGCAAGCTCTTTTGCTCCTGTTCCTTCTTTTCCTGTTCCTTCCGCTTCTCTTCGAATTCCAGCTGCGAAATCTCTGCCTCAATCTGCGCCTTGAATTCATTCGACGCGCGCCGGAATTCACCGAGAGCTTTCCCGATCTGGCGGGCAATCTGTGGCAGCTTCTTAGGCCCGAACAGGAGCAGGGCAAGAATAAACAGAACAACGGTATCGGGAAAACTCATTCCTTAAATCATAGCGGAGCAATCCCCGCCCAGCAACGCACCGCGTCCCGTTATAACGAACACGACCGTGAGAACCTTCAACCCAAGCTCTGGGGTTTCTGGTAGGCGGGAACGGATCATAGACCTTTAGTCTGCGCTCCTCCAGGAATCAGTTAGAGATCAGAGGAACCACAGGAAATCGGCAAGGCGAGGAAGAGCTCGCATGAGGGAATCAACGTAATAAACATTTCTCTGGTTCATTCCTCTCGTCTTCTACATTTCCCCTTGACATCCACACCCCTGATCCCGCACATTACGCACAGTAGTTGGAACTCAAGCGTTGGGTTCCTGGGTCTTGCCCGCTCTGGCAACTCCCACCTGTAAATGGCCACCACTCTTGCCCCGGTTGATTCCCGGGAGGTCGTTCGGTGCGACCACTGCCTTCTCGTACAATTTCGCACATCCAATAACCTTTGCCGGCGTTGCCACGTTTCGCTCGACGAAGAGGAGCCCGAAATTGTAGAAACGCCCGTGCCGCAGATGATGCCTCCGGCGCACCGCGGCCACCTTAACCTCGCATCTGCCATTCGCGCCATGCGCCTGCGAAACGGCCTGAGCCAGCGTCAACTGGCGGGCCGCATGTGTGTGCCGCGAACCTACGTCTCGAAAATCGAAAACGAAAAAGCCACGCCTACGCTTTCATCGCTCGAGCGCCTGGCAAAAGCACTGGAGGTGACCGTGCCCGATCTGCTGAGCGGCGGCGAACGCAATCGTCAGGAAGAGATCAGCGAATTGATGAAGGATCCGTTCATCGCGGAGATGCTGCCATTCGTTTCTTCGCTGAACGGAATGCAGATGTCGAGCATCCTGACTCAGGTGCGGGACTTGACGCTAAGACCGAGACGAAGCGCGTAGTCTTTTGTGGGTCGGACATTCTTGTCCGACAAGTAGCAAGAAAAAGCGCCGGACAGGAATGACCGGCCCACACGATCAATTTTTATCCGGGCGAACCAGCCAACGCTTAGGCCGGGGCCGAAAGGCTCCGGCTTTTTCCAGTGAAGTTGAATCTACTCGCCCTTTGAAGTCTTCTTCCCAAGTTGCTCAAGCAGTTGCTGCCGATTCTCACCAAGGTTGTCACCGCTCGACGTCGCCGGATAAGGCCGCTCCCCCATCAGTCCCTTCCATAAGACCTGATTGAATGCCATCGGATCTACCCGGTCTTCGACCGTAAAATCCATCCCCTTGGTCGCCGCCGCCCAATACGCGGCATCGTGGGTCGAGAGCGGAATCTGCTGCCCCTCTTGTTTTGGCGGCAGCGGCAGTTGCGTGGCGTATAACATCGCCGAAGGGACCGCCGAGTAGCTCCAGCTCTTTTGGTTAATATCAAAAACATCTGCCATGGAATTCGCCGATGAATCATTCAGATTCAACGTTCCAATCCCTAGAATCTCCTCCATAGTTCGCAGCATGCTTAACGTCGTGTAAGGGGTCGAGACCACCGCTTTGTGCTTCACATACGGCCCGACCACAAACGCCACGCTGCGATGCGAGTCGACGTGGTCGCCTCCGTCCTGTGAGTCGTCCTCAATCACGAAAATCAGCGTGTCTTCCTTGTACCGGCTGTTCGCGATCTTCTGAACCAGCAGACCCACGGCATAGTCGTCATCGGCAACCTGGAGTTCCGGCGTGTTCACGCCCTGAATCGCCTCAGCAAAATCTCCTGTGTGGTCATGCATGAATCGGACAAAAGAAAGATTTGGCAGCCCACCGTTTGCATACTTGCTGTCAAACTCGCGCTCCCATTCTTTGAAGCGATAATAGTCAGGAAAAGCATTGTCAAAGCTGCGGAAGTAAATGTCGGTATAAGGAGCTAAAGCTGAATTCGCCGGATAGGCCACCTGGGTCTTGCTGGCGGCAGGATCTAACAATAACGGGATCTGATACTGCTTCTTCTCGGGACTGTATCGCTCCAGGTCAATAAAGAAGCCATAGTTGCGGATTGTTTTTCCTGCCCGTAGCGCCGCGTTCCATAGATATCCCGTGCCGTTCTCTCCATTGGGAGCGTCTGGCGCGGCAACGTTTGCAGTGCCGGGTAAATCATCAGGATCATCGGGCGTCTCGGGATTCGCCTCCTTGCGCTCGGCAAGAGTTTCGTAGCCGATGTTGATGTTGCGGTTCGTGCCCTCGGAATCGTAGCTCAGGCCTCGGTCGGCATAGTTGACGGTGACCTGCTTTTCAACCACGTCAGGCGCGCGTCCTGAGGTCGACCAAGACCATCCGTCATAGCTCACTTCGCTGGTGTCGTAGAAATTGTCAAGCGCAACGAAATTCCGCGCCAGCCGGTGGAAGTTCGGTGTAATCGTCTCAGGAAATTCCGTCAGACCCGGATCGCCATTTCCAACTTCGAGATCGCCAAGAACCTGATCATAAGTACGGTTTTCCTTAATCATGTAGATCACGTGCTTGATGTGTGCACGCAGAAAGGCCAGCTTAGCGGCGTCGGTTTTGCTTACGAGCGCGCGGAAGTTATTGTTCATCGCCACTTGTTGCGTGAGGGCCTGTAGTTCGCCGGGCGTAGGTGTCGGAAAACTTTGCAGCCCTGCCTTAATCCGCTGCAAGTTGTATTGGTTTGTTCCTGTACAGCTGTCTTTCTTCTCACGAGTAAGCCCATGGCAATCGCCAGGATTCGGTCCAGTGGGCGACTTGCCATTGATCACATACGTGAACTTGCCGTCAGCGCTGAAGCTGATCGAATTGGGATACCAGCCAGTCGGAAGCAATCCAATGACCCGGCTCTGATGCGGGACAGAACTGAGCTGAATCACCGCCACATTGTTCATCCAGCCGTTGGTGACATACAAGAACTTCTCGTCGCGTGAGAGCGTTACGCTATTTGTGTTGTTCCCCTTGAACTGTGATTTCCATGAAGGCAGCAGTCCCGCCGGTGCGGTCACTCCGATGTTTTCGACCAGCCGATTCGAATTCGTATCGATGACCCCAATCGAATCGGTATTGTCCTGCGCCACATATAGCCTGGTTTGATCTCCATTCAGCACCATCCGGTTGGGTTGACCGGGGACCTTAACACGCGCCACCACAGTCGGTTTATCAGAAACATTCACCACTACAATTTCGCGATCGCGAACGCTCGAAACATAAGCCGTATCGTTTCCCTTAATCACGACCCAGAGAGGATATTCGCCGCCAGGCACCCCGGCTTTTTTCGGGTCCTCTTTGCCCGGACGCAGATCCAGTTCCGCTGAGACCCGCCACGCGCTTTGTTCTTTGCTGAGAATACTGATGGAATCGTTGTAGTAGTTGGTTACAACGAGTTTTGCGCCATCTTTTGTAACGGCAATTCCTGCCGCTTGTGGCTTAACTGAAATGCCGGCACCCACACCGTTGTGACCGAGAACAATCGGGCCTTGCGTCTGCTCCGACCACCGGTCATTCTCTCCGAACGTATAAACGTGGACGTTGTCATCGACCCCGCCGCTCACATAAAACTCTTTGCCGGATGGACTAAAGGCGATTCCACTATATGTGTTGGGAACCTGAATCGCTTGTTTCTGCACGGGGCGATTTCGCGAAATGTCATAGATGAACACAAACTGCGTAGAATCCGCATCAATCTTCGCGCCGGATGAAGCATGCACGATGTTGTATCCGCTCGTCAGCACAAGCAGCGTTTTACCGTCTGGGCTCACGACGCTCGTAACCGCCTGGCCCGCTAAATACTGAGGATTGTCCTGCAGGTGCGGGTTGAGCGGTATGAAAGCTGTACCGGTCGGCGCAAGCGGCGTAATTTTCTGTCCGCTATTGGGAATCGATTGCTGTCCATGCACCGAAACGATGAAAACAAGGAAAATGACTGCGACAATGACGTGCTTCATTTCAAGCTGGATCTTCATCATTCACGTCTCCACGTTTGCATAATAAAGAAGTGTAATGGAGTGCTGCCAAAACACGAGTAATTGCACAAATCTCGCGCTGAATTTTGGCCGCTAGAGTAAGCTTTTCGTGATTTCTCGGCATCTATCAGGTTCGTTGCAGCCGGAGGAAATAAATGCGAGTTGCGGTCGTCGGTTCCGGATATGTGGGGTTGGTGGCGGGTGCATGTTTTGCTGACTTAGGACACGACGTTATTGTGGTGGATAACGATCAGCTGAAGCTTGCCGCCCTGAAGCGTGGTGAGGTGCCTATCCACGAGAAGTTCTTGCCGGAACTGTTGCATCGTCACCGAGCCAGCCGTCTCACGTTTTCCGATGACCTCGACGGTGCAGTTCGTGCGAGCGCGGTGATTTTCATTGCCGTCGGCACGCCTCCCACTGAGGACGGAGAGGCCGATCTCTCTTATGTGGAATCGGTTGCTCGAAGCGTTTCCAGTGCAATCAATGGTTACAAGGTGGTAGTCGAAAAAAGTACCGTTCCTGTTTTCACCAGTGAATGGGTGCGCAAGATTATTCTCCGTAACGGCGCGGAAGCCGAGGCATTCGACGTAGCCTCAAATCCTGAATTTCTTCGCGAAGGAACCGCTGTCACAGATTTTCTCTATGCTGACCGCATCGTGATCGGCGCCGATGCCCCGCATTGTGCGGCGGTTCTCCGTGAAGTATACGCGCCACTTGTCGATGGCTCTTACTATAAGCGGCCCGACGCGATTCCCCGCCCCGACAACGCACAAATCCCGCCACCGCTGATTGTTACCAGCGCAAAGAGCGCCGAGCTGATCAAGCACGCTTCAAATGCCTTTTTGGCGATGAAAATTTCGTTCATTAATGCTGTGGCATCCGTTTGCGAGAGTGTCGGCGCAAACGTTCAGCAGGTTTGCCAAGGTATCGGCACTGACAGTCGCATCGGCCCTCGCTTTCTAAATCCTGGCGTTGGATACGGCGGCTCCTGCTTCCCCAAAGACCTGATGGCTTTTCGCGCTGTTGCGCGTGACTCTGGGTACGACTTTCGCCTTCTCGATGAAGTCATGCGCATCAATGAAGAACAACGTCATCGTTTCATTCGTAAAGTACGCAGCGCATTGTGGACTCTGCGGGGCAAGAAGCTTGGGGTGCTTGGTCTCGCCTTTAAAGGAGGCACCGATGACATCAGAGAATCGCCCGCAATCTTGTTGATCCGTTCCCTGTTGCAGGAAGGATGCCAGATTTCCGCGTACGATCCTGCGGCCCGCGAGCGCGCCCAGGAAGTCCTCAACTCCAGCGTGAGCTTTGCCGAAGACGCTTACGATGCCGCCCGCGATGCCGATGCCCTGCTCATCCTTACGGAGTGGGAGGAGTTTGCCTCGCTCGACCTCACGCGCCTCCGTGGCGAGTTAAAGTATCCCATCATCATTGACGGCAGAAACCTGTATGATCCTGAAGTAATGTCCGCCAACGGATTCACTTATTACAGCGTCGGCCGTCCGGCCGTATCTCCAGAACTGACAGCTACGGGCATATCTGAACCTCACCCCAGGAAGAGCACTCATTCATGAAAACACGCGTATTGGTCACCGGTGGAGCCGGTTTCATTGGTTCACACCTCTGCGATGCGTTATTAGCCGAAGGTCATTCAGTCATCGCCGTTGATAATCTGCTCACCGGTCGCATATCGAACATCGAGCATCTGCGCCGGGAAGGCAATTTTGAATTCCAGCAACTGGATATCAACCGGCCGTTCGATTGTGGCGAAGTCAGTTACGTCTTTCACTTCGCTTCACCCGCCAGTCCCGTCGACTATATGGTGCATGGCATCGACACACTGAAGGTCGGTTCCATCGGCACAATGCACGCCCTCGATATTGCCCACAAATATCGGGCCAAGTTTTTGTTTGCTTCGACTTCGGAATGTTATGGCGACCCTCTGGAGCATCCTCAAAAAGAGACCTACTGGGGAAACGTAAATACCATTGGCCCGCGTTCTGTGTACGACGAAGCCAAGCGCTTCAGCGAAGCCCTTACCATGGCCTACCATCGTTACCACAATGTGGACACGCACATTGTCCGGATCTTCAACACATATGGTCCAAGAATGCAGTTGAACGACGGCCGGGTCATCCCAAATTTTATGAAGCAGGCGCTTCGCGGCGACGCGGTGACCATCTACGGCGACGGTAAGCAGACGCGCAGCTTTTGCTATATCAGTGATGAGGTCGAGGGCATTCTCCGCCTTTCCAAATCCTCGGAACACTTTCCGGTCAATATTGGCAACCCTGACGAGTTCACCATTCTTGAGTGCGCAGAGCGAGTCATCGCTATCACGGGGTCAAAGAGCGAGCTTCGGTTCGAAAAGCTCCCTCAGGACGATCCAAAACAGCGCCAGCCAGACATTACAAAAGCAAGGACCCTGTTGAGCTGGGAGCCGAAAATCAAACTGGATCAAGGGCTTGAAATGTCGCTCGACTATTTCCGAGAAGTTGTAGCTGCGGAGTTGCCGGCGAAAGCATAGCTAAATTTTCACCCTGACCTTTTTCTCCTGGCTTTCTGGAGACATCCGTGAAGCAAGTTCAAGTTTTACTCTGGGATGTTGGTGGCGTGCTACTCACCAACGCCTGGGACCATGACGAACGTGAATGCGCCTTTGAGCGATTTCGCCTTGCAAAAGACGACTTTGAGGCCCGCCACAAGGAAGTATTCATTGATTTGGAGATGGGGAAGCTTACTTTGGACGAATATCTGGACCGTACCGTCTTTTATCAAGACCGGGATTTTACGCGTCAGGATTTCAAAGACTTCATGTTTTCGTTGTCAAAGCCGAAAGCATCGGTCTTGGAGTTTGCCCGCGCGCTGTCTCGCAGGTACCTTATGCTCACTGTGAACAACGAGTCCCGTGAATTAAACGAATACCGCATCCGCCAATTTGGCCTCAACCACATCTTCCCTTTTTTCGTGAGCTCGTGCTATGTCGGACTTCGCAAACCCGATGAGAAAATCTACCGTCTCGCGCTGAACTTAATTCAGAAAGCGCCCGAAGAATGCTGCTTCATTGATGATCGTGCCGGGAATTTGGAAGGCGCAGCCAAGGTTGGGATAAACACAGTCCTGATGCGAGATGTTGCGCAGTTAAAATCGGACCTGCAGAAACTCGGCATCCATACATAACACTGCATCAGTTCATTTTCACGATACTCAATCCCATGCCACCGAAGAAACAACTGAACATCGCCATGGTCGGGAGTGGGTTCATCGCGCGGGCGCATTCCAACGCGTTTAATCAGGTTGGTCGATTTTTCGACGTTCCCTATTCGCTGAACCCAAAAGTCGTTTGTGGCCGCAATCAACCGAAGCTAGAGGCCTTCGCGAGTCAGTGGGGTTGGTCCGAAACCACGACCGACTGGGAGTCAGTCGTAACTCGCGAGGACATCGATGTCGTAGATATCGCGGCCCCGAACGCACTGCACGCCCCAATCGCTCTGGCCGCAGCTGAAGCAGGGAAAATTGTCTGGTGCGAGAAACCACTGGCCATGTCACTCCCCGAAGCGCAGAAAATGGCCGCCGCTGCCGAGAGAGTGCGTAATCTCGTGTGGTTCAACTACCGCCGAGTTCCTGCTGTCGCATTTGCGAAACGCCTCATCAGCGAGGGACGCCTTGGGAACGTCTTTCATTACCGGGCTTACTACTTCAATCAATCGGGAGTTGATCCCGCCAAGGGCAAGACCTGGCGTTACCGTAAGAGCGAAGCCGGCTCAGGCGCAATCGGCGATCTGCTCTCGCACTCACTGGATCTTGCAACCTATCTCAACGGAGACATCACGGAACTGTTGGCGACCACACATACGTTCGCTCCGGATCGCGATGTTGACGATGCAGTCCAGCTCCTGGCTCGCTTCGCGAACGGAAGCCTCGGCAGCTTCGAAGCCAGTCGCTTCGGCGTTGGACGGCGGAATGGAAATGGTTTCGAGGTGTACGGCTCAAACGGCAATCTTGCCTTCGACCTCGAGGACATGAATCGTCTGCATTTTTTCGACGCAACCGATGCGTTGAGTCTACAGGCGGAGCGTAACATTCTGGTTACTGGCCCAGATCATCCCTATTCCGACAACTTCTGGAAACCGGGACACCTCATCGGCTACGAACACACCTTCATCGCGACGCTGGGCGACTTCCTTCAAGCTCTGGCGCAAGAGCAGCCGTTCCACACCGACTTTCAGGATGCTGTTCAAGTACAGGCGCTACTAAATGCAGTAGAACGCTCAGCAACTTCCAAATTATGGATAAAACTCTGATCCAGTGACATTATTCTGACTTCGGTAACTTGCCGTAACCCCCCAACCATCCTAGATTTGAGGCAATTATGCTCCGGAGTTTACTCCTTAGTAATAACCGCGACACCGTCCGTGTCCTCGGCAAGGTCTTCAAAGACCTTGAAGTAGAGATGGATCATTCTGGAGAAACGGTGAGCGCACTTTCCCAGGCAGTTGAGCACCACTATGACGCTGTTTTCATCGATGATGCCATCGAGGAATCCCACATCGCACTCCAGAAGCTGATGGCTTTGCCTTCCTGCAACACCTCTGTTCGAATTGTCTTAGCCGATCCATCCACAGAGTTGCACACGAGTTTCCGCACCAATACCCACGTCGTTCTTTATAAACCACTCTCACCGGATCGAGTGCGTCACGGCCTGCGGGCGGTGCGCAATCTAATGACACGTGAACGCCGCCGCGGTAACGCAAGAGTTACTACTGCCCTGCCGGCAAAAATGAGCGCGGCGCACGCGCGCGGTCCAGGAAAACAGATTCTCATCACAGACCTCAGCGAATCCGGCGCTGCCATCCGTTGCGATCTGGACCATCTTCCGGCATCTGGCAAAGTCAACCTTGACTTCTCCCTCCCGCATGACCCTGACGTCATTCATGCGACCGCCGAGCTCGTCTGGCAGGACAACAAAGAACGTGCCGGGCTTCGTTTCCTCGATATAGCAAGCCATGCGCGCAAACAACTCGCGAAGTGGATCAAGGAACACCCAGCCGGGGATCAGCGCTCCGTGGCGCTCGCCGCGCGCGCAGGTAAGTAATTACGGAAATAGCTCAGCTTCTCGGAACCGTTTCCCCTTCTTGTCTTTTTCCGACAACAATGGTTCGCCGATATTTTCCCAATCAATCTTCAGGTCGGGATCGTTCCACAATATCGTTCGCTCAAGCGCCGGATAATAGAACTCCGTAGATTTATAGAGCACGTGCGCGCCCTCGGAAATCACGTGGAAGCCGTGCGCGAATCCGACAGGAATCCAAGCCAAACGCCGGTTTTCCCCCGAGAGCCTCACGCTGTGCCAGCGTCCGAATGTTCGAGAGCTCTGTCGCAAGTCCACGAAAACATCGATCACTTCCCCGCTTACCACTCGCACAAGCTTGCCCTGAGCTTTCTCGACCTGATAATGCAGGCCGCGCAAGACCGACCGCTTCGAATAGGAATGGTTGTCCTGCACAAATTTTTCGGCGATGCCTATTTCCCCGAAAAGCTTTTCGTTATAGCTCTCCAGAAAAAATCCTCGGTCGTCTTCGAACACTCGAGGTTCGAGTACGAGAGCGTCGGCAAGAGGAGTGTCGAGCACTTTCATAAGCCCTGGAATCAGAAGACCTTCTCTTTGAGCATTTGCAACAGATATGCACCGTAGCCGTTATTCTTCATAGAAGCGGCGGCACGCTCGACTTGCTCGGCTGTGATGTATCCGTAACGGTAGGCGATTTCTTCAGGACACGCCACCATCAGCCCTTGGCGGGTTTCGATTGTTTGAATGAACAGCGATGCCTCGAGCATTGCCTGGTGCGTGCCGGTGTCGAGCCATGCCATACCACGCCCCATTACTGCGACTTCAAGAAGTCCACGCTTCAAATACTCCCGGTTCACGTCGGTGATCTCGAGCTCTCCACGAGCCGAGGGCTTCAACGCGCCTGCAATCTCCACAACTTGCGAATCGTAGAAGTAAAGCCCGGTTACGGCATATCGCGACTTCGGAACTCGCGGCTTCTCTTCAAGGCTGATCGCTTTGCCCTGCGAATCGAACTCAACGACCCCATATCGCTCCGGATCGTGAACCGGATACGCAAAGATTCGCGCCCCTTTTTCGCACTCCGCGGCTTCCTTCACGCTTTTCGCGAGATCGTGCCCATAGAAAATGTTGTCCCCGAGAACGAGCGCGCAGCGTCTGTCCACAATGAAGTCCTTGGCGACTAAGAACGCCTGCGCAATTCCTTCTGGCTTCGCCTGCGCCCGATAACAGAAAGATAATCCAAATCTTGAACCATCGCCGAGAAGATGTTGAAACTTAGGGAGATCGTCCGGAGTGGATATGATTGCGATTTCCCGAATTCCCGCCAGCATCAGCGTCGTAAGCGGGTAGTAAATCATCGGCTTGTCATAGATGGGAAGCAGACTCTTGCCTACCGCGTTAGTGACCGGATACAACCGCGTGCCCGAGCCGCCCGCGAGAATGATTCCTCTGTACTTCGAAGGTTTGTTAATTGCGAGATTGGACATTGGTAGATGATGGCGCGGTGTCAGCGAGGCTGATCCGTTTCCATCGCATCCCCTTTCAAACCGTGCATGCCGTTTTCCGGCACACGGCTTAACGATGATCTTCTGGGTGTGGCTTGC
>Ga0070741_10007525_pt1 | contig 22475 bp, 23 predicted proteins | sample Coa_R1_4_FD_66440 | JGI IMG/M metagenome (GOLD analysis project Ga0070741, IMG submission 66440) | Surface soil microbial communities from Centralia Pennsylvania, which are recovering from an underground coalmine fire - Coalmine... | ecosystem: Environmental > Terrestrial > Soil > Unclassified ... | reverse complement strand
CTAGTGCAACAACATGATGAGACTGCGAGATACGGATGCGAAAGCGCGCCGCATTATACGGGCAAGAAAAAAGGTGCAACCCCGCAGTTTCATTTTGTTGCACTACTAGCTGTAAGTTTTCTGAATCGTGTTTGGGGATTGTCGTCTCGATCAAACCAAAGGTGAAATAGTCCATGTCCGCCAGATTCTCACGCCGTAAAGCTTCGATTTACACGCCCGGACCAGTAGGATTTGCCTTGTCCTATGTGATGCTCGCGCTGTGGGCGTTTGTCGTGCTGTTTCCGCTGTATTGGCTGTTTGTGACGTCGTTCAAAACGCCGATTGAGGTGGACAGCGGACCCTTTTACATTCCGTTTGTGGATTTCCAGCCGACGCTCGATGCCTGGCAATATATCGTCGTGGGCGATTTGTCGCACGATACGTGGCGAAATTACACCAATACGGTGGTTGTGGCGTTGTCGAGCAGCGCGCTGGCGATTGTGTTGGGCGCGGCTGCCGCGTACGCGCTCGACCGTTTCACCTACGGACGACGCTTTGGCACCATCCTCGCGGCGATGGCGACAATTTTGTTCATGGTGGTGTTTGTGGGCGTGGGCGTACCCGTTTTGGTCACGGTGGGCGTTGCCATTGCGATTTTTATTTTGCTCTTTGTGAATTTGGCGCGCGGCAGCGATGCCATTGCGTTTTGGATGATTGCGCAGCGCATGCTCCCGCCCGTCGCGATTGTGATTCCCATTTATTTGATGTTTCAAAAATTATCGCTGCTCGATACGTGGGGTGCGCTCATCGTGACGTATGTCGCGGCGAATTTGCCGATTGTGGTCTGGCTGATGCGCGATTATTTTCAAAGCATACCGCGCGAGTTGGAAGAATGCGCGGCGATTGACGGCGCGTCGCGCTATCGCACGTTTTGGTCCATCGTGCTGCCGCTCGCGGTGCCCGGACTCGTCGCCACCTTTTTGTTTGTGTTGGTCTTTGCGTGGAATGAATATTTGCTGGCATTGTTTCTGACGACCGCCAACGCGCAGACTTTGCCGCTGACCATCGCCGCTCAAAACGCCACGCGCGGTCCGCAGTGGTGGTACATGTCCGTGCTCGTCATTATTATGATTGCGCCGGTGATTGTCTTGGCGATTCTGCTCGAACGCTACATGGCAAAAGGATTGTTGGTGGGCGCGGTAAAAGGGTGATCAAGCGCAACAGTCCGATGAGGCGCCGTGAACGGATCTGGCTGGTCTTGCCACTGGCGCTCCTCGTCTTTCCCTTCTTGCTCTTGCCGCTGCTGCTTGGGTTATTTGAGAGTCTCACCAATTACGGACCCTTGCAGCCGCATCCTCAATTTGTCGGCTTGGCGAACTATGCCGCCGTTTTTCGCACTCCCGATTTTGCGGCTTCGTGGCGCAATATCTTGATCATGGTCACGGTTGCCGTTCCGCTCGAACTGGCAATCGGCATTGGTTTGGGCTATCTGCTTCGTGAACCCTTTCGCGGGCGCGCATTTCTCCGCGTGGTGTTTTTGCTGCCGTGGCTGGTGAGTCCGATTGCGAACGGAGCCATGTGGCATTTCTTGCTCTCGCAGCAAGTGGGGATGCTCAGCTATTTTGCGGCGTGGTTCGGTATGGATTTCTATTCGCCGCTTGCCTCTGTGACCTGGGCACTACCAACCGCGATTGCCACCGATGTTTGGCGTAACGCGCCGTTCGCGTGTTTTCTCCTCTTTCCCGGATTGCTTGCCATTCCCCCGGAGCTGTGGGAATTTGCAACGTTGGAGGGCGCTTCCGTTTTTGCGCAGATTCGGTACATCGTACTGCCGTGGCTTATGCCGCTCTTGCTGGCAGTGGCGCTGCTGTTGGTCGGCTCAACGCTCGGCACCTTTGACGACGTTCTCATTTTGACCGGCGGTGGTCCCGGTTCGGCAACAGTCACTCCCGCACTATACAGCTATTTGCAAGCCTTTCAGTTTGCGCTGTGGCCCGCCGGGGTGACTGCCGCATGGTTGATTGTGGCGAGTATGATTCTGATTGCCTTGGTGTACTTGCGGCTGACGCGTGTGGAGGCAGCGGCATGAGTTGGCGCGCGCAACGCGCGCGCGGCAAATGGCTGCGCGCATTTTTGCTTGTACTCGCCGGTGTCATTTTCCTCGCGCCGGTGCTGTGGACACTTGCCGCGTCGTTGGGCGTCATGCCGGACAATTCGCATGCGCCGCCAAGTTGGTTCGCATCGCCGAGTTTGGAGCACTATGCGGAAATTGGCGCGCTAACGCCGACGTTCGCGCAGGCGCTCGAAACAGGCACGTGGGTGGCGGCAGCCGCCACAGGATTAACCATTGTTGTCGCCTATCTTGCCGCCTATGCACTGGCAGGCGCGCGTTTTCGTCGGAGATGGTTCGTTGTACAAGGCTTTTTGATTCTGGCGAGTGTGCCGGTCATGGCGTATGCATTGCCGTTGCTCAGCATTGTACGGACCGCGCGTTTGTACGATACTTTTGTCGGCGTCGTCGCGGCGAACAGCGCGGGGTTTGCGCCGCTCGCCGCGTATATTCTGTACGGCTATCTTGCGCAGGTACCGCCGGAACTGGAACAAGCCGCGCGGTTAGAAGGTGCGACGCTGTGGCAAATTCTTTGGCGCGTCGTAGTGCCACTGACGGTGTCCGGCGTCGCCGCGACGGCGGTGATTGTATTTGTTTTGAATTGGAATCTGCTTTTGGTGCCAATGATTTTGAGTGAGACGCAAATCAAAACCATTCCCATTCTCATGACCGATTTCTTTCGGCTCGAGCGGGAAATTGATTGGCAATCTGCCGCTGCCGTTTTGACTGTTTCGCTCGCGCCGCTGCTCGCCTTGCTCGCGGTGACACATCGCTTGCTCGACCATTTTACGTTGACTGCCGTTCAATCCATTGAATGACGGCAAAAGCAAAGGGCATTGTGTTCGGGTGATGTGCGCGCGAGGCAAATGTAGAATGGGGTTATCTCAATAGAATGTCGAGACCAAATTCAGATGGAGTTTTCGTATGATAGAACAAATTGACCCGCGTCGGGTTCCAACCCGGACGCTTTATACCGGCGACAAAATTCCCGTCATCGGGCTCGGCACATTTGGCTCGGACAAGTATTCGGGCGAGGTGATTGCCGAAGCGGTCCTCGGCGCGGCGGAAGTCGGCTATCGGCATTTCGACTGCGCGTCGGTGTACGGCAATGAGCATTTGGTTGGCGAATCGCTGCGCGTCCTCCGCGCACGCGGGATACGCCGCGAGGAATTGTGGATTACGTCGAAATTGTGGAACGACAAACACGGCGAACACGATGTGATCCCGTCGTGCGAAAAATCCCTGCGCGATTTGCAGCTCGATTATCTCGATTTGTATTTGATTCACTGGCCCTTTCCAAACTATCACGCGCCCGGCGTGAGTGTAGATTCGCGCGACCCGCACGCCAAGCCATACATTCACGAAAATTACATGCGCACGTGGCGGCAGTTGGAAAAATTGGTCAAGATGGGTTGGGTGCGCAACATCGGCACGTCCAACATGACGATTCCGAAATTAAAGTTGGTGCTGCGCGATGCGGAAATCAAACCCGCCTGTAACGAGATGGAACTGCACCCGCATTTTCAACAGCCCGAATTGTTTCGCTTTGTCGTGGACAATGGCATCGTGCCCATCGCCTTTGCGCCCATCGGTTCGCCGAGCCGTCCCGAACGCGACCGCACGCCCGACGATACGGTGGACATGGACGACCCGGTGATTGTGAACATTGCCAAGCGGTTGAATGTGCACCCCGCCGTCGTTTGTTTGAAATGGGGCGTGCAGCGCGGACATGTCGTCATTCCCTTTGCGACCAAGCGCGAGCAGTATTTGGCGAATCTGCGCGGGGTGGTGTCCGAGCCGCTCAGCGACGACGACATGCGCGCGATCGCCGGCATTGACAAAAACTGTCGTCTCATCAAAGGTCAAGTTTTTTTGTGGCAAGGCGCGCGCGGCTGGGAAGATTTGTGGGACCTCGACGGCACGATCGCAGGCTGAAAAATTGGCATGGCACACCAATACATCCTCACGCTCGACCTGGGCACCTCGAGCGCCAAAACCGCGCTGTGGACGGACGCGGGCGCCCTTGCGGCGGAAACATCCCAAAGTTACGCGCTGCATCGCCCCAACGCGCTGTACGCGGAAATGGACGCGCAAGTGTGGTGGGACGCGGTGTGCGCCACCACACGCGCGGTGTTGGCGCAAAGCGGCGTCGCGCCGCAAGACGTTGCGGGCATCGGCGTGGACGGCATCGGATGGACGCTCGTCGCCGTTGACCAAGCCATCAACCCACTTTATCCTGCGCTAATTTGGCTCGACCGCCGCGCCGAACCCGAAGCGCGGTGGCTGGCATCTCTCCCCGAAGCCAACGCGTGGATTGACCTCGCGGCAAATCCACTTGACCCCGCTTACATCACGCCGAAACTCGTCTGGCTCCAACGCCATCATCCCGAAATTTTTGACGCGACGCGTCAATTTTTGACCGCGTCCGGTTTTCTCGTCGCGCGGCTTACGGGCGAATGCGTGTGCGATTACACGCAAGCGTACGGCTATCACTTTTTTGATTTGCGCCGCGAAAAGTGGGATGAAAAAATCGCGCGGCGTCTTGCTATGCCGCCGGAAAAATTTCCGCGTCTCGCGTCGTGCACCGAAATCGCGGGCACACTCACCACGCGCGCGGCGCACGAGACCGGCTTGTGCGCGGGCATCCCGGTCATTGTCGGTTGTCTCGATGCGGCGGCGGGCGCGTTGGGCGCAGGGGTGACGCGCGTCGGGCAAACGAATGAGCAGGGCGGACAGGCGGGCGGCATGGCAATCAGTCTCGACCATGTCGTCGTCGAACCGCGTTTGATTTTTTCGCATCACGTTTTGCCGAAGCAATATTTGCTGCAAGGCGGCACGGTGGGGGGGGGGGCGCTCGGCTGGTTCCGCGACACGTTCGGACCAAGCGAAAGCGACGCGGCAAGCAAGTCAGGCACGCGCGCGTTCGAATCGTTCAGCGCCCAAGCGGAAAAAACCGCGCCCGGCGCGAACGGCGTTATCTTTATCCCATACATGGCGGGCGAACGGACGCCGCTGTGGAACAGTAACGCGCGCGGCGTATTTTTGGGTCTGTCGTACGCGACCACGCGCGGCGATCTAGTGCGCGCCATCATGGAGGGCTGCGCGTTCGCGGTGTATCACAACGTGCGCGTCGCGGCGCAGCACGGCATTGGCATTGGCGAATATCTCGGCTCGGGCGGCGCGACCGCGAGCGCGGTGTGGTGCCAAATCAAAGCGGATGTGTACGGCAAGCCGTTCGTCGTCGCGCGTCGCGCCGATGGCGGCGAGGGCGGTCACAGTCTCGGGCTCTATGCGCTGACGGCACGCGCGCTGGAGTGGTGCGACGACGCGGGCGCCTGTGTCCAAAACTTGCTGCCGCAGCGCCGCGTGTACGAACCGAACGCGCAAACTCACGCGCGCTATCAAGAATTGTTTGACATTTACCTGAGCGTTTCGCAAAAGCTCTTGCCCGATTTCGACGCGCTCGCGCGGGCTGCCGGCGAAAAAAATTTATGAAAGCAGTCGTTTTAGAAAATCAAGCCGCGCTCGTAGTTCGAGACGTGCCGATGCCCGAGCCCGACGCGGGACAAGTTTTGCTGCAAGTGCGCGCCGTTTCGATTTGCGGTTCGGACGTATCGCGTTACGTCAAAGGGCATCGCACCTATCCGATTGTGCTGGGTCACGAATGCGCGGGTGTGGTCGCGCGCGTCGGCGCGAATGTGAGTCATGACTGGATGGGCAAACGCGCGGCGGTCATTCCGCTGATTCCCGATTTTACGTGCGATGAATGCGCGCGCGGTTTGTATTCGGCATGTCGGCATTATTCGTTCATCGGTTCGCGGCAGGCAGGCGGTTTTGCCGAGTACGTGGTCGTGCCCGAAAAAAATTTGTTGGCGCTCCCCGATACGCTGGCGTTTGAATCTGCCGCGTTGATTGAACCCGCGACGGTGGCGCGGCATATTCTCGATCGAGGGAATTTTGCGCGAGGGCAAACGGCGTGTGTGCTCGGCGCGGGTTCGATTGGTCTGATGTGTGTGCAGTGGCTGCGGATTCTCGGCGCGCGCCAAATTATGGCGGTGGATGTTTCCGAAGAAAATTTACGCGCGGCGGAAAAATTGGGCGCGCAGTTGACACTGAATCCGAAACGGGTGAATGTGGCGGAAGAAATCCAACGCGCGACGGGCGACGGCGTGGATTTGGCGGTCGAAGCCGCTGGCGCGACGCAAACGCTCGCGCAAACGATTCACGTCACGCGTCCGCGCGGCAGCATTGTGTGCGGCGGCAATCAACCGCTCGACGCGTCCCTGCCGATGCAGTTCATCGAAGACTTGATGCGTAAAGAACTGCAGCTCCACGGTTGTTTCATGTCGTACTCGCAGCCATTCCCCGGACACGAATGGACGGAAACGTTCGCGGCAGTGTTAAACGGTTCACTCGATACGGCGATGATGATTTCGCATCGCTTTGATTTGTCCGCTGCGCCGCAAGTGTTTGCGGACATTGCCGCGCGCAAATTCCCGTATCGTAAAATTATTTTCGCGCCGCCCTCGGAATAAAAATGCCTCTCGTCAATCTTCAGTCATGGATTTTGCGCGCGCAGCGCGAAGGTTTCGCCGTCGGCGCGTTCAACGCCAATACGCTCGAACAAGTGCAAGCCATCGTCGCGGCAGCGCAAATGGAACATGCGCCCGCCATCGTTCAAATCAGCGTTCGCGCGCTGCAATTTGTCGGCAGTGGGAACGGAACGCTCGGGCTGAAATATATGGCGGAAATTGGCAAGGTCGCCGCGCAAAGTGTAGATGTGCCGATTGCGCTGCATCTCGACCACGCGAACGAACAGCAAGTGGCGCAAGCCATCACGCTCGGTTTCACATCGGCGATGTTCGACGGCGGCGCGTTGTCCTTTGCGGAAAATATCGCGGTGACGCAGCGGTTGCGCGCGTTGACACAGGCAAACCATGCTTTGCTCGAAGCCGAAGTCAGCGCCGTGCCGAGACCCGCAAGCGGCGGCACACTCGACCGCGCGATTGAAATTACACAGGTACAGGACGCGGTGGAATTTGCGCGCGCGACGCAGGTAGACCTGTTGGCGATTGCGCTGGGATCGGTGCACGCGGGCAAGACAAAAACGATGATGCTGGATTTGGAACGCTTGCGCGAAATTCGCGCCGCTGTCGCGACGCCGCTGGTGCTGCACGGTTCGTCCGGCGTTTTGGACGAACACATCGCGCAGAGCATTCGCCATGGCATTGTCAAAGTGAATGTGGCGACGCAGCTCAATCAAGCGTTCACTCAAGGCGCGCGCGCAATTTTGGACGCGGACGCGCAAGAATTCGACCCGCGCAAATATCTCGCCCCCGCCCGCGACGCGATGACCGAACGCGTGCGCGAACGCATCCGTTTCTTTGGCGCAAGCGGCAAAGCGTGAGGGGGAACGGGGGATTGGGGAATGCGGAATGCGGATGGCGGATATAGTGCGATGCGCGATTTGCAATCCGCGATGCGCGAAACACAATGACGGCAAAAATTCTCTGCGTCAACGCGAACGCGGCGATTGATAAAACGCTAATCATCAAAAACTATCGTCTCGACGCGATTCATCGCCCCGAACGCGTTGTGTCACTGCCCGGCGGCAAGGGCTGCAATGTCGCGCGCGCGTTGAAATGTCTTGGCGGTACGCCCGTCGTGACGGGTTGGGTCGGCGGATTCGCGGGGCAGTGGATTGAGATGGGATTGCGGCGCGAAGGAATCGAAACGCGTTTTGTGCAAACGCCGTTCGAGTCACGCGAATGCATTTCGGTGCTCGACCCGGAAAATCACACGCTCACCGAAATTTACGAACGCGGCGATGCGGTGCCCGACGCGCAGGTGGAGGAATTTCGGGAACTCGTGCACGCAATGATTCATGCCTTTGCGGCGCTGACCCTTTCGGGCAGTCTGCCGCCGGGCGTGCCGCGCGATTTTTACGCCGACTTGATTGGCATGGCGCACGCCGCGCGCGTGCCGGTGCTTTTGGATTCGAGCGGTGAATTTTTGCGATACGGCATTGTGCGCAAGCCGACGCTGGTGAAACCGAATCGCGCGGAAGTGCAAGAACTTCTGGGACGCGAATTGAACACGCGCGCGGAATTTGCCGACGCCGCGCGCGAGTTAGCGGCGCGTTATGACACGCGCGCGGTGATTTCATTGGGCGCGGAAGGCGCGGTGGCGGCGGAGGCAAAAAATGTGTGGCACGCGCGCGCGCCGCAATTGGACGTTCAGAGTGCGGTCGGTTCGGGCGATGCGATGCTGGGCGGCATGGCGTACGCGCTGACACTGCAATTGCCCTTTGCAGAAATGGTGCGCTACGGCGTCGCGGCGGGTGCGGCGAATGCATTGACCCTCGGCGCGGGAGTTTTCGCGCGCGCGGATTTTGAAACGGCGCTGCGCGCGGTGGAGGTGACGGCAGTGACGGATTGAAAAATTTTAGAAGAGGGTGCGATTCATATGCTCAAAAAAAACCGCCCATCATTGCGGGCGCCGTCGCGTCCGAAAGGATAGGCGATAAGCGATTTACGATTTGCGATGCGCGAAAGTCACTTGCCAATGTGCATCGGCATGATGACGTGCGTAAAGTCTTCGCGATTGACAGGTTTCACGACGCCGGGGCTAGAGGCGCCGGTCGTTTCCAAAGCCACTTGCGGCGAATTCAACACGCTCAAGACATCGGCGAGAAAACGCGCGTTGAACGCGATTTCAATCGGGTCGCCTTCGACGGTTGCGTCAATCTCGCCCACATTGTCGCCGGTCTCGGCGCTCTGTGCGGTGATGACAACGCGCCCCCCCCCCATATCGTTGCCGCTCGAAATATTCAAGCGCACAGTGTTGGAAGATTCGCGCGCAAAAACCGACGCGGCTTTGACCGCGTTCTGCAGATCGTTCGTGTTCATGACTGTGCGCGTGGTGTACGATTTGGGAATGATTTGATTAAAGTCGGGAAAATTGCCGTCAATCAATTGCGACACCAAATCGGTGTTGGCGAGATGAAAGAGGACTTGGGAGCGATTTTCGGTGACCGCGATTTCGACCGGCGCGTCCTGATCGCCCATGATGCGCGCGACATCGGCGAGCGCTTTGGCGGGAATAATGATGCTGAATGGGGTACTCACTTTGCTGTCCAACCCCGCGCTGCGCACCGACAAACGGAAACCGTCCGCCGACGCAAAAGTGACCGTGTCCTTGTCAAACTTGGCGAGCACGCCGGTCAACACAGGACGCGTATCGTCTTGCGCCACCGAAAAGATGGCTTGCGCAATCAACTCTTTGAGCGTATCGGGTTCGATGAGAATTTTGGGGCTCGCGGCGCGCCCCGCGCTTTCGCCGATGGTGGGGATGATGGGGAATTCGCTGGCGTCCACGCCTTTGATGTTGGCGTCATAGCGCGCGCATTTCAAATGCAGCGTTTGCGTTTTCGGATTCAACTCCATGTCCACCGTGTCGGGCGGCAGCGCGTTGACGTAATCGGCGAGTTGACGCGCGGGCACAGTAATCGCGCCTTCGGACTTGACCTGCGCGCTGCTCCAATGCGTAATGCCGATTTCGAGATTAGTCGCCGCGAGTTTCAAGCGCCCGCCGTCGGTGGCGAGCAAAATATGTCCCAACACCGGCAGAGTGGAACGCGTGGCAACCGCGCGGTTGACAATCGAAATGCCGCGCGCCAGATTTTCTTGGGGAACACTCACTTTCATACAGGACCTCAGATGGACATGAATTTTCGGACGGTGATTTGTGCGCGATATTTTACACCACTCAAGAGCGAATGACAATGTCTAGTGATAGACATAAAAATTCTTGCCCAAAAATCGTACAGATACTTTGCGGATTTGGATGACACTTATATAATCCATTCGCACACAATCCATTTCACAGGGGCTATCATGCGCATTTTCATCACTGGCGGAGCTGGGTTTATTGGGTCGCATTTGTGCGATTATTTTTTGGCGCGCGGGCATCACGTAGTGGCGATGGATAATTTTATTACTGGCAGCCCCGATAATATTGCCCATTTGAAAAATGAGGCGCGTTTTGAATTCATCGAACAGGATGTGACAAGATACATTAACGTGCCGGGGCAGGTAGATGCGGTGCTGCACTTTGCCTCGCCCGCCAGTCCGAAATCGTATTTGGATTTTCCGATTCAGACGATGAAGGTTGGCGCATTGGGCACCCATAATGCGTTGGGCGTGGCGCGCGCGAAAAAGGCGCGCTTTTTGTTGGCATCTACCTCTGAGGTGTACGGCGACCCATTGGTGCATCCACAAAAGGAAACGTACTGGGGCAATGTGAATCCGATTGGTCCGCGCGGCGTCTATGATGAAGCCAAGCGCTTTGCCGAAGCGCTGACGTTGGCGTATCACCGCCAGCACGGCATCGTGACGCGCATCGTACGCATTTTCAATACCTTTGGTCCGCGCAACGCGTTGGATGATGGACGCGTGGTGCCGAATTTTATCGGGCAGGCGCTGCGCGGCGAACCCTTGACCGTATATGGCGACGGCTCGCAGACGCGTTCGTTTTGTTACGTCAGCGATTTGGTGGAAGGGATTGCGCGTTTGCTCATGTCGAATGAAGAACTGCCGGTCAATCTCGGCAATCCGAATGAGATGACCATCAAGACGTTTGCCGAACGCATTAATGCGCTGACCGGAAATACGGCGGGAATTGTTTTCATGCAGCGTCCGGTGGATGACCCCTCGCGCCGCAATCCGGATATTACCAAAGCGCGCGAGCTTCTCGGTTGGGAACCGCAAGTGTCGCTCGACGAAGGATTGGAAAAAACAATTGCTTATTTTCGCCAGAAAATGCGTCAGGCGTGATGGCGGTTCTGTTGAAATCCTCGCGCCTGACGCCATGCAAGGCAAATGGCAAATGGAGAACAGAAACCGGAAAATTGCGCTGCGGAATGGCGCAATTTTTTTGTGCCGGATTGACCTATGCAGGTAATGGACCGTTCGATGCGCGTCGCGCTGCTCGGGCTCGCGGGCGCGCTGCTCGCGGCGTTGTTTCTCGCGGCGGCTTCGCTCGACACAATCGTATTGACGAGCGCGGGGCTGCTGTTGCTGGGCGCGCTGCTGCTGTATCCCGAGACGGCGGTTTATTTGCTGGTGTTTGCGGTGCCCTTTGGCTCGCTGATGCCTCTGCCGGTCGGCGGCGCGAACGTGACGGCGGCGGACGGGTTGCTTTTGGGCGCGTGGGGCTTGTATCTCGCGCGGGGAGTGGCGCGGCGTTCGCTGATGGTGCGCGTTCCGCCGCTGGCGCTGCCGTTTGTGATTTTTATTCTCGCGGCGGCAGTGTCCATCACCGTCGCGCAGTCGTTGCTGGACAGTGTCAGCGAGTTGACGAAATGGATGGAAATGCTCGCGGCGTACTGGCTCGTCGCGCAATTTTTTGACGCGACGCGCGCGCAGCGCTTGTTGGCGGTCATGTTTTTGGCGGGACTCGCGGAAGCGTTGTTGGGCGCGTATCAATATTATTATCAGGTGGGACCGGAAGGATTTTTGTTGTTTGGCGGCGCGAATTTGCGCGCGTACGGTACGTTCGAGCAGCCGAATCCGTACGCGGGGTATTTGGGCTTGATAATTCCGTTGGCGATTGGCGTGATGTTGGGGCTGGCACGCGAAGTGTGGACGGCGCGCGCGTTTGTTTCATTGTGGCGGCGCATTCCATTATGGCAGTGGCTTTTGATAGGATTGGCGATTGTGTCGGGTGCGGCGATGTTGGCGGCAATGTTTTTTTCGTATTCGCGCGGCGCGTGGGTCGGCGCGGCAATCGCCGCGAGCGCGACGGCGTTATTGACGTTGGTGCGCTCGCGACGCGCGGCAATGGTGGGACTGGTCCTGTTGTTTCTCGCGCTCGTCGTGATTGGCTTGGGACAATTCAATTTGGTGCCGGATGTGATTACGGAGCGTTTTGCGACCGTCGGCGATTATTTTGGGTTTGAAGACGTGCGCGGTGTGCGTACGAATGATGACAATTTCGCGATTGTCGAACGGTGGGCGCATTGGCAGGCGGCGTGGAGCATGTTTGAAGATTCGCCGTGGCTCGGCGTCGGGTTTGGAAATTATGCTGTCGCGTATCCAAAATATTCTCTGCCAAAATGGGATGACCCGCTGGGACACGCGCACAATTATTATTTGAATGTGTTGGCGGAAGCGGGCGTTGTGGGCTTGAGCGCGTTTTTGCTTTTGTGGGGCGCGGTGTTTTGGCGGGCGTGGCGCGATGTTTTACGCGCGCGCGGTTGGATGATGGGAGTGGCAGCGGGGATTTTTGGGATGTTGGTGGCTTTGTCAATTCATAATTTCTTTGATAATCTATTTGTCCATGCAATGTACATTCAAGTGGGCTTGGCATTAGGCGTTGGAGCTGCGCTAGCTTGGTCGCAGACGCAATACACATGATACGTCCACCGTTTGGAGGTTTTGGCATTATGACCGCGTTTTTTCAACGCGTAAATTCGCTTGCGCCGCAGCGCGTCAAAGAAGCGCATCCCGAAGTCAAGCGTTTTATCAAATTCATGATTGTGGGTGGCTTTGGCGCCGTCTTGGATGTGACCGTTTTGAATGTGTTGATTCTCGGCTTGGGTGTGCCGAAAAGTTTTGCCAATATCATTTCCGTCAGCTGCGCCATTCTGTCCAATTTTACGTGGAACCGTTTGTGGACGTTTCCCGAATCGCGCGAACACGCGGTGCATTCGCAGCTGGGCAAATTCGCCACCGTCAATCTCATCGGTTTGGGCATCAACCAGGTGGTCTTTCTTGCGACGGACAATTTCTTTTGGCTGCCGCTGCTGCCGCATCACGAAACGCTGGCGTACAATTTGGCAAAGCTGTGCGCGATTGGCGTGGTGCTGTTTTGGAATTTTGGCATCAATCGGATTTGGACCTATCGGCACATTAAATTTGGCGAGCCAGGCGATGGGCATGAACATATTGACGATTCGATTCCCCCGTTGTGATTGAAAAGAGCGTCCGCCAACGGACGCTCTTTTTTATGTACGGACTGTACGCCAGCCAACAGAATTTGTTTCACTTTTTCCGGTTTGTATCGAGACGAGTCGAGTGCGCCACTCTGTATTGAATCCGCGTAGAAATCTATTGCGCCACAAGGCGGCGCTGTGTCATTTGCTGTCGCAGTGGGTTCCGCTGGGCAAAGATATTCAATCGCAAAATGTTCGTCGCGTGTTGATTGACGGCATTGGCGTTGGCATTGCGTCTGCCGCCGCGCCGTATCTGCCGGTCTTTTTGACGCGGTTGGGCGCGGATAATTTTGCCATCGGGCTTTTGACCTCCATGCCTGCGCTGGCGGGTTTGATTTTCGCGGTGCCGCTGGGGCAATTTTTGGCGCGCCGCGCGAATATCGTACCGTGGTATTCGGGGTCGCGTTTTTTGGTGCAGGTCTGTTATACGTTGACGGGGCTGGTGCCGTTTTTTGTCACCGACCAGGCGGTGCTGCTGATTTTGTTGGTATGGGCATTGGCAACGATTCCGCAGACGATTGTGAGTATTGGCTTTACCGTTGTGATGGCAGGCGTCGCGGGACCGGAGGGGCGTTTTTATTTAATGAGCCGCCGTTGGTCGTCACTGGGCGTTACAAGCGCGGTGGTGGTCGCGTTTGCGGGGTTGGTGCTCGACCGCATCGTCTTTCCGTTGAACTTTCAAATTGTTTTTGTCGCCCTGTCGTTGGGCGGCTTGTTGAGTTTGGCATTTTCGCGGCGCATTGAGCTGCCGCCGCAAAAACCACCGCCGCCGATGCCGACGCGGTCGTTTCGCTCACGCCTAACCGCTTGGCTCGAGTTGATGCGCGCGCATCCAAAATTTGTGGAAACGGTGGGCAGTCAATTTATTTATCGCTTCGGGCTGGCGTTTGCGGTTCCGTTATTTCCGTTATATTACGTACGCGTCTTGAACGCGAGTGACGAGCAAATTGGCTTTATCGCGACGGTGAACGGCGCCGTTTTGTTGGGCGCTTATTTCTTGTGGGCGCGTGTGACCAAGAAACGCGGCATCCGTTTCGCGCTGTTGACGACCACGTTGACCATCGCGTTTTACCCCATCGTCTTGTCTTTTACGCAGCACATTGCGTTCGTGATTCTGCTGGCAGGGCTTGCCGGGATTTTTGCGGCGGGCATTGATTTGGTTTTGTTCGATATGGTCGTGGCAAGTTATCCGCAAGACCAAGCCGCGACGTTTGTCGGCGTACAGCAGACGACGGTGTACGTGGCGACGTTTATCGCGCCTCTCGTGGCGACGCTGCTCGCGTCCAGTATCAGCATTCCGCTGGCACTTGTGGTTGCAGGACTGATTCGTTTGGCGGGCTTTGGAATGTTTGTGCTCTTTGGACGCGAATGACGAATATAGAAATGGAGACGAGAAATGTCGGAACCTTCCGCGCACGCGATACGCGCTATCATTTTCGATTTGGGCGGGGTGCTCATCGGGTGGGACCCGCGTTTGTTGTATCGCAAATTGTTTGACGACGACGCGTCGGTGGACCGTTTTTTTCACGAGATTGATTTTTACGGGTGGAATTTGGAACAAGACCGCGGGCGCTCGTTTGACGAAGGCATTGCCGAATTGTCGGCGCGCTTTCCGCACTATGCGGCATTTATTCGCGCGTACGACGAACGCTATCCCGAAACCCTTTCGGGCGCGATTCAACCGACGGTGGAACTATTGTCCAAGCTGCGGCAAGCGGGCTATCCGCTGTACGCGCTCTCGAATTGGTCCGCCGAAAAATACGAATATGCCCGCGCGCATTTCGATTTCTTGAATTGGTTCGACACGATTGTGGTCTCCGCGCATGTGAAACTTGTCAAGCCTGACCCGCGCATTTTTGAATTGTTGCTGAAACGCATCGGACGCCGCGCGTCGGAATGTGTGTTCATTGACGATGTGGAAAAGAATGTGCGCGCGGCGCAAGCGCTGGGTTTTCGCGCGATTCGTTTCGAATCCGCGCCACAGTTGGCAACGGAATTACGGCGGCTGGGCATTGACATTGCCTATCCATAAAGCGAGGACAAAAACATTGCGTCCTGCATCGCGCGCGTTTCGACATACGCACGGGCGCGGTAAGACATTGGGCAAATTTTCCGCCGGGCATCAAGTGCTGAATCCGCTGCGCGGTGAAAAAGATTTGAGCGCGTATCGCGTTGTCGTCAAACGCGGCATAGCCTATGTGGATGTTGACAGCGGGGCATCGAAAAAGTGTGGGGCAAACTCGAAACGCTCTGCGCCAAAAGCCCAAGCGCCGGGCGATAGGGATTTTTGGTTCTACCGTTCAAACCAGCGGACGCGACAGCGTCCGTTTTTCGTTTGTGATACATTCCCCGCGCGGACGTATAATATGGTGAGCACGTATGTGTTCGCCATCGAAATGTCAGCTCAAAATCAATCTTGGCGCAGGTTTGTTGCTGTGACGACGGCAGCATTGGATGTGGATTGGAACGCCGTCTATCGAGACGAACTGCCGCGCATCTACAACTATTTTCGCTATCGCTTTGGCGACAATGGGTTGGCAGAAGATTTGACCGCCGCGACATTTGAAAAAGCCTGGCGGGCGCGCGAACGGTACCGGCGCGACCTGTCCGGTTTTTCGACGTGGCTGTTGACCATCGCACGCAATGTCGCAACCGACCATTGGCGGGCACGGCGCGCCGATGTTTCGCTTGATGCCGTGCGCGAATATCCCGCGCCGGATTCGCCGCATGAGCTGTATGTGCGCGGCGCGGAAATTCAACGGCTCGGCGCGCTGCTGGCGCAATTGAAGGCGCACGAACGCGAGCTCGTCGCACTCAAATATGGCGCCGGGCGCAACAACCGCGAAATCGCCAAGCTGCTCGGCATGAGCGAATCGAATGTCGGAACGACACTGCACCGGATTGTGAGCAAATTGAGAGAGCGATGGAGCGAGGGAGAGAGTTGAATTCACTCTGTCTCTCCGTCACTCTGTCCCCCTTTCTTTCTCGCCAGGGGTGAAATATGGATGATGAATTTCTGACCCGGTATCGCCAAGAACCGCGCCCTGAATTTGCGCGGCAGTTACAGGAAAGGATTGACCGACCGATGAACAATCAAAATCGAACCGTACGCAAAAATTTGCTGCGCTGGAGTCCGGCGCTGTTGGCGGCGAGTGTGATTATCGCTGCCGTACTGCTGGTGACGTTCCCACCCGCGCAGGCGGTAGCGCAAGATTTCCTCAATTTGTTCCGCGTCAAGAAATTTGCTGCGATTACGATTGACTCGGCGCGCGCGAATCAACTCGAGAGCTCGAATCTCGACATGGACAAACTTTTCTCGGACAATGTCCAAATCACCCAAGACCCGGGCAAGCCGGTGCAGGTCGCTTCGGTGCAAGAAGCGAGCACGCGCGCTGGATTCCAAGTCGCCGTCCCATTGGCTGTGCCGCAAGGCGCGAAACCGAAAGTGTATGTGCAGGGCGCGGGCGCGGCGGTTCTGACTGTGGATACAAACAAAGCGCAAAGCATTCTCGAAACACTGGGCATCAACGACGTCCAAATTCCCGCGCAGCTGAACGGCGCAAAAATCAACATTAGCAAACCCGCCGTCGTCCAATTGGAGTACACTCTCAAGAACGGCACCATTATGTTGATGCAATCGCCCAGCCCCGAAGTGGATTTGCCTGCGGGCGTGAATTTGCAGCAGTTGGGTGAAATCGGTTTGCGCGTGCTCGGCTTGAGCAAACAAGAAGCGCATGATTTCGCGCAAAAGGTGGATTGGAGCAGCACGTTCTTGATTCCGATTCCGGCAGACGCGGGCGAAGTCCGTCAAGTGACGGTGAACGGAGCGGATGGCTTGATGATTACGTCGAACGGCACAGCGAAAAACGGACGCAGTCCGTACGCCAAAGGCGACGCGGTCGTCTTGTGGGCGAGCAATGGAATGGTCTATGCGATGCAAGGGAATTCGAACGCGGTAGATTTGTTAGAGCTGGCGAATTCGGTGCAATAAGTAGGCAGTCGTCAGTAGGCAGAATGCAGTCGCAACACGTATTCTGCCTACTACGTTCTGCTTGCTGCCTATTATGTCTTTAGCGATAGAAACGCATTCGCTGCGCAAAGAATTCGGACCGAAAATCGCGGTCGCGGACCTCACTCTGACCGTACAGCGGGGTGAGGTTTTTGGTTTTCTCGGACCGAACGGCGCGGGCAAAACGACGAGCATCAAAATGCTGCTCGGTCTGGTCGCGCCGACGAGCGGCGATGCCCTTGTCCTCCAACAGCCGCTGGGCAATGTCAAGGCGCGCGCCAAAATCGGTTTCTTGCCCGAACATTTTCGTTTTCAAGATTGGCTGAGCGGGCGCGAATTTTTGGATTTGCACGGGCGATTGTATGGCATGCCATCGGCGGAACGACGCGCGCGCGGTGAAGCATTGCTGCGGCGCGTGGATTTGCAGGACGCCGCAGAGCGCAAACTCAAGGAATACAGCAAAGGCATGTTGCAGCGCGTCGGGCTCGCCGCCGCGTTGCTGAATCAGCCCGAAGTGGTCTTTCTCGACGAACCAACGTCGGGGCTCGACCCACTGGGACGTTTGATTGTGCGCGATGTCATCAACGAATTGCGCGCGCAAGGAACATGCGTGTTCCTCAATTCGCATTTGTTGAGCGAAGTCGAAATTACGTGCGACCGCGTCGCGTTCGTCAAGCAGGGGCGCGTGGTGCGCGAGATGAGTTTGCATGAAACGTCCAATTGGGTGGAAATCGAACTCGTCGTCAAAAATCCGACGCCGCAATTGTTGCGCGATTTGGCGCAATTTGGAAAAAATGTGCAGCAGTTGAACGGCGCGATTCATTTGCACGCCGAAAGCGAAGCGCGCATTCCCGAACTCAATCGCTGGCTCGTCGCGCAAGGTGTGGATGTATACAAACTCGGCACGGCAAAACCCTCACTCGAGAGTTTATTCTTGCAAGTGATGGGCGAAGACGCGCGGGCGGGGTGAGGTTAGAGATTGGAAATGAGAGACTGGAGATTACTGCGACAATGTCGAATGTGTCGAAACGAACGTTGATGTTGCCTTTGCTGTTTTTGATTTTGCTCGCCGCCATCCTTGCGGTGGTTTGGTTTGCCAGCGCCACGCGCGCGCCCGACGAACCTTTGGTCGGCTTGACGCAAGATGAAATTACACGGCGCGCGATAGCACTCGCGCAAAACGATTTTGACGGAACGCCTTTCAACGTGGACGTACAATCAAGCACGATTGGCGAAACCGGTATTGTGGAATGCAGCGCGCTGGGCAAATGGCTCTCGACGATCACCGAATCGCTGCGCGGGAGACCCAATTGGTGTATGTCGGATACCCGCGTTTGGGTCGTCACACTGCGCGGCAACTTTTCGCAGAACGGATTCACGACGGACACATTGAAGGTGCTTTTGGATTCAAACGGCGGATTCCTGAGCTTGAATAGCGGCGAACTCGTCCGGTCGAATTGGTAATCCGAGATTTCTCACACGGTTTGGAATGACAATCTCCGATCTCCACTCTCCAGTCTCTAATCTCCAATCTCTTTTTTGATTATGCGCGGTATTCTCACGATTTCCCAACTCACTATTCACGAAGCATTACGCAAGCGCGTCTTGCTCGCGGCGCTGCTGCTCGGGCTCGCGTTCCTCGTCATTTTCGCGTTGGGCTTTTATTTCATGAATCGCGAAATGATTCTCAGCCCGCGCGGACCCGAGACCACGGCGCAGCGCGCCATAATCTATATTTTTCTCACGATGGCGGGTTTGTATGCGGTGAATTTTTTGATGGTGATGATGGCGGCGTTATTGCCGGTGGATACCTTGTCGGGGGAAATTCGTTCGGGCGCGATTCAATCGCTCGTCACGAAACCGCTGCATCGCGCGGAAATCGTGTTGGGCAAGTGGTTGGGTTTTTGGGTCATTCTCGCCGGCTATTTGGTCTTGATGGCGGGCGGCGTATTGTTGATTACACGCGTGATTACTAATACGACCCCACCGAATGTGTGGATTGGTTTGCCGCTGATGCTGCTCGAGGCGACGCTGCTGCTGACGCTTTCGATTGCGGGCGGCACGCGTTTGTCCACGTTGGCGAACGGCGTGATGGTGTTTGGCTTGTTCGGACTCGCCTTCATCGGCGGATGGATTGAACAAATCGGCGCGATTTTTGCGAACGAGACCGCGCGCGACATTGGCATCATTGCCAGTTTGATTGTGCCGAGTGAATCCCTGTGGCAGCTCGCGGCGTACAACATGCAGCCGGCGTTGATGCGCGACATGAACCTCACACCGTTTTCGCCCGCATCGGTGCCGAGCGACGCGATGGTAGTTTGGGCAGTGGGCTATACGCTGGTCGTTTTGCTGTTTGGCGTCTGGTCATTTCGGACGCGGGATTTGTAGCGTTCCCTTTCACCTTAAAATTTCCGCGCGGGGGTTGACGCGAACACATGTTCTGTTATATTGTAGCAGAACAGACGTTCGTATTTTTTCCCATAGGAGGCAGCTATGGCACATCCCATTGTGCACCTCGACTTGGCCGCGCACGACCCCGCCGTTTCGAGCAAATTCTATGCCGATGTTTTCGGCTGGAAGATTACCAAAGACGAAAACTTCAACTATTACATGTTCTCTGTCGAAGGCGGACCGGGCGGCGGCTTTGTGCAAATCGGCAGCGATTACAAACAGGGCGAGATTATTCCCTACCTGGGCACACAGGATATTGACGCGGACCTCAAGCGGGTCGAACAGGCAGGCGGAAAAGTTTTGCAGCCCAAGATGGACATTGGCGATTTTGGCGAATTCGCCATGTTTGCTGACCCCGCCGGGAATCGCGTTGGTTTGTACGCCAGCAAAACTCCGCAAGGATAGCAAGGAGTAAAGAAAGCGAACCCCGCCATCGTTTGGACGGGGTTTTTTTCATTTATAGCTGATTCAAAAAAGTTATACCAATATTATACGTTTCCATAACCTTTTCTAAACCTTTGTTTGCTATACTATGAGTAGTTTCATGGTCGCTTGCCAAAAGATGTTTGCTTGAAATTTTTCAAATCCATTCATCACGGGCGTGATTTTTTGCACGCCCCTTTTTTTGTACGCATTTCATTTCACCTGCCCCGAATCTGGGTCCACCATCAAACTGCTTTCGTCCACCGCCTCGAAATCGGAACCCTTCACCTGACGCAATTCATTCACCAACTTGTCATTTTTCCAATTCTCATTCGGCGCGCCGCTGATGTACCAATTGCTGCCGTTGTCGGCGAGAAACATGCCGTACTTTTTCAACGCGTTGAGAATCACTTGCGTCTGCTCCGAAAATTTCGACACGTCAAACGAGGCTTTGAGCCGGAACCGCTGCCCCATTGGCGGGACATTCGCATCGGTAAGATCGGACGCTTCATGGCGCGCGGGCCAGATAAATTCACCGCGCGTGCGGCTTGCGGTGAAACGCAGCGCGTGATGGATTTCGCCCGCCTTCACTTCGTCATACCGCGCGAGCAGCGGCAGTATCGGCAAACCCGCCGCGTCTGCGCTTGTCCATGTTGACGGACGCAGCGCGTTCGATTTCAAATCCCAGATTGCCCCCGAGCCCGCTTTCCATTTTCCCGTTTTCGTTTTGCGCGCCGCATACAATTCGTACAAATAACATTTTCCCTTTTGCGCAATCAAAAGATGTCGGTCCGAGCCGGCTTCGATTTTGGGATAGGTCGGAATCGGGTACGGACCCGGGTCGCTTTCATCGGCGTACAAAAATTTTACGGGCAGCAGCGTCTGCCGTTTGGGTACGATGTTGTACGGAATGCCGATGGGTTTGTCATCCCAGCAGCACGCGCCGAAATCGGGATGCAGCCCAGCGTCCGCGCCAATGGATTGGATGTACGCGTCCGAATTCGCATCTACGGGCAGCGTGTCAATGGGCGTATTGAAAACACTGTCCGCCGGAAACAGCGCACAACCACCGGCGTCGGCAAAAACCGGCGGCGCAGAATACGCGAGCACCGCCAAAACACAGATGCCGCCGACCACGCCGAATACGCGCAAAACGCGCAAGAACATGAGCAAGGGGTTCATGCCGAATATTCTAACACTGAAAACGAGCACTTGATATGAGACATTTGGCGGATGCGTCGGGCGCCAAGTTGGGAGAAACAAAAATGCCGCATCTTGGCAGATGCGGCAAGTACGGAGACGAAAAGTGGCATTCGGCTTAGGTGCCAGAAAGGCCGTTGGTGACCTTGCTGAAGATGTTGCCGATTTGCGGACCGAGGATGGCGAGAATCGCAATGACCACGACCGCAACCAAGACAAGGATCAGCGCATATTCGACCAAACCTTGTCCTTGTTCGTCCTGACGGGGCAGATAAAGCATAAGAAACCTCCTGATATAAATGTGACCGAAAATCTGCCATTACTATATAGTAAATGGGCATTGATTACAATAGGATAGGTGTCCTGTTAACGCCATTTTCGGCGTCACCAAATCGCGTCGCCGATTGGCGTATAATGCGCGCATGGCAATTCATCCGACGCGCGACCTGATTCGTTTTGCGTTTCATCAGTTTTACAATCGCTTTGCTTTTACGTACGACACGGTCAGCGCTATCGTCTCGCGCGGCGAGTGGCGCGTGTGGACGCGCGCGGCGATTCCGTTTTTGCGCGGGAAGCGGATTTTGGAAATCGCATTCGGTACAGGGAATTTGCATTTGGATTTGTATGACGCGGGATACACGCCGGTCGGCATTGACCGGTCGCGGCAGATGCACGAAATCACCGCGCGCAAATTTCGCCAGCGCAACATCACACCGCGCCTTGCGCGCGCCGACGTTCATGCGCTGCCCTTTCCGACCCATTTTTTTTCTTCGCTGGTCATGACGTTTCCGCCGGGATTTGTTTTCGACGCGGAGGCGATGCGGGAAATGTATCGCGTGTTGGAACCGGGCGGCGCGCTGGTTTGGGTGGATGGCGCGTATTTGGAGCCGACCGATTTGTGGGCGCGCCTCATCAATCAAGCGTTTAAACTGACAGGCACACGCGCGCCGGAAGATTCATGGGGACGAGCCTTCCGCGCGGCAGCCCAAGCGAGCGTCAATTGGATATGGCGCGTCGAGACGATTGCGTCGCCTACGAGTCGGGTGCAGGTTTGTATTGCGTTCAAAGAGACTGAACCAGTACATCGCAAAGTGGGATGCAGCTAAACGCACATTCACGCGGAAACTGCGTCCCAGACCCAAATTGGGATGTGCTGTGGCAGATTTTGATATGAGGAGCTATGAACAGCGGTGAAGCCTTCGCTACGTTTCTGTTCTTGTGCATCTTTGAAATTTTGGGCGGCGGGGCGATTGGGGTGTTCGCGCGTTCGCTGCTGCGGCGCGAGGGGGGGGGGATAGGTTTTTTCTTTT
>Ga0070741_10007524_pt1 | contig 22476 bp, 50 predicted proteins | sample Coa_R1_4_FD_66440 | JGI IMG/M metagenome (GOLD analysis project Ga0070741, IMG submission 66440) | Surface soil microbial communities from Centralia Pennsylvania, which are recovering from an underground coalmine fire - Coalmine... | ecosystem: Environmental > Terrestrial > Soil > Unclassified ... | reverse complement strand
ACATTTTCGCGTCCGCCCTGTTAGGGTACCCTAATCATCCGAACGCATGACCCTAGAATCATCCGTTCGGGGGATGACAGCACACCGGTGGCCGGGTATTGTTATAGATGTAAGGGGAACGGGGAACACGGAAAGCGAAAGAAAGAATCGCTTGACAAGGGCCCCGGAAGTGCTAGACTAGAGACAGAAAGGGAAAGCGGGCCGGAAGGCCTGAGGGGGTGGGAGCCTCCGGTAAGGTGAGTGTACCCGGCTAGCGCAGCGGCTCACCAACTCCCCCGCCCGGCGATGACCGGGGACGGCTAACTCAATAGGTCTCAGGGTAACCGACCCTGACTGATGAGCCCTTGGAGGGCGAAACCATGAACGATCGCCGTATCTATCGGCTTGCCGACGGCACCCTTGCGACCGTGGAAGACACGGGCGCGGGTACCCTCATCGTCCGCACCCCGTCCCGCACCATCGTTGTCCGGAAGGGTTCGCTGTGATCACCAAACACTCCATGATGGTGGACTCCATCCTCCGCCACTTCGATCGGGCCACCCCCTCACAAATCGAGGATGGTTCTCAGTGGTATCTGAAGGCCAATCAGATCGCCCGGGACATGGCAAGCGAGTCTCCGTACTCGGTCTACCGTTGCGCCGCGATCATCGCGAAGACTTCCCCCCGCACCAACTGGGGCCAGAACGTCAAGAATGCCTGGCAGTGTGTGATGGGCGAAGAGATCACGGGCTGCCTTGACATGAACCGGAAGGGTGCATTGCAGGCTCGGGACGGCGTGGTCGTGTTCGGCCCGACGGCACACAAGACCGCCGCCTTCATGGCCAACATCCTCGGGGATGACTACCGGGTAACGGTCGACACTTGGGCGGCCCGGGTGGCCGGGGCTGAGGATGCCGACCTGAGCAAGGCGAAGGACTATGCAGAGGTGGAGTCCGCCTACTGCGAGGCCGCCTGCCTCCGCGGTGTCAGCCCCTCGACCATGCAAGCGGTCACCTGGGTTGTGGCCCGGGGGCGCGCCGAGTGATCTTTGGTCCGGCCCTTCGGGGCCGTGGCCATGGGCAACTCGGCCCTACTCAGCTCCTAGGAGGAGCCATGTCCAACCTGACCTTCACTCAGAACGTCACCGCGGCCTGCCTGGCCCTGGGTATGTGCGAGCGGACCTTCACGTCCGCTGAGGTCCGCGCATTCCTGGAGGGCCAGGGCATCCGCCCGAACCACGTCAACTCGTGGGGCGCCGCGTTTGCTGCTGCGCAGTCTCAGGGCCTGATCCGTCGGGTCGACACTGAGACCTCCAAGCGTGCTTCCCGGAACCACGGCCGGGTGATCGTCTGGACCCTCCCGGAGGAGGTCTGGATGGGTCTGTTCGTGGAGATGATCGTCCGCTGACCCTGCTTCGGTCCGGCCCTTCGGGGCCGTGGCCGTGGTTCGATCAGAGGAGAGACCATGAGTGACATCACTGAACGTGAGTTCCAGCTCCTGCGCCGTTGGTTCGCCATGGCCGAGGAGTTCGGCTGTCTTGACATCCGGCACAAGGGGGCCGGGCCCCGCTGCATTGCGGAGGACCAGTGCGACACCCGTGCGATTCTGGAGGCCGCCGCGGAGTCGTGGCTCCAGTCCCTGGCTCTGGACCGGGCTCAGGTAGAGGCCGATCGGCAGATGTGGACGGAGGCTGCCGACCGGCAGTGCCCGCCCGTCGGTGCGCCGGATGAGGAGGACTGGCGATGGATCGTGTGACCCGGGTGCAGGAATTGCGCCGAAGCAACGCCGCCACCCCGGTCCCGGGGCGGCGGTTCGACGGACCGGAAGTGAGTGAGTGGGATGCGGAAGATGATCGCGTGGACGACGCTGGCCGCTGGGCTGATGTGGTCGCTGTATGCCGCTGGGCCTATGAGTTCGGCTGCACCGATGAAACCTGCTACTGCGACGGTGACGGCGCTGACGCCTAGTCAGCAGGCTACTAAGGACGCTCTGTGCATCGCGTTCAACTCGAACGCGGTGGCCCCGACCGGGGTGCCGCTGGCCGCGTTGGCCCAGGTCTGCCCGGCGGTGTCGCTGTGATGTGGTGCGAGGTGCCGGGATGCAAGGAGCGAGCGACCGTGACCCTGCGCACCCATCAGGGGATGTACCTGTTCATATGTCTCGACCACTACGACCGCCGCGGGGACCTGTGACCGAGGTGGCTTGGCTGGCCGGGCTCCTCGAAGGGGAGGGGTGCTTCGGGTACTACCGGGGGCCGACGGTCAAGCTGGAGATGACAGACCGGGACGTGATCGAGCGGGCCCACCCATGGTTCAGCGGGACGGTCCGATCGTACGATCGGAGGGGGATGCAGACGACGTACACCGTGCAGGTCTACGGCCAGCGGGCCATCGACCTGATGCTCAAGGTCCGGCCCTACATGGGGGCCCGACGCGGCGCTAAGATCGACGCCATCGTGCGGGAATGGGATGGGGAATGAGACGCTACGACAACGCGACACCGAAGGGTATCCTCCTCGGGGACGGCAAGCCGCTCCCGGCGGGCCCGTGCTGCCGGGACGGGTACGCCCGCCTGTCCCTGCGGCGGCCCTTCCAGTGGGTCCGGCCTGAGCCACCGACCCTGGACGACGCGATGAAGCGGGTGTACCTGCTGTGCCCCCGCTGCACGCAGCGGCGCATCGAGCGGGGCGCGACGGAGACGTCGAACACGTACTGGAATCCGAACCTGGCCTACTAGTACGTTCGGATGATGCGGTTACTAGCTGGCAGGTGAGACTCTAAGAGAGTGAGGGAGCAACGTGTTTCACATCGACCCGTGGGGCTTGTCGAAGGACGAGAACCACAACACCGTGCCGCTGACTGAGTGGCCCGACGACCTGCTCGGGCACGACGACACGGCGGACACATCGAAGTACCACTGGCGGCGGACCGGCTGTCAGACCTGCGCACGGAGAGCGAAGGACTACCGATGAGCGCACTGCTGGACAAGATCAACGCGGCCGAGGCCGAGGTCACCCCGAAGCTGAACGAGGCAGCGTTCGAGCTGCTCGTCGGTTTCTGCGACATGGCGACCGACAACCTGGAGCTGCTCTCCAGCGTCGTCGCGGCCGGGGCGGACCGCGCCGAAGCGGCACCGTGGGAGATGGCGATCTCGATCGTGGAGTCGTTCGGCGGGCTGGCCCTGTCCTACGCCCAGGAGATGGTCCTCGCCTTGCAGACGCTGGCGGCTGAGGCCGTCGGTGTGACGGCCGAGGAGGTCCGCGCCGAACTGGCTGCCCAGTGAGGCTGTGGCAGGTCTACCGGGTGGCCGCGGGACGGTCAACCGAGCTGGGCCTGTGCGATGAGAGGTGGCTCGACACATGGTCGGGGCGCCTGTTCGACCAGGGGTGGCGTCTGGAGTACGCAGACACCCTGGAGTGGTACACCATCGTGGCGCCCGACGGGGGCGCCCGGTACGAGGTCTACCAGACCTCAGAATGGAGCCCCGCATGAGCGGCACCCGGTTCAACCCGTCCGACTTCCTCGGCCTGACCGCGGACATCTACGCGACGGACTTCAAGACCATCACCACGGTCCACGGCGACAAGAAGGCCGCCGTGGCCGACGTGTACATCACGCAGGAGGACGACACCGAGGTGGCGTTCACCCAGGTGCTGATCTTCAACGTGGGCATCGTGTCGGACCTCCGCAAGGCGGCCGACAACGAGGTGCACGGCACTATCACCCGCGTCCAGACCAAGGGCGTGGACGAGGACGGTAACCCGCGCTTCGCGATCGTCGTCAAGTAGCAGACTGCGACCCCACCTAGGAACAGAGAAGCGGCGGAGCCTGGCCCCGCGCCGTACGCCTAGTGGGGTTGCCCAGCGGGGCCACCCACCATCGAGGAGAGGACCATGGGGTACTTCCTGTCCCACCTACTGATCGACTGCGCGCTGGTCTACGGCGGCGTCCTCTGGGAACGGTCGCGATGACCACCGAGGACGGGCCGCACGAGTACCCGCACGTCTACTACATCCCGCAGACCTGCGGCCACGCCCTAGAGTTCCGGTGCGCGCAGGCATGCGCCCCCGGCGACTTCACCCAGCTCCTCTCCTCCGCCTGCCACTGGTGCCAGGCCGCCGAGATGGGCATGGAGGACGTGCCCGACGAGTTCCGCAGCAAGTGGCGCGGCGGGGCCCAGATCCGTAAGTGCCCGTTCACCGTGGTCGAGCTGAAAGAGCTGGCCCTGATCGAAGCTGAGGTGATGAAGGATGGCCCTGCTCCCGCCCCAAAGTCGTGACCCCAAGGTCTACGAGCAGTGGCTCCGCAGCACGCCGACCGACGAGCACTACCTGACCGCCGCATACGACTACCTGGACTCCGTGCAGGGGGACTACGTGGCCTGGAAGACCCGAAAGGGCTACGCCAACCCGGGCTACGAGTCGAACACCGATTTCCAACGCCGCGCCATCCGCGTGGCTGAGGCATGGCGGGCCCTCGGCTGGACCTACGGGGACGTGCAGAACTTCCTGCGCATGTCCCCCTCGGCCCGGGTCGAGATGGCCACGAGCATGGCCATCGGCCGCATGAGGCGGGGCGGTGGTGACTCACCCCTCTCGGACGAAGAGGCCGCGCTGTTCTACCACCAAGGATGAGAGGCGAGGATGCAATGCGGATGGCCGGACTGTCCGGAACGGACCGTGGCCCCACAAGGCCGTGGACGTCCCGCGAAATACTGCCCGTCGCACCAGCGGGGCCGGAATGGGGCCCGTACCGTGGACCGGCTGACCGGAGGCACCCACTTCATTGGGGTCGACGGGGAAGGGTGGACGGATGAACTGGGTGAGCATCGGTACGCTCAGCTCTCTGTCGGTGCTCGCACTCTGTTCGGTGCTGAACACCTGGATTGCATGGAAATCTTCGCGTTCCTTTGGGAAGGCTTTCAAGAAGATCCCCGTGCCGCCTACGTCGGCTTCTACCTCGGCTACGACTTCTCCCAGTGGTTCCGCACCCTCCCAGAGCACGTCGCGCAGTCCCTCCTGGGACCGGACGGGATAGCGAAGCGCCGCCGGAAGCTGTCCGGCGGCAACACCGTCCCATTCCCGGTGCGGTACCGGGGCTGGGAGTTCGACATCCTCGGGAACAAGCGGTTCAAGCTCCGGAAGATGGGCACCGAGTCGTGGATGTACATCTGCGACTCGGGCCCGTTCTTCCAGACCAGCTTCATGAACGTGCTCGACCCGAAGAAGTGGCCCCACGGGTCGCCTGTCTCCGATGAGGAGTACCGGGTGATCCTGGAGGGCAAGGCCAAGCGAGCCGACTACAACACCCGTGAGCAGTGGCTCGCGGCCGAGGCCGAGCTGACCCGGTACAACGTCTACGAGAACGCTGCCCTCGCGAAGGTGATGGGCCAGTACGAGGAGGGCCTGACCCAGGTCGGGGTCCGGCTGGAGCGGGACCAGTGGTACGGGCCCGGCCAGGCAGCCCAGGCATGGATGGACAACATCAACCTGACCAAGCGGGAGGCGATGGAGGATGCCATCCCGGACGAGGTGTTCGAGTTCGCCCGCCAGTCGTACTACGGCGGCCGGTTCGAGGTGTTCGCCCATGGGCATGTGCCCGGCCCGGCCTACGAGTACGACATCAACTCGGCCTACCCGGCCGCGATGGCGGTAATGCCCGCCTGGGAGGAGTGCGAGTTCGAGTGGCGTTCGGAACAGTGGAGCCAGGCGACCGGGAGGGACATCTGGACCTCCGGTACGGGCCTTGCCCTAGTGGAATGCACTACGGCGGGAACCAATGCGGTTGCTACTGGCTTCCCGCATCGAGAGAAGAACGGGCGCATCCTGTACCCGCGGCGGACGAGAGGTGTGAGGTGGAGTTTCGAGATCGAGGCTGCGCAAGCTGCGGGCCTCGTGGACACGGTGGATGTGCACAGGGCACTGGTCATCCGTCCGGGGCGTGGGTCAGTGCTCAACGCGGAGATCCCGCTGATCTACCAGCAGCGGCTGGACGTGGGGAAGGAGAGCAGCGCCGGGAAGGCGATGAAGCTGATCTACAACTCCGCGTACGGCAAACAGGCACAGTCCGTTGGGTCTCCGAAGTTCTCAAATCCATTGTCCGCGAGCTTCATCACGGCTCACTGCCGGACGGCTATCATGTCGTCTATCGCAACTCACCCGGAGGGTACAGCTTCGCTGCTTATGATCGCGACGGACGGCATCTACTTTCGATCACCTCATCCGACCCTGGAGCTGAGTGAAACGGAGCTGGGCAAATGGTCGAGCAGCACCAAGCAGAACATGACGATCGTGATGCCGGGTGTGTACTACGACGACGCGGGGCGGGCTGCGCTTTCCGCTGGCTCTGTGAAAGTGAAGAGTCGTGGCATTCCGGCTGCGGCCTTCGCGGAGTCGATCGGGAAGCTGGACAGCGCGTTCTCGACGCTCGCGCAAGATCCAAGCGTGGAGGAGAACTGGCCGGTCCTGGACGTGCCGATCCGTTTCAAGGTCAAGACCCCGAAGGCGGCCCTGAACGAGGGAAAGTGGGGCCGGGCGGGGACGGTCGAACGAGACGTCGACCGTAAGCTCTCGACCGACCCGTCGCTGAAGCGGCAGGGCCCGGCGTCGCCGCAGCTCCTGCTGTTCGGGGACGTGGACGGCCTGCCCTACCTCGACCATGGGGTGGTCCGCACAGTGCCCTACGAACAGGGCGCGGTGCTCGAATCGAAGCCGTACTCGAAGGACTTCGGCATCAAGGCTGACGACGAGGGTTGGGGGTTCGACCCCGACGGCGACCTGCAAGGCAACCTGCTCGAACTACTCAAGGGAGACTGACGTGAACATCATCGGCGACGACGCGATGCCCGACCCGATCCAGGGGACCCCGTGCAACGGGCCGTCCCTGGAGGGTGTGGCCCGCATGATCCACGACGGTGCGGGGGCCCTCATCCAGATCCTCATGGTCCTGGCCGAGGCGACCCACCAGGGCGAGACGGTCAGCCTGACGGCCCTGTCCGCGGTCCACGACGCCTGCGATGCGGTGACCGTGGGCTGGATGATGGCCCAGGCCCAGGAAGAGACCGAGAAGATCAGCTTGCAGGTGCGGCTGTGAGCGGCGGCCGGTACTACCGTCTGCCGGACCGGCGGATCGTGCCGTCGGTGTCGGCCGTGATCGACGCCCTGTCGAAGCCCGCCCTGACGTACTGGGCGGCTAAGGTGGTGGCCGAGTCGGCCGTGAAGGACCGGGACTACTGGTCCGACCTGGACGACGAGGTGGCTGTCGGATGGCTGAAGAAGGCCACCTACCGCACGACGAAGAAGGCGGCCGACCGTGGCCGGGACGTTCACACAGCGATCGAGACAGGAGACTGGCGTGGGGTGGAGGCGTTCCGCCCGGCCTACGACAACATGGTGGCGGCCCATGGGGAGCCGCGCATCCTGGTGGCGGAGAAGGTCGTGTGGACTGATCAGTATGCCGGACGCCTGGACTGCGTAGCTGAGTTCGACTCGGGCCTGTTCGTGGTGGACTGGAAGACGACGGGCGCGGTGCGGGCCTCGACGGAGCTGCAACTGGCGGCTTATGCGGAGGCGTTCGACCGGATGGAGGGCAGTCCGCTCCTGGACGGGGCCGTGGTGGTGCGCCTCACGGACGGCGGTGAGTTCGAGTGGGTGGAGTACACCAACGAGGAGCTGTGCCGCGGGTTCGAGACCTTCATGTCGCTGCTGGCGGTCATGAAGTGGCAGGTCAAGAAGGGCGAGCTGTATGGCCCGTCCGACGTGATCGACGTGACCGCATGATCAAGCAGCGGTTCGAGGGATGCTGCGACCGGTGCGGCGAGGTGTACGACAGCCAGGTCCCACCGGTCCAGGACGACTGGTCGGAGGCCAAGGTCATCATGCTGAACGCCGAGTCCCGCCCGGCCGAGGTCGGGTTCGTGCTCTGCGACAACTGCACCCAGTCCTTCCGGGGCTGGTACCAACTCAAGGGAGAGGAACTCTGATGGGCCACCACAACGGGCCGGACGCCGAAGAGGTGCTGGTCATCAAGGTCACGAGCCGGTACGACGACCCCGAGGACTACGACCACAGCTACATGACGTACGTGGACGCCCGCGGGTGCGTGGACGGATTCGTCGGCGGCGGTAGCCGCTGGCGCCCGATCGCCCATGGGGTCCGGATCATCCACTCGGTGGAGGACGACGGCACCGAGCTGGGCTACTGGGACTTCGTGGACTGGCAGGCGTACCAGGCCAACATCCGGCGGCTGGAGGAGAAGGGGATGTTCCGGTGACCGACACCCTGACCAACCGGGGCCGGGACTACCTGGCCCTGGCCCGCACCTCAGCCTGGACGGCCGAGGTGCTCCTCGACAACGGCGACACGTTCGGCTCGCTGGAGCAGATCGCGGACGCCCTCCAGGAGCTGACGGTGGCGCGGGGGCTGCTCCTCGCGACCATACCGCTCTGTGACTAGCTTCGAGCTGATCCCGGCCCCGTCCGATCGCGACCTGCCCTGTCTGGCCTGCGATCGGATGGGCCGCTCGTGGGCCTACCGGGCCGAGATCATCGTGCGGCCGGTCGGGACCCGGGGGCTGCCCGACGAGTGGATGTGCTGGGGGTGCTTCGGGGAGTGGCGGGAGATCCCCGAGTACCCCGGAGCCCAGTACATCCGGAAGCCCCCGGCCCCGGTCCGGTTCTCCTTCTACACCCCACATGACGAGATGAGGAGCTGCTAGTGAACATCACCGACAAGATCGCAGCGAACGAGGCGTACGGGCCCCGGCCGCAGTCGGTCCTGCAGGAGGCCGAGGTCATCATCAACGGCCAGCGGCGCCAGGACTACGGGTCCTGCGCGGAGTCCTTCGAGCGGATCGCCCGGTTCTGGAACGCCTACCTGACGAACGAGGCGGCCAAGTACGACGGCGAGATCGGCACGGACTGGGAGCTGACGGGCGAGGACGTGGCCCTGATGATGAACCTGATGAAGGTGGCCCGGTACCAGAACGGTGGGACCCGGGACTCGATCGTGGACATGGCGGGGTATGCGGGGTGTGTGGAGAAGATCCGCGAAGAGGAAGGACGGAGGCTCTGATGTGGCATCGACACCGGAACGTTCTCGTCTCGCCGCCGTCGGCTATCGACCGGACGGACCTGAAGGAGCTGGAGAACAAGCTGACGATCGAACGCCAGCAGGACACACACTACATCGATCGCCAGCTCGCCGCGGTGCGGATGCGTCTGAGCGCGCTGGAGACCCCGCCTTCTACCGAGGCATCGGCTACGCCGCCCGTGTTCGCTCCGCAGTCATGGCGGGTGTGGATAAGGGATAGGGGGCACGACGGGCGGGCCCTGACCGGGTGGTGGACGCACGTCTATGCGGCGTCCATCCAGCCGGGCCCGTACGACCCGGAGCAGTCGTTCTCCTGGTACGACGGGAACATGTCCGGGTCCGGCCAGCTACGGGTCACGTGGCGCCGGAAGTCGGACACGGTGGAGGTCACGGTCAACGCCGGGCCGCCGCTGCCGGTGACGTTCAAGCCGGTGATGCGGGAGTGGATCGACGTGGACGCCCCCGGGTTGGAGGGCCGAGTCAAGGTGAGGTTCGAGTGAAGGAGATGTTCCGCACCTACGGCTACACCACCCTCAAGGCCACCCGCTACGACAACGGCGAGATGGCCATCGAGATGTACGGTATCGACGGGCAGCGGAGGCGACTGCTGTGCTGGCCGCACGAGGCCCGGGTGCTCGCGGACCTGATCTACAAGGTATCGACTGAGGGAGAGCTGGACGAGTGAAGACGGACGTGGTGTGGCTGACCGGCGGCGTGGTCGTCGGCTGGTTGATCAAGACCTGGTGCGAGATCCGACTGGAGGAGCGGCGTGGCGCGTAACAAGAAGAAGCTGTGGCAGGACCGGACCTGGGCGCTCTACCAGGACGTGCGCCGCTGGCGGACGTTTGCGGGCCGGTGCCACACGGACCTGACCAACGCGAGCCTGGCCGTCCGGGAGTACGAGCGGGAGATGAACGCCCTGCTCGATGAGCTGGAGGACGAGGCCGCCGAGGCCCGGGCCGAATGCACGGAGCTGTATGACGCCCTGATGGGTTCCAACCGGTAACACAAAAAGCCCCGGCCCCACATTGGATTGTGGGGCCGGGGCTTTCGTGCGTTCAGGAGTGGTAGACCGACACACCCTCGCAGGTGTCCAGCCAGCCCTCGTACGAGGCGCCCATGGCACGCTCGACCTGGGCGATGGTCACCCGGGACACATGGCCCGGGGCATAGGTCCCGTCAGCGGCCATGTCCGTGGACCACACATACGGGTACACGTCCCCGAGGGCGACATGCCCGGCTGAGCTGTGGGTGTGGAAGTGGACCGGGACCCCGACCGGGTGCCGGTACCAGGTGTGGGTGTGGTCGACCGGCGCCAGGGCGGCGGTCCACTCAGCGGCGGCGGTCAGGTACTTCGCGTCCTGGCCGAGGGCCTCGCGGACGAACTGCTCACACATCCCGGACGCCCAGGTGGTGTGTGCCTTCGCGAAGGCGATGGCCTTAGCCGCGAGCGGGCTCCGGTTCGCGGCGGCCGGGACGGTCAAGGCGGTCTTCGATGTCATCGGTGCGGCTCCTCAGGTCACGTAGTTCGGTGCGGATCTCGGTCAGGTGTGTCAGAACGGTGGCGGCGAACCCGTTCCCGGTGGGTCCCGAGAGCTTGGCGGCCCGCCGGGACCAGATGGCCCCGGCGGTACCCACGATCGTCCCCACCGCGCCGATGATCTGGGCTGCGGCGGACCAGTCCATGTTACTTGGTCGCGTCCTGCGCGGCGGCCTTGACGGCGGCGGCGTCGGTGCGGAGCTGGCGGACGTCGTTCAGGACATCGTGGCCGAGGGCCACGGCGGCCGGGAGCAGCGATGCCACGGCGGTGGTGGAGAGGCTCAGGCTGTCGACGCCGGACTGGCTGGCGACGACGCCACCGACCAGGGTGTAGACGTAGGTCTCCAGCGGTCGGACGTACTTGACCAGGAGGCCGCTGAGGTCAGAAAGCAGGTTCATCTGGACTTCCTTCGCGACTCGCTCGCCTTGATGGCGCGCATCTGTTTGACGGCCTTGGCTTTGGCGCCTGGCCCCTTGTAGAGCTTTCCGGTGGTGCCGTACTTGAACCCACCGGAGACCTTACGGATTGGCATCGAGTACCTCCGCGGAGAACTGTGGCCGCGGGGTGACCGCGGGCGCCCCCGGGTTGGGGGCGTTGGTCGCGGCCTGTGCATAGGTGATGCCGTTGACGACAGGCACCGTCGGCTGGACCTGGGCGGCGGACCCAGGGATGGTGAGATTCAAGGTGGCCCCAATCGTCACATTCATGATTGCCTCACAGGATGGGGGTGACCGTGAGCCAGACCTGCTGGACCGTCCCGGTGGCAGCGGCGGACCACCACTGGGCCAGCCCGATGGTCACCGAGTCGCCGGGGTTGCCCAGGGCGCTGGCCGCGATCGAGGTTGACGACAGGCGGATGGTCGAGGTCGCAGCCCCGCCGTTGTAAGCGATGCCGTTGTTGATCGACGGGCCGTAGACCTGGGTGGACGTGCGGTTGTTGTTGATGTAGAAGTCCTGGAAGAACTCCTTCGAGTTCCCCGGGTACACGATGGTGGCCTGGGTGGAGATCAGGAGCGCGCCTGACGGGGGCAGCGCGATCGTGATGGGACAGTCCAGCGTGTTCGTCGGAGAGGTGGCGGTGATGGTGGCCGATCCCGTGTTGCGGTTGCCGAAGGCCCGCATCCCGGCGGCCGACAACCCGCCGCCCACCGTCCCGCCGTTGTTCTGGTTCAGGTACAGGGTCTCCACGTTGCCCGACCCGTCGACGGACAGGAACTCGTTGACGGAGATGTAGAGCCGGGACTGGGGGGTGACCGTGTTCCCGAGGATCAGGTTCGGAAAGCCCAGGGTGGTGCCGCTGGAGATGACCGAGTTCTCATTGTTGACCACGACGGTCCATGTATCCGCGGTGACAGCGTTGGTCTCGCCGATGATGAGGCGCCCCCGGACCAGCGAGCCGGTGGGGGTGGTCTCACCCAGGGTCCCGATGGTCATGGTGGCCGGGAAGTCCGTCGCGGTGGTGCCGGTGGACGGGGACACGTTGATGAGCAGCGAGCCGTTGCTCATGGTCGGTGACTCAAGTTCCAGGGTGGGCACCGTGTGGGTGCCTTCCGTGACGGATGTGCCGCCGATGGCCCCGGCGAGGGTTTCCCCAGCCAGTCCGGTGGGGAAGGCAGCGGCCGAGACCCCGGAGGAGTAGGCGAGGACGACCTGGTTGCCCCCGGTGGGGCCCACGAGGAAGTTGTTGTAGATTTGGATGGTGTTGGCGGGGACCGGCGGGGTGGCGGTGGCGTCCGGGCTGCCGGTGGCGTTGATCTCGAACCCGGTGTGGGCCGTGTTGTCGAAGTTGGCGGACTTGAAGATGCCGCCCGAGATCGTGCCACCGATGATGGTCGAGCCGATGATGGTGGAGCCGGTGATGGTGCCGCGGACGAGGACGTTCTGGAACTCGGCGGACCCGTCCCGGTTGATCGTCCAGCCGGACGACCCCTTGGCGTAGTTAGGGGAGTGGATGGACCCGGCGACCAGGGTCTCCCCCGCCGTCGCGCTCTGGTCGAAGCTCATCGCTCAGGGCCTTCCGCTCGCGGGTGTACCGGCCGTGCCGGTGGAACTTGGTGGGGCGCTCGCACATCCAGCAGCCGCAGGTCTCCCGCCGCTCGCGGCGTAGGACGGACCGGCGCCCGTTGGAGACCCAGGTGCGGCGGATGGTGCCGCTCACCGGTTGGTGTCTCCCGTCAGGTACACCGTGCTGGTCACATAGGACGTGGGCGTGGGCGGGTCGCAGCCGACGAACTGGATGATGATCGGCTCTCCAGCCGACAGGATGATCGAGGAGTTCAGGTCGTCCGTGTTGAAGATCCCGTTCGGGGTCGTGTCGATCAGGGCCGCGATGGAGATCGCGCCACGGTAGATCGAGGCCGACGGGACCTTGACCTGGGACGAGTTCTGGACGGTCACCCGGTCCACGGTCCACTGCTCACCATACCGCTGGGGCTGCATGAAGATCGTGTGGGTGGCGTTGGTGGCCGGGGTGAACAGGACGCCCTGGCCGTTGTTGTCGGTCGGGACGATCGGGTTCCCGCCTGCCGTGAGCGCCAGGTAGAACGTGTTGGCGGCATCGAACGGGGACGGGGCCGTGACCCCGGTGAACGGCGGGGTGGTCCGGACGAAGTAGGTTGTGCCGACCGCGTAGGCCGCCGTGCCGCTGATGACGGAGACGACGACCTTGGTCCCGTCCGCCAGCCCATGGTTGGGGATGGCGAACAGGCCCGGGTTCTGGCCCTGGGGGCCCTGGACGGTGAAGCCCGGGGCCCCCACGGTGGAGATGGTGTACCAGCCCACCGAGGCGGCGGCCTGGCTGTGCGGGATCGCCCCGGCGTACGGCGTGCCGTAGTCGTACGAGGTCATCGAGACGTCGAGGCGTGTCATGGTCAGTCTCCGTAGAGTCGGTCCGCGTTGGTGGTGCGCTCGATGTACACCGAGATGATCCCGGCATCGGCCGCGTTCTGGCCGGACACCCACACCTCGTCGGTCGCGAGGATCTCGATCCGCGACCCAAGGTTCAGGGTCGCGGCGGCCCCGGTGGCCAGCGGGAACCCGTAGACCGGGGGCTGGTTCTCGGAGGCCAGGATCACCGGCAGGGAGGCGATGCCGTTGGCGGAGTTGCCGCCCGAGGTCCAAGCCACGGTCTGGATGTACGCCTTCGTCCGGTGGGGGTCCTTGCCGAGGATGCGGATCGGGGTGATACCGGTCGGCGCGGCCGACCCGGTGGCCGTGTTGGCCGTCGGCACGATGGTGACCGTGTTGGTCTGGATGCGGGTGATCTCGTCGGGGTCCTGGTTGACGATCTCGACCTTGATCGGCTCGTACTCGAAAGCGTTGTCGTCGGCCTCGGGCATGAGCTGCGGGTTCCGGTCCGACTTCTCGGTCTGGGCTACCGCGTCTCGGGAGTCCTTCGGGCCGACATGGGCGTTGACCTGGACCCCGTGGGACTCGGTGCCCCGGTCCGTGTTGTTCGGGACCGCGGAGTATCCGCCGCCGTCGGCCTGCATGTAGGGAGGCAGGGGCGGGGTGTAGGCCGGGGGGATGAACCCGGGGTAGGCCATCGCGTCGGGGCTGGCCTCGACGGTCGACTCGGTGGTGCCGGTCTCCGAGACCATGCCGGGACGGATGTCGCCCTGGTGCTTACGGAACGGCATGTCAGTCCTCCAAGCAGATGCCCTGGGACCGGAGGACGTACTCGTACGCTCCGACCACGGCGGTGACGGCCACACCCGCGGACAGCAGGTGCTTCAGGTTGCGGTCCTCGTAGGACGCGAGGGCCGCGAGGGCGGTGATGGCCACCGCGCCGATGAACAGGCCGGTGTGGAGGTCGTGGGCGACCTCGCTGCCGGGCCCGGCGCCCCGGACGTCCGCGACGGAGGGGAGCACCGCGAGGATGCCGCCGGTCGCGGCGGCCAGGACGAGGAGCATGAAGCCCCGTTCCATGGTCAGCTCGCTTTCTTCGGCGCCGCATAGGCGCCGGACACTAGGTTCTTGACGACGGACACGGGGGTCTGGTTCTTGTACGCGGAGTACATGAACAGGATGGCCGCCGCGACGACCAGGATCAGGACGGGGTTCATCGCTTCTTGAACCACCAGTAGGCCAGGGCCGCGAGGGCCAGGAACAGCAGGGACACGTGGATCTGGAGCATGACGCCCTCCGGTAGTAGTTACTCAGCGCCGCCTGTGACGACCTCGGCCGCGCCTCCCGCGACCTCGCCCGCGATGGGCGCAACGTCCTCGGCCGCGCCGCCGACATCTTCGGCGCCCTTGCCCAGGACGGACTTGATCTTACCCCAGATGCTGGACCCGGCCGCACCGGCCGCACCGGCCGCCGCGCCCCCGGCCACCTTGCCCGCCCCGGAAGCCACGCCTCCGAGGAAGTCCGTGCCGGTCTTGAGGCCCATGTACCCGAGGATGGCCACCGTGGCGTCTTCGGCCAGGTTGCCCTTGGTCTGGATCGGGGTGGTCGTGGCCGCGTTGGTGGTGGCGCCGGGGGCCCCGAGGAACCCGCCGAAGGCGTCCGGCCCGAATTCGAGGATGGCCTGGATGAGGAGCAGGACGGCCAGTCCGACACCGACAGCCTTGTTCAGCTTCGCGAGGACCGTGCAGACGAAGAAGAGGAGGAGCCACGCGATGAGGGCGGCGCCCTTGTTGATGGTGGTCTTCCCTCGGAGGATCGCCATGCCCACGATAAGGCCGATGACCCCGAAGATCGTGAGGACGATGGACGACCCGTCGCTGGACTTCGGGTTGCTGATCGAGGAGAGGGTGGTCCGGGAGCCCTTGGCGACCCGCTGAAAGTGGGACGGGCCCGAGGTGACCTGGGGCTGTTGGTTGCGGCGCCCGCGGTCCGGGACCGGGACGCCATCGCCGCCGCCGCGGTCCTCGTTGAACCCGACGGTCTGGGGCTTGCCCTTCTGGAGGCGGTCCACCTCGGCGCGGTGCTCGCTGGCCGCCGTCTTGGTGAAGTGGTCGCCGGACTTGGTGGGCGGGCCAATGTGGGCCCGGGACGCGGAGGCCCGGTGGACCTCAGGCCGGTCCAGTTTGAACGGGCCGACCGGGGCCTCGTGTCGTTCGACATTGGGGCGGTCGAGGACCGGCCCGGCGCCCCGGGAGGGGCCGTGCTGTTCGCCATGGTAGGTCTTCTGGTCGGTCATGATCCACCCAGCTTCCAGAGCACCAGGAGCAGCAGGAGCCCGCCGCCCACGAACAGGGCCAGGCGTTCCGCGCCGCCCTTCAGGAACGCCCCGGCGTCGGTGAAGAAGCCGAGGATGCCGCTCGCGGACTGTGACGTGCTCACCGGCGCATCCCCCGAAACTGTCGTCTCCCCGGTGCCGGGGGTGTTGTAGACCGTGCCGTACGTGCCCTGCGAGGCCGGGACCGGCCCCAGGTCCGGGGACCATCCCTGGTAGTGCAGGGCCGAGTCGGCCTTGTTGATCTCCGAGATGGCCACCGACCGGACCCGGCCGTCCCCGACATACCCGGACGGGCCGAAGTCCGTCGAGGCGACCATGCCGTTGCCCTCGGAGATGGCGATGTGGCCGAAGCCGCTCGACCCACCGGTCCAGTAGACCGGCACCCCAGGCGGGGGGTTGGCGTCGGTGTACCGCTGGTCGCCGGGGACCTGATCCCAGGCCGCCGACGCAGACACATGCCCGTTCTCCGGGGCCACCGGGTCAGACGCGAAGCCGTAGGCCGAGCGCACGAAGGCCAGGCAGGCGTTGGTCCCGAACTCCACCCCGTTGTTGATGTAGGTCTGGGCGAAGGACAGGGCCTGCTGGCCGAAGTTCGTGCCGACGCCCGGTGTCGCGCTGCCCATGGACTCCTCCTACAGGCCCAGGCTCCGCAGCATGGGCTTGATCATCGGGTGCTGCATGATGGCGGGCCCCGCCGCCTCGATGAGGGCCTCGACCTGCGCGACCTTCGCGAGCAGAGTGTCGAGCTTGGCCTCAATACGGTCGAGCTGCTCCTGGTTTTCCATGTCTGTGGCTCCCCTTAGACATGCGGGCTAGACCCAGATGGTCTGACCCGCCTTGATGGACTGGCCGGTCTTGAACTTGTTCCACGCCTCGATCTGCTTGGCGCTCGTGCCGAACTGCGAGGCCAGCTTGGCCTGCGTGTCGCCCTTCTTCACGGTGTACTTGAAGTACGCCTGGTGCCCCGAGGTGTCCTTCGGGCCGCCCGCGGCATAGGTCGCCCCGGCCGCCCCGTACTTGGCCTGGTTGGTCAGAACATAGGACGGAAGGGTGGTGGTGACGCCGCCGACCGGTGTCCCGGCGCCCGACGTGGTGGTCGTGGTGGCGGGCGCTCCGGGGGTCTGCCCCGTGTTGAAGATCAACTGCGGGGGCGGGCCCACATTCTGGACCGCGTTGTCGACCAGGGTGGCCATGCTCGGATCGAGCTGACCGCCTGATGTGTAGGCCCCGACCGCGGCCTGTGCCTGGCTGGAGGTGTAGCCCTCCGACTCCAGGTACGAGATCGCGTCGGTCGCCCATGAGGCGTTCGAGTCCGGGCTGTCCTGCTGTTCCTGGGCGGCCTGGGTCCCCGAGGTGGTGGCGGCGGTGGCGTCAGAGCCGGTGCCGCTGGTCGACCCCAGCGCCGAGGACAGGCTGGCCCCAGAGCCGGACTTGACCTTCTTGTACAAGAAGAGTCCTCCAGCCCCGAGGGCAGCCCATCCCCAGACCGGGAGGGGGCCGACGTAGCGCGTCAGCGAATCGCTGAGTGCCATCGGTCGCTTCCCCCTTTACAGTCGGTAGGACGACGAGAAGTTCCCGCCCGCCAGAGACACCGTAGTGTCGTACCCAGTGTTGGACGGCCCGTCCGTGTTCGTGGTGTCCCACGGCTGGGGCGTCATGTAGTACGTGTTCCGCTTGTACTGCTGGACGGAGCTGCCGCCGTTGACCTGGTTGGTGTACGGGTTCAGCGACTTGTGCTCGGCCATCGAGTAGTGCGTGCCGTTCATGTACCGGGTGCGGTTACGGTAGTTCGTGTCCCGGTCGAACAGGTCGAAGTTGCGGAACTTGTTCGGGTTGGTGTTGTGGGTCGCGGAGCCCGGGCCGCGGTCGGAGTGGTTGTCGGACCAGTCCTTCCGGTACGGGGAGTCCTCGATCGCGTTCACCGGGGCGGACAAACCGCCCGCGTGACCCGCCTGCGGGAGCTGGTCGAACTCCACCCAGTCCTCGCCCACGTTCAGCGACCGCCGGTACTTCAGCTCGGCGTCACGCTGCTCGTGGATCATGGCCTGGTTGTCTTCCCAGTCGTCGGCCCGGTTACGCGGGTTGATCCGACGGTTGTCCGGGATGGCACCGGACTGGAAGCCCTGCGCGAAGCCGAGGCCCGGCAGGGTGGTGTAGCCGCCCGACGGGGCGTTGCCCGTCTGGATCTCGCGGGGGCCCACCTGGTGGCCCAGGTAACCCTGGTCCTGGCGGGCGCCCGGGTAGATCGGGTCCGGGGCGCGGTTGGTCGGGTTCTTGTACGCCCGCTCCTGCTTGTCCGGGCCGATGCCGCTGAACTGGTACGGCCCGACGTCAGCGACGTCCGGCGGGTTCACAGCGAATTCCCGCGACGAGGAGTGGGCCGTGTGGGTGTCGTAGTTCCGGTTGTAGTCCGCGGTGAACGGACCAGCCCCGACCTGCGACTGCATGAGATTCTTCGCACCCCAGGCCATGAGGCCCTCCTTAGGCAGACTTGCCGAGCGCAGCCGTAATCGAACCCGAGAACGCCTTGCCCATGCTGTTGATGACCGTGCTGCTGTTCTTGCTACCGACGATGGCCGTGATCGCGGCGACCGCCACGATGAGGCCAAGGACGTTCAGGGCCTTCTCGCCCATATGAGCCTCCAAGACAGAAAGCCCCGGCCCGGTTGGACCGGGCCGGGGCCGGGGGTTACGAGGACTTGCTGGCCTTGTGCTTCTGAAGCAGGATGATGGCAGCCGCACCAATCGCGGCCCACATCAGCTCTTTGCCGGTGGGAGGGAACATGTGGATCTCCTATGCGAGGTGTGCGGGGCGGAAGCCGTGGCGGATGGCCACGAGGAAGACGAGAGCCACGAGGACGGTGAAGCCGCAGGCGTGATGCGCCTGGGCCCCACCGCGGTTCTCATGGTCCCAGGACAGGTCCAGAGCCATGATCTACCTTTCTCGCAGCTTAGCTGAGGAAGACGTTACCGGCGATGGCGACGTCGTTGGTCAGGACGGTGAGAGTGCCGTTGGTCAGGCCGCCGAAGGACGACTGGATCTCGAAGCGGGTCGAGCCCAGGGTCGGCTGCCACAGGTCGCGGTTCTCACGGCCGTAGTTGCCGTCGAACTCGTGGCACCAGTCCAGGACACGGACACCAAAGTCCAGGCCGTAGGGCTCGTCGCCAGCGTTCTGGCTGTTGGCCGCAGCGGCGCCGATGCCGTACGTGCCGTCCTCAGCCGCGGGGGCCTGGGCGAGCATGCCGCCGTAGCCGCCGGAACGCTCCCACATCCGCATACGCCAGTACCGGTCGTTGATGACCTGGATCGGGCGGCTGTCGATGTAGAAGGTGACCTGGCCGTCGGACTGCGCCACACCGTTGGTCGTGGTCTGCGCCGAGGTCCAGAGCTGGTCAGCGTTGAAACGCTGGCCCGCGCCCTGGAGACCGGCCGCACCGGACCGCAGGATAAAGATGTTGTTACGCAGGTAGTTGCCGACGCGGGTCAGGCGGACCGTCTGCGAACCACCAGCGCCGACGTTGTAGACCTGGCGAGACCAGAACGCGGTGGTGTTCATCGCGGGCGGGGTGACCTGGTTCTGCACGCCACCGCTGGCGACCTCAGGCTGGTCCCAGGTCTCGGAGAACATGCGGACACGGATGGTCGGGGCGACCGACGGCGAGACGCCGTAGATCGTGGTCAACGGGGCCAGGGCGCCACGGACACGGAAGGTCGCGTTGGCGGCCTGGTTCGGCAGGGCGCCGAGGCCGGACCGGCAGTCCAGCTCGACCGGGATGCGCAACATGTAGCTGAAGGTACCGGCGGTGGCGCCAGTGCCGACGACCTGGGCGTAGCCCGGGTCAGCGCGGTGGTCGTTGGACAGGCCCGGGCCCATGAAGCCGCTCCACTTGTCCACGAGGTACAGCTCGTAGCCGTCGTTGAGCTGGACGATCTGGGCGCCGTTGGGCTCGGAGAACTGGAGGTTCTGGAGGGCCGTGAACGGGGCGTCCTCGTTGAACGTGACCGAGTTGGTCGCGTTCGCGGTCACCGAGGCGGTGACCATGATGACGATGTTCCGGATGTAGCCGTAGGCCGGGACCTCGATGACGCCGAAGTCCTGGAGGTTGGCGTTGCCGGTGTAGGTCTGGTCGAAGAACGGTGCCTCGACGTGCTCGGCCGACGCCCGGATGAAGGGGACGGACGGGCGGGGCGCGCTGCCGCCGCGGTTAGCGGACGACGCGGTGCCCGGAGACTGGGTTGCCGCGCTGGGCATGTGTACCTCTCTCGGTTAGTAGATGACTGCCATGCCCTCGCCCACAGGCGAGTCGGCAAAGTACGCCGCAGCCATCCGCCAGAAGAACCCGGCGACGATGACCGATGCGAAGATAATCAGGACGTTCAGGACCGAAGGTCGGATGACCTCTGCGATCATGGTTACGACTCCTTCCGGTGTCGCCCGGTCGGACGGAGCGCACCGAGCCAGTAGCCTGCCAGCCCCATGCTGACCAGGCTGAGATAGAGGGTCACTTGCGCTCCATTAGGTAGGAGAGGAGAGCAGAGAGCCGCTCCGGGTCGTCCTTCAGGAGGCCCAGCGCGAGGTTGCACCCGTGACAGAGGAGGCCGCGCACGGCGCCTGTCTCGTGGTTGTGATCCAGGTGCCACCCTACGGCGGTGCCTGGGTCGGTCGCGCCGCACGCATCGCAGCGGGCCCGTGACCGAATCTCGTTGTACTCAGCCACCGTGAGGCCGTACCGCTTCTTGATGCGGTACTCCTGCTCCTTCTCGGGGTAGCGGGCGTGCTTCACTTGCGCTCCCACCAGTGGCGAGGCGGCGCCACATACGGCGGCCGGTACGGTACTCGCGAGCGGAGCATGTCGCCCGTGCGCGTGTTGATGTAGAGGAACTGGTGGCGATCGAGGGATGCCACCATGCGGCGCACAGCGAGGGAGTCCTGCCACGCCAACCCACCGAGGCGCTCCAGGTTCCGCTCATCGTTCTCGCGGAAGAGGAACAGGTGGGTGCTCTGGTCCCAGATTTCCGTCGGGACGGAGACGGGGCGCTGGGTCGCTACGATGAGGCTGATGTCGAGCGAACGTGCCTGCAAGAGGAACACTTTGATCTGTTCCCCGAGTCCCAGCATGTTCGTGACGTACCAGCCCTCGTCCAGGAAGAGGTTCCAGCCGCCCTCGATGTAGATTTCCGCGAAGGCGTCGGCGAACACAGCCGCCTGGGCCTTCGCGGCGTCGATCCGCCGGGCGTCCGGCCAGATGACGCGCCGGGGGTGCTTTATGGGGTCGAGGCCCCTCGGCCACTCGGCGTACCGCTCGAACCCCTGCCGGTCGATGATCTCGTCCATGGACGAGTCCTTCGGTTTGGTGGCGAACACCGTAGAGAAGGTGCGGGTCCCGACAAGCTCCTGGAGGAGGATGGTCTTGCCGGAACCCGCGGGCCCCACTATCGCGGCATGCTCACCGGGGTTCCACTGGAAAGAGTTCAAAAACCGTCCCCACGGAATCCGAGGGGCTTGCGGCAGCGTGGCGACCAGCCGAGGGTCCCTCTCCCATGGCATTAGGATTGGCTGGGGCACTCTTCGCCTCCTTCGGCTCCTCGGCCATGATGGCCATGAGGATGGGCAGGTGGGCCATCGCGAGTCCGGCCCACGTGGAGGTCTGGGCGACACCCATGAGGGCGGCGCGGACCTTCGGGTTGCGCTCGGCCACTGCCTCCCATGCCTTGCCGATGTCGTCGGCCTGCGTCATCATCGCCTCGGCCGCCTTAGGCTTGACGGCCATGAGCGGGATCGCGGCGAAGGTGTACAGTGACGCCATCTCGGCGGCGATGGTCCCCTTCGGGGGCATCGGCACGACGGTCGGGGCGGGTGTGCGGGCGGTCGTCTTGATGTTGGTGCCCGGCGAGGTCTCGTCCTTACGCGGCCGACCGCGGCGCCGGGGTACCGGGGCCGCTTCTTGGGTCGGGGTGAGGTTCATTTCCTCGTTGAAGGCGTCCTGCAGGTCGTCCAGGATGTCGGACATGCGTCAGGCCCCCAGCCAGCGGTGGCCCCAGGGCTTTTTCGCGCTGGCGTTGCTGTGGGACTTCGGTCCGGGGGTCGGCGGGGCCTCGTTGGGGTTAGCGGGGGCCGCAGGCTGCTCCTGGTGGACCGCTTTTTCCTCGGGCTGCTTCTCTTCCTTCTTGCGGGAGCTGGCGCGCTCCTCCAGGGCGTCCAGGATGGACTCCGGGATGGCGGCGAGCTTGTTGAACGCCTCGTTCCACGCCTTGGCGTGGTCAAATTGCGGCTCCGGAGCGGAGCGGGACTCGGAACGCTCCGGAGCCGCCTTCGCTTCCGCGTGCGGCTCGGACGGGGAGCCGCCATCCGGCGACGCGGACGCGGGTTTCTGGGTGTCCTCAGACATCGTTGCTCCATGCTGGGGTTGGGTGGGAGGAAAATAAGGAGCCAGAGCCCTCGGTGCGAGTGCGTCACGCCAGGGGCGTGCTGGTAGGGTTAGCTCCCGTATGAGAGGCGGCCCCGGGCTCGGGTCGCGCTGAGGGGTTGTGGCTCGGTCTCGTCTAGCTTCCAGCCACGGGGTGTAAGTTTGTCGGTACCAGAGCCTCGGTAGGCGTAGCCACCGTTCGGCTGGCCTGGGCCGTAGCCACGGCGCCCACGCTTCCAGGCGGTCGGGCTGGTCTTCATGAGGTCCCTTCTCTTCAC
>Ga0070741_10007523_pt1 | contig 22476 bp, 24 predicted proteins | sample Coa_R1_4_FD_66440 | JGI IMG/M metagenome (GOLD analysis project Ga0070741, IMG submission 66440) | Surface soil microbial communities from Centralia Pennsylvania, which are recovering from an underground coalmine fire - Coalmine... | ecosystem: Environmental > Terrestrial > Soil > Unclassified ... | reverse complement strand
TGGCGTTCCCACTGTGTCAATGCGGCGTCGCGGCTGCCCACTTCTCGGGCGACTGGCTCGTATACGAAGCGCTCCTCCAACTGCTCGTGGAGGATGAGCTCCGGTCGCAGTTTGGCCCACAGTCGCCCTCGCTCGTCCGGCGTCGCGCGCTCGATACCCTGAAAAGCGTTCTTCGCGTCGCCGTGCATCTGTCGCAGAATCTCCAGCGCGTCCATCTCGCGACCTCCTGAGCCTATAGCTTCGGCCGACTCCGCGACTTGCGGCGCCGATCGCCGGCCGTGTCGGCTCACCATAGTTCGACGATACGCGGCCCCGGTCAGAGCGGCCGTTGCGCCCCGTCAATCGCGCGTCAACGGACGGACGCTCCGAGCCCGCTCCGAGTCGGTTGCGATTGCACGTCGTGTCCTTTCGATAGAATCATCACCGCGCGCTTGGCCACGCGTTCTGAATGCGAGATAGGAGAAACCGTTGCACCGGGCCATGGTTTCGTTCGCGCCGTTCATCAGCCTTGTCGTCCTCGCCCTCGGATGTGGGCCCCAGCTCTCGGGCGGGCCCGAGCGAAACGATTCCGCGCGGTCCACCGGCGTCAAGCGCATCGTCGCCGCCGTCCAGGACGACATCCCGATGGTCTACCAAAAGCTGAACCCGTCTTCGCGCTTCCGCGGAGTCGACGGCGTTCAGGACTTGGTCGCCGCCGGGCTCACGCAGGCGAACCGGAGCGGCGAATCGATCGCGGAGCTGGCGGAGGCGTCGCCCTCGGTCGAGAACGGGCTCTGGATTCTGGCTCCCGACGGCACGATGGAGCTGACCTGGCACATCAAGCCCGGGGCGCGCTGGCACGACGGCGTGCCCTTCACTGCCGACGATCTGGTGTTCACCCTCCAGGTGATGCGCGACCCGGATCTCCCGATCTTCGGCGACGCGGCGTACAACTTCATCAGCGGGATCATGGCTTTGGACCCGCAGACGGTGACGGTCTCGTGGAACCGGCCCTTCATTCACGCGGATTGGCTCTTCAGCACGCAGCTCGCCCTGCCCATCGCGAAACACGCGCTGGAGCCGGCCTATCGGGAGCGGAAGGCCGGGTTTACGGACGAGCCGTACTGGGGCCAGGAGTACGTGGGGGCAGGCCCGTACAAGCTGAAGGAGTGGCAGCTCGGGAGCCATCTGGTCGTGTCCGCCTTCGATGGCTTCGTGCTGGGGCGGCCGAAGGTGGACGAGATCGAGGTGCGGTTCATCCCGGATGATGAGACGCTCGCCGCGAACCTGCTGGCTGGGAGCGTGGAGGTCGTGCTGGGGCGGAGCATCTCCGGCCCGCAAGCCGGCCAGATCGTCGATGCGTGGCGTGGCGCGGGCCACATGGACCTGCAGTACAGCTCCTGGGTCGCCCTCTACCCGCAATTCATCGACCCGAACCCGCCCATCATGCTGAACCTGCAGTTTCGGCAAGCGGTCCTGCAGGCGATCGATCGGCAGCAGCTCGTGGACGAGCTGCTACCGGGGCAGAGCAGCGTGGCCGATAGCTGGCTGTTGCCGGGCCAGCCGCAGTACAAGGAGATCGAGGCGCGGGCAGTGACCCACTACCCGTACGACCCGCGGAAGGCGGCAGAGCTGCTGGCTGGGCTCGGGTATACGCGAGGGTCGGACGGCGCACTGATGGATCGGAGTGGGAAGCCGCTCGTCATCGAGATCCGGACGACGGCAGGGGACGACCTGCGCGAGAAGATCCTTCTGGCCTCCCTGGACGACTGGAAGCAGGTTGGCCTCACCGGTACGCCCGTCCTGGTGCCGCGGCAGCAGGCGCAGGACCTGCCATATCGGGCCACGTTTCCGGGGTTCGAGCTGAACCGGAACCCGCCCGACGAGCGGGGTCTCCCCAACCTTCAGATCGCGCGGATCCCCCTGCCGGAGAACGAGTTCCGAGTGACCGGCAATCGATCGCGCTACCGGAACGCGGACCTGGACTCGCTGGTGGAGCGGTATTTCACGACGATCCCTACCACGGAGCGCATGGGCGTCATGGGCCAGATCGTGAAGCATGTATCGGAGAACCTGGTCATCCTCCCAATCTTCTACGACGCGGCGCCAACGCTCATCAGTAACCGCCTGGTAAACGTCGGCGCGGGCGGGTCGAACGGCACGCAGGCCTGGAATGCCTACGAGTGGGACACGAAAGGGTAGCGCGTCCGAGGCTCCGTCGGGAGTCGACGGTGGTTGGCCCATCCGGCACTGCACAGAGCACGCCCGTCGAAGCACGCCCAATAAGCCGTTCGTGCTGCGCCCGTCGACGCACGCCGCGGACATGCATCTAACGGACCGCGACCGCCGCACCGATCGCCAGTAAGCCGGCCGCCAGGGCGATGAGCCGAAACGCAAGCCGTCGGCGATCGGCGCGCCCCATGAGCCAGACGCCGACCAAACCGACAGCGCCGGCGCCGGCGCCGATCGTGAGGAGCGGAAGGGAAAAGTGGGACGGAAGGATGGTGAGCGCGCCCAGCAGTCCGGCGCCGAGGAAGCTCACCCGGAGGAGCGCCAGCGCGCGCTCCATGCCGAGCTGCTGCACGATGGTGTGGGCGCCCGTCGATCGGTCTTCGGCGTCGTCAGGGATCGCATTGGCGATGTGCGCGCTCAGGGCGAGTAGCCCACCCACCGGGTAGATCCAAATCAGGTCCGCCGTCAGCACGCCGGCCGCGGACCACGCCCAGATCGGAAGGAGCGGCACGTCCACGACGTACGGCAGCCAGCTCCACGGCGTGCGCTTCAGCGCGGAGTCGTAGAGGCCGCCGATGGCGCACCCTGCGACCGCGATCGCCGCCGTGACAGCTCCGAACGACGCTGCAATCGCGAGGCACGCGACGAGACCGGCGGTCGCCTGCACCAGCGCGTCCCGCCGTGTGAGGAGCCCGGCGGGGATGGGCTTCCACGGCTGGCCAATGGCGTCCACGGGCGCGTCGCAGTACTCGTTGAACGACCCGATCGCCACCTGGCTGGCGAGAATCATCGCCAGGATGCGCAGAGCCGCATCCCACTGCAGCGGCGCGGCGACCAGCGCGATCCCGAACCCGGTGGCCGACACCGTGAGCGCGGGAAAGGGGTGGATCAAGCGGACGTGCGCGACGACGCGGCTCATCGCCGATGGCTCGAGGCCGAAGCCGTCGCGGCTAGGATCGCCAGCTACGCGCCCATTCCGGCCCAGACGAGGTAGCCGGTCGCGAGGCCCACGAGTAGCATGGCGGCGAGGATCGCCGCGGCCGTGAGGCCGATCTGGACCCAGTCGGCGTCTAGCGCCGGCTCGAGTTCGACTGCCCGGTCGCCATCCATCTCCGCCGGCGCCGCGCCGTGCCCTTCGGCGGATTCCTGCGGAGACTGAAAGGCAACCAATCGGAAGACACCCCGGGACGGTCGGTACACCGTGCCGGGAAACGTCTGTTCCGGGTCGGCGATGTAGCCGCTGACCGTGTGAAGGTTGAACGTCGGATCGGCCTCCATGATCATCCGTACCAGCTCGCTGTACCGAACACCCTCGGGGTGCCGTTCGAGGATCTCTATCGCCACGTGGCGAATCCGGTCCCGAACCGTCGTGGACCGTGCACGTCCGATGTCGAACTCCACGGCGCCTCCTTCCGCGAATCAGTCCTCGGCGATCGGCACGGCACCGGTTGCGAGCAGCCGGTCCGCCCGAAGTCGTAGCCCGAGCGCGGTCAGTCCGATGGCGATGCCGAACCAGAAGGTCACGAGGCGGACGAGGATCGTGGCGAACGCCGCCGCCTCGCGCGAGATCCCGATCAGCGCGAAGGCGAGCAGGCTCGCCAGGCTCAGCTCCTGGGCCCCGAGACCGCCGGGAAGCAAGGTGATGGCCCCGATCAGGGTCGCAAGCGCGTACGACGAGGTGGCGGCGCCGACGAGGGACCAGCTCGCCGCGTGGCCGAGGCCGTAGAGGATGACGGCGAGGGCCAGGCACTCCGCGAACCAGGCGATCGTACTCAGCAGCGTGGCGAGGGTCAGCGGTCTTGGAGCGAACATGAGATAGGCGCTCTCGTACAGCGACCGGAGGTGGCTTGCCCGGGGCGTGAGAATCGGCGCGCGCCCCAAAATGTCGAGGGCCCACTCCGCGCCCGTGCGCCATCGAAGGAGCTGAATGCCGCCCAAGCATCCTGCGAAGACGGCCGCGGCTAGGGCTGGCCCGCCCTCGCGGCTCACGAGGCCCCCGAGGGCGAGAATCAGCATCGCAAGCAGGTCCGTCAGTCGATCGGCGACAACGATGGGAGCCGAAACGCTCATCGGAATCCCAAAAGCCTCACGGAGAAGGTGGCTCTTGAAGAATTCACCCACTTTCCCCGGCGTAATCGCCATGCCGAGCCCGACCAGAAAGATCCCCAGGCTGGGGCGCGCGGGAACTTCAGCGTCGACTACGTGCAGGAAATACTGCCACTTCGCGAATCGCAGCCCGTAGTTGCACAGGGTGAGGGCGATGGCCGCGGGGAGGGCTGGCCACCAAAAGACAGCGAGGGCACCGGCGATCTTTCCCGCGTCGGCGAAGAAGGCGATGGCCGCGTACAGAACGATGCCAATGGCCACGAGGGTAACGGCACGGCGCACGATGTGCGCCGAAAAGCTCGGTGGCGCACTCGTCTCGCTCACCGGACACCTCGATCGTCCGCCGGAGCTTCCAAGCGATGCGCAGACACCACGCGGCCTATCCGTGACACACCGCTCGCGTCGGGGCACCCTTCGCGAACCATCCAGCGGGCGGTACCGTCATGTCCTCCCAGCGCGGGACGGCGTGCTGGAGAAAGATTTGACCCACGGGCTCGCCGCGGGTCCGCACCCTCCTTATCGAAGGTCGACGTGAAAGAATCCTGGACCGTATAGGGCGAGAGAGAGGTCAGCGCGATCTCCGTCGTCGCCCGCCTCTTCAGGCGCCGGCCCTGAGCCCGGCGGCGCCCGCTGCGAGCGAGAAACCACCACTGATTGACGTCATCCTCCACGGACGCGTATCTGGCGAGCCACGCGCCTGAGCAGCCCAACCCCTGATTGAGACCGCCGGTGCATAGGACCGCGCCCGGATCATCCGTGCACCAGCAACTGCGGTCGAACCCGATCACGCGCCTCAGCGACTCAGTGGCTTCCGCCGCGAACGTGACCGAGTCGAGGTTCGCGTGCGCCGGCCGCACGATTGTGTCGCCCGTGCGGCGGAGGCGTTCTCGGTCCATGGCCGGAATTGTAGCCAGCGGGCGTCATCGCGCATTCCCCAGAAATGTCGGGTGGCTTGCGCGAGCATCCCCATGTTTCTGGGATGGCTGAACTCTGCAAGGCAGTGCACTATGGCTGTGCAACGAAACTGCGATGGCGCCAAATCAAGGAGGAGGCGGCATGGGTGTGCGGACTATCGGCGCCGATCCGTGGGGAATGGGGGACCCTGATCGCGATTGTGCGGTCGCGCTCCGCCCGCTACACTGGATGCGATCAGTCACGGCGCGCTACGACGCGCCGAAGGGAGAACAGAACCATGGCGCAGACCGTCATGCAGGCGATCGACCAGTCGATCGGCACGAAGAGCCCCGTGCAAGTGCGGAAGCTCGGCCACGTCGTGTTGTGGGTGTCCGACATCGAGCGCAGCGTGCAGTTCTACACCGAGATCCTGAACTTTCGCGTGTCGGACTGGGAGAAGCGTCCGGATCGCCAGATGGTCTTTCTCAATGCGTGCGGCGATCACCACACCGTCGCGCTGTTCTCGCGGCCCGGCGGGCAGATGCCGCCGCCGGAATACCTGCAGCTTTCCCACTTCGCGCTGGAAGTGGGACACATCGACGAGCTATTCGCCATCCGCGAATTCCTCAAGTCCCGAGGCGTTCCCATCCGCAGCGAGGGGCGCAAGGGCGCAGGGTGCAACATCGACGTCTCATTCGATGACCCGGACGGCTACCACGTCGAGCTGTACTGCAACATGGACCAGGTCGGCCGGGGCGACCGTCCGCGGCCGGCGAGCCAATTTCATCCGACCTCGACGCTGGAGGAGGCTCGCGACAATCCCGTGCCCGCGTGCTGGTAGAGGGGGTCGCTTCGGCGCGGACCGGCTGGCGCGGACCCCGGCCAGTGAACACCGGCGGGAATCGCGCGGATCGCAGCCCGCGATCCTCCGGAGCGGCGTGTCCGCAGCTCCGCTTGCGAGGAGCTACGGGCGCCCGTTCTGTCTTTCGCTCCGGAGGACCATATCCCTATTCGTCTCTCTTCCGATCGATTAGCGGCTTTTTCTTCCCGACCCCGGCGTGAACGTTGTCGAGGTCGACTCCCCCACCGTAGCACAGCCCGGGCTATGGCTCCCTCGCTCGTGGGGCGCTCTCGCCGTCGCTGGCTCGGCTTCTCGGGGCTAGCCGCGCTGCCTCAGTGCGTTGCACTGATCGTCCGCGGCTCTCAGCATGAGACTCAGGCCGCTCGTCGGAGCTGCGCGGGTTCAGCGACCTCGGACGGCATCGCATGGCTCAGTCCCTCGCCGATTCCGTACAGGATCCAGTCGATGACGACGCCGATGAGCGCGCACACGAACGCGGTGATCGGGTGGAAGCCGGCCAGAGTTCCACCAATGGGCGCGTAGATCTCGCCGAACACCGCCACCGCGAATGGGATTCCGCCGAGTCGCAGGAGCTGAATGCCGCGATGGTCTGCGAGCCACTGCCCGGTCGCGTGCTGGCCAAACAGCGCGTAGCGCAGGTGCACCCAGAACCAGGCAGACGCGCCAACCATGAAGAGGAACGTGAGGAACGTCCCAAGGCCAACGTTGCTGCTCGTCATTTTTGGACCTCCGATCCAACAGTGTTCTCGGGGCTTGTGAGTCCTATTGCCCCTGATTAACTATAGATCGAAATACGGCCCATTGGTTACGAATTCGATGGAGTAGTCGATCCAGCCATTACCTGGCTTCGGCTGGCAGTTTGCGAGCAGACGCGGCGTCGCGCTCCTCGAAGAAACGTTTCGCGACGTCGGGAAAGAGGGCATAGCTGAGCACGTCCTCTTCACTGCGAGCGAGGCCACCCAGCTCCTTCCGCGCTTGATCGAGCCCTGGGTCCAGGAGGTCCGCGGGCCGGCAGGTGATCGGCTGGCGCTTGCCCAGGACTTTGGCCTTCATCTCCTCACTGATGGGCCCGGGCGGCTCGCCATAGTGCCCCATGACGTACCGCCGCGTCTCAGAGCTCACAACCGAGTACCGCTTTCCGGTCATCACGTTCAGCGCAGCCTGGGAGCCGACGATTTGGCTCGTGGGGGTGACGAGTGGCGGGTGGCCGAGGTCCCGGCGAACGTGCGGCATCTCGGCGAGAACGGCCTCCAGCTGGTGCTCGGCGTTCTGCTCCCGAAGCTGGGCGATGAGGTTCGAAAGCATCCCGCCAGGAATCTGGGAAGTCAGCACGTCGGTTTTGATCTGATTGTTAATGGGGCTCTCGAACGCCGCGTAGTTGCGCCGGACCGCGTAGAAGTACTCCGCGATGGGAGCGAGCCTGTCGAGGTCCAGCCCGGTGTCGTGCGGCGTGTCTTTCAGGGCGGCCACGACCTGTTCGGTGGCCGGCTGGGACGCCCCCTGGGAGAAGGGCGAGATCGCTGTGTCGAGAATGTCGGCCCCCGCTTCGATGGCCATCATGTAGGACATTTGCGCCAACCCGGCCGTGCAGTGCGAGTGCAGATGGAGTGGGAGTCCGATGCGCGACTTGATCTTGCTGATCACCTCGTACGCGGCGTAGGGGGCCAGCATGCCCGCCATGTCTTTGAGGCAAATGATGTGAACGCCCATCTCGGCGAGCTTCTCCGCGACGCGCAGAAAATAATCGGGCGAGTGGACCGGGCTGATGGTGTAGCAGACCGTTCCCTCGACGAGCCTTCCGGTGGCGAGCGCAGCGTCGATGGCCGTGGTCATGTTTCGGATGTCGTTCATCGCGTCGAAAACGCGGAAGACGTCGATCCCGTTGGCGGCCGCCCGCTCCACGAACGCCCGGACGACGTCGTCCGGATAGTTCCGATAGCCGACAACGTTCTGTCCCCGCAGGAGCATCTGGAACCGCGTCTTCGGCATTGCGGCGCGTAGCGCGCGGAGCCGCTCCCACGGACATTCGTTCAGGAAGCGAAGGCAGGCGTCGAAGGTGGCGCCGCCCCACGTCTCGAGAGCCCAGTACCCGATCTCGTCGAGCCGCGGCGCGATGGGAAGCATGTCCTCGGTGCGCATGCGCGTCGCGACGAGACATTGGTGGGCGTCGCGGAGCACCGTCTCCATGATGGCGATCTTCTCTGCCATGCTCGCTCCATCCCTCCTTCGACGCCTTCGGCGGCGCGCCGCTTCCTGCTACAGTCCGTACAGGGCCCGCGGGTTGTCGTCCAGGATCTTCTTGATGACCGTGGGCTCGACGTCCGTCCGCTCCTGCAGGTGGCGGAGCGCCTCCATCTCCGTCGCGTTGTCGGCGTGGCCATAGTCGGACCCGATGATCAGGTTGTCCTCGCCGGCATATTTCAGCACGAAGGGTAGATCGTCGTCGTTCTGGCATGTGACGTAGATCCGGTCCCGCTTCAGCAGCTCGCTGCCGCTGGCGATCTCCCAGCCCTGCCGCTGAAATCGCCGGAGCAGATCGTTGACCACGAAGGGGACCCACTGCGAGCTCGTCTCGATGAAGCCGAACCGGAGCTTGGGGAACTGGTCCGGAATCCTGTTGGTGATCACCTGGTGGCAAGCCCCGACGACCGTGAGCTTGAAGCGCAGAAAATTGCCCGTGTCCCGCCCCTGGCTCAGGATGCGGTCGAGCGCCGAGCTCCCAACCGAGGCGTGCACGCAGATGGGGACGTCGAGCTTGCTCGCCTCCTCGTACAGTGGAAAGAAGTACGGATCGATGAGCTGGCGATCGCCCTCGATGCTGCGGACGAAGACCGCGCACGCGCCGTGGTCTCGCGCGAATCGGAGCTCGGTGAGGGCGTGCTGCATGTTCATCAGAGGCAGGATCGCTGCCCAGCGAAGCCGCTGCGGGCTCTGACGCCACACGTCTGCCAGCCATCGGTTGTACGTCTGGCAGAAGGCCTCTTCCACCTCCGGCCGCTCGGTGTATGGCGTGAGGATCGACGGGAAAAGCACCTGGATGTCAGTCCCCAGCTCATCCATGTGGCGGAGGCGCGCCGATACGTCCAGCATCTCCCGCGATTCTTTGGGGAATAGTTTTCCGATGTTCCCCAAGCGGGACCGCACAGCGCCATCGATCAGCCAATAGTCGCCCATCGGCGTAGGGACGCCGTCGCCGTTGGCGGCCACCGGCGCGTACTCGCGCAGAGAGCTTTCGGCGAATTGCCAGGTGCGGTCAGTTTCGATGACGTGGGCATCCGCGTCGATGACGGGCATGTGGTTCATCCTCCGGTCAACGTGTGGTCGAAGCCGCCCCGCGTGGTTCCCGATCCACGCTGGCCATCCAGCAGCGCGAGGGACAGTCTACGTGATCGCGTCGATGAAATCCCCCATGGGGTTTCCCTGTCGTCCCGTGAGCTCCCACTTCGCCCATGCCCGGCCGAGGGCGCGCTGCAGCCGAGCCCCCTCCGTTTGGTATTCGAGGTACCGCAGGATCGTATCGACGTCGCGCGCGTCGCGGGGCCAGCCTGGTTCGTTCGCTGCGAATCGCGCGAGGTCTCCCACGCTTTCCGCCCAGTCGGTGTGCCGCATGAGCCAGTCATAGAATGACTCGCTCGGTTCCGGGACGGACTCTGCCGCTCGCCGGCCCGTCGTCTGTGCGCCCTCGGCCGGGGTCGCGGAGGTCGGTGCGCTGGACGGCGCGGGTGGCTCGGCGGGCGTTCGTTGACCGGTCGATGGGCGAGGGGCTGCACGCGGCGCCTCGACGATGCGGTCGTTGACGGCCCGAAGGCGCTTCGCCAGGAGCGCGAGCAGCCGTGTGCAGAGCGCCGGCGATCCGCGGAGCGCCTCCACGAACCGCTCCCGCGGAACGAAATACGCCGTGCAATGCTCATCGGCCGTCGCCGTGCCCGATCGCGGCTGCCCGTCCAGCACGCCCATCTCCCCGAGCACGTCGTCGGCTGAAATGCGCGCGAGCACGACACGGCCCTGCTCGTCCGTCGCCGTCACGTCCATGGCGCCGGTCGAGATGAGGTACACGCCGTCGGCCGGGTCGCCCTCCTCGAACACGACCTCTCCGGGGAGGAACCGAACGGCCTGGGCGTTCGCCAGGATTGGCGCGAGCTGGTCTTTCGGCACACCGGACAGGAGCCAGTGACGGAGGATGCGCGCTTCCATTACACCTGGGATTTTCCCGAACAAGCGATGACCCGTCAAGCGCCGCCGACGTCCGCTGCGCAGCGCTGTGATGTCGCCCGGACGGCGGGTCCCCGGTCGCGAGCCTGGCCACGGCGACCGTTGTTGCGCGGCCGGGGGCGTCGGTACACTCGTCGGAGCGCGCACGCCTTTCAGGGGGGCGTCGTACCGGCCCATCTTGCGTTGCCCGTCACCGAGTGGGGTACAGCATTGCGACACGCTGGCGAAAACGCGGACATCCTTCGTGCGCTTGGGCAATTCCTCGACGAGCAGGATGCCACGACGTTCGAGATCGTCAACCACCATAGCTTCGTGGCGGTGAGCTGGGACAGCGAAAGCTCTGCCGGTGTGCATCAGGCCTATCAGGAGCACCAGCTCGAAGACCTCCGCAGGGAAGCGCGCGAGCTGCGGGCATCGGATGGAGGGCCCCTGGGTTCGATCGTGGAGCTGCTTCGGACCATCGGGCAGGAGCTAGACGGGGCGGGGATCGAGCTGAGCGGGATTGTCCGGGATGCGCGGTATTTTCGCGTGTCGGGCGCGGTCGACGGGCGCTACGTGACGAAGCGATACCAAACAAAAGAACTGGTGGCGATGGGCGCCGCGCGGCGCGCTGCGCGCGGCTCGTTCGTTCCGCATCAGCCGGTCGAGCCCGCTTCACCGGACGCGTTTGCCGGCGTCGAGGTCGGAGCCGTGGTCCTGAGCGAGGAGCGCGAAATGTTGGGGATCGTGAAGGAGATTCGCGGGCGGTCCTTCAAAATCGCTGCCAGCGGGTCGCGGGAGGACTATTGGCTGCCGGCAGAATCCGTTGCGGCTATTGGCTCCGCGGGCGAAGTTATTCTGGCCGAGATCGATCGCGGATAACCGGTTGCGTCACCCGCGGCTCGCCCATGAAACCCGTCACTCCACCGGCGCGGTGCGAAGCTTGCGTTGGTCGACCTGCGCTTTAGTCAGGGATAGGACGAGGGGTTCGCCAGGGCCGGTCGACGCCACGCAGTCGGATGTGAGCCAGTAGTCGCGCTGGAGCATGGGCGCGCCGACCTTGAACGCGCCGGGTCGGATTTCAGCGAGCTTGCCAATTCGCTGGCCGTCTTGCGTCACGACCGGCACGCCCAGCGTCGCGTTCGAAAGGGGATCCGGGGGCGGCTCGCTCGGCCCGGTTCCCCGGTCCACTTTGCGGTTCACGCTCATGGCGATGAGGTCCGCTGTCTCGAAGAGGCGTGTCTGGTAGCGGCCGGCGCCCACGCCGGACACACGAAACCCGTCGTCGTCTTGAAACAGCGCGGTCATTTCGATGCCTTCCTCGTCGAGCTGTTGGCCCAGGGTGCGGAGCAGCTCGGCGAGAGAGGCGCCGCGGGTGGCTCCCGTCACCCCCTGGCGCATGGCCCGGGCCTGAACGCGCAGCGACTCCAGGTCGTGTTCCTGGTAGGCTCGCTGCTCCGGGGCCGTAGCGTCCGTGGCCCAGGAGACGGCGAAAAACACCTCGTGGCTCTTGATCTCGATCCGTCTCGCTCCCTGTTCGTCCAGGGATCGTCCGAGCGCCCGCAAGACGTCACCCTGTTCGCCGACGCGTGGCATGGCGCCTCCCTTGGGCCTGGCTCTTCTGGGAACGCCATGCTCGCGCGAGTGGCGTCCGCTCGCCGATAGTGTAGTCAGGCTCGGACTCGCGCACAACCGCCTTTCAGCCGAGACGTGCGTCGACCGAGCTGTCCATGGTCTGGCGACCGACGTGCGGGCCCGCGCGGTTACGGACGTTTGGCTCTATGCGACGGGAGGCGGATCGAGATGTTGAGCGATCTGCGAGGCGATCTGGAGCAGCTCGTCGTGCGGCACGCGGTCGAAATCCTCCGACCGGAAGATCCGGCCCGGCGGATCGCCTGGATAACTTGGCACGATGTGGACATGGTAGTGGGGAACGGTCTGGCCTGCCGTCACTCCATTGTTCTGGAAGACGTTGAGCCCGGCCGGATCGAAGGCGCGCGCAAGGGCGTTCGCAACGCGGTGGACGTGCTGCATGATGGCCAGCGCCTCAGCATGGGCCAGGTCCAGGATCGTCGGCGCGTGCCGCTTCGGGATCACCAGCACGTGGCCCCTGCCTGACTGACGCGGTGGCAGAAATGCCAGCGTATCGGGCATCTCCTCCACGACGGCAAAACGCGAAAGGTCGACGACGAAGTTGCAGAACGGGCAGCGGTCGCGCTGGGGCACGTCGATCGGCATTCGCTCACTCGTCCGTTTGGGAGTTGGCTCCGTCCTTAGTGAAGGGGTGAAAACGCCGCTGGCGCCATATGGCGCACGAGCTGGGTTATCGGACGGGCCTCGGCCTCGGGTGGCCAGATTCCCTTCGTCCGGGCCTCTGCGCGTACCTCTTCCCGGTGCGCCCAGCTCTTGTAGGGGAAAAGCTGATAGAGACGGTTCAGGTTTCCGAGATCGCTCGTCCAGATTCCCGCCACCGGGTACAGGGCGTTCCGCGCCTCGTACTTCTCGGCGAACGTCCGGCCGACTTTCGCGACCTCCCCCGCCGGATAGGTGTACATCCGCAGCTCGTACACGGTCCCCAGGGCTTGCGCGCCCTCCAAAGGCGCCATCGTGCTGATGGGCACGAGGATGTCGGACTCCTGGCTCAAGATCAGATCGCCCGGGGGCGGCGGCCATTTGCCACTCGGATCCTTGGCAGCGGCCGCGCGCACGTCGGCTCGATGCTGCAAGCTCTCGTACGGCCAGATGTGGACGACCTGGTTCAGCGGCCCGATCTCAGTGTGCCAGAAGCCGTAGAGCCGCGAGTATCCTTCTCGAGACGGGTATGCCGCGCCAAACCGCGATTCGTATTCGGCGACCGCGCCAGGCCTGAGGTTGTACGTGCGAATCTCGAAGATCACGGCTTGCTCCTTCCCCGTTGTGGTGAGCCCGCGCCCGGTCGCCGGTGACCGGTGTTCGGGGACCTATTATGCGTCCAGCCCGTCTCAGACGAACACCGTTCCGAGGAGTCGGACCCCCACCAGCAGGAGCGCGACGCCGAGGAGCCGGATGATCCAGGTCCCGTGCACGCGGTGCGAGAGGACCGCGCCGACCTGAGCGCCCGGAATCACGCCGATCGCCAGGAAGAGCGCGCGCATCAGCCCGGAGCCAGGCGCCAGCTCTCCCGCGATGAGGTGAACGATGCTGCCGGCAAGCGACATGATCGCCAGCACGAAGTGGCTCGTGGCAGTGGCGATGTGGGCGGGGAAATTCAGGAGCAGCACCATCGCCGGCACGTGGATGATGCCACCCCCGATGCCGAGCAGACTCGAGAGGAACCCGACGCCGACCGAGAGGGCGACGCCCAGCGCAATGTTGAACGAGTACTCATGGCGCGTCCCCGTGGCGTCGGTGATGACGCGCGTCACGCTGCCGTTGGGCCGTCGAGGTTGATCCGCGGGCCGCGCGACGGGTCGCATGATGATGATAAGAGCCAGCACGACCAGGACGATGCCGAACAAGACGTCGAAAATCCCCCGAGGGATATACCCCACGACGATGGCGCCCAGGACCGCGCCCGGCACCGTCGCGGCCGCGAAGACGATCCCGGTGCGGAAGTCAATGCGCCGTTGACGACCGTAGGCGACTGAGCCCGACGTCGCATTGAAAAACACAACCGCGAGCGAGATCGACGTGATCGTCGATGGCTTCGCCTGGGGGTAGAGGAACAAGAGGACCGGGACGAGAACGAAACCGCCGCCCGCACCAATCAGCGTTCCGTAGGCGCCCACGGCTACGCCGATCGGTATCAGAAGCCACTCACTCAACGCACTTCACGCGCGCCAATCGCCTCCTTGGGATCGTCCCCAGTATAGCGAGGCGGGGAGCTGGCGAGCAGGAGTGGCTCCCTTCGATTCGCCGTCGATCAGCGCGTGGCGAACCTCCCGTCATTGGGTACCACCGTGACGGTACCCTTCATCCCGTATTCCTCGTGGCCCGGGAGATGGCAGATGTAGTCGATTTCGCCGAGCTGGTCGAAAACGACAGTGGTGGCTCGCGTGGAGAATGGCGCGAGGCTCACCTCGTTGGGCCGACCCGCATGCCAGGCCTCGGTGCCCGTTCTGTGGACCTGGTGAAGCGCCGGCGGGCCGACGATCCATTCATGGGCGATCGGGTCGTCGTTCTCGAGGGTGAACGAGACCGGTACTCCAGCCGGTACGGTGACACGATCCGGCGTGAAATGCGAGAAGTGGAACGTGATGGTAACTTGGTCGGTCGGCGCGCGGGTTGGCGCGCAGCCGCCCACGAGGACCGTGAGCAGCAGCGCGCCAATCCAGCGGCGAGGCGTCACCGCGCCCCTCGGCGGCGCCAGATGGCGAGCGCGGCAGGCGCGGCGGCGAAGAAGATGAGCGGCAGGCTGGGAGCGTCCATCAGTCCCTCCAGCAGCGCCGGAGCCGGCCGGGGCGCCAGGTCCAGGCCCGCCGCGTGGCGGGACGGCGATCCCTGGCCCGTCGCGTCGACGGCGAGATCGTACGTGAGGTCGGAAACTCGGGAATCGACACGCAGCTTCGTGAGCCAGGCCGACGTGGGGACCCATTCCATCCGCTCATCCGATCGCAGGTCGTCGAGCAGTTGCTGGGAAGCGACCGCGTCGTGTTCGAGGCGCAGCGTGCTTCCGTCTACGGGGAGGAGCGCTGGGCGATCGTCGGTGAGCAGAAATACGTCCGCGTCCACGCGGTCGCTCGGCTGTTTGCCGAGTCCCAGGATGCGCAGCGGAACCCATGGGTTCGGCGTTGGGATGGTGATTTGGACCGGCGTCCCGTCGCCCACGCGCTGGCCGCGGGCCGCGGCCGCGTCGCCATCGAACACAGCGGCGAGGAAGATCGGGCTCCTTCGCGCGTAAAAGTCCAGAACCTCTGGAGCGTCTGGGGAGAGGCTGAACCCGTGGTCGATGGCCCAAGCCGCGACATCCCGCGCGCCGCCCTTGAGGACGGTGAGATCGAGCGCGTCGACGCGGGTCTCGAGGAGTACCTGCACGCCCGACGCGGCCGGCGCCGCCTCGAGCGCGGCATCGAACGCGCGGCGCCGCGGGGCCGTCTCCAGCGCCAGCCGCTGGAGGGTCCACGATCCACCCTTCTCCACGCTGGAGGGGATGCCCGGCAGGGGGATCAGCGTGCCGAATTGCCCGCCGCCGCCCAGAAACTCGAACGCCGTGACGTAATGCTCCACCCCATCGTGGTAGGCTGCGAGGGTAGTCGTGCGGCCGAGGTTAACGGCCCCGTTCGAGCCGATCAGGCCGGCGCACGCAAGGGTCGGGGCGACAGTCGCGGCGAAGGACGTGATCAACGCGATAGCGGTTGCGACGAGTGTTCCGACGTGACGCATGTCGTCTCCTTTCCGTGGACTCGTTCGGCGAGCCCATCAGCAACAGAGACGACGGACCGGTGTCGAAAGTTCCCAGTGGGCGTATAACGGTTACCGGAGGGGGATGTCGATGAACTGGCGGTGGATCGTCGCCGCGGCGCTGCTCCTGCCCTTTCTCATCGCCTTCCTCTTTCTCCAGGTCATCACCATCTCCTTCGCCAAGCTCGGCCTCTCCCCCAGTGGCGCGCTCCTCGTGTACCTCGGATCGCTCCTGGGTGGCTGGTTCAACATTCCGGTCTGGCGGAGACCGGTGGCTCGGAACGTCGGGACGTCGGTGTGGCCGTGGGCCATGGCGAGCCGACGCGCGTGGGGCGGCGCCCCTATCCCCTATCGGTTGTTCTTCTACCAGCCGCCGGTCGTTCAGGAGCAGGTGATCGCCATCAATCTGGGAGGCGCCGTGATTCCCCTCATCATGTGCGCCTACCTGCTCCCGCGCGTCCCACTGGGCTCAGCGCTCCTGGCGACCGCGGGTGTGGCGGCGCTGTGCTATGCCCTGGCGCGTCCGGCGTGGCCCGTCGGCATTGTCGTCCCCGCCTTCGTGCCGCCCGTCGCGGCGGCGGTGCTGGCGATGATCGCGGCCCCGAGCGTAGCGCCGCCTGTCGCGTACATCAGCGGGACCTTGGGAACCCTGATCGGCGCGGACCTCCTGCACCTTCGTGATCTCGAGCGATTTGACGTGCGGCTTCTCAGTATTGGCGGCGCCGGCGTGCACGACGGCATCTTCTACGCGGGGCTCATCGCCGCGCTGCTCTCGTAGCTTTGACACGCGCCTCCACGGATCGGTACAGTTCTTGCGTGTTGCGTTGACTGACGCATCGTGCTGACTGCCTTTCCAACGTCGGTCTGGATTCGAGCCTGACGCGGCCTCGCTTCCCGGACCGGCGATTTTCATTTCCTGTGCAGCGACGTTGATTCAGAACCCGTATCAGAATCTCTCCCGGCCACAGGTCTACGCGACGATGGCGGGCCTGATGGTCACGATCCTCCTCGCGGCCCTCGATCAAACGATCGTCGGCACGGCGATGCCGCGCATCGTGGCCGACCTGCAGGGCTTCGACCACTACGCCTGGGCGACGACCGCGTACCTGCTGACCAGCACCGCGGTGGTGCCGATCGTGGGACGGCTGTCGGACATGTACGGCAGCAAGCGATTTCTCGTCGGGGGCGCGACGTTCTTCGTGGTGACCTCCATGTTTTGCGGCCTCTCGCAGGACATGACGCAGCTCGCGATATTTCGGGGGCTCCAGGGAATCGGTGGGGGCATCCTGTTCGCCGTCACCATGGCAGTGGCGTCGGCCCTCTTCCCACCCGCGCAGCGAGCGAAAGTCCAGGGGATTTTCAGCGCGACGTTTGGCGTGGCCAGCATCGCTGGCCCGCTCCTCGGCGGCTACCTTACCGACGCCTTCACCTGGCGATCGGTCTTCTACGTCAACGTGCCGGTCGGGGCGATTGCCATCGCCGTCCTCTGGTCCGCCTTCACGGACGCGCGCATGGCGGGACGGCGGCACTCCCTGGACTATCTCGGCGCAGCGCTCCTCATTGCGAGCGTGGTCTCGTTGATGCTCGCGCTGACCTGGGGCGGACGAGACTACCCGTGGTCTTCCCCGGTCATCGCGGGGCTCTTCGCCGTCGCGTCGGCAACGCTGGCGGCGTTCATCGCGGCGGAACGCCATGCCCCGGAGCCGATCTTGCCGTTGGACCTCTTCAGAAATCGGGAGGTGACCGTCTGCTCGGTTCTGGCCTGCCTCTCGATGGCGGGGAGCTTCGCCGCGTCCCTCTTCGTACCTCTGTTCATTCAGGCCGTCATCGGCACGTCGGCCTCCCAGAGCGGAACTGTTCTGGCCCCGATGATGGTAGCGATGGTCGTTTCCAGCGTCGTCTGCGGGCAGGTCATTGGCCGGGTCGGACGCTACAAGTCGGTGGCGATCGGCGGCATTGTCGCAGCCACCGTGGGGATGTACCTCCTGAGTGCGATGGGCGTGGATACGGACTACGGAGTCGTCGTGCGCAACATGGTGATTCTTGGGGCTGGCGTCGGCGCGACCTTCCCGTGCTTCAACCTCGCGGCGCAGAACGCCGTCGGCCTTCACCAAATCGGCGTCGCGACCGCGCTGGTGCAATTCCTGCGGTCCATCGGAGCCACGGTGTTCGCTGCGCTCCTGGGCAGCATGCTGGCGAACGGTTACGCGCCCGCCCTGGCCCAGGCGCTCCCGCCCGAGGTTCGTTCAGCGCTCGGAGGGTCCCAGGCCGCGATATTCAGCAACCCCGAGGCGCTCCTCAACCCTGGAGCGGCGCGGGAGCTCCACGGGGTCCTCGATCAGCTGGGGCCATCGGGGCCGAATTTGACGGATACGGTGCTGGAGGCGATCCGGTTTGCCCTCGCCACCTCGCTGCAGCACGTATTCCTAACCGGGGCGGTCGTGCTGGCCATCGCGACCGCGCTATCCTTCCTGCTGCGAGACGTACCGCTTCGCCGTACCTTTGGCGCCGATGAGACCTTTGTGGAGCGGCCGGCCGTGTCAACCGCCATCGTCGACTGACCGCTCTCAACGCTGCTGCAGGCGCTCCGCGGCCAGCAGCTGGAGCTGATCGAGGGTATAGGCCTGGACGACCTGTTTCCCGTCGACGAGCGCGCTCAGTCGATACCCATCCTCGATCTCTTTGATCGAGAACTGGGTGGCGCGCAGGTCTTCGAGCACGGTCCCCAGCACGCGAAGCATCTGCGACGTCGTAAAGCGGGGGATGTCCCCCTCAAGCCCCCGGTTCATCCGGGCGACTTCCCGGAGGGCCTCCAAGTGGAAGCGCTCGAGCCTCTGGAGCCCCGGCCCGTTCCAAGCCACGATCCATTCATCGCCCTCGTCGACGATCTCGATGCCAAAGGCTTGGACCTCGTCCAGAAAGCGGCCCAGTGCTCGAAGCACGTCCGAGTATTCTGGGGCGCCTGCCAAGCTCCACCTCCGCTCGCGGGCGACTTCCGCGCGCATTGCCGACGGCGTGATTGAGTCCGCCCGCACCAACTCGCGTGACTGTACTGGCTTGCGATTCGGCCGGTCCAGCGTTTCCGGCGCCGGAGGGCGGCGGCGCGCCGCCGTCCTCATCCGACCGAAAGCCTCCCGTCCGACCGAACGGGCTACAATTGCCCATCTTCTGCGTCCCGGATATGGAACATCCCGTCCCTGGAAGGAGAAGCGAGTGGCGACGAAGGCGACGACTCGCTTTCGCGAGCGCATCAATCGGCCCGAGCTGTTTGTCATGCCCGGCGGCTTCAGCCCACTTCTCGCCAAGATGGCCGAGGTCGTTGGCTTCGAAGCGTATTTCATCGCCGGCTCGCAGACGTCTGGCTTTCTCTACGGCGTGCCGGACGTCGGTATCATCGGCCTTCGCGACATGGTGGACCACGCGCGGCACGTAGCGGCTCGATGCACGATTCCGATCCAGGTCGACGCCGACACGGGTTACGGCAACGCCGTGAACGTCTACTACGCGGTTCAGGAGTTTGTGCGGGCAGGCGTGGCTGCGGTCAACATCGAGGACCAGGAGGCGCCGAAGAAGTCCGGCACGGTCTCGGGTCGACGCTGCATCTCCAAACAAGAGGCGATTGGCAAGATTCAAGCGGCGGTCGCGGCCAAGAACGAGATCGATCCGGATTTCGTCATCTGCGCTCGGTGCGACGTGATGGGGTCCGAGGGCGGAAACTTTTCCGAGGCCCTCGATCGGTCGATCGCCTACGTCACCGACGGGGGCGCTGATTTCGTATGGCTGAACAACGTTACCACGCGTGATGAGCTGCGCGAGGCCTGCCAGCGGATTCCGGCCCCGGTGCTTCCGCTATGGGGTGGACCACAGCCAGGACCGAACACCGAGGAGCTCCGGTCCCTTGGCGCGCGAATCGCGCTGTATCCGACGATCGCGGCAACCGCCGCTGTTCAGGCCGCGTGGCAGGTCCTGAACGACTTGAAGGAGCGCGGATCCCCCGCCATCGACGATTGGGCCAAACAGTTTCGATCTAGTCGTTGGGGTCCCGCATCGTCCTCGAAGCTCGTAAACGCCGATTTCGTCCGCGAGATCGAGCAGCGCTTCATTCCTGATGAGCTGCAGCGAGACTACGAGCATACGTTCGGCCATCCGCCAGCGTTTGAACAGAAGTCGTGAGGGGCTTTAACCGTTCGGCGACCTGACAGTAGGCTACGCGTTTGAGAAAATTTCCGGGACGGCCATACTCGACCATCTTCGGAGCCCGGTCCCGTGCGCACCTCACCCTCCCCCGACCAATCGCGCTTGTTGATGTGGGTCATCGTCGCGCTCGCGCTGGCCGACGGCGTGCTTCATTTCGCGCTCGATTTCATCCTGTTCAGGGGTAACCTCTTCGGCCCGGTGCCCGGGCCCCCGCCCAGGCTGTTCCTGCCGCTCAACCAGCTCTTCGTTTTGAACGCGATCGGCTATGTCATCCTGGTTGGAGCGGTCCTGATCACCGCTCGCCACCCGCGCCCATGGGCGTGGGTGGTCGACGCGGGGCTGGCGCTCTTCGCGGCCGCCGCGATCGTCGGCTGGGTCGTCTACGGCCTTCCCAACCCCAGGGGGCTCGGATATGCTTCGAAGGCGATCGAGGCGGCGCTCCTCATCGCGTTGGCCGCGCACATGGCTATGCAACGGAGGGCGCCCAGTCCAGCGTCGACCCGCTGAGCAGGGTCCGATTGCCAGAGCGCTGCGCTGCGGCCGGGTCACGCCTTCGTGTACCATCCTCACGCGCCAGGTCAAATTGGGGGCTGTGGAATGCTCGCTCCAGGCGACTACTCGGATACGTTACGGGCCCTCGGGCGATTCCTGGAGGAGATCCGGGCCCTCAACGTGCGGATCCAGGACCGAGAGCTGCATCTCCAGCTCACGTGGACGGATCGCCACGGACACCGGATGGACAAGCGGTACCAGCCGCAGGACGTCTGGGCACTGCGAAAGGCCGCGGCCATGCACCGCGGCATCGAGAACAGCATGCATCGGTTCAGCCCAGCGGAGCTGCTGCGGACGCTGGGCCGCGACCTGGACGAGATGAAGGCCACCAACGTGAGTATCCGCGAGGACGCGGAGGGGTTCTCCGTGAAGGCGTCTGTGAAAGGCGGCGAGATGTCGCGGACGTACGGTTACGCCGACCTGGTGGCGAGGGCCCAGCAGTACCACGAGATGCGCTTGGCCGAGCAACAGGTGACGGACGCACCCGAGTCCGCGCAAGTGTTGGCGCCGCAGGCGGATGAAGCGTGCTAATTGCTCGTGCCGGATCGCAGCATAACGCGTCGCTCAATGCAGCGCGGTGCACGCCACTCTTCTCGTTTCAGGAATTTGTAATGCTAGAATAAGGGAGAAAGCGCAAAGCGTACGTTTTTGTAACGTTGTTACCCGGTTGTCTAGGAACACGCCGATGGCCGATTCGTCAGATGGTCACATCGAGGTCTCTCTCGGCGGGCGCGAGCAGTACGTCCTGGAATGGCTTGATTTCACCGTGTGGGGCCGGCGCCCGTCGCCTCCGGACGCCAACATGGTCGTGGTGTTCCGCCACGCGTCGCCGCCGGGAACCCGGCGTTATGCGACCCCATGGTTCTCGGGATGGTACGCGGCGCGACGGGGGGATGGGCAAAACGCCGCCGCCTGGCCCCTCGTGACGTACGAGGTCCGTGGCCAGAGTCCAGACCGGACGGATGTCACACTTCGATTCGTCGAGTCCCTGCGCGGCTATGCCGATCGGCTCGCCGGCGAGCTGCGCGATCTGTGGCCCGCCTGCTCCGACGAAGCGCGGTTAGCACGTCCTCCCGCGGAGGGCGAGGTCATTCAACTCGGCCCGCCGGCGTCGCACCGCTAGTGGGCCACTTCTCGGGCACAATCTAGTAGCCGGGGCTTTTCCCCCCGCCGCCACCTCGAGCTGACCCGCTAATACTTGGGCTTGTCGTAGCGCAAGCCGTGAGCCTCGAGGTACTCCTGCGCATAGTCCTCGATGGAATGCGGCTCGTATCGGGCCATGCTTCCGTCGATGGGCGTTCCCCCGAAGAAGTGGAACAGGTTGGTGTCCGGATCGTACCAGTCGTCACCCCGGCCGTACGCGGCGTGCCACGCTCGCCCGGCAGGACTCGGATGGACGGCTGTGCGCGCGGGAAGGCTCTGCCAGTCGCCAGCGAACACCCCGTCGCGCTCGGCGTCGAAGTCCCACTCGGGCAAGTCTGCCCACATGCGCTCGTAGGCCGGCCAGAAGTCCTCGGGCCGGAGCACTAGAGCCGTGTGAACGTCGCGCAGGATCCCACGGCCAGTCGTGCGCTCCCCAGGCATGTCGGTCTTCTTAAATACCAGCCGACCGCCCGCGGCCAGGGGCAGCACCAGGGTATCGGGAGCCAGATCGGCGCTCGACATCGGCTCGAGGGCGCAGTATTTATCGAAGAACGCGGCGGTGCGCTGGAGGTCGCGTGACTCGAACACCCCGTGGCTGATGCGGCCGATCTTCAGCGGTCCGCAGCCGTCCATGGCGCCCTCCGGCAGGGTGTTCGGGGCCCAGAATTCGAACTGATTCCCGTCTGGGTCTTCCCAGTAGACGGCGATCCCCTCTTCCCCGTCGCTGGACGTGCGAATGGCGCCGGTATGCGCCGCGCGGCAGTCGTCGAGACGCCGCAGATGCTCGTCGATGTCCGCCTGTCGGACGAAAAAGCCGTAGCGCGGCAGCCCCTTGCCGGGACCGGCGCTCGGAGGAAGCGTCGCCTGCTGCACGAATCCGCCGTGCCGTCCGCCCGTGAACTCCTGAAAGATGTTGATCGGGTTGGGGCGGTTGGGGCGAA
>Ga0070741_10007522_pt1 | contig 22482 bp, 17 predicted proteins | sample Coa_R1_4_FD_66440 | JGI IMG/M metagenome (GOLD analysis project Ga0070741, IMG submission 66440) | Surface soil microbial communities from Centralia Pennsylvania, which are recovering from an underground coalmine fire - Coalmine... | ecosystem: Environmental > Terrestrial > Soil > Unclassified ... | reverse complement strand
CCAGAAGTTCGCCATGTGGGAGGAAGGCTCTTGGGTGCTGGTGCGCCAGACGACCCAGGTGGAAAAGGATGTGGTGCCGCAATGGGATGTGGCCCCGCTGCCGAAAGGCCCCAAGCAGCGCGACACCCTCGCCACCAACGACGGCTGGAGCATCTGGAAGGGCAGCAAGGCGATCGATGAAGCCTGGGAGTTCCTCAAGTTCCTCGAGAGCGACGAGTGGAACAACATCAATGCCCGCATCAGCGGCCAGCAGCCGGCGCGCAAGAGCTTCCAGGATACGTGGGAGAAGCTGATCAAGGAGGCGAACCCGCTCCTGGCCGATAAGAACCTCAAGCCGTTCACCGATGCCATCAAGCAGAACTACGCCCGGCCGATCGAGCTCTTCCGCAAGCACAAGGAGTCGAACGATATCGTCAACGACCTGTTCAACCGTGCCGTGTACTCCACCGAGACGAGCTCGAGCATCAAGAACGGCGCGGACGCACTCGACGCGGCCGTCAAGGATGCGGTGCAGCGGATCAACGAGCTGAACAAGCAGGCCTGAGCGCCGTCGTTCGTCCTTCGTCGGCACGGACCAGCGCGCTCAAGAAGCAGACCCGGCCACCCGGTGAAGGCCGCCCGGTGAAGCCGGGAGCCTCGAGCTGCAAGGGGCGTCCTGCTACCGCGCCTCTTGCAGCTCGATCACGTTACCAAAGGGGTCCTGGAAGAAGACCTGCTCGGCGCCCACCGCTCCGGTCTGGACGACGTATCGGATGCCATGGCGCTCCAGCTCTGCCTTTGCCTCCTGGAGATCGGCCACGGCGAAAGCGACGTGATCACGCCGGGAGACACCAAGCTCCTCGACTCGCTTGGCCGAGATCGAGCTATCGCGCGTGTCTGCCTCGCGAGCGCCAATCAGGTGGATCTGGCGCAGCGCCAGCGGAGGCGGCCCTTGCGGCCGCTCCTGCACCGTTCCGGGCTGATCGACCGGCTCACTCGGGACGTTGAACCACCACCCCGGCGTGCCGGGAATATCGGGCCGCCCGCCGTCGAGCGGCAGGCCGAGGACCTCACCATAAAAGTGCCGCGCCTGCGCCACACCTTCGGCACTGCCATCGATCTGCACGGCGTGGTGCAGTAGCCCCACGATCTTGAGCATGGCCGTAGTCGGTTGCCAGTAGTCAGTTGCCGGCTGTCAGCTCTGCTGGGGGTTCAGTTAGCTGGTTTCTGACCACCGACAACTGACCACCGCCTCCTGATCATCTGCGCTCGTAGTGGGCACGCAGGGACTCGAACCCCGGACCTCTACCATGTCAAGGTAGCGCTCTAACCAGCTGAGCTACGTGCCCTTGGACCTTGGAATCAGTGTGCCTCTCGGAGACCTGCCTGGTTCTTCGCTGCCCTGCTCAGATCACCAGCAGGCAGCCCAACGATGCAATGCGGGAGCGGGCAACGGGACTCGAACCCGTGATCTCAACCTTGGGAAGGTCGCGTGTTACCACTACACCATGCCCGCCCAAGCTCCCATCGGGCCAAGGGCATCGGGCCTCCTTTCTCCCATGCCGGCCAGCAAGAGTCTATCAAGGTGCTCCGCGGCCGTCAAACGCCGGCGGCACGTGCCGAGGGAGAATAGGCCAGCGCGGTCACCCACCGCAGCGTGGCGCAGCGTGGGGTAGCGATCCTCTGGTAGGCTTAGCTCCCCGGCACTCGCTCCGGAAACTCAGCGCCGGAGGGGAGAGGGAGGCTGATATCCATGCGTGCCGGCACAGCTAAAGTCTGCATTACGCCGCCCGTGGGCACGTGGCAGGGTGGCTATGGCGCGCGCACCCATCCCTGCGAAGGCATTCATGACCAGCTCTTTGCTCGTGCGCTCGTGCTGGAGGACGATAGTGGCCGGCCCCGGGGCGCGATCGTGAGCGTGGATATCAGCGGCCTGCCTCCAGAGGTGGCCGACGCCGCGCGGGAGCGCGCCGAGCAGATGGCCGGCATTCCGGCGCAGCACATTGCGCTCTGCGCCTCGCACACGCACGGCGGGCCTGCCACCCGCGGCTTCCTCGGCCGCGAGGATGGCCCGCAGGCCGATCCCGACTATCTGCGCATCCTCGAGAAGTACCTGGCCGGCGCGGTGGCGGCAGCGGCCCGCGACCTCCAGCCGGTACGCGCGCGGCTCGGCCGCGGGCAGGCCGGCTTCAATGTCAACCGCCGGCTACGCACCCCTGCTGGCACGCAGATGCGCCCCAATCCAGAGGGCGCAGTCGACCGGGAGGTGCTCGTGCTGCGCCTCGACCGGGACGATGGCGAGCCGGCCCTTGCGCCTTCGCCGCTGGCCATCCTCCTCCGCTATACCTGCCACGCAACAGCGATGGGCGCCCAGAACTACCTGATCACGGCCGACTATCCCGGTGCGGCCGCTGCCTTCGTCGAAGCCGCCTATGCCGGCCAGACGCCTGCGCTCTTTTTGCAAGGCTGTGCCGGAAACGTGCGCCCCAGCCTCGTCACGCCGGCAGGCGCCTTTCGCGGCGCCAGCTGGGCCGAGCTGGCCCAGCTGGGCCGTGAGCTGGGCGCCGCGGCCGTGGCCGCCGCCGAGCGCGCCGTCGGCACCGATCCAGGTAGCACCGAGCCGCTGGCGATCGCGGCGACGACGGTGCTGCTGCCCTACGCGCCGCCACCCGATGTCGCCGAGCTACGCCGCCTGCTGGCGGACGGGCGCTGGCCGCATGGCCCTGCGCTGACGGAAACCGAACGCCGCTGGGCCTCCCAGACTCTCGAGGCGCTCGCTGAGGGTAAGCTCGACGACGGTATGCCAGCCGAGGTGCAGGTTTTCCGGCTGGGGCACGTCTGGCTGGTGACCCTCCCAGGCGAGGTCTTTGTGGAGATTGGCTGGCATGTGCGCGATGCCGTCGCCTCGGCGGCCGGCGTGCCGGCCGAGCGTGTGATCGTCGCCGCCTACGCCAACGGCATGGTCGGCTACGTGCCGGCGGCGGCCGCGATCCCAGAAGGCGGCTACGAGGTCACCGCCTATCGCCACAGCGGCCGGATCTCCGGCTACGCGCCCGAGGCAGAAGACGTGCTCGCTCGCACGGCTGCCCAGCTGGCGGCCGCACTTGCCGGGTGATCTATTTCCTTACCTGGGATCGCCTCCGAGGTGGCGACCGGCACTCGCCGGGCCATCTCAGCTCCCGCCCCGCACTGGCACCACTCGACCGGCGCTCTACTGCGGCGCGTCCTGCTCCTCTCCCTCTTCGCCCCAGTCTGGGTACTGGGGCGGAGGTGGGGTGCCGTGCGACTCGACGATCCGCGGATAGTCGCCACCATCCGGCTTCAGATCGGTCTTCTCCAGCACCACGCGGTGGCGCCATTCATCGCCGAAGTCGAAGATGTAGAGCAGGCGCTGCTTCGGCCGGAGCCGCAGCCGGGCCAGGCGCACGCGAGCGCTCGCCGCGCCCGCCTCCCGGGCATTGGCCGGATGCGTGAACTCGCTCTCCGTATCCCAGGCGCGGCCGCTGAGGAAGAAGGAATAGAGGTGATCGTTATCCCAGCCAAAGGCCTGCTGAATGGCCTGGTGTAGATCCACCAGCGTCTGATCACTGCGCACATCGATGCGCCGCCAGACGCCGCGGCTGCCGGCCAGGGTCACCTTGAAACGGTAGATGCTAGGTGAAGCCGACGTGAGCTCGACCGAAGGCGGCATGGTCGCCTCCACCTCGATCGTCTGCCCCGCGTGCCGTACTGCCACCGTATCCTGGATCGGGAAGGCTTCGTCGCCAATGGCATCCTCGTGCCGCTCGCAGAACTCGACCACTGCCCCGGCAGCCAGGGCAATCCGGCGGGCTTCATCCTCGGACAGCGGCGCGCCGGGGGGCGCGCCGCCGCGGGTAATGAACACCGGCACCACCTCGAAGCGGCGCGGCCAGCCGGCCTTGGTGAACCAGTCCACGTATTCGGCCGGAAGCTCCTCCTTGGGATCGAAGCTGAAGAGCACCACACGGCCCCGCGTGGCGGCCAGCAGCGCCGCCGCCTCCGCCTCTGCTTCTTCGCTCTCGTCCTCTTCATCCTCGCCAAGCTCGGCACCAAGCTCCTCGTCGTGCACGAAGTCCTGGGGATCGTCGTAGAAGCTGACGCCGAACACCTCGCCATTGGCGCCGAGAATGCTGGCATACAATGGCTTCGCCTCCGCCACGCGCGGCGTGAGCTCGATCAGCGGATCTTCGTACGCGAACTGCCACGGCTGGAGCCGCCAGAGCCGGGCTCCCACCTCGCAGAGCAAGGCCATCGTCTCCGGCTTCAGCTCGAGCGGCGCCACCAGTGGCCCGGTGGCCGTGCCCACCATCGCCAGCAGATCGGCGAAGAGCTGCTCGAATGGCTCCCACCGCTCGGCCACCTCGATGGTGACCTCCGGGCGGCCCAGCGCGGTGCGAATCTCTTCCGCGAGCGCGGCGTCAAAGACGATCAGCCGGCCAGGCAGCCTCTGCCGCACCACCTGGCCGGGCACATTGGCGCCGGCGAGCGCCTGGACGAGTGTGGCCGCCCGCGCGCCCGGTGGCGCAATAAAGGTACCCCACGGCTCACCGGATTCAGCCTTCACCCAGATGGCAATCTCCGGCGAGGCCGGCTCATCGGCAACCATGACGCCGGTGGGCCGGACATCGCCCAGGACGACGACCTTGCGATCCACCGGCAGGTCAGGCGGCAGCGGCTGGGGCGCCCATTCCACTCCCGGCTCGCCCACCGCCGCGCTTGGAGGAGGCTTCCGCTTCTTTCGAGGACTCATGCCTCCATCTTCCCGCCTTTGCACCCCACCGTCAACCGCAAGGTGACGGTAGTACGCTTGCTTGATACCAGTTGTACGAGCGAGAGAAGGTCTTACCATGAGGAAGGAGCTCGTCAGCAGCGTCAGCCTGAAAGGGCAGATCACGCTCCCTCAGGAGATCCGGCAGCGGCTTGGCGTCAAGCCCAAGGATAAGGTCGCTATACAGCTCGATGGAGCCAGGGTGACTATCGTCCCGCTTGGCTCGCCACTCGACGCTAGCTACCAGGCTGTCCCGCCACTCCGTGCGCCGCTCACCGTCGAGGAGATGGCCGAAATCGCGGCCGAGGAGCATGCCCAGCCGGAGTGTGGGAAGGTCGCTGAGCCACCGCGATAGCAACGGCAGCGACCTTCCTCGATACCAGGAAGGCGCTCTGCAACCTCCCCCGCCAAGCTATCCAAAGATCCCTCGTCAGGAGCAGTCTCACCACCGCCTATGCTGAGGGGCCCGGACGGATGCGGGTAAATCGCTGAATGCGCGCGCCATTCTCGACCTCGGCAATGTACAGGCTGCCCTGCGAGTCACCCCAGATCGCGTGCGGCTTGAGCAGCCCACCGGCCGCCGGGCTTGGCTCGCCGCCGATCTGGCCAATCATGCGATCGTTTGGATCGAAGATGGTCACTCGCGCATCGAGCTCGGCCACATAGACGTAGCCATCCGCATCGACCCAGATGCCGTTCGGACGGCATAGACCGGTCTTCTCCTCGATGAACTCGCCCTCCGGGCTAAAGATCTGGATACGGTGGTTCATGCGATCGCACACCCACAGGCGCCGCTGCCCGCCGCGCGTGTCGAACCAGACATCGTGCACCAGGTTGAACTGGCCCGGGCCGCTGCCCGGCTCGCCCCAGGAGCGGATGAGCTTGCGGTCGGGGTCGAAGTGGTGCACGCGTGCATTCCCGTAGCCGTCCGAGACGTAGAAGTCTCCCTCAGGGGTGAAGGCCACATCGGTCGGGCGATTGAACGGCTCGCCGGCGGCACCGACCTGTCCCGGCGTTCCGAGCGTCCACAGCTCGCGCCCATCGAGCGTGCACTTCACGACGCAATGGCGCGCCACGTCGGTGAAGTAGAGGTATTCGCCGTCTGCCTCCTGCCGGATGTGCAGTCCATGCGCCCCCTTCTCGAACTGATCGCCCCAGATGGCAAGCACTGCCCCCTCGCGGCTGTAGACCACCACTGGATGCGGCGCGCGATGCAGCACGTACACGCGATCCTCAGAATCGACGACGACGCCGGGCACGTATCCCCACTCCGTCCAGCCCTCGGGCAGCCTGCCCCACGTCGGATCGTATCTGTAGGCTCGCGCGACGGCTTCGACTGTTTCTTGAGCCATCATCTCCCCCTCTCAGCAATGGCAGAGACATGAGCGCGCTCAGCGCTCGCCGCCCTCAAAAAAGCGGTCCGGGCAGGATAGCCAATCGCTCGCCCCGGCGCCACTAGCCTCTCGCTCCGCGTTGGCGAGGAGGGCGATAATGCTGCCCATTCGCTCCGTGTTGGCGAGGAGGGCGATAATGCTGCCCATTCGCTCCGCGTTGGCAAGGAGGGCTACAATCCCGCCCATGACGAACCTGATCGTGATCATGCTCGATAGCTTCCGCCAGGACCACGTCGGCGTCTACCACCAGGGCCGCGCCCCGTTCCCCGGGATCGAGCCCTGCCGCACACCAAACATCGACCGCTTCGCCAGCCATGCGCTCATCTTCGAGAACGCCTACCCTGAAGCCTTCCCCACCATTCCCGTGCGCACGGCGCTGATGACCGGGCAGCGCACCCTGCCCTACCGGCCCTGGCAGCCGCTCGAGCCCTCCGACATGCCGGTGGCAGAGATTCTGCGCCGGCACGGCTACGTCAATGGCCTCATCTCGGATACCTATCACTACCGCGCGCCGGGCATGAACTTCCACCGCGGCTTCCACGCCTACCGCTGGATCCGCGGTCAGGAATACGACCCCTACGAATCGGGCCCGACGCAGCGGCGGATCGAAGAGTACGTCAACGAGAACTATCCGCCCATCTGGCGCACGCGCATCGCCCAGTTCCTGGCCAATACCGACGCGTTCGCCCGCCGCGAGGACTGGTTCGCGCCGCAGGTGATCGACGAGGCGTGCCGCTGGCTCGAGCGCAACCGCTCGCACCAGCGGATCTTCCTCTGGATCGATAGCTTCGATCCGCACGAGCCCTGGGATCCACCCAGGGAGTTCGACCACTACACCGATCCGGCGTACCGCGGGCGGCGGCTAATCATGCCCATGGGCGGCCTCGCGTCGTCCTGGGCAAACGATGACGAGATCCAGCACATCCGTGGCCTCTACGCCGGCGAGGCCGAATCGGTCGATTTCGCCCTCGGACAGCTCTTCGAGACGCTGGAGCGGCTCGGCTACTACGACGATTCGATCATTCTGCTGCTGGCCGACCATGGCCATCCGCTGGCCGACCATGGCAAGTTCCTCAAGGGGGCCGACCGGCTCTACAACGAGCTGCTCAAGGTGCCGTTCCTGCTCCACCTGCCGGGCGGGCGGCGCGGCGGCACGCGCATTGAGGCCATGGTGCAGTATCACGACGTGCTCCCCACGCTCTTCGACCTGATGGGACTGGCCGGCGAGACACACGATCTGCACGGCCGCTCGTTCCGCGCGGTGGTAGAAGGCGAGGTCGAGCACCATCGCCGGGTGTGCATCACCGGCTACCACGCTGGCGTCGATCGCGCCATTCGCGCGCTCGACCCGGATGGCGAGGAGCGCCAGTGGAGCCTCATTCTGCGCCCCGAAGGCGAGCCAGACGAGCTCTATGACCTTACCGCCGACCCGCGCGAGCAGCACAACCTGATCGACGAGCGCCACGACCTGGCGGCGCGGCTCGCCGGCCGCTTTGGGCCCACCTACTTCCGCGCGCGCGGCCAGCAGCGAATCGTCTCGGTGATCAAGGGTGTGCAGGGCGCCTATGAGGTCGCCTCCGGCGCAGTGGAGTAGCGCGACCTGCGCACTGACCTCGAGCGCCCGCCACATGGCCATTATGAGGTCGCCTCCGGCGCAGTGGAGTAGCGCGACTCTCTGGCCCCATGAGAAGCAGTCAGTAGGGATGCGGTGCGCCGGGATTAGGGCGGGCTGCATCCCAGATAACGACCTGTGGGTTCGCCCAGCCGGCCCAGTCGAAGCTCAGATCGTGCCCCGGCTCGGTGCGCAAGGTGAGCGTCACCTCCTGGCCGGCAACGGGCGCCAGGCTCACCCAGACATCGTTCCAGCCGCGCTCATCCAGGCGGGCGCGGGGATTGAGCTGCCGGTCGAGAAGCAGCACGTGGCCGCCGGGGCTATCGGCTTCGACGAGAAAGCGCACGCCATCGCCCACGTCGGCTGTCCACGTGGCGGGATCGAGCGCCAGCCCGGCCTGCAGGTAGGCCTGCGGTGGGACGCGCAGCCGGATCGAGACGCGCGAAGGGGGATGCATGTAGAGCCAGCGACGTTGCTCGCGGGCCACCTCCTCGAACTGCACGTCGAGGAACGGCGGGAGCACGCCAGCGCCGCTGCCGTTGGGGGCGGCCGTCGCCGCGTGGCCGGAGCGCACCGTGCCGGCAATGTCGGCGATCACGCGCGCGGTACCGGCCGGCGCTGCAGCCTGGGGAGCCATGGCCTGAAGCTGAACGATCGCCGCCGCGGCGAGGCCCGCGCCGGCCGCCACCATCGCTCCTGCGGCCCGCAGCTGGGGGCGGCGAACGCGTGTCACGGTGAGAGCCCACCAGGCCAGCAGGCTCGCAGCCGCTCCTGCGGAGACCAGGCTGGCGGCCAGCCGCACGGTGGTCGGCCCGAAGCGCACCTCGACCCGATGCATGCCGGCCGGCACCTGCACCACCATGTAGCCAAGCGAGGCCTGGAGCCGCTCGTCGTACGGCGCCGGCGCGACCGCGGCCGGCCGGCCATCGACGAACGCACGCCAGCCGGGAAACAGTAGCTGGTGGAAGGCCAGCTGCGCCGGCGTCTCGGCCTCCACCGTGGCGCCGATCCAATTCGGCGCGCGATCGATGCTCACCACCGCCGCGCGTCCACCGAGCAGACGGACCAAGCCTGCCTGCCAGCCGGCCTCATCACGCGCGTCGTCGTAGAGCTTGATGCCGCGCTCGATCCCCTTGGTGTAGACGGCGAACCAGACCGTCCGCGGCAGGAACTCGCCCGTGCCTGTGGTACCGGCGCCGAAGTGGTTCGTCTCATCGGCGATCAGATCCTGCCCATCCACGTCGTGCGCCGGTGGCGAGCCAGGATGGTAGGGCTTTGAGAGATTCGACCCGGCGGCGAGCACGGCGGCTACGGCCACCAGCAGGGCGGCCGCCGCTCGCTCTTGCCGCACGCTCATGTCGAGCGCCGCCAGCGCTGCCGCGCCAGCCAGCGCGACACCGAGCGAGAGCGGGCCATAGAGACGCCATGGAAACTGGACGAAGACGAGAAGCGGCAGGTGCTCCCAGAGCCACGCTGCCGGAGAGGCATTCAGGAGCCAGCACGCCGTCGCGCTGGCGCACCAGAAGACGGCTGCCTTTGGCCGACGGCGAGTGAGCAGCGGGAGCAGCAGCGCCAGCAGCCAGAGCGCGCTCTGCCAGGGACTCACCCGCTCCGGAATGCTCTTGCCTACCGCAGCCTGCGCGAGCAGCGCCCGCGGGCCAGCCTGCAATCCACCTGCAGCTGGCTCCAGGCCCCGCTGCAGGCCGAGCCAGAGATCCGGCCACGTGAAGAGCCAGCTATGGAAGTCGTACACACCACCTCGGGCCCGCTCGATGTGCACGTACCGGGTCTCGGCGAGTGCCGGGACCCAGAAGAACGCCGCCAGGGCTGCGCCGGCCGCCACGGCTGCTGCCACCCGGCCCCAGGCGCACGCCACACCGCCAGGATCAGCGGGCGCGTGCTCGCTATCGATCCACGGCAGCGCGGCGGTCCACGCGGCCAGCAGGGAGAAGCCGAGCACGCTGGAGATATTGTGGGTGAGGAGGAGCGCGCCGGTGATGAGGGCGAGCGCTGCTGCCCAACCCTCCCGATGCGAGCCGTGCCGCCACGTACCGAGGGCGGCGCGCAGGAGCCAGGGCAGGAGCCCGAGCGCCAGCACTTCGGGGACGGCCGCGCGCCCGTAGAGATTAGCATAGAAGGGGTAGGGCGCGAGTACGTAGGCCACACTCGCCAGCAGCGCAGCGCCGCCTCGGCCGCCGTACAGCGCCCGTGCGAGCGTGAAGGCCCCCGTGGCGCCAAGTCCCACTCCGAGTGTGCCCGTCCAGACGAGGCTGTGATACACGCTCAATCCGAGGGCGCCGAACGCCGCCGCCACGTAATAGGACGCGGGGGCGTAATAGCTGAGCAGGGGGTAGCCGTAGCCAAGGTAGAGATCCGGCAGCCAGCGCGGGAACCAATCGCCCCGGCGCAGCGCGTCATCGATCACGTAGATACGGCGCAGGTGGTTGGGCCCATCGCCGGTATCGAGCCACTGCGTATCGGCGCGCAGCCACGGCCAGGCTACCAGCGCCATGACAGCCGCCAGCGCCAGTGCCACCAGTACCGCACGCAGCCAGGAAGCACCTCGCTGCCCAATGGGATAGACCACCGGCGCACGCGGCGCCGGCTGGCCCAATGGAGCCTCGACCGATCGTTCAGCCGCAGGAGCGAGCACGAGGTGCTGTTGTAGCACGCCGAACGGGACTCGAAGCGCGTGCCTGCCCGTGCCCCTGCTCGACCAGCAATGCCCAGATGACCCGCACGGCTGTAGCTCTGCCGCCGACCGGCGGCTAGATTACCGGTCAGTTCTCGAAGACGCGGCTGCGGATGATCGGGTAGCCGCTGGCCAGGCAGTCTCGCTCCGAGCGCAGCGTGTTCGGCCGGTAGTCGCGCGGCACGATCACGTAGTTGAACTGCCAGATGGGGCTATAGCGCTCCATGCCGGGGATCGAGTCGTAGATGTTGTACTGCCCCGGCACGCGCTCCGGCGGCCGCCTGAGCTTGCCCCGCTCATCCAGCTCGACGGCGTAGACGATCTGATACTCCTGAGCCACCTTCACGCGGTCCGGGTCGACCTCGACCTCCCCGGCCTCGAGCGCAAACACGATTCGCCCATCGAACCACACCCGCTCGAAGAGCTGGCCAAAGGGGTTGTTGTATGTGAGCGCCTCAACACCATCGGAGCGAAACCGTGCCTGGCCACCACCGTGGCCGACCTCGCCCTCGACGATCGACCAGTTCTGTCCCTCCTCTTCAGGGGGAAGGAGGCCGGCCGGAGGGACGGTACGGAGTACAGGAGCCACCGGCACCGGCGGAGGCGGGGCAGCGCGGGCGGCGGCACTGCCGCCGGGTGAGATGCCCGTGCCGGGTGCGACCCCCATCAGGCTGCCCACGGTGAGCCGGCCAGCCGGAGCAGAAGGCGTTCTGGGGGTGATCGACCCTTCGTCCATTTCGCCCCTATGGTTAGGCAGTGGTCTGGCCGGGCTGCCCTTCCTGGCGCTCGGTACCGGTGGTGGCTCGCTCGGCCGCCGTCTGGGCCGTCGTCGCCGCCGAGGAGGCAGCCTCGCCCGCCGCCGCCTGCAGGCGCTCCGCCTTCTCCGCCGCGCTCTCGCGCGTGCGGGCCCATGCCTGGCGAAGCTCCTGGCGGGTCTCATCCAGAACGGAGCGCACCTCGCTCATCAGGTTGGTTAGCCGATCCTGCGTGTCGCTGAACTGCGCCTGCAGATCGGTCTCGCGCAGATACCGCGAGCCATACGCCGCACCACCGATTGCCCCGAGAATAAGGCCAAGCAGGAAATTGAACATCGCGCTACAACCTCCCCATCGCTGAAAATAGCTCTCGCCCGCAGCGCCGCCAAGGACCGCCGCGCTGCGTCTACTCCGAACGCGAGCACTCTTCCGGAACGGCAGCGTGCTCTTCCTGTGCACGATCCGTGCCAGAAAGCCCTGCCCGCGGCCGGGGTGTCGCCCTGGCCCAACTGCGCGGCGGACCGCAGGGGCATTGACGACGCGCCCGAATGATATGGTACGACTGAGACACGCAAGCTGCACGGACGCGCCTTAGGCGCAACATCCTGTACGGGAGGTGTCTACCTACGCCGTGCCGCTAGACCAGTGCATCTGAGACCAGTGCATCTGAGGAATGAATCACGCGCCCCCACGGGGCTAAGTACGAGGCAAGAGCTGCTATGCCACAGATAACGCTTGAAGCCCAGCGGCGCACGGTCCTGGGAAAGCGAGTGCGCCGGCTCCGCCGGCAGGGGATCGTGCCGGCAAACATCTACGGTGCCGGCATCGAGTCGATCCCGGTGCAGGTGGACATCCGCGCCCTGCGGCCGGTGCTGCTCCAGGCCGGCACGACGACGATCGTCGACGTCCAGCTACGAGATGGCGCTGCCGCGCAAGAGACCTATCCCGTGCTGATCGAGCATATCCAGCGGCACCCGGCCACGGGCGAGCTGCTGCATCTCGATCTCTTCAAGGTCGATCTTGGCAAGCCGGTGCGCGCCGAGGTGCCGGTGACGCTGGTGGGGGAGGCGCCGGCCGCCAAGGCCGGAGGGGTCCTCTTCCACCCCGTGGCGACCCTGGAGGTCGAGGCGCTGCCGCGCGACCTGCCGCACGCGATCGAGGTCGACATCTCCACCCTGGAGGAGATCGAGGCGCAGATCACAGTGGGCGACCTGCGCCTGCCGCCGGGCGTGAAGGTCGACGCCGAGCCGGAGACGGTGGTGGTCAAGGTGGTGCCCAGCCGGCTGGAGCGGGAGGTGGCGGCTGAAGAGGCTGAGGCGGCGGCCGAGGCCGGTCCAGCCGCCGAGGCCGAGCAGGCACCCGCTGCCGAGGGCGGTTCGGCCCGCGCTGCCTCCGAAGAGGCCGAAAGCTGACGCTTCACCCTCACCGGCTCATGGCTCGCTCGCCACGCCCCTCCGCACCCGGGCCTTCGCCCCAACCTGGTTCGCCTGGATGGACACCGGCCACCACGCCGGGTCCTCCTGTCGGGCAGCCGGCGGCGCCGCCCACCTTCCTCAAGGAGACCGGCCGCCTTCCAGATGGCCGGCGCATCGTCTATTACTGGTTCGATAAGCGACCGCCGGCCCGCCGCGAGCCCCTCACCCCGCCGGCGGCCGGGCCACACGCGGGTTGAGCGATGTCGGAGCTGCGCTGGAACCCGGTCCTCGAGGAGTGGGTGATTACCGCCACCGAGCGGCAGGAGCGCACCTTTCTGCCGCCAAAGGACTACTGCCCGCTCTGCCCCACCAGGCCGGGGGCGGCCTTTCCCACCGAGGTGCCGCTGCCGGACTACGAGCTGGTGGCTTTCGAGAACCGGTTCCCGGCGCTGCGCCGCGAGCCACCCGCGCCGGCCATCGAGCCCCAGGGCCTCTACCGGGTGCAACCGGCGCAGGGCGTCTGCGAGGTGCTCCTCTACACCTCGCAGCACGAGGGAACGCTGACCGACCGCTCGGTGCGGGAGATCGAGCACCTGATCCAGATGTGGACCGACCGCACGCTCGAGCTGGGGGCGCTGGAGTATGTCAAGTACGTGATGATCTTCGAGAACAAGGGCACGGTCATTGGCGTGACCTTGACCCACCCCCACGGCCAGCTCTACGCCTTCCCCTTTATTCCGCCCAAGCTCCAGAAGGAGCTGGACTCGAGCCGCGCCCACCACGAGCGGACGGGCCGGTGTCTGTTCTGCGGTATCCTGGCGCAGGAGCGTGAGGACGGCCGGCGCATCATCTGGGAGACCGACACCTGGCTGGCGATGATCCCGTTCTATGCTCGCTGGCCCTACGAGGTGCATCTGCTGCCCAAGCGCCACTGCCTGGCGCTGGCCGACCTGTCGCTCGCGGAGCGCGGCGAGCTGGCGCTGGCGCTCAAAGCGGTGCTGCTCAAGTACGACAACCTCTGGCAGCTCTCGATGCCGTACATGATGGCAGTGCACCAGGCGCCGACCGACGGGCAGGACCACAGCTACTACCATCTGCACATCGAGTTCTACCCACCGCATCGTACGCGCGATAAGCTCAAGTATCTGGCCAGCGTCGAGACGAGCGCGGGCACGTTCATCAACGACACGCTTCCCGAGGAGAAGGCGGCCGAGCTACGGGCAGTGGTGCCGCAGCGCATTGAGGACGTCCACTGACCCGTGCGCGTGCCACGCCCGACTCTGGCACGGCCAGCGCGTGCCGGAAGCGGCCGGAACCACCAGGGAGGAGCACCTTGAGCCTAGATGCCTACGAGCAGCTCGCCACTGCCTTTCAGCGCGAGTTCGGTGCCGATCCGGAGGTGATCACCCGCGCGCCGGGACGGGTGAACCTCATTGGTGAGCACACCGACTACAACGACGGCTTCGTCCTGCCAGTGGCCATCGATCGCGAGATACGCGTGGCGGTGCGCCGCCGGCCGGATGCGCAGGCACGCCTGCTGGCGATCAATCTCGGCCGGCGCAGCAGCTTCGACGTTCGCGATATCCACCACGACCCCTCGGAGCGCTGGAGCCACTACGAGCGCGGCGTGGTGCTCATGCTGCGGCAGCGTGGCTACGACGTGGGCGGGTTCGAGCTGGCGATCGAGGGTGACCTTCCCTCCGGCGCCGGGCTCAGCTCTTCCGCCGCCGTCGAGGTCGCCACCGGCCTGGCGCTCGATGCCCTCTTTGGCTTTGGCATCGAGCGCGTGCCGCTGGCGCTGCTCGCGCAGCGCGCCGAGAACGACTTTGTCGGCGTGAAATCCGGCATCATGGATCAGTTCATCGCCGCGCTCGGCCGACGCGATACGGCGCTCTTCCTCGACTGCCGCTCGCTGGAGACGCAGCACGTCCCCATTCCGCCCGCGCCGGCCCTGCCGATGCGTCCGCAGGAGCCGGTACGCATCGTCGTCGCGGACACGACCGTGAAGCGTGGCCTGGTCGATTCGGAGTACAACCGCCGACGGGCCGAGTGCGAGGAAGCGGTGCGCCGGCTGGCCCAGCACCTGCCGGGGACGAAGGCGCTGCGCGACGTCACGCTGGAGCAGTTCATGCGCTACGCTGCCGAGCTGCCGGAGACGGTGCGCAAGCGGGCTCGCCACGTGATTGCGGAGAACCAGCGCGTGCTGGCCAGCGTGGCCGCGCTCGAGCGGGGCGATCTGGACCAGTTCGGCCGGCTGATGTACGAGAGCCACGCCAGCCTGCACGATGACTACGAGGTGACCATCCCGCAGCTCGACGTGCTGGTGGAAGCGGCGCGGGCGGTCCCTGGCGTCTTTGGCTCGCGAATGACGGGGGCTGGCTTCGGCGGGTGCACGGTGAGCCTGGTGCGCGAAAGCGCCGTCGCCACCTTCGAGCGCGAGGTGCCGGCCGCCTACCGCGCGCGCACCGGCCTGGACCCGAAGATCTACGTCTGCCGCGCCGTCGACGGCGCGTCGATCATCCGGCCGTAAGCGCCGCCCGGGCTTAGATCCGCCGGATCAGGCCAATGACCTTGCCCTGGATGCGCACCTCCTCGGGGCTCACATAGATCGGCTCCATCTCGCGGTTGGCCGGCTGGAGCCGTACCCGATCGCGCTCACGAAAGTAGCGCTTGAGCGTCGCCTCGCCGTACTCGCTTGCGCCGTTGGTGAGCAGGGCAACTACCACGTCGCCGTTGTTCGCCGTCTGCGCCGGGCGGACGATGACCAGGTCCCCATCGTCGATGAGGTCCTCGATCATCGACTTGCCGCGGACGCGCAGCGCGTAGGCATCCTCGGTCGCAAAATCGTCACTGAGCTCGATCACATCATTCGGATCGCTGATGGCCTCGATCGGTGCCCCGGCGGCGATGCGCCCCACTACCGGCACGGTGTGGACCCGCCGGCGCGCATGCCCTTCGGCCGCGGAGGTGAGGCGCAGGCCGCGGCTGGTATTCGCCTCGCGCACGATGTAGCCCTTCTTCGCGAGGACGGACAGATGATAATCGACGTGGCCGGTGGAGCTAATGCCCACCGCCTGCCCGATCTCTCGATTGGTGGGCGGCCGGTCGTGCTCCTCCATGTATTGAGCAATGAACTCGAGAATAGCTCGCTGCCGCTCGCTGAGCGCTTCCATCGCCAGGAACTCCCGCGCTGCTTCATCGGGCCGGCGCACACCGGCGTGTGGCCGGCGAACGCGTGTTCTACCCATGGCGATTATAGGTACCTGATGCCGGTATGTCAAAAATCCATGCCGGGTGTCGAAAAGACACCGGCCACAGCGTACCAGTACAATCCGCCGGCAACGAGGGCATGAACGCTGCTCCCATAGCCACCGGGCAGCGCTTGGGCCGACCACCGGGCGGCGCTGGCGGCGAGGGCATGAACGTCGCCCAGCTACGCCTGCAGCAGGGGCGCTCGCTCGAGCTGGCCTGGACCTCTCTTGAGACAGAGCTGGGGCTGGCCTGGGTGGCCGAGGCACCTGGGCGCCACGGCGTGCTCGCGCTGGTCGTCGAGGGCGTTCCGGCCGGCCTGGCCGCCGCCTTTCGCGATACGGTGATCGCCGCGCTGGAGGCAGCGCACGGCACGCCAGCCTCGAGCCTGCAGCGCGCGCTGCGAGCCGGCTGCGAGCGCCTGGAGCGCGCGGCGCTGCACCGCCACGCGCTGTCGCCCTTCGGAACGAGTGCGCTGCTGATCGAGCCGGGCCCGGGGCGACAGGCCTACCTCGCCCAGATCGCGCCGGCGCAAGCCTACCTGCTCGACGCCGACGGCCTGCGCGCGCTGCCTCCGGAGCCGGTGAGCGGCGCCGGAAGGGTTATCAGCCCGCTCGGTCGGCAGCTGGCGGTGGAGATCGAGCTGGAACGGATCGTCCTCCGCGACGGCGCCACCCTGCTGCTTTGCACCTCAACGCTGGCTGAGGAGCTATCGCTCTCTCGTCTGCAACGCCTGCTCCACGGCCCATTCCTCGAGATCGTGGCTGGCGCGGCCACACCGGCCCGCGGCCGGCGTGCGCTCTCCGAGAGCAGAGCCCTTGGGGTGCCCCGGCTCGCAGTCGGCTCGGAAGCCTCGGAGCAGATTGGAGGTGCATGGGTGGCCACCGGCCGGCCCGCGGTAGCCATCCGCCACACCGACCCCATGCCGGAACGGCGCGGCCGGCTCTTCGACTTCACTGCCCTTGCTGGAGCCTCCGCCGGGCGCAGTCGCCGCACGGCCGGCGATGACGCCTCGCTCCCCCGCGTCCGTCTGGAGCCATGGGGCATCGAGCGAGAGCGGCGCGCAGCGCCGCTCCTCAGGGCGATCGAGCAGCTCCTGCCGCCATCCCGCCGCACCGGCAGCCGGCGCGGCGGGAGCCGGCGGCTGATCCTGGGCACCGCCCTCGCCATCGGCGCCGGCGGCGCACTGGCCTGGTACCGGCACCGGCGGCTGGTGCCGGCCGCCGCGCCGCCGCCCCAGCCGGACGTGGCGGCAACGGCGGCTCCGCTTGCCGGCCGAACGCTGCTGGCTACCGGCACCGGACAGCCGGGCTTGGCCGCGCTGGCGGTGCCGGCGCCACCAGGCACAGGCACACCCACGCTCTACGTGCTCGACACTGCCCGCCGACTGCTAGTACTCGATCCAGCGATGGGCGATGGGCCGCCTCGTGTCCTGGCGCCGCCGCCGGTCTCGGGTGAGGCGGCGTGGGAGCTCCTGGCAGCAGGTGAGCAAGGCTTGCTCTGGCTCGACGGCGCGACCCTGCGGCTGCTGGCGGCTGACGGCACCCTGCGCCCGGTGCCGGTGCGCGGCGGGGCGTGGCGCCGACCGGTGGCCATCGTCGTCTATGCCGGCAACCTCTACGTGCTGGACGTGCCGGCCGACGCACCGGCACAGATCTGGCGGCACGCCGGGACACCCGGCGGCTTCGAAACCGATCCGGTACCGTGGGCTCAGCCATCCGCCACTGGCGCGCTTGCTGGCGCCACTGGCTTTGCCATCGACGGCCAGATCTGGGTAGCGCGGGCCGACGGTACCATCCTGCGTCTGGCCGGCGGCCGCCAGGAGCCGTTCGCGCTCTCCGGCTTCGCCGAGCCGGTACGCGCGGCCGGCGCGATCGCGACCTCCGCCAATGACCAGGCGCTCTACGTCGTCGATACGGCGGCCCGCCGCGTGCTCCAGCTTGGCAAGGATGGCCGGCTCGAGCAGGAGGTGGCAAACGTCTTTCCGCCCGGCGAGCAGGTACACGGCCTCTGGGTCGATGAGCCGAGCGGCCGGGTGCTCGTGCTGACCGATGCCCGCCTGCAGGAGGTCTTGCTTCCCCGCTGACCTGAGCGCGAACGGGTATTAGCGCTTCTTCCAGGTGATGGTCTGCTTGCAGTTGCCGTACTTGACCACATCGTTCGAGACGCGGTTCGCCTCCAGCATCGCCTCCCGCGCCGTCTTCTGGCGCGCCATCGCAGCTTTAAGCTGCTCATCCTGCAGGCTGATCGCCTGCAGCCCGTTCCAGTGGTAGAAGGAGGTGCGGAAGAGGCCGCTCTTGAGCGGATCGAGAAAGGCGGCCACGTGCCGGGGCGGCGCTTTGAGGAACGAGCCGGGATCCTCGGCCGCCTTGCGCAGCGCCGGAATGAGCAGCTTGTTGTCGCCCATGATCTTCTGCATCACGTCGCCGCCGATGAACCTGATCAGCGCGTAGGCCTCGTCCAGGTGCTTCCCCCTGGCATACGCCTCGTTCGTGTCGGCATCGGAATGGCCAATGAACGGCAGCGACGCATTGCCCGTGGGATACGGCACCACGTCCCATTCGAACTTATTGCCAATCTGCTGCTGGTAGAGCGCCAGCCGGCCGGTCGACTCCTGGCGGAAGCCGATCACCCCGGCAATGAACGGCTCGCTCGACGGCGCCTGCTTCGCCAGGTCGCCCCACTGGTCGGGGCCAACCATCACCTGGTACTCATTGACCATCTTGACCAGGAAGTCGTACGCCTCGATCGTCTTGGGATCATCAAGCGTGTACTTCATCTTGTCCAGATCGAACGTCTCCCCCCCGTTGGAGGTCATCCACATCTGGTAGTTGCGGTCGATGTTGTCGATGCCGTTGCCATCCATGGCGAGATCCCAGGTGCCCTGGGGATACTCGCCGCCCGCCGGCTTGGTCACCTGCCTGGCCATATCCAGGAAGTCGCTCCAGGTCCATCTGCCGTTGTACTTCTCCCATGGATCGGGCGCGCCGTACTTCCGCAGCAGGTCCTTGTTGTAGGCCAGCAGCATCGAGGTGACGTAGAACGGCATGGCATAGGTCTTGCCGCACCATTGCTCGACGCCGATGAGGTAATAGTCCCTGGCGAGATCGATCTTGTCGGCCTTGAGCCGGGCGGTCAGATCCAGAATGGCGCCCGCGTCGACGTACTTGGCGTCGCTCCAGACGTCGTGGATGAAGGTATCCGGCGCGCTATCGGCCGCAATCTGGGTATTGAGCTTGTTGCGGTGGTCGGCATCGTAGACGACGTTGAGCTTAATGTTCGGATGCTGCTGCCGGAAGACGTCAAACCCCGGCGCCATGATGTCGAGGCGCTGCTGGGGGAAAAAGGTCTGATAGGTGATCTCCACCGGCGCCCCGCCGGTCTTTGGCTGGCTCTGCGCCCCGCCGGCGCTCGAGCCCTCGCACGCCGCCAGTGCGCCGGCCGCCACCAGCCCGGCGCCGCCGGCCAGCGCGCGCAGCATGCCACGCCGCGTGCGCGGTGCGCGGCCGTCCCGCCCGGCCCGTGCCTGGCTCAAGCTCTTGTGCTCCTCGATCGCTGCCGGTGCCACTCGTGGCGTGCGGCCATCCCGCCCGGCCTGTCCTTGGCTCAAGATCGCGTTCATGGGCTCTCTCCTCCCGCGAGTCGTGTCTGCAGTCGTGTCTGCATCGCTGCATCGCCGGCACGGCGCGAGTAGGCGCCGCGTAGCCACCATTGTAGGCCAGCAGAAGCCAGCCGGTGGCGCGCCGGCCCCGTCACTGCTAGCACGCGTTCGCACGTTCCCCGTGCTGCCGCTACAGGCTTGCGCTCAGCGTCCGCGAGGCAGCAGCGGCTTGCTCAGAGCAGGGCTGCCAAGGGTTACCCTGCCAGTGCTATCATGGGCTTTCTGAGGGACTCCCACAGACCCACAGGCAGGAAACGAAGCATGCAGGCATTCGAGTACGTGCGTCCGCAAAGTTTGCGCGAGGGGGTACAGCTCCTGGCGGAGAAGGCCGGCCGCGCCCGCCCGCTCGCCGGCGGCACCGATCTGCTGGTGCAGCTTCGCGCCGAGCGCTTTCAGCTCGAGCGCGTCGTCGATGTCAAGGCTATTCCCGAGCTGAACCAGCTCGTCTACGACCCGGCGGTGGGATTGACCATCGGCGCCGCCGTCCCGTGCTATCGGATCTACGAAGACTCCACCGTCGCCGTGCTCTATCCGGGCCTCATCGATTCGGCATCGATCATCGGCGGGATCGCCATCCAGGGGCGGGCCACGATCGGCGGCAATCTGTGCAATGCCTCGCCCAGCGGCGACACCATTCCCAGCCTGATCGTCCATAGAGCCACCTGCACCATCGCCGGCCCAGCCGCCACGCGCACCATCCCTGTCGAGCAGTTCTGCCTCGCTCCGGGGGCGACGCGGCTCGCGCCCGACGAGCTACTCGTCTCGATCACGCTTCCGCCCCCGCGGCCCAATTCGGCGGGGCGGTACCTGCGCTTCATTCCACGCAACGAGATGGATATCGCCGTCGTAGGCGCGGCCGCGTGGGTAGCCCTCGACGAAGCCAAGCGCACGATCGTCGACGCGCGCATCGCGCTCGGCGCGGTGGCGCCGACGCCGCTGTTCGTGCCGGAGGCGGGGCAGGCGCTCATCGGCACCGACGCGAACGACGCGGCGATCGCGGCCGCGGCTGAGGCAGCCCGCGCGGCGGCCCGCCCGATTACCGATATGCGCGGCACGGCCGAGCAGCGACGCCACCTGGTGGGAGTGCTGACCGCCCGTGCTATCCGCGGCGCGCTCGCCCGTGCGCGAGGCGAGCACGTCCCCGTCCTGGCGCTGCACTGACCAGATGGCTAAGGCAGCCTAGCCACGCTCCGGCCCCGACACTTACCCGCACCAGACGATACGAGACGAAGAGGAAGTACACGCGATGACTGCCACCACTGCTACCACCACTGCCGCCACGACGCGGCCGACGCGGCCGGCCAAGGTGCACGTGAGCACGCGCATCAACGGCGAGGACGTGGAGTTCCTGTGCGAGCCGCGCCAGAGCCTGCTCGAATGCCTGCGCGAGGTCATCGGCCTCACCGGCACCAAGGAGGGCTGCAACGACGGCAACTGCGGCGCCTGTAGCGTGCTGCTCGATGGCCGGCTGGTGAACTCGTGCCTCGTGCTCGGGGTAGAGGCGCAAGGGCGCGAGATTACCACCATCGAGGGCATCGCGCCGCCCCAGGGCCTCCATCCGCTCCAGCAGACCTTTCTGGAGGATGCTGCACTGCAGTGCGGCATCTGCACGCCGGGGTTCATCGTGGCTGCCAAGGCGCTGCTCGACCGCGAGCCGGATCCCACGGAGGAGCGGGTCCGTTTCTGGCTGGCCGGCAACCTCTGCCGCTGCACCGGCTACGATAAGATCGTGCGCGCCGTGCTCGACGCAGCGGCGCTGATGCGCCAGCAGCGCGCAGGAACGGCGCCGGACGGCCGCGACGGCCAGGCGGCCACGGCGCAGCCGAGGTAGCGCGCAGCGGCCCCCCACCGGAGGGGGCGAGCACCTCGCACGCTGCAAGACTGAAAGGTCGATCGTCACACCACGCGTATCCAGGTATCTGGTTCTGGTGAGGGAGCAATGGCAACTACCGAGCGTCCGGCCGAGCCGGGAAGCGTGGCCCCCGCGGTCTGGGGCGATGGCCACAACGTGGTGCTGGCCACAGGGAGCTATAAGGTCGTCGGCACGCGTCCGGTGCGCCACGACGGCGTGGAAAAGGTGACCGGGCGCGCCATCTACGGGGCGGACATCAAGCTGCCGGGCCTGCTCTATGGCAAGGTGCTCCGCTCTCCCTACGCCCACGCGCGTATCAAGCGCATCGATGTCGAGCGCGCCCTCGCCCATCCGGGCGTCAAGGCCGTGGTCACCGGCGCCGACCTGCCGCTGGCCGGGGACCATCTGCTGCTCTACGGCGAGGGGGGCGGCAACGTGCGCTACATGCAGGACAACATCCTGGCGCACGAGAAGGCGCTCTATAAGGGCCACGCCATCGCCGCCGTCGCGGCGACCGATCCATACACCGCCGAAGAGGCGCTCAAGCTGATTGAGGTCGAGTACGAGGAGCTGCCGCCGGTGATCGACGTGCGCGAGGCGATGAAGGAGGATGCGCCGCTGCTGCACGAGCAGCTCCGCACGCGCTCGCTCGGCAAGGTGAGCGAGCGGCCGAGCAATATCGCCTCGCACTTCCAGCACCTCCTGGGCGATCCAGACCGGGCGTTTGCGCAAGCTGACGTGGTCGTCGAGCGCGAATTCACCACCACGATGGTGCACCAGGGGTACATCGAGCCACACAACGCCACCGCGATGTGGAACGCTGACGATACGATCACCATCTGGTCGAGCACGCAGGGAGCCTTCGGCGTGCGCGAGCAGTGCGCCGATATCCTGCAGCACCCGGTCTCGAAGATCCGCGCCATTCCCCTGGAGATCGGCGGCGGGTTCGGCGGCAAGATCAACGTCTATCTGGAGCCGGTGGCGGCGCTGCTCTCGCGCAAGAGCGGCGGGCGGCCGGTGAAGCTGGTCATGACCCGCGCCGAGGTCTTCCAGGGCTCTGGCCCGGCGCCGGGCTCGTGGATCC
>Ga0070741_10007521_pt1 | contig 22484 bp, 13 predicted proteins | sample Coa_R1_4_FD_66440 | JGI IMG/M metagenome (GOLD analysis project Ga0070741, IMG submission 66440) | Surface soil microbial communities from Centralia Pennsylvania, which are recovering from an underground coalmine fire - Coalmine... | ecosystem: Environmental > Terrestrial > Soil > Unclassified ... | reverse complement strand
GACGGCAAACGCAATCGAATGGCGAAGCGCTTCCGACTCGACATGCAACGAAACCAGCAGCGGCGTGAGCAGGGCGGTAAACACCGGCTCGCCAGCCCAGCCCAGGCCCAGGCTGGCCATGGTGATGCCCAACTGGGTCGCTCCGAGATACGTGTTGAGATTGGCAATGATCGAGCGGGCGATTTTCGCGCGCGTGTTGCCTTTAGCCACCAGCATGTCCAACTGCGTTTCGCGGATCTTGACCAGGGCAAACTCGGCGGCGACAAAAAAGCCGTTCAACAGGACCAGGCCGAGCACCAGCAGGATCTTTAGGAGCATGTGTGCCACATCCAGATGGCCGCGAACATCATTCAAAGGCTCACCTCGCCGAAGATCGCTTTGAGCACATCCTGCAAGCTGAGGATGCCGATTTCGCGCCGTTCTCGGGAGAGCACAATGGCCAGTCGTTGGCCGCCGCGCTGCATTCGCCGCAATGCGTTCTCCAGCCGCAGATCCTCGTCCAGGTAAAGGGCGGGTTTGGTAAACTCGCCGGCCAAGCGCGCCGGGTCGAGGGCCGGCTGGTACAAGAGTGAACCAGAATTGATCAGGCCGATAATCCGAGGCGTGCCGTCGCGGGCGTCCCAAATCGGCAGGCGGGTCAGCTTGTTTTCACGGCAGATCCGCAGCACCTCCGCCAGCGTGGTTTGGGCAGTCGTCGTCCTGGCCTGCGACAAAGGCAGCATGACCTGACGCACCGTGAGGGTTTGCAGGTCGAGCACGCGGTTAATCATCGAGCGCTCCTCCGTGCTCAAGGCCGGCGAGGCGTCCTGCATCACCAGCCGCAATTCCTCACGATTGCCAAAAAGATGCCCGGTGAAGACTTTTCCACCACGCCAGCGCAACAACAGGTCCGAAACCCATTCCACCGCCCCCACCAGGGGCCGGAGAAGAAAATGCACCCAGCGAAATGGACGGGCCAGGAATACGCACAGCCGGGTGGGGTAGGTCCGGAAAAGCATCTTCGGCAGGAAATCGAACAGCGCGTAAAACAGAAAGACCGCCAGGGCGTAAACCAATACCAACCAGACGAGCCGGTCCGACAAGTAATGGTAAAGGATCACCACCAGCCAGCCCAGAATCAGAGCATTGGCTACCGTGTTGCCCACCAGAATCGTCCACAAAAAATGCTCAGGATGTTCCAAGTACTCATGCAACAACTTCGCCGAACGCGCGCCAGCCCGGCTCTGTTGCCGAATCCGCAGACGGCTCAGGGCAAAAACCCCCGCCTCCATTCCGGAAAGAAAGAACGAGAGCCCCAGGCAAAACAAGACGCCCAGCCAAATTATGAAGGTGGTTGCCACGATGTTTGCCCACTCATTTCATCTGCTCGACCAGCAGCTCGCGAACTCGCCGCTCGTCCGCCACGGCGGCCGTCAGCTTTACCCCGCGAAAGGTGGCCGACTCGCCCACCCTCGGCACCACGTCCGCCAGGCTCATGAGCAAGCCGCCCATGGTTTCGACCTCGGCCACGTCTCCCAGCGCCGGGTACTCGCGGCGAAAATCGTCCAGGCGCAGCAGCCCGCTCACCCGCCAACGGCCCGGGGCCAGCTTTTCCATGACTAACCCTTCGGAATCGGATTCCGAACGGATTTTCCCGACCATTTCTTCGAGAATATCTTCCATGGTAACAATCCCGGCCGTGCCGCCGAATTCGTCCAACACAATAGCGAGTCCGCGTTGTTGCCGCTGCAAACTCTTGAGCAGCTGCAGCAGGTTCATCGTCTGCGGGACAAAAGAAGGAAACTCAATGGCATCGGCCAGATCCACGTGAGGATCGAGCAGCAGCGCCCGGGTGTTGAGGATGCCGACGATCGTATCGGGCGTCTCATCATAGATTGGCAAGCGGCGGTGCTTGTACCGACGGGCCGCTTCGAGCATTTCTTCGATCGACAGCTCGTCAGAAATGGCCGCCATTCGCGACCGCGGCTGCATCACTTCCTTGGCCGTCCGCCGATCGAGGCTGATGATTTGCAGGATGATTTCCTTCTCGGCCTGGGCCAGGGCGCCGTGCTGATAAGCCATTTCGAGCAACTCCTGGTAGTCGGCATCGGTCAACGCGGCCGGGGGCTGGACCGAACGGGGAGTGACTGTTTTCAAAATCCACAGATTCAGGCTCTGCGCCACGCGACAGAGAGGCAAACTGAACCGCAGAAACAACGAGAGCGGCGCCGCCACGCGCGTAGCCCACTGCTCCGGCTTGCGCACCGCCATGGTTTTGGGGAACACCTCGCACCCGACCAGCAACAGCACCAGCAACAGCACAATGGTTGCGACCGTTGGCCAGCGGCCTTGCAAGGCCATCCACAAGGCCACCGCTAGCAACGCCGAATTGGCAAACGTGTTCCCCAACACCAGGGCCGCCAGCAAATCCTGCGGTTTGGCCAGCAACCCCTGCACGATTTTGCCCGAGCGCGGCTGACGCTCCGCCAGTTGCCGAACCTGCCATTTGCTCAAGGAAAATAGCGAGGTTTCCGCGAGCGAGAAAAAGAAACTTGCTCCGGCAAAAATGAGCACCACCACCACAGCGGCCATGACTGCAGAATGGAATAAACCCGCGTCAAAGGCAATCCGGACGGGTTTGACCCGTGTGCATCGGTGTTCATCGGCAGTTTTAGCAGGAGCCTGAAGGAGCTTGGCCGGCTGCCGCGTGAACGCGGCGTTCCGGTTTTCGGTCGAGCAATTTCGGCAAAGCTTTTAGCAAAACTTGAACAGCCTTGAGATTTGACATCCGAGGGAAGGGGCAACATACCTGCCATAAATTTGTTTAACTAATAATTCAGGAGAATTCCTTATGAAACACCCGATCCGGCACTGTTCGATTTCGGCCTTCAATCCAGGGCTCTTACTTGCGGTCCTCGTGGCGGCGAGCACGCCAGCGAGAGCCATCGATTTGCTGCAACGCTACCCCACTACACTTACCGCGGGCATGCTCGAGCCCACGCAGGCGCAGCCCTGGCAGTTTTTACCGGGTGATATCTACCGCGTCAGCCAGTTCAGCCTCAAGGTAGGAGATCAGTTGAAAATCGAAACCGGGGCGGCGGATCTCGGAATTGGGCATTGTGCCAATGGCGCCATTTGCGCCATGCTGATTCCGGTGGAGGGCGGGAAACTCACGCGCCCGGGCGCTTCCGGCCCCGAAGCCATTGCTCACATCTGGCTCCGATTTCATCCGGGCGAAATCAACAAACTCTTCCCGGCGGAAACAATTTCGGCGGGCGCCTCGACGGCTGTGATGGGACCGATGCGTTCAATCGCCGCCGGCAAGTTCAGGTCGAGCTATCACGCCGGGATGAACGCCATGATCCCGGAGCCGAAAGATATGACGGTCGATGTGGATACGAGGGCCGGAGTGCGGCGGTTCTTTATGGTTAATACGCAGGCCAAAACGGCGGAATACGTCAATGCGTTCGAACGCCAACCGGTCCGCCTGGCAGGTCACGGTAAAAGCGCCGCCCCGAAGATCCTGTTTACTAAACCGGTCGAGGGGGCAACTGATGTGGACCCTGGACTCAGGGAAATCACAGTTACTTTCGACCAGGATATGGGCGAGGGATTTTCCTGGACGGGCAGCGGCCCGGAGTTTCCGCCCTCAGCAGACGGCGAGAAACCTCAATGGCGAGGCAAGCGCACTTGCGTGCTGCCGGTTAAACTGGAAGCGGGGCATCACTACCGCGTGGGCATTAACGCTCCGAGCTTTCACAACTTTTGCAGCGCCGAAGGCACGGCAGTCGAACCCTCGAGCATCAGTTTCACAACGAAATAAGAGGATCACGCCAAGGCGCTCAGAACGCCAGGATAGGAGAAGCTTTTTCTCTTGGCGATCTTGGCGCCTTGGCGTGAAGTGGATTCCTGATCGTCTTGGGTGCGGCTCAGGACTTGGGCAAATTCTTCAAGAAGGGGCCGAATAAATCGATGGGGATCGGAAGGAAGGTGGTCGTGTTATGTTCGCTGGAAATTTCGCGCATGGTTTGCAGGAAACGCAATTGCAGCGCGATGGGCTCTTTGCTGATCATGCTCGCCGCCTGGACCATCTTTTCGGCCGCTTGAAACTCCCCTTCGGCATTGACGATCTTGGCGCGCCGTTCCCGTTCGGCTTCGGCTTGCTTGGCCATGGCGCGCTTCATTCCTTCCGGCAAGGCAACATCCTTGATTTCCACCGAGGTGACTTTCACGCCCCACGGGTCGGTCTGACGATCGATAATCTCCTGGAGCGTCTGGTTGATCTTGTCCCGATGGGCCAACAAGTCGTCCAACTCTGCTCCTCCGACCACGCTGCGCAAAGTAGTTTGGGCCACTAACGAAGTGGTTTTCCAAAAATTCTCGACTTTCACCACCGCGGCGACGGGATCGATCACGCGGAAATAAACGACCGCGTCGACCGTGGCGGGCACATTATCGCGCGTCATCACCTCCTGCTTGGATACGTCGATCGTCACCACGCGCAAATCCATCTTCACCATACGGTCGACGACCGGAATGAGGAAAATGACGCCGGGCCCTTTCGCCCCCAGAAGCTTGCCGAGCCGGAAGATGACGCCGCGCTCATACTCGCGCAGGATGCGCAGGGCTTGCGGCAGCACAATTGCCACCAGGATAAGAATGATAAAGATCGAGGGAATGATTTTGGCCAAGGTTGAAAGTTGATCCATAAGGTGTCGGGTTGATGTTTCGGTAAAAGGCCGAGTCTAGCTCAGCTTTGGTTTTACTTTCAGGGTTAAGCCGGTGATATCCACAATTTGCACGACCTGTCCGGCCTCGACGGGTGTGTCACTCACAGCGTTCCAATATGCGCCTTCAAAAAAGACCTTACCGCCTTGTGCATCGATGTGACCCAGAGCCGGGACCGTCCGGCCAAGCATCGCTTCTTTGCCGGTGCGCACCGGCAACGCCTGGGCCCGCAAGCCTTGTCCAACCACGAAAATGAAAAACAAAGCGGTCACGACGGTGGCTGGAATAATATAAACCAGCGACAAACGGAAGGTGGGATCTGCTCGATTGAACAGCATCAAGGCGCCGAGGAAGAATGCTATGATCCCGCCGCCCGTCAAAATCCCATGGGTCGGCGCGAACACGTCGATCACGAACAACACCGCCGCCAACCCGATCAGGGCCAGGCCCGCTAAATTGATCGGCAAAATGGAGGCCATGTACAAAGCCAGGATCAGGGCAATTCCTCCGACCACGCCGGGTAAGATTGCGCCAGGACTGCTTAATTCCCCAATAATTCCGTACATCGCCGCCAACATCAGCAGCAACATCACTTCCGGGCGCCAGAGCAACTGAAACACGTGCTCCCGCGCCAACATCGGGATCGGCGTAATGGCGGCTCCTATGGTGTCCAGCGATTTGCCATTCACCTCGCGCCCATTCAGCTGGGATAAAAGATCGGGGATGTCTTTGGCGATCAGATCGATCACCTTCATGTCCAGTGCCTGCTCGGCGGTAATGGATTCGCTATTCACGACGGATTCCCTGGCCCACTCCACATTGCGGCCACGTTTCTCGGCGATCGCCTGGATATAAGTGCTCGCGTACTTTTCCAGCTTTTGCTTCATCATACTGTCCATCTTTTCTTCGCCGCCGCCTCCCATCGATACCGGATGGGCCGCACCAATGCTGGTGTGCGGCGCCATGGCAGCCACGTCAGCGGCTAAAGTGATGAAACAACCCGCGCTGGCCGCATTGCCTCCTGTTGGCGCAACATAGACGACCACCGGCACCTGTGAAGCGTAGATTTTTTGAACGATTTGCTTGGTGGATTCGAGCAAGCCTCCGGGTGTGTCCAGTTGAATAATCAGGCAGGTCTCTTGGTGAGCCGCAGCCGTATCAATCGCACGCGCAATGTAGCTGGCTGTTGCCGGCCCAATTGCGCTATTCACCTGGATTAGCCCCACACTGCCGGCTTGCGCCGAAAGGGCCAGATTTGTCGCCAGGACCAGAAGGATCGACCACCAGTGGCGCATAACATTTCCGTCAGTTATTATTATAGCAGCCCCTTGTAGCAGAGCAATATATAATAAGTCCCGCCGCGGCGCGGGCTTCCTGCCCTGCAGCAACTTCCGATCACGTGCTGACTGCCAGTTTTGGCTGAAGACGTGCTCCAGGTTCAAGCCGCTGTTTTTTTGAACGTTGAAGCCTTCCTTTTCGATTTTTTGCCGCAACCGGCCGACTTGGTCGGCGATAGCGATGACCGAATCCCGGTTGACCGGTAAGTTGGTCAACCAGGCAAAAGTAGTTTTTTCACCGGTGGGAGAGGTTTCCTCGCAAAGAATGGCACCCAAGGTCCAGGAGCGATGCCCTTCCCCCGCACTCTTTCAACTGCGCAATCTGCGGCGATAGGAATGTGTCGATCGTCCTTACAAAAAAGTTGTGGGGTTCGCCCCATGAAGCGGGCCGGTGGCCCGCCGGGAGATAGGGCGGCCCGGTATTCCCAGGCCTTTCGGCCTGGGCTGGTATGAGGAACGCCTTTGGCGCTCGGGCTGGAACTCCATGTTCCACCAATCGTCACCTCCTGGCCGATTGGCGAGACGCCGGAACTCCCGGAGTTAATCAGTTCGCACGCGATAGAAGCGGCTGCCGGTTGGTGAGTTGGTGTCCGGTAGTACCAGAATACCTCCGGTCCCGACGGTCCAGTTTCCGGCCGGAGTCCAGGAGGAATCCGTCAAAGCATTCTTGTACTCCAGCAGATAGTTCAAGCCCGACACGCTGGACACGGAGAGAGAAAAACCGGACGGACTGGCGACGGCATTTTGGGCCAGCGGCGGAACCAGTATTTTTAGAGAAGCCGGAGTGCTGACATTGGTCCCGGCGGCGTTGCTGACCAGCAAAGCGTAGCTGCCCGCCTGGCTGAGCTGAACACTGGTCAACTGCAACCCGTTGGTGGTCGCGCCCGTCAACGGAGAGCCGTTGAAACTCCATTGATAGCTCAAGGGGCCGCTGCCGGCAGCGGCCGCATAAAACGAGACCGTTCCCCCAACGAGGCTCACCTGGTTGCTGGGCTGGGTTAGTATCGTTGGCGGGACCAGGACGATCAACTGCGCAACCGCGCTGGTGATCGAGCCGGCTGCATTGGCGACAACAACGCTGTAGCTACCGCCCGCGCTCACCTGGGCATTATTGATGGCGAGCAAATTCGAGTTAGCTCCGACTGCGTTGGTCCCGTTAAACCACCATTGATACGCGAACGGTGCGGTGCCGGCAGCGCTTACCTGGAAGGCAGCGCTCGCACCGGAAATGACGGTTTGGTTGGTGGGCTGAACATTGATCGAAGGTGGTATGATAACGGTCAATTGAGCCAAGGCGCTGGTCACGACGCCAAAGCTGTTGGTGATGACCACATCGTAGCTGCCGGCATTTCCAGAGGCAGCCTGGCTGACGATATAGTTGGTGCCCGCACCGCCGGCCAGGGGCGTTCCATTAAACCGCCACTGGTAGGTAAGTGGCGTAGTGCCGTCGGCGCTCACGCTAAAGCCGGCATTCTGCCCTTGCGTGACTGTGAGACTGCCCGGGTCCTGCGTGACGGTCGGGGGGATTCCCACGACTAGCGTGGCCACGAGGCTGGTGACGAAACCGGCGGTGTTCGTCACGACGACGCTATAGCCTCCGGCCGCGGTGACCTGGACATTGGTAAGACAAAGGACATTGGTATTGCCGCCAACAACATTGGTATTGTTGAACCACCACTGATAGGCCAGTGGCGAGCTGCCGGTGGCACTAACCTGGAACATCACGTTACTGCCCGCACTAACAGTTTGGTTGGTCGGCTGTGCGGAGATCGATGGGGGAACGACCACAGTTAATTGGCCCACGGCGCTGGTGATCGAGCCGTAGGCATTGCTGATTACGGCGTCGTAAGCTCCCGCGTCGCCCGTCCCTACCGCGCCAATAAAGTAATTCGTTCCGACGCCACCGGGCAATGCCACCCCATTCAGCCGCCATTGATAACTGATTGGGGCGGTGCCGCTGCCCATGACGGTGAAGGTTGCGCTCCGGCCTTGAATTACAGTGAGGCTGACCGGCTGCTGCGAAACTCCGGCTGGAACTCCAATGCTCAGGGTTGCCACGGCGCTGGTGATCGCACCCGCCGAATTGGTGATCACCACCTGGTAAGTACCGGCCTGGGCCGCTTGGGCGCCGGTAATGACCAGCGCATTTGAGTTTATACCAACCGCATTGGTGCCATTAAACCACCATTGATAACTCAGCGGAGCGGTCCCCGAGGCAAGCACCTGGAACAGCGCGTCAGTTCCCGCCGCCACAATTTGGTTCGTGGGTTGACTACTGATACTCGGCGGCACTAGAACCGTTAATTGCGCGACCGAACTGGTAACGGCCCCGTAAGGATTGCTCACGACCACGTCATAGTTGCCGGCGTTGGCGGAACTAGTCCCGAAAACCGTATAGCTGCTGGCCGTCGCACCCGCGACAGGCGTCGAGGCGAATCGCCATTGGTAGCCCAAAGGCGCATCGCCGGAAGCGGCTACATTGAAGGAGGCGTTTTGGCCTTGAATGATCACCAGGCTGGTCGGCGGGTTCGTTATGCCCGGCGGAATCCCGACCGTTAAAGTGGCCACGCTGCTCGTAATCGCTCCCGCGCTGTTCGTGATCACCACATTGTAGGCACCGGCTTGGCTCGGCTGCACATTGTTCAACCCAAGAATATTGGTGCTCGTGCCAAGAGCATTGGTTCCATTGAACCACCACTGATAACTGAGTGGCGCCGTGCCGGACGCATTTACCTGGAAACTCAAGTTCGCCCCGGAAATCACGGTCTGATTCGTCGGCTGGGTAGTGATCGCCGGAGGAATCAGAACGGTCAACTGGGCGACGGTGCTGGTAGCGCTTCCTGCACCATTGCTGGCGACGAACTGATAATTCCCGGCCTGCGCAGTCTGAACATTGGTTAAGCCAAGAGCCGTACCCGTCTGCCCCGGGATGACCGCTCCGCCAAAGAACCACTGATAATTCAGCGGCGCACTTCCCGAAGCGGCCGCCTGGAAGGTGACATTGCTGCCGAGCACCACGCTTTGGCTAGCCGGCTGCAGCGTGATGGCTGGCGGAACAAGGACTGTCAGAGTGGCGACGGAACTGGTCACCGCTCCGGCGGAATTGGTAACGACCACGCAATAATTTCCCGCCTGGTTGGTTTGCACGCCGGTTAAAGCCACGCTGCTGGAAGTGGCCCCGCTCAACGGTGCGCCGGCAAACATCCATTGAAAACTCAGTGGCGCCGTTCCCGTCGCACCAACTTGAAAGACCGTGTTCGAACCGAGCGAAACCGTTTGATTGGTGGGCTGCCCGGTAATCGAAGGAGGAATCAAAACGGTCAGCGTGGCCACCGTGCTGGTGACCGAACCCACGGAGTTGGTCACGACGACCGCGTAATTACCCGCCTGATTGGGTTGAACGTTGGTCAACGAAAGGCTCGAGACGGTGGCGCCGGCCAATGGGTTTCCGCCAAAGGTCCACAGATAACTCAGCGGAACACTGCCGCTTGCATTGACCGAGAAACTAGCGCTGCTTCCCATAACTGCTACTTGATTGGTTGGCTGCGCCGTGATTGATGGCGCCACGGCCGCACTGACCAAGCTGACCGACAGGTCATTTCCCAGGTTAGGATCAGCGGGGTTCGACGTGGCGGTCACCGTATTGGAGAGCGTCCCGGCCGCAGAAGGCTGGATCGTGACAACAATATTGCTGGCATGGCCAACGCTCAGGGCACCGACCACGCAGGCCACAGCATTGCCGAGGTTGACACAACCTGGCGAGGCGGAAACGAACGTGACATTACTTGGCAATGCGTCAGTGATCGCCAGGTTTGATGCGGTCGAGGGACCGAGGTTGCTTACGGTGATCGTGTAGGAAAGGTTCTGGCCAACGGCCACAGGATTCGGCGCGGCAGACTGGTTTACCGCCACATCAGCCGTTGGAGCGCAACAGTCGTACTGGTTGTCCTGGATCGAAACCGAATCCAAAAACCAGCCCATCCCGACGAAGCTGTTAATTCCCGTCGCCAACGACCACTTAAGCTGCACGTTTTGGCCGGCGGCAGCGGCCGGCAGCACAACTGTCGTCGTGACCCAGCCCATAGAATTGCTACCCCAGGCAGCCGCCCCCGCCAATGGGTTGGCTGTGCCGGCGCTCAAAGTGCAATTGTAGCCGCCGCTTGAAAAGCTTCCGCCGGCTGTGACGATATCGCTGAAAGCTCCACCCCCAATCGAGATTTGAAGCACGCCGCCATCGTAATATGTCAGCGTGTGTGGATGTGCGATGCTATGGAAAGCAAGATTGTAGTTATGGCGAAATGTCAGTTGTGCCGCCGACGAAACAATCGCGATGGGAGGCGAGACCAAATCGGTTTGTCCCGCCGTGCCGGCATCGGCGGCAAACACAGAATTTGGCGCGGTATCGGAAAAGCCGTTGGTGCTCGCCCAGTTGGCCAAAACACCGGAGGCGACGGAGGTCGACCAGCCAGCGGGAAACCCTGGACTGCTCACGCCATCAAAGTTCTCAGAGAAACTGGTAACTACGCTGGTGGCGCCAAGCCTTACCGTGAAGGTCACGTTGCCCAGGTTGGCCGGTCCGTCCTGGAGCTGTAGCGTGGCAGTCAGAGTGCTGCCGCAAGTGCCGTTGGCCGTGAAACTGAACGAGCGAGTTACTGCCGATCCGCTGGCAGGCACTACACCATACGTTTGCGGGCCGCCGGGAGAAGTGACACCGCCGGTGGGTTGCAAGGTCGCCACCAGGTTTGCGGTATCGGCCGAGCCGGTGTTGATCAAGCCAAAGCTAACGGTGAGGGTCTCGCCGGGATCCACCGCGTTGTTGGTGCAGCTTTCGATCACGAGGGCCAGGCTATTGGATACAATATGTGGCGTAGCCGCCCCGGCCAAGGCACTCAACAGAGCCCCACCGGCCGGCGTGCCCCAACCGGTGCAAAGATCGAATCCGCTTACGGCGAGAAATTTAGTTGGACTGGACGCGTTGGTATTATTGCCGCTGGTAATGTCATGCATGGCGGCGGCGTAACCACTGCCCTGGGCGAGGGTATAAAGCGCAGGATTTATAAAACCTACCACCGGCTTGCCATTCGCAAGGGCTTGCTGGTTTATGAGCGCGGTGTAGGCCGCCCACAATGGAGCGGCGCAACTGGTCCCTCCCGCCGCGCCCGAACTGCCGTTGTTGTACGTCACGAAAATGTTGTCCGCCGTTAACGCGACGTCCGGAAAATTGCGCATCGTCGTCGAGCCTTGGTTGCCTGCCATGCTGACACTCTGCTGCCAACTGGGAATTGTATAGGAAGTGCTGATACCACCCCCAGTGCCATTTGTCCCGTTGCCGGAATTGTACCAGTTCCACGTCTTCTCCGACGCCCATGTGCCTCCGGGACCGCTCGTGCTCAAAGTCGTGCCCCCGACAATGGTGATGTTCGGATTATCACAAGGCTGCGGAGCTGCGCCGCTGTAAGCGTCGCTGTCTCCGGCGGCTTGAAAGTACGATTGCCCCTGCGCCGCGAACTGCAGAAAAATGTTGTCCGTCGTCGAACTCGGACCTCCGGACCAACTCCAGGAGGAACTGAGTTGTTTGGCCGAGTTGTCACTCGCCATCCGGTTCAAAATGTCGTTGGGAAACCCGCTCGGGCCTGCTTCGTAAACAACAATCCGGCTCAAGCCCGGCGCCATTGCCACCGCCATCTCGATATCGAGGGCGACCTCGACATTGTTCCCTCCCGGAGTGCCGTTGTACCCGTCCAAAAGAACGTTGGTCAGCGGCACATTTGGAAGTCCCGCCAGCGATTCATATGACGCAATGTCATTGGCATAGTAGCCGTCGAATTCGAGCAATCCCACCGTTTGGCCAAGGCCGGTAACCGCCACATTCGGAGCATACGCAGCCCGAAAATCTTTGCCCAGGTAGGTCCCGCCACTTCCAGAGCCGAAGAAAGGCTGCGGCTGGGAGTTCAGGCGGGTAGGCCGATGCACCAGCGGATGAGGCGGGCTAAAATCATCAAGCCCGCTAATGTCTAGAATTGGGACAGCTACAGTGACGGACGGCTCCTGGTCCGGCGCAAAGAAGTCCCGATTCTCCGTCGGATGCCGAAACGTGAGCAACCGAAGACCAAAAGCTTTCTCGATGTCGGCCACGGAACCCTTCACGTCCAGCAGCACGCGATTTGCATGGGTCGATGTGACTTCGAGGCGGTTGGTGCGGGCGAATTCGAGCAACGCCGCATATTGTTCCTCCGACGGCGCGAAAGCCTCAGCGAACTGGTCCGGGGTCAAGAATTGATGAAAACGAGGGCTTTGAGGATCGTATAGTTCTTTGAGCAAGTTCGTCAGCCCGTCCGAGTTGCGCAAGGGAAGGCCAATTGCCAGGCGCAGCCGGGAAGCGGGATCGAGGCGCCCAATGGGCTGGCGCCCTTGAGCAGCAGGGGGAACATGCCCACGCAGTGGGTGAGTTGGCGCGGCATTGACCTGGAATGCCCAGGCTAGCCCAAGCAAGCAGAGCCAAGCCCACAGGTAAGACCCGCATGACCAGATGTTTATGCGTTGAGCGTGGGGGTACTTCTTCACGTCTGAATTATCAACCTCAGGAAGACGCAGGTTTTATGCCGTGACTCAAATAGTTATACCGGTTTCGGGACGTTGTGGCCGAAAAACCCGGCGTGCAGAGCGGGTGTTGCAAGGCGGCAGCCACTCTGGATTGCTCGGGGAACTCCCCCGCGCTGTCTGGCAGGAGTGCGATTTTTGGCGAAAACTGATCCCGCCAAGTTGCAAGATAGCCGCGCGAGTATCCGGGGCCTCGCTGTTCTGCTTGACTTACCATTTAATGGGTAAGACAGTAAGGCATGACGGCCACGTTATCGAGCAAAGGCCAAGTGGTGCTGCCCAAAAGGGCGCGAATGCGACTGCGATTGCAGCCCGGCACAAAGTTCTCCTGCAAGGTGGAAGGCGAATCCATCGTCCTCACACCGGAACGAGGCAACCGAGAGCGGCCCAAGCTGATCACCGATACGAAAACGGGGCTGCGGATAACGCAGTCCCCTGCGGAAATGAGGGTCACGAGCGAAGAGGTGCGGGCGGCCATGGCCGATTTCCCATGAGATACCTGCTCGACGTCAACACCCTGCTCGCTCTGGCGCACACCGGACACGCCTTGCACGCAAAAGCAGCGAGTTGGTATACCCGCGTGTCGGGCTCGGCACGCGGATTCCATACCTGTTCGATTACCGAGTTGGGCTTTGTGCGAGTTTCGGTCAGTACCGGCCTTCAGCCCGACGTTGAAACAGCCAAGCAAGCCCTCGACGCTCTAAAATCCTCCTCCTCGGTCCGGTTCGAGCTCATCGCGGACAATCATGGAGCTGCGCAATTGCCGGCGTTTGTAAAAAAGGCTCAAGCCATCACCGATGGACATTTATCGGAACTGGCAGGAAAGAACGCCATGCAACTGGTGACGCTCGATCAAGGCATTCCCAAAGCCCTGTACATTGGCTAGAGGTTTCTCGAGTGGCGGGCGGCTTCACCAGGGGCGTCCGCGGGTGGCAGTGCTGTAAAGAGGTCGGCAGGGTTTGGACTTCCCTGGCGCTTGTGGCTGCTGTGATACGGAAGTGGTGGGAAACAGGGTTTCGCGTCGCGTCGCAGCGCAAAAAGGCGGTCCCGCTCAGCGGGGCCGCGGTCAAAGACGCTGCGTGGAAACCAGCGGCGTTCCGCCAAATCACTTTGCCGAGTCGCACTCGGCGATCAATTGTCGGTAGGTCTGGCGCGCGTACTCATAAGCCGCTTTGGCCTCGGACATTTCATCGGACTTAATGAACCGCTGTTTCTGCTGCCAACAGCGATCCACTCCATCCAGGCACCATTGAGCACTGCGGCGCGAAGCGCGGATCGGTTTGCCGTCGACCAGCACGAAGATGGGATTGGTGTGCGACGAAGGCAGAATTCGTAGTGCCACCCAACTGCTTTTATCGATCTGCACGTCGAACGTGACATCCCGCAGAGAACCGTCGGCATTGACCTCTTTTCGAGCTACCGGGTAACCGTTGACGATGAGTTCGAGAGGCACATGCCGGGAATCGTCCAGGCGCGCGCGTTCGATATCCCAGTATGGCTTCTCGGAATACGGCCGCTTTTTTATTTCCGGCTTGGAGTTCTCGTCGAGGAGCGCGGCGACTTTGGCCGTGACGTGCACCATCGCGGGTTTGGCCAGACGCAACTCACTGCCGTTCTCGCCCATCACGGCGCCGTCGATTTTAAAATCCATGAGGTGGCTCCGTCCATCACTGACGTAGTTGTGACCTTCGCGAATGCCTTCGCACCAGGCGTCATAGGTCAGCTTGTCTCCCAGTTTCACATATGAACGGCCCAACCCCACTCTTTCCCCATAGATGCAGGGAAAATCCGTTTCGCCGCTGATGCGGGTGCGAAATCCAACATTGAGAGTGTGATACCACATGTTGAGTTCCCAAACGCTTGGCGTGTCGACCATGGACATGAAATCGACGGCCGGCACGAGCTTGCCGTCCGGGCCGGGTACCTGGTGGGTCACATCGACGATGTATTCATTGGCGCCAATCCCGCTATAAGGTGGAACCACATAGTTGGGCAGTTCGGACGTATCGACTTCCAAGCCCCAACCCGAGTGGGCCGGGCCGCACACCGCGCCTTGCTTTTTGGCCCATCGCAATGTGTTCAGGCATAGTGTGGGCCAGTGTTTGTCCGAGTCGCCGCCCGGATAGATTTCGTCCTTGAGCCGTAACAAGACCAGGTGACCGGATTGATGCGAGCCGAAGCCGGATACTTCGATGTCGTAATGGAGCAGGTACGGGTAACGCGAAACCGTATCGTCCTTTCCGGTGAAAAATTGTTTCTGAAAATCAAAACAAGGTCCCCAAGTCAGGTTGCACCCGACCTTGAGGTCTTCGCCCTGGCAATGGCGGTACATATCAACGGCCAACACACCTTCGGTCGGTTGAGTGTAGTGCGCGCACCCCGCAGCGTGGATGTGATGATCGCCGGACCACCAGCCGAACTTCGAGGGATCGATCCAGCGCCGTAACTGGAAAGTTGCAGTTTGTCCCGGGCCTTTAACTTCCAGCGGGCAAGCTTCGGCGATGTACTCGGGACCGCGGGTGTACTCGATGATATATTTGCCTGCCGGTAAAATGAAATTCTCTCCGTCAGCGCGGTAGATCTGCGGGTGAAAAGCAAAGTCGGGCGCCAGGCGCTTGGCTTGGGAAGGATAGACCCGTTGCTGCCGATCTTTGACGATAAACATCGCCGTGGAGGGCTGACCGGTTTCATCAAAAACCCGCAACTTCACTTCGTGTGCCGGAAGACAGTTGAACAACAGATCCAGCTCGCTGCGGAAGCCCAAATCTTGTGTGCCCTGGCCCACATCAAACACCAGCTTGGCCTCGCGTTTGCCAGCGTCCCGGCTATAGAGCGATACAATCCGATATTCCAGCCCGAGCCCGCTCAGTTCTTTGCGCAAAGGCTGTTTGCCCGGCGCCTCCAAATCGAGCCAGCGCTCCCGCGATGAAAGGTTTTTGTCGGCTCCGTCACTCTTCGCATACGCCCGATCGGAGGCCGTTCTGGCCCAGGGCGAATCGTGCACCGATTGGGCTTGCGGGCTGATGACGCGCAGCTCGGCCGTGGCTCCGGCGTCATTCTGCACTTTGACCAAAAATGTGCGCCACCCGTCCGCCACCAACTCGGGCGCGGCCGGTCCAGGCGCCACTTTGACACGCATCTCGGGATTGATGGTCAATCCGACCAGGCAGTGCGGATCGAGCACGCGCTGAATCGCCTGGCAGGCCACGGCCGAATCCGTGCCGGTCAAAGCCGAATCAATCGCGCGCTGCTCGTCGGGTAACAGGGGAGCCCCGAGATAATTAAGGGCCTCACCAACTCGCCGAACCTGCGCTGCCAATGGCTGAAGGTCCACTTCTTTCACGACGGGCAACGTCGCGGGATCCGCCTCGGCCAACAATGCACCGCCAACGATGACGCACGCCCAAATTGAGAACTGCCCGAAAAGATTGCTCCGCCTGGGAGCGACGGAGTCTTGCCGGCGAGTTCTTTTCGCAACATACCCACACGCCGGCGGGACGCCGGCGCTCCCAGGCCGATCCATCGAGAAGCTGTTTTCGCTTTTCGCTCGTGAACTATGACCAGACGAGTTGAGTTTCAATTTTGAATTTAACATAGGTGAACCTGAGAATTGACTTCAGCGGCATCTACAAACCGCTTGAGATTAGCGGCTGGAGTTCATTGTTTATCTCCGTGTGATGCCCTTGCGGCCGCCTCCCGTTGCTCGATGCTTTTGAGCAAAGTGGTCTTCGCCGGCGAATAAGCCTCGTTCGTCACCCAAGTGAGTTGCGAGCGAGACTCGGCGAAATGGCCGCCGAGCATTTTGACGCGCGCCAAGTGAACGTAAACATCCTGGCGATTCTCCTCCTGCCGGGCGATTTGCAGGGCATTGGTCCAGGCCTGCAGCGCGGGCTCCACGGGAAAGGGTTTGATGGAGTAATACGTCTGGGCGAGATCGCGCGCGAAGGCAAAATTCTTCGGGTCAAGGCGGATGGCGTTGCTGTACAGCACCAGGCAACGTCCGAACACGTCCTGCTCGTTGGAGTGGTAGTAATCGGCAGCCTTTTTCCGCAGCACGTAAAGAACATCCGCGAAGTTATGATAGAAAACCGGCTCATTGGGGCTGATCTCGATGGCTTTGCTGAAATATTGAAAGGCCTTGTCGACTGGCCCGCTCTCCCCGTAGCGTCCGGCTAAGTTGTTATAGATGGCGGCGTTGTTGGTATCGAGTTCGAGCGCCTTTTCCCACTCGAGCAGAGCGCCCTGTTCATCATCGCGCGCGTTGAGGAAGTTGCCGTAAGCCAGGTGCGCGGCGGCATCCCGCGGATAGCGCTTTAGCAAAGCGTTGTAACTACGGCGGACCGGTTCGAACCGTTCGGTGATGCGCCGTTGAAGCTCAGCGTCCGAGAGCCCCGCACCCTCGGCCATTTTCTGCTTGTTCGAGCGCACCCACCCATCCACTTCGGCCTGAGCGGCATCGTCGGCCGCATCGAGTTTCTGCAACTCAACCTTCGGGTCATCGGCGGGGGCGGTTGGCGCTTGCGGTCCGGGGATTTGCGGGACGTCCGCCATCCCCAGGCAGGCAAGCACAAGCGCGGTCGCGAGACACGAGATCGGGAAATTCACGCCAGCAGAATACGCCACGGACTGACGGCTGCCAATTTGCAATTTTGCAGTTCCGCTAACTTCCCGTATAATCCCCGTCTATTTATATGGGTTCACCACAAACTCAGGAATCCCGCAACCGAACAGCGCCGCGGCCGTTCAGCAAGCTCATGGCGGCCAATCGCTCCGAGATTGCCATCCGGATTTTCCGCGCCGCCACCGATCTAGGATTGCGAACCGTCGCGATTTACGCGCAGGAAGATCGTTTCAGCATTCACCGTTTTAAAGCCGATGAATCGTACCAAATCGGCCAGGGCAAAGGGCCCGTGGCCGCTTATTTAGATATTGATGGCATCGTGACGCTCGCCAAAGAAACCGGGGCCCAGGCGATCCATCCTGGCTACGGATTTCTGAGTGAAAATGCGCAGTTTGCCCGGGCCTGCGGCGAGGCGGGCATCGTCTTCGTAGGGCCGCGGCCTGAACTGCTCGACCTGATGGGGGACAAGACTGCGGCGCGCGCACTGGCCCAAAGGATCGGCGTGCCAACATTGCCCGGCACCGAACAAGCTGTTAGCGACCGCGAGCAAGCGTTAAAAATTGCCCGAGAACTTGGCTTTCCCTTGATCATCAAGGCGGCGTTTGGAGGCGGAGGCCGCGGCATGCGCGTGGTCCACAAGTCAACCGACCTGACGCGCTTGTTGGACGAAGCCCAGACCGAGGCCGACCGCGCCTTCGGCAACCCGGCCGTGTTTTTGGAGAAGTACATACCGCGCGCCAAGCACCTGGAAGTGCAGATCGTCGGGGATCAACATGGTAATGTGATCCACTTGCACGAACGCGACTGCTCCGTGCAGCGCCGTCACCAGAAGGTGGTCGAAGTGGCACCCAGTTATGGCTTGCCGCAGGAGATCATCGGCCAGCTGTGCGATGCGGCGGTACGTATGGCCCGCGAGATCCGGTATGATAACGCCGGCACGATCGAGTTTCTCTACGACTTGGACCGGCACGAGTGGTTCTTTATCGAAATGAATCCCCGGATCCAGGTCGAACACACCGTCACCGAGGTGATCACCGGTCAGGACCTGGTACGCGCCCAGATTCTTATTGCCCAGGGTTTCCCGCTGCATAGCCCGCAGGTGGGGATGCCGGCGCAGGAAAAGGTGGCGCGCAACGGTTACGCCATTCAATGCCGTCTTACCACGGAAGATCCGGAGAACAAGTTCACCCCGGACTATGGCAAGATATTGGCGTATCGATCGACCGGCGGGTTCGGCATTCGTTTGGACGGCGGGATGGGTTACGCCGGCGCGGTAATTACGCCTTTCTACGATTCGCTGCTGGTTAAAGTAATCGCCTCAGCCGATTCATGGGACCTGACGCGCCATCGCATGGACCGCGCCTTGCGTGAATTTCGTATTCGCGGTCTCAAGACCAATATTCCCTTTCTCGAGAACGTCATCAACCATCCGACCTTTGCGGCTGGGCGGGCGACCACCACCCTGGTCGACAACACGCCAGAGCTGTATGCGTTCAAACCCAAGCGGGATCGCGCCACCAAGCTGCTGAACTTTCTGGGCAACATCATCGTCAATGGCAATCCGCACGCCAAAGGGTTCAAGCCGGCCAAACCCTTCGAACCGGCCAAAGTGCCTCCGCACGATCACCTCAAACCCATCCCGCGCGGCACCCGCGATCTGTTGCTGGAACTTGGGCCGGCCAAGTTTGCTCAATGGACGCTGAAACAAAAGCGGCTGCTTATCACCGACACCACGTTTCGCGATGCTCATCAGTCGCTCATGGCCACGCGCATGCGCACGTACGACATGCTGGCCTGCGCTGCCCCCCTGGCCAGCCGGCTGGGCTCAGTCGATAATGGGCTCTTTTCTCTCGAAATGTGGGGCGGGGCCACCTTTGATTCAGCGATGCGGTTCCTCTCCGAGGATCCCTGGGAACGTTTGCGCCAGCTCCGGGAGGCCATTCCCAATATCTGTTTCCAGATGCTCTTTCGCGGGTCCAACGCCGTGGGATATTCCAACTATCCCACCAACGTCGTAACCGGTTTCGTCAAACACGCCGCCGCCGCCGGCATGGATATCTTCCGGATCTTCGACTCGCTCAATTACCTGCCAAACCTGCGCGCGGCCATGGAAGCCGTCCAGGATACCCACGCCATTTGCGAGGCGGCCATCTGTTATACCGGCGATATCCTGGACGAACGGCGCGACAAGTTCTCGCTGAAATATTATGTGAAGCTGGCGAGAGAGCTCGAAAAAATGGGCGCGCACTTCCTGGCGATTAAGGACATGGCCGGCCTGTGCCGCCCGCCAGCGGCACGCAAGCTAGTGCAAGCCCTCAAAGAAGAAATCGGCTTGCCGATTCACTTCCATACGCACGACACCAGCGGCACCAGCGCCGCCAGCATTCTGCGCGCCACCGAGGCCGGAGCCGACGTGGTGGATCTCGCCATCGCATCGATGTCGGGCAGCACCAGCCAGCCCAATCTGAACTCGATCGTAGCGGCCCTCCAGCATACCCCGCGAGATACTCGGGTCGATCTGGATACTTTAAACGAATTCTCCGATTACTGGGAAAAGGTTCGCGAGCATTACACACCTTTTGACATCGCCCCGAAAACCGGGAGCGCCGAGGTATATTTGCACGAAATGCCCGGGGGCCAGTACACCAACCTGAAAGAACAGGCCGCCAGCATGGGCGTTTCGCATCGCTGGCCCGAAATCGCCCGACTTTATGCCCAGGTCAACCAACTCTTCGGCGACATCGTCAAAGTCACCCCGTCCTCAAAAGTCGTCGGGGACATGGCGTTATTTCTGTTCAGCCGTGGGATCCGGCCTGAAGACGTCATCAATCTCGAACCTGGCATGACGCCGTTCCCGGAGAGCGTCATTGGCATGTTCAACGGTGAGTTGGGCTGGCCACTGGGCGGCTGGCCTGAACCAGTGTGGCGCGTAATCCTGGGCGAAAAAAAGTTCAAGGAAGCCAAGGCGCGATACGAGGTCTCGATTCGCAAAAGACTCGCCGCCAATGAAGGCGCCCTCCAGCCGGTTGATCTCGATAAGATTCGCACCGAGCTCTCCGCCAAATTCAAACGCAGCATCAGCGAGGATGATCTCTTCTCCTATCTAATGTATCCGGAGGTGTTCGCCGCCTTCGACAAGCATCGGCAGGATTTTAGCGATGTGAGCGTGCTGCCGACGCCGGCCTTTTTCTACGGGCTTTATCACCGGCAGGAAATCGGCGTCACGATCGAGCCAGGCAAAACCCTGATTATCCGGCTGGTCAACGTGAGCGATCCGGAGAAAGACGGACGCCGCACGGTCACCGTCGAACTCAACGGAATGACCCGCGAAACTTTCATTGCCGACCGGCAACTGGCGCCGAAAGCTAAGCTGCGTCCGAAAGCCGACTTGAAAAACCCGGCACAGGTTCCCGCGCCGATACCTGGTTTAATCGCTTCCATCGCCGTGAGCGTCGGTCACAAAGTGAGCAAAGGCGACAAGCTGCTGATGCTCGAAGCCATGAAAATGCAAACCACCATCTCCGCTCCGATCGACGGCGTGGTCGATGAGATCCATGTCGCTTTGAACGATACAGTCGAGAGCAAGGATCTGTTGTTGAGCTTGCGAAGATGAGCCTGCGGCCCAAACGACAATTCCCCGTGACCCGCTTCGGCGAGATCACCTTCCACAAGCTGAATACCCAAAAGTGGGAATGGCGTGATGCTTACCATTGGTTACTGACATTAAGCTGGCCGCAATTCTCCGCCTTTGTTTTTGGGATGTATCTGGCTATTAACCTGCTCTTCTCGCTCTGCTATTATCTGCGTCCGCACTCCATTGCCGGGTCAGCCTCCAATTCGTGGTCGGATTGCTTTTTCTTTAGCGTCGAGACCCTGGCGACGGTTGGGTATGGCCACATGTACCCGGAAACGTTGTTCGGACATGTGGTGGCGACGCTGGAAATCATGATTGGCATGTTCGGCATGGCCATTATAACCGGCCTTATTTTCATCCGCTTTTCCCGGCCGATCGCTCGAATTGTCTTCAGCAACAACCTCGTGCTCGATTCCTTCGATGGCCAACCGGCGCTCATGTTTCGCGTCGCCAACCTGCGCGATCAAGCGATGGCCGAGGCTGAGTTCCGCCTGATGCTTATGCGCGACGAACCAACCAAGGAAGGGGAAAATTTTCGGCGTTTCTATCCGCTGAAATTACAATTTGACCGTTTGATTTCGTTCCCGGCGATTATCACGATCCGCCATATCATCGACCAACAGAGCCCGCTGCAAGGATTGACCTTGCCGGATATGCAGCGAGACGACTCACGGTTTAGCGCCTCGATTGTTTGCATTGATACAGTAATTCCCGCACCCGTCCAAAGCCATCACGCCTATACCTGGAAAGACATCCTGGTAAACCATCAATTCGTCGAAGTGTACAATGAAATCGAGGACAACGCATTAACGGTGGATTATGGACGCATTCATGCCACCGAACCACGGGGCACAGTCCGGCCTGCATAAGGGATCTGCCTAAGGGTATGTTTTAAAAATACCGACCCGGGCGCGGCTTTCGCGCGGCGGCCTCGGGTTCAATGCCTATTGATCCAGCAGATTTCGTTCGTTCAGGGCGTCCAATTGTGCCTGAGTCGCGGCACCGTACTGGATCAGGTTTTTCATCACCTTCTGCTTGTCCTTAACGCTGCGATCTTCGACCAGGTTGATGGAATTGAACTCGTGCTTAAAGCTGCCGACTTTGATGTACAAGGTGAACCAGGTGCCATCGAAGGAAATAACAAATTCGACGGGCTTTTTGTTTTTGGTCATCAACTCGACCAGCTTGAGTTTCTTAACGTCATTGTCGTCCAGGTCCTCGACTTTCAGGCCAATTTTGTTGGCGATCTCGACCTTGGCCAAATTGCTGAGGAAAACGATGCGATCGGCTGTCTTTGCAGTTTGAATGGTTACTTCAGGCATGACGAACTCGCTTTGTTTACAGGTGTCCTGTCGTTCTTGGTTCGATCCCCTTGCCTCAATTCACGGCCCGCGACGGGGGAATCACGGCTGGAACATAGGGGTCTGACTGCAGAGCGTCAATCCGGGAAAGCCGCTTAAGCCGCTTAGATATGGCTGAATCAGTAATCAGGTAACCATGAGGGGTTGGAGACAGTTACGAGCTTGAAGGCTTTATTGCCAGTCTGAGCGGACATGAAATCGTAAAAGCCGCTCATGGAGGCTTG
>Ga0070741_10007520_pt1 | contig 22485 bp, 20 predicted proteins | sample Coa_R1_4_FD_66440 | JGI IMG/M metagenome (GOLD analysis project Ga0070741, IMG submission 66440) | Surface soil microbial communities from Centralia Pennsylvania, which are recovering from an underground coalmine fire - Coalmine... | ecosystem: Environmental > Terrestrial > Soil > Unclassified ... | reverse complement strand
GTCCGAGAGCTCGACGACCGGTGAGTCCCCGACCGTGACCACGTCGACATCGGGCTCGTACAGCCGGTTGAACAGAATCAGTCCGTCGACCCCCGCGGCGTCCAGCTGCCCCGCGAAGTGGCCGAACGCGGTATAGAAGGGAAGGACCTTCAGCGCGATCGGCATCCGCAGCGCACGCTTCAACTCGACGACGATGGTGCGGATGTCGTGTTCGACGGCGAGCGAGGACTGCGTCGCGTCGGTGACGAGCCGGAACATGTTGACCTCGAGCGCATCGGCCCCGGCGCGCTCGACGTCGAGCGCGAACTGCAGCCACGTCTCGGCCGCCATCGCATTCAGCGACGCGATCACGGGGACGGCAACCGCCGCCTTGACGCGCCGGAGGTGCTCGACGTACTGCTCGGGCGAGAATCGGTATCGCGCTGGTTGCGGAAACGCGGCGACGCGGGCCGCGAACTCGGGCTCGAGCGGGTCGATCTGGTGAATGCGGCCGCTGTGCGCGAACGTGATCTGCTCCTCGAACACCGAGCGCAACACGATCGCAGCCGAGCCGCCGTCCTCGAGGCGACGCGCGCCGTCGACGTCGTCGGCGAGCGGCGAGGCGCCGGACATGAACGGGTGCGCCAGCCGTAAACCCAGGTAGCTCGTCTGTAGCGAGGGGCCGCTCATGGCGTGTGCTCCTTTCGCGGCCGCGGACTTCACGTGGAGGAGAGGCAAACTCGATACCCGGGGAATCTCCGAGATCCCGACGCGCGATCCAACGACGGTGGCTCCGCTTCACGGGCGGACCGTTTGCACGATCCTGCCATGGAGTTTGGGGCGTCGTCCGCAACGTGCTGATACGCGATGGGACGCCGCCGAACTCTCGGCGGAAGCGAGGCTTCCGTGGCGAGAATTCGACACACGCCCCCCCGCCCCGAACACCAGAGGGGGATGTATGAACATCGTCAAGTGGAGTCCCTTCCGCGAGCTCGAAGACATCCAGGGCCGGCTGAATCGGTTCTTCAGGGAGGCGCCGTTCACCGACTGGACGCCTGCCGTGGACATCCAGGAAACGGACAAGGAGTACCTGATCAAGGCGGAGCTTCCCGAAGTGAAGAAGGAAGACGTGAAGATCGAGATGCTCGACGGCGTTCTGACGATCAGCGGCGAACGCACACAGGAGAAGGAAGAGAAAGGGAAGACCTTCCATAAGATCGAGCGCGCCTACGGCACGTTCGTACGTCAGTTCGCGCTGCCGTCGGAGGTGGATCCGGCCCGGATCGAGGCGCAGTTCAAGGATGGCGTCCTCAGCGTGCATCTGCCGAAGACCGCCGAGGCCAAGCCCAAGGCGATCGAGGTGAAGGTCGCGTAGGCGAGGCGCATCATGAGCACGATCGCGCTCGCCGCGGTGATCGTCGCGGCCGTCGCCGGCCGTCCGCAGCTGCCGGCTGCGGTTCGCGCGAACCAGTGCGCGGAGTGCCATCTCCAGGTCGTGTGGACACGATCGGAGCTGACGCACACCGACGAGTGGGTCACGTCGAAGCACGCGCGCTACGGCGTCGGCTGCGACAAGTGCCACGGCGGCGATGCGGCGACCACCGATCGCCCGGCCGCGCACCGCGGCGTGACGGCCGCCGGCGATCCGTCCAGCCCGGTCCACTGGATGCAGCTGCCCGCCACGTGCGGCGGCTGCCACGCGGCGGAAGGCAATGCGTTCGCACGCAGCATCCACAGCGAGCTGCTGCGGCAAGGCGATGCGATGGTGCCGACCTGCACCACGTGCCACAGCTCGATGAGCGCCGACGTGCCGTCGGCGCTCGACGTCGAGCGGCGGTGCGCGTCCTGTCATCCGCCGGACCGCGACGATCGGGCGCGCCGCGCGCGCCGCGACCTCGACGAGATAGCCGGGCTGCAGAAGCTGCTTCGCCGCGCCAGATTGGAGGTGGCCGCGATCGCCGATGCGCGCCGGCAGCAGGAGCTGGCGGCGGAGCGCGACGAACTGGACGTCGCCATCCGGGCGGCCGTGGCCGCGACTCACGGCTTCGACCGCAGCCGCGTCGACGCGCGCCTCGGCGAGGCGCGGGCGGTCGCCGAGCACCTCGCGCGCGCCTTCGCGCGGTAGGGTCGGCGCGCACCGCGCGCCGACCGCCGGGACTACAGGCCGGGTTCACCGAAGCGGCCGACCGTTGGACGGGTCAGCGCGATGAAGTCGTCGGTGCGCATGCGGATCGCGTCTTTGTGCGTCCCGCCGTTGAACGCGATCGTCGGCTCGAGCGCGAGCGACGCATCCATGAACACGCGCTGCTTGTAGAGCGGTCCGAGCGGCGGCATGGCCCCCGCCTCACACTCGGGAAACAGCCACTGCAGTTCGTCCTCGTGCGCCAGACGGATCGTCGCGGCGTGCGCGAGCGTGGCGAGCCGTTCGAGGTTCACGAGGTAATGCGCCGGCACGACCGCCTGCACCGGCTCGCCGTCGACGAAGCAGACGACGGACTTGGCCCACCGCCATCCGGACGTGTGGGTCACAGACGCTTCTTCAGCCGCCGTGTAGGCCGGCGCGTGCGGGAACACCGTGTAGGCGACGTTGGATCGTCGCAGGAATTCCTGGACCGATGCTGAAACTGACATGACAACTCCTCGTAACGGATGTCTACGGCGCGACGACCAGGCGATCGTCGACGTCGGTGACGCCGGGCGCCGCCCACGCCGCACGCTCGGCGGCATCGAGTTCGGCGATCGAATCGACGATGCCCTTCAGAATGACCGTGCGGCCGTGGACCTCCACCACGACCCTCCCCGCGTCCATCCGCGCGTGGCGTTGAAACGCGCGCTCGATGTTCGCCTTCAGCGCGATGGGATTCGCCGCCGCGACGATGGTGATGTCGTTCGAAATCCCCGTGATCCCGGTCAGGTTCCTTACCGCGCGCTCGGCCGCCTCGCCCTGATACGCCGAAGCGACCGAGCCGCTGAGCGTCACCCAGGCATCCCGCACGACGGCCTTGACCGGCGCGTCGGCCAGCGCGCTGTCCCATTCGAGCGCGTTGGCGACGGCCGACGCCAGTTCGCTGTCGTGCCTCGTGTGCCGTTCGTCGGGCGCGACCCGGATCTCGTTCGCGATCGAGCGTACGCCGCGCACGTCGCGCGTCGTGCGTTCCGCGAGATACCGTTCGCGGAGCGTCGAGACGAACCCGTGCAGCGTCACGACGCCGTCGGCGACCGTCACGCCGATGTGTTGGGCGCGGACGCCGGGTTCCCATTCGAGAGCGGCGAGCACATCTTCCTGGAGCTGACGATCGGTCGGCATGGTGCACCGCCTTGGCGGCCGTCAAGGCCGCCGGCAAGCCGGCAGTTTCGTGCGGCAGCTTCCAAGAGGTGCAACAAGCCTGCTCAGCGTCGACGGCCCCGCGGTGGTGTGGCCAACCGCGCGACCGCGCCCGATTCGGACGAACCCACTCCGGCCACGCGGGGGCAAGCGCCGGAACCTGTGGAAAAGAATGGAGCGGGAGACGGGGATCGAACCCGCGACATCAGGCTTGGGAAGCCTGCGTTCTACCGCTGAACTACTCCCGCGGCACGCGTCCGCGCGCGTGGCGACGGCTCGGCGCGAACCCGTTAATTGTATATCAGGGCCGTTCCGCCCACGCCCGCCGGGCATATAGTGTGGGCCTTGCTTTCACGAGGAGGACCTCCATGAAGCGTGTCGCCAACGGTTTGATCACGGTACTTCTGTTCGTCGTCGCCGCCGTCGCCGTTCACGGCGACGATGGAGACAGCCGCGTCCGGCGGGGATTCGAGATCTCGCCGGTGCCGGTGCACACGAACCGCCACAACCGGGAGCTGGTTGGGCTCGGCAGCTATCTGGTGAACGCCGTTGGAGGCTGCAACGACTGCCACACCTGCCCGTCGTACTCCGTGGATCCGTTCACGCCCGGACACGGACGGGGCCGCGTGAACGCGGACAACTACCTGGCCGGCGGCGTTGCGTTCCCGACGCCGGGCGGCACGTTCGTGTCGGCGAACCTCACGCCCGATCCGGCCAACCACAACCTGCCGGACGGCGGCCATACCTTCGAGCAGTTCAAGAGCATGATGCGGACCGGGCACGACGCCGACCCGCCCCACGATCTGCTGCAGGTGATGCCGTGGCCGGTGTTCGGCAACATGACCGACGAGGACCTGCGAGCGGTCTACGAGTACCTGCAGGCGATTCCGCACGCGGAGCCGGGCACCGAGTTCGGCCCGACCTGCCCGGCGCCGGGCCTCGCCAAGCCGGGCGCGTAGACAGCCGGGGCCGATCGGGCGTCAGGCCCGGATCAGGCCGATCACTTCGTCGCGCCGCGCCGCCATCATCTCCGGCGTCCGCGCCTCGAGGTTCAGGCGGAGCAGCGGTTCGGTGTTGGACGGCCTCACGTTGAAGTGCCAGTCGTCGTACTCGACGGAGAGGCCGTCCAGCGTGTACTGATGCGGAGCGTCGGCGTACCGGGCGGCGATCTGTTCCAGCTTCTTCGGCACGACGTCCATGCTCGGGACCTTCGTGTTGATCTCCCCCGAGATGAAGTACTTCCGCTCGAGCGGCTGCACCAGCTCCTGCAGGCTCTGGTTCTTGCGCGACATCAACTCCAGGATCAGCAGCGCCGGAACGAAGCCGTTGTCGGCGTAGAAGTTGTCGCGGAAGTAGTAGTGTCCCGTCACTTCGCCGCCGAAGATCGCGTTGGTTTCGCGCATGCGCCGCTTGAAGAACGCGTGACCGACGCGGTTCATGTACGACGTGCCGCCGTAGCGCGCGACGGTGTCCTTGACCGCGTGGCTCGCGCGCAGGTCGTAGATGATGCCGGCGCCCGGATTCTTGATGAGAAACGCCTCGGCGAGCAGCGCCGTGATGAAGTCGCCCGAGATGAACTCGCCGCGGCCGTCGATGAAGAAACAGCGATCGGCATCGCCGTCCCAGGCGATGCCGACGTCCGCCTTCTCGGCGACGACGCGCTCCACGATGTCGCGGCGGTTCTCCTCGATGAGCGGGTTGGCTTCGTGGTGCGGGAAGCGCCCGTCGATGTCGAAGCAGAGCCGCGTGGTGCGGCACGGGAGCCGCTCGAACAGCTTCGGCGCGACCAGGCCGCCCATGCCGCTGCCCGCGTCGAGCACGACGTTGAACGGCTTGACGATCGACGCGTCGATGAACGACATCACGTGGTTCACGTACGCGTCGAGGACGTGCCTCGTGGTCACCGCGCCCCGCGCGGCGGCGGGTTTCGGCAGCGAGTCGGCGGCGATCATCTCGCGGATCTCGGCGAGGCCTTCCTCGCCGCTCAGCGGGAAGGCGCCCTGCCGCACCATCTTCATGCCGTTGTACTGCTTCGGGTTGTGCGACGCGGTCACCTGCACGCCGCCGTCGTGGCCGTCGGTCGCCACGGCGAAGTACAGCATGTCGGTCGGGATCATCCCGTAGTCGACGACGTCGCAGCCCTGTGACGTGGCGCCGTCGACGAACGCGGACGCCAGTGCGGGCGAGGAGAGCCGCATGTCGCGGCCGACGGCGATGCGCTTCGCCTTTAGATACGCGACGAAGCCGGCGCCGATCGCGCGTGCGACCGATTCGTCGACCTCGTCCGGATAGGTTCCGCGGACGTCGTACGCCTTGAAGATGTTCGCGTTGATGTTCATAAGGGCGGTTTACAGACGGGAAAAATCGGTGAGCACCGATTTGTCGCCGAGCACGACGCCGGCGCCGGCGCTCGCGTTCCGGCCGACGTGGCAGTGGCGGCCGAGAATCGACTGCCGCACGGTCGACTCCTGGCTGATGCGCGTGTTGGCCCACACGATGGCGCGCTCGACCACGGCGTGTTCCTCGATGTGGCAGTGCTTGCCGATCACGGCGTACGGGCCGATGCGCGCGCCGGCCTTCACCACCGTTTCGGTGTCGACGAAGCACGGCCCTTCGACGATCGCGCCCGGTTCGATCCGCGCGTCCGGCGCAACCCAGGTCGCGCCGCGGGTCGCCCCCCACGGCGCCCGCTTCAGGCTGGTGAAGCGGCCGTCCATGATGTCGACGTGCACCTGCATGTACTTCTCCGGCGTCCCGATGTCGATCCAGTACCCCCGGTAGACGTATGCAACAAACGTTTCCTGCCGCTCGATGAGCGACGGGAAGAAGCTGCGCTCGATCGACCAGGGCGTGTCCTTCGGGATGCGATCGAACGTATCCGGCTCGAGCACGTAGATGCCGGCGTTGATCGTGTCGCAGGTAATCTCGTCCGGCTTCGGCTTCTCGAGGAACCGCTGGATGTTGCTCTGCGCGTCGGTCTCGACCAGACCGTACGCCGTGGGATTGTCGACCGGGGTGAGGACGATGGTGGCCTTCGCCCTGCGGGCGCGGTGCAGCGCGATCACCTCGGCGAGGTTCACCTCGGTGAGCACGTCCCCGTTGAAGACGACGACCGACTCGTGCAGCGATTCGCCGGCGTAGCGGACGGCGCCGGCGGTCCCGAGCGGCGCCGGCTCGACGACATACTTGATCGCCAGCCCCGACTCGCCGCCGTCACCGAAGAGTTCCTCGATCCGCCGCGGCTGATAGTTCAGGCTGAGGATCACTTCGTCGATCTCGGGCACCTGCTTCAGCAGGTCGAGCTGATAGTGGAGAAACGGTCGATCGAAGATCGGAACAATCGGTTTCGGCGTGTGAATGGTGAGCGGACGGAGGCGCGTGCCTTTGCCCCCCGCGAGGAGGATCGCCTTCATGGCCAACCAGCGATGTTATCATGGGCCAACGCACGTCATGAACCTCCCGAACGCGCTGACGATCTCGCGGATCTTCTTCGTGCCGCTGCTGGTCGTCGTGCTGCTGACGCAGTTCGAGGGGCGCAACATCCTCGGCATTCCGCCGGAGGTGGTCGGCGCCGCGATCTTCGGCCTCGCGTCGCTCACCGACTGGGCCGACGGGTACCTGGCGCGCCGCCGCAAGCAGATCACGCCGCTCGGCCAGGTGATCGATCCGCTCGCCGACAAGCTCCTGACGATCGCGGCGCTGCTGTCGCTGATTCAGATGGACATGGCGAGCGCGTGGATCGTCGCCATCATCGTCGGTCGTGAGGTGTCGGTGACGACGCTGCGCAGCATCGCCTACGCGCGCGGCATCCCGATTCCGGCGTCGCGGATGGGGAAGCTGAAGATGATCGGCGAAGTCGTCGCCATCCTCGCGCTGATCCTCGCGCACGGCGACATCCCGCTGGCCGAGCCGCTCAACTGGATCGGCCAGATCGCGCTGTGGTTCGTCCTCGCGACGGCGCTGATGTCGGCGGTCGACTACTTCAAGCGCTTCAACGAAATCCTGATGCCGCGCCCCACCGAACTGCACGTGGTGCGCGACAACCAGACGGGCCGCAAAGCCGGATAAGCCGCCGCTACGGTTTGTGCGGCGCCGCGTAGTCGCCCGTGAGGACCGCGTCGCGCGCGCGAACGATCCGCGCGACCGCGCGATTGCCGGTCGTGGTCACGACGACCGCTTCGCCGATCGAGGTGAGCGGCGTCCCCGCGGGCGCCGCCAGCAGCGGATCGCGGTTGGCCGTCAGGTCGCGATAGATCGCAAACCGCGCGCCCGGCTGGACGCCGTCCTGCGATCCGCGATCGATGATCGTGAACTCGTTGATCGCGGCGACGGTGTGGCCGTCGGCGCCGCTCACGACGCGGGCGAGCGCCGAGAAGTCGGGATCGATCGGTCCCTCCGCGGCGGCGGCGGCGTGCGGCGGCGTGAACGGTTCGAGATAATCGTTCGCGAAGATGGGGCCGCACGCGCGCTCCACGCCGGCGATCGACGTCGAGCCGTTCACCGCGACGACCTTGATCCAGCCGTCGGTGATGACGTCCGAGTCGGCCGGCATGCCGTACACCGCGCCCGTGCCCGACGTGCGGCGCACGTAGAACTCGGAGCCGAGCGCGACGCCCGCGTCGGTGCCGCCGTTGATGACCAGGAGGTCGCCCGGCCCGAAGAGGGCGCGGGGCACCGTGTCCTGCGCGCCCACGATGCGCAGCGCGTGCGGCGCGCCGGTCTTCGTGGCGGGCGGGGCGCACGCTTCGGCGGCATCCGCCGCGGTCATCGGCGCCTCGTCCTGCGCGCGCGCGACGGACGGCAGGACCACGATCGACGCCAGTACTCCCACGACGAGAACGGCAACTCGCACGGCAGCCTCCTGACTATTTCGTTTGCGCCATCGCGGCCTTCAGCTCCGCGATGCGCTTCTGCGTTTCCGGGAGATACTCGCTCTGCTCGAACTCCGCGGCCAGTTTCTCGAGATAGGGGAGCGCTTCGGCTTCTTTCTTCGACTTGATCAGCGAATCGGCGAGATGGAAGTAAACCGCGTCGCGGTTGGTGTACTCCGGATCCTGCTTCAGCACCGCCTTGAAGCGATCGATCGCGCCCGGGTACCACTTCGACCGCCAGTAGAAGAAACCGACGAGGTAGTCGGATTCGTCGAGGCGGTCTTTCGCCTGGCGCAGCTTCGCCTGCACGTCCGGCATGAGCTTGCTGGCCGGATACCGGTCCACGAACGTCTGGAATTCCTTGACGGCCTCGCGGGTCTCGGTCTGGTCGCGCTGCGGACCGCGCATCTGGCGGAAGTGCGCGAGGCCGAGCTTGTACTGCGCGTAATCGGCGCGGGGGTTCGTCGGATAGAAGGTGAGGAATTCCTTGAACTCGTTGATCGCCAGCACGAGCGCCTCGGCGGTGCCTTCGCCGAGGTACGTGTCGCCGATGCCGAGCTTCGCGTCCGGACGAAGCGGGCTGGCGGTGTAGGTCTCGTTGACCTGCTTGAAGTACTCGCGCGCCGTCAGCCACTTCTTCTTGTTCAGCGCGTCGTTGCCCTTGTCGAACAGGAACTTGTCGGGTTCGGTGGTGCCCGCCGGCACCAGGCCATGGGACGAGGATCCGCAGCCGGCGACGAGGAACGTGAGGAGGAGCGCCGCAAAACACCGCGTGGTCATGATCACAGTTCAGCCAGCCACCGGTACTCGGCGGCAAGTCCTTGTTCGAGTGTGACGCTCGGCGCGAACCCGAGATCCGCGCGCGCGAGCGACGTGTCCGCGTACGTGTGCCGCATGTCGCCCTTCTGCGCTGCGTCGACGTCGACGGCCGGCCGACGACCGGCGACGCGCCCGATCATGTCGATGACTTCGTTCATGGAGACGCGAGAGCCGCCTCCAATATTGTATACACGCCCGGGAACGCCTCGCGTCGCGGCGGCAACGGTCGCGCTGACCGCATCGTGCACATACGTGAAATCGCGTGTCTGTTCGCCGTCGCCGAAGAGCGTGATCGGGCGGCCCTGCAGCGTCGCGCGCAGAAATTTGTGGAACGCCATGTCGGGCCGCTGGCGCGGCCCGTACACCGTGAAGTAGCGCAGCGAGACCGTCGGCACGCCGTGGTTGACGAAGTACAGGTAGCAGAGTTGTTCCGCGGCGAGCTTCGACACGCCGTACGGCGAGACCGGCTGCGGCAGCGCGTCCTCGCGCATCGGCGTCGCGACGTTGTCGCCGTACACCGACGAGCTCGACGCGTACACGATCCGCTCGAGCTGTCGCTGCGCCGCCGCCGCTTCGAGCAGCACCTGGGTCGCCTCGATGTTGTTCACCGTGTAGACGGCGAAATCCTTCCCCCAGCTCTTGCGGACCCCGGCCTGCGCGGCCAGGTGGAACACGTGCGTCCGATCGGCGAGCAGCGTCACGAGCGGTGCGTCCTGAATGCGCGCTTCGACGAATCGGAATCGCGGGTGCGCGACGAGCGCCGACAGATTCCGCTCCTTGATCGGGCGCGGATAGTAGTCGGTGAAGCAGTCGATGCCGACGACGTCGGCGCCGTCGGCGAGAAGCCGGTCGGCGAGCGTGGAGCCGACGAATCCCGCGACGCCGGTGACGAGAGCTCTCATGCGAAGACATCTCGCGCGCGAGCGGGCAGCCGGCGCGGACGGCCCGTGCGGTCCAGCACCGCGTGAACCGTGTGGCCGGTGGCCAGCACGACCTCGTCGCCGGCGCGCACCACGTCGTAGTCGAACCGCACCCGCACCGGCGACACGATCGCGCCGCTCGTCCGCACGTCGATCTCGTCGTCGTACTTCGCCGGCGCGCGGTATTCGCAGTGCGATTCGATCACGGGCAGCGAGAAGCCTTCGACTTCCATCTCGCGGTAGCTCCAGCCGGTCGATCGGAGCAGATCGGTGCGGCCCACTTCGAACCAGATCAGGTAGTTGGCGTAGTAGACGACACCCATGGTGTCGGTTTCCGCGTAGCGGACGCGTACGCGGGAGGTCGATCGACGATCGGTCACCGCGACGGGATCGACGCGGCCGCCGTCGCGGCGGCCTTCAGCTCGCGCGTCGCGCGCTCCGCGTCCGGACTGTGGAAGATCGCCGAGCCGGCGACGATCATGCTGGCGCCGGCCGCGACCACGCGCGCGACGTTGTGGATGTCGATGCCGCCGTCGATCTCCACGCGCGCCGAGCGGTTGCCGACGCGGTCGAGCAGCGCGCGCACCTCCGCCACTTTCGACTCGCTCCGGGCGATAAAAGTCTGGCCGCCGAACCCGGGGTTGACCGACATGACGAGCACGTAATCGACGTCGGCGGCGATCTCCTCGAGCATGACGACCGGAGTCGACGGGTTGAGGACGACGCCGGCCTTGACGCCGAGCGCCTTGATGGCGTGCACGGTGCGGTGGAGGTGCGGCAGCACCTCGACGTGGACCGACATGAGGTTGGCGCCCGCGGACGCGAAATCCTCGAGGAAGCGGTCCGGCTCTTCGATCATCAGGTGGACGTCGAGCGGCACCGTCGCGACGCGCTTGATCGACTTGACCACCGGCGGCCCGATCGTGATGTTGGGGACGAAGTGCCCGTCCATCACGTCGACGTGAATCAGGTCGGCGCCGCCCCGCTCGGCCGCCGAAATCGCCTCGCCGAGCGCGGCGAAATCGGCCGACAGGATCGACGGGGCGATCTGGACGTTCATCGACTGACCTCGATCGAAATCGGCTCGCCGGGCCCGATCTGGAAGCCTGCCTGCGGGCTCTGCCGGATGACGACGCCGGCCGCCACCCCGGGATAGGGACTCGACCCGACGATCGCCACGCGGAATCCGCGGTTGCGCAGCATTTCGGCGGCGCGATCGCCGTTGACGCCGATCAAATCCGGCATCACGTAGGTGGATCCGCGAGCACCGCGATTGACGAGCAGCGCCACCTGGCCCGACGCGGTCTTCGCCGGCGGCGTCTGCGCCACGACAACGTCAGACGGCAGATCCGGCGAATGGATCTCGGACACCGCATTCAGCGTCAGCCCGTCCTGCGCGAGCCGCAGCTGCGCCGTTCGTTCGGTTTCGCCGACGAGCGGCGGCACGGTCGTCGAGCGCTGGCCCGCGCTCAGCCACACGCGCATCGTCCGCTGCCGTCGCGCGATGGACCCGGCCGGCGGCTCCTGCGCGATCACGCGCCCGGCGGCGATCTTCGGATCGGGACGGCGCGTCTCGTCGACGCGGATCGTCAGACCGAGGTTGCCGGCCATGGCGGTCGCCTCGTTCGCCGTCCGGTTGGTCAGATCCGGCACCTGCACTTCGCGCGCGCGGAGCGCGATGCGCATCGCGGCTGCGGCGAACAGGAAATAGGTCGCGAGCAGGCCGGCGGCAAGCAGGAGCAGTTTGCCCGCGGTCCAGACGCGGGTCTTGAGTGCCATGGAGAAAAGTATTGTAGCGCAGCCGCTCAGGCGTGCCGCTCGAACACGGCGGCGTAGAAACCCTCGAGGCCGTGGCGATGCGGAAGGGTGCGCAGGTCGCCGCCCTCGTCGATCACGCTGGCCGGAACGCGCGTGGAGAGGTCGCGGACGTCGCGGCGGCGGAACGCCGGCGTGGTGGCCACAAACGCCTGAGCCACGCCTTCGTTCTCCTCCGGCTCGCTCGAGCAGGTGGCGTACAGGAGCCGCCCGCCGGCCGCGACCGCATCGGCGGCGTGCTGCAGCATGGTGAGTTCGGCGGCGGCGAGCGCCGGAATGTCGGTGTCGTGGCGGCGCCACCGGATGTCGGGGTCGCGGCGCAGCGTGCCGAGGCCGGAACAGGGCGCGTCGACGAACACCAGATCGAAGGGGCGCGAGAACGGCAGCGGCCTGAGCAGATCCGCCTGCACGAGCCGCACGCCGGGCGTGCCGCTCGCCTCGATCGTGCGACGCAGCAGCGACATTCGGCGGTCGCGAACATCGCTGGCGATCAGCAATCCGTCCGGCGGCATCGCCGCCGCGATCATCGTCGTCTTGCCGCCCGGAGAGGCGCAGGCGTCGAGCACACGGGCACCGGCGAGGTCGGCGGCGAGGATCGCGACGAGCTGCGACGCCTCGTCCTGAATCACGCACAGACCCTGATCGACGAGCGCAATCGGGGACCCCTCGTCGACGACGAGCGCGTCGGGCGCGTAGGCGCCCGGATGGACCGCGACGTCGGCCTCGGCGAGTGCGGCCAGAAGCGCGTCACGCGTCGTCCGCACCGCGTTCGGGCGCAGCGTAGTCGGCGACGGCGCGTTGTCGAACAGCTCCCAGCGCTCGGCCGAGTCGAATCCGAGACGCTCGTACCAACGCTCGGCGAGCCAGCGCGGGTGCGAGAGGGCAATGGCGAGATAGTCCACCGCGGCGGTGCGATCGCGCGGATCGACGGGTCGCGGCGGCAGGGGCAGCGCGTCGCGCTTGCGGGAGATCGCGCGGAGGACGGCGTTGACGAACCCGGCTGCGCTCCCTTTGCCCGCACGCCGCGTCAAATCGACCGCATCGTCGACGGCGGCGGATGCCGGCACGCGGGTCAGGTGCAGCAGTTGATAGGCGCTGAGCCGCAGGATTTCGACGATCTCGGGATCGAGGCGATCGAGCGATCGCCTGGCGAACGCGGCGATCAGGTGGTCGAGCGCCGCACGCCAGCGGAGGACGCCGGTCGCGATCTCGGATGCCAGCGCGCGGTCGCGTTCGTCGCGCAGGCTGCCGCGCGCGAAGGCGATGGCGGTGGCGAGGTCGGCGTTGCCGGCCGACACCGCCATCAGCACGTCGTAGGCGGCGATGCGCGCGGGCGCGATCATGGGGCGGACGTGAAGCGATCGCCGTCCGCGAGCGGGCGGCCGGCGAGGAAGTCGCGCGCGGTCATCGCCCGTTTGCCTTCGGGCTGCACCTCGAGGAGCTGCAGGTCGCCGTCGCCGGTCGCGATCAGGAGGCGGTCGCCGTGGGCTTCCACGACGGTACCTGGCACGTACCTGGCACGTACCTGGTACTCACCTGGCACGTACCTGGCACGTACCTGGCACCGCGAGGACAGCAGGATGACCCGTCGTCCGTTGACATGGCTGAACGCGTGCGGCCACGGATGCAGACCCCGAATCTGATCGTGAATCGCGATCGCAGACTTCGCCCAGTCCACGATCCCGTCCTCCCGCGTCAGCCGCGGCGCATAGGTGGACGCCGCGTCGTCCTGCGGCGTTTCGACGACGCGACCCGCGGCTACCGCCTCGACCGTTTCGACCAGCAGCGACGCGCCCAGCCTCGCCAGATCGCGCTCCAGCGCCTCGCTGGTTTCCTCGGGCCCGATCGCGCGATGGACCTTCGCCAGCATCGGCCCCGCATCGAGCGCCTTGACCACGCGCATGATCGTGACGCCCGTTTCCGTCTCGCCGGCGATCACCGCGCGATGAACGGGCGCCGCGCCGCGGTACTTGGGCAGCAGCGACGCGTGGACGTTGATCATCCCGAGACGCGGGACCGCCAGCACGTCGTCGGTCAGGATCTTGCCGTAGGCGGCGACGACGCCGAGATCGGCGCGGCGCGCGCGCAGATCCTCGACGAACGCCGCGTCTCTGAGCCGAGCCGGCTGCAGCAGCGGGACGCCGGCCGCCGTCGCCCGCGCCTTCACCGGCGCGTCGACAATCTTCTGGCCGCGCCCCCGCGGACGATCCGGCTGCGTCACGACCGCCACGACCGCGTGTCGCGACGCGAGCAGCGCCTCGAGCGTCGGCACCGCAAATGCCGGCGTGCCGAAAAAGACGATGCGCAGCGCCGGAGCGTCTACCATTTGCCCGTGCGCGTCAGCTTCTTGATCTTCCGGACGATCATGTCGCGCTTGACGCCGCGCAAGTGCTCGACGAACAGCATCCCGTCGAGGTGATCCATCTCGTGCTGAAACGCGCGCGCGAGCAGCCCGGTCGCGTCCTGCTGACACTCCCGGCCCTCGCGATCGAGTCCCTTGACGATGACATGCGACGGCCGCACGACCGTGGCGTTGAAGCCCGGCACGCTGAGGCAGCCCTCTTCCTCGAGCTGCATGCCGTCGCGGAGCACGAACTCCGGGTTGATCATCACGATGAGTCCGTTCGGATCGCGGCCGACCGAGATGTCGACGACGAAGATCCGCAGCGGCACGCCGACCTGCGGCGCCGCGAGGCCCACGCCGGGCGCGGCGTACATCGTCTCGATCATGTCGTCGACGAGGCGATCGATCTCGGGCGTGAGCGCGTCCACCGGGTTGGCCTTGTCGTGCAGCACGGCGTCGCCGTATTTGAGGATCGGACGGATCATCTGGGCGTCTGGCGTCTCGGGCGGCGCTCGCGAGGCCGCGATCCTACCTTACACGATCGCTGCAACAAGCCAGACCGACCGGCGAATTGCCGGGGACGGCGATCGCCGGGCCGACGATCTCGCGAGCGCGACGCGAACCGACATCATGCAACCGCGGCGGTGTGCTGTAGCGAGAACGTGGTGACCTACCGGGCGAAGCGGACGCGCGTGCGGTCGGTGAATCGCCGCCAGTTGCCTGCCATTTCCTCGACCGAGTCGCCGCCGAACTTCTCCATCACGGCATCCGCGAGGACGATGGCGACCATGGCCTCGCCGACGACGGCGGCGGCCGGCACGGCGCAGACGTCGCTGCGTTCGATCGCCGCGGGGCTCTCGGTCATCGTCGACAGATCGACCGAGCGCAGCGGCTTCATCAGCGTCGAAATCGGCTTCATGTAGGCGGTGACGCGCAGATCCTCGCCGTTGGTGACGCCACCCTCGAGGCCGCCGGCGTTGTTGGTCGGTCGCGCGACGCCGACGGGCGCGCCGGCGTGCGCAGCGTCGAGCGGCAGGATTTCGTCGTGGACGCGCGAGCCCGGCAGGCTGGCGACGGACGGACCGATGCCGATGCCCACGGCCTTGATCGCGGGAATCGACATCAGCGCCTGGGCCAGCCGGCCATCGAGCTTGCGGTCCCACTGCACGTAGCTGCCGAGCCCGGGCGGGACGCCGTGCACGATGACCTCGAAGCTGCCGCCCATCGTGTCGCCCGCCTCGCGCGCGCGATCGATCTCGGCGATCATCCGCGCCTCGACCGCGCGGTCGGCGCAGTGAAGCGGCGAGTCCACCGGAATGGCGCGCGCCTGCGCGAAGCTGACGGCAACCGGGCTGGCGACGGCGGCGCCGCCGATCGCGACGACGTGGCTGGCGATCTCGGCCTCGATCACCCCGATCAGTTGACGCGCGATCGCGCCGACGGCGACGCGGGCCGCCGTTTCGCGCGCGCTGGCGCGCTCGAGCACGTCGCGCATGTCGTCGTGGCCGTATTTCACGAAGCCCGCGAGATCGGCGTGGCCCGGTCGAGGGCGCGTCACCGGCGCGCGATCGGCGCCCGGGGCGTCGGCGGGCATCTCGGGTTCCGCGTACATCGTCCGCTGCCAGTTGTCCCAGTCCTTGTTCGGGATGAGGAGCGCGATCGGACCGCCGGTGGTGCGGCCGTGGCGGACGCCGCTGAGCGGCTCGGCGCGGTCCGACTCGATCGCCATGCGGCGGCCGCGCCCGTACCCGGTCTGTCGACGGCGGAGGTCGGCGGTGACGAGACCGAAATCGAGAGCGAGACCGGCCGGGACCCCTTCGACGATCGCGACGAGCGCTTTGCCGTGCGACTCGCCGGCGGTCAAAAAACGCAGCATTCGCGATTCATTCTATCCGAAGTTTTTGCCGCACTTTTTCGACGCCGACGCGATCGGCCGCGAGTTACGCGCGGGTCGCAATCTTGCACTGCGCCTCGCGCGCAATGCGCGGGGAGGATGCGATGGAACTCGTGGCCGATCGATTCGTCATGCAGCGCGACGGCGGGGCGATCGATCTCGCGACCGGGCTGCGCGTGTTCCTGCGCGTCGCCGCCGCCGATCCGGCCGGGGACGTGCGGTGGAGCGCGCGGTGCGACGCGGTCGCGCGGATGACGCATGCCGCCCTTGCGCCGCTCGTCGACTACGGCGCCCTCGGAAAGGCGGAACGCTTCGAGGCGTGGCAATGCGGGCCGCCATGGAGCGGCGCGGACGCTGCCGCGCGCGCGGCGCGCGCGGACGCCGCGGAGTTCCTCGGCCACACCGGGCTGGCGGCGATCGACGGGGCGCTCGTGCGCGTCCGAGGCGGCGCGCCGGTCATCGTGCCCGCGATCGTCGATGTGCCCGACCCGACGGGCGAGTCGCCGGAAGCGGCGGCGATTCCGCTGGCGCGCCGAGGCTTCGCCGCGATCGACGGCGCTCCGCTCGGGGCGCTCGCCGAGATGTTCCGCGCGATCGACGGACCGCGGCTGCACGCGGCCGCGATCTGGGGACCACCGGGATCCGGCCGGCGCGCCTTGATCGGCCGCCTGGCCCGCGTCGCGCGGCTGCACGGCTTCGTGCCCGTTGCGGCGCCGCTCGTCAACACCGATGCGCGCGCGCTATGGCGCGGACGCAGCCTCTTCGTGATCGACATCGATGGCGGCCCGGGCTGGCCCGCCGTTCTCGACGTCGCCATCGCGTCGCCGTTGCCGCACGCCGTGATCATCGCGAGCGACCGCGAGGTGGCGGGCATCCACGGCGTCGCGCTGCGGCCGCTGACGCCCGAGCAGCTGCTGGATGCCATCAGGCCTCGACGCATGGCGTCCGCGATCGAGCGCGGCGCGCGACACGCGGCCGAGCGCGCCGCCGGATGGCCTGGCCGCTTCGTGCGCCTGCTCCTCGGCGCGGACGGCCGAACGCACGACGAGGGCGCGCGCGCACCGCGTTCGGCATTCTCGCGTGTGGCCGAGCAGGCGACCGTCTACGGCGGCGACGAACGAGCCGCGCTGCCCGCGTCGACCGAGCCGCGCGCAGTGTGGGCCGCGCCCGGCGACCTCGCGTCGCTCCGGCGCCGGGTGGTGGACGCGGAACGGCAGCTGGCCGCCGGCCGGCATGCCGCGGCGATCCGGCTGCTGCGGCAGGCGTCCGCCGCATTCGCGCGCCGCGACTGCTGGGTCGACGCCGCATCTGCCAGCCTCCAGCTCGCACGGGCGCTGCTGCGGCGCGGCCATGCCAGGGATGCCGAGTCGGCGATCGACGAGGCGCGGCAATACGCGGCGCGCACGGCGCAGCCGGTGTGGCTCGTCAGGACGGCGATTGCGGCGGGACACATGTGGATCGATCGTGCGCGACTCGACGAGGCGGAAAGCATCCTGGCGCCGGCGGTGGCGGCATCGATCGCCGCCGACGATTCCGAGGCCGCCGCGCACGCCGGCCTCGCGATGGCGCGATGCCTGTTCTGGCGCGGACGCTACGACGAAGCGTTCGCGGCCGCCGACCGCGTCGACGCCGTCGCGCACGACGTCGCGATCCACCGGCAGCGCCGCCGGGCGCTCATCGTCATCGCCCGCGGCGACACGGCGCCGTCGCTGCAAATCGTCACCGACCTGCTGACGTTCGTCGACCGCGTGGATGCGCATCTGCAGTGCGCGATTCTGACGACCGCCGCGCTCGCGCACCTCGCCGCCGGCGACGCCCACGCCGCTGCGGCGCACGGCGAGCAGGCCATGCAGGCCGCGGTTCGCGCGCACGAGCCCCTCCGTGGGGTGCAGGCGCGCATCGTGCTCGCGGAAGCGGAACGGCGGCGCGGCGCCGTCGCGAGCGCCAGCGCGCATCTCCAGCGGCTCGCGCGCCTGGCGCGGTCGCTGCCGCCGCTGCTGCAGGCGCAGCTCAAGCCGGCGGAACGCGCGAAAGCGCTGCCGCCGCTGGCGCTGTTGCTGCCGCCGGCCGAGCCGGCGCCGCAGCCGGGGCTGCCGATTGTCGGCCAGGTGATCGCGATCGTACGGGCGTGCCAGACGGCGGAGGACGAGCTCGTCGTGCTGCGGGACGTGTGCGCGCGCGTTCGGCAGCAATTGTCGGCGGCGGCGACCGCCTTCGTGATCGGTCCCGCGGACCGCCTCTCGCCGCTCGTGTCGGACGGCGCGCGGGCGGAGATCGACCTCGCCGCGCGCGCCCTCGACGCCGGCATCGTCCTCGCCCCGCAGCGGCTCGACGATCGCGTCGTCGCGGCGGCGCCGATTCAGTATGGCGGCGCGTCCATCGGTGCGCTGACCGCCCGGTGGACGCTCGGTTCGACCGCCGAGCAGTCGCACGCGGCGGCCGTCCTCGCGACGACGGCCGTCGCGGCGGCGCCGATTCTATCGGCCGCGCTGGCGCGCCGCGAGCGCGTCGTCGCGACGACCGGCCGCGAGCTGCTCGGCGCCGCGGCGTCGATGGAGCAGGTGCGCCGGCTGATCGACCGCGCCGCGTCCGCGCCGTTTTCGGTGCTCGTCGACGGCGAGAGCGGCAGCGGCAAGGAGCTCGTCGCCAAGGCGATTCATCGCGGGAGCTCGCGGCGCGATCGGCCGTTTCGCACCTTGAACTGCGCGGCGATCCCCGACGATCTGGCCGAGGCGGAGCTGTTCGGCCACGTGCGCGGATCGTTCACCGGCGCCGTCGGCGACAGGACCGGCGTCTTCGAAGAGACGCACGGCGGTACGCTGTTTCTCGACGAAGTCGGCGAGTTGTCGCCGCGCGCCCAGGCCAAGCTGCTGCGCGTGCTGCAGGAGGGCGAGGTGCGCCGCGTCGGCGAGAACATCGCGCGGCGTGTGGACGTGCGGGTGGTGGCCGCCACGAACCGCGACCTGCGCGCGGAGTGCGAGGCCGGGCGGTTCCGCTTCGATCTGTTCTACCGGCTGGACGTGATTCGGATCTCGATGCCGCCGCTGCGCGAGCGATCGGAGGACATCCCGCTGCTCGTCGATCATTTCTGGCGCGAAGCGACGGGACGCGTCCACAGCCGGGCGACGCTGAGCGCCTCGACGATCGCGGTGCTCGCGCGATACCACTGGCCGGGCAACGTCCGGGAGCTGCAGAACGTCCTCGCCGCGCTCGCGGTCCGGTGTCCGAAGCGCGGCGTCGTGCCGCCGTCGGCGCTGCCGCCATCATTTGCCGCGCCGCACGGCAGCCCGGCCTGGCGGCTCGAGGAGGCGCGCCGGACCTTCGAGGAGCGGTTCGTCCGCGCGGCGCTCGCGCGCAGCGGCGGTCACCGCGCGCGCGCCGCCGCGGAGCTCGGCGTCACCCGCCAGGGGCTCACGAAGCTGATGTCGCGGCTCGGGATTTCGTAGCGCGGGCGAGGAAGGCGCAGAGCACCAGCGCGGGCACCCCGAGCAGGCCGCAGACGATGAAGAACAGCGCGTAGCCGTCGAGGAGCGTGCGTCCGGCGGCCAGATGCTCCACCAGCACGCCCGAAAAGCCCTTGGTGAACTTTCCGACGTAGGTGTACGTGGAACTGAGAAGGGCGTACTGCGTCGCGGTGTAGCCGACGCTGGTCAGCGTGGACATGTACGTCACCAGCGCGACGCCGGCGAAGCCGATGCCGAAGTTGTCGGCGAACATCACCAGCGCGAACAGCCGGACGTCCGCGCCGACCCAGGCCAGCGCCGCGAAGTTGGCGATGACCACGCTCTTGATCACGACCCCGGCGATCAGCGTCGGCAGATAGCCGAAGCGGACGGCCGCAAGGCCGCCGGCCGCGATCCCGATAATCGTCGAAATCGTGCCGACCGACGCGCGCACGCCGCCCACGACGTCCTTCGACAGCCCGAGGTCGTGATAGTACGGGTTGTACATCGGACCGGACACGTACTCCGGCAGCTGGTAGAAGCTGATCATCGCCAGCATCAGCAGCGCCAGCGTCCCGTGCGTGCGGAAGAATTCGGTGAACGGCCGGACGATCGCATCCCCGAGGCCGCGGAGCGTCATCAGCGACGCGGTGGCCGCCGCCGCGGAACGTTCCGGCTCGATCGCGAACAGCGTGGCGACGACGCCGATCGCCATCAGCGCAGCCATCGTCCCGTACGAGAACTGCCAGCCCATGTGGTTGGCGATCAGCAGGATCAGCGCCTCGGTCGTCAGAATCGCGAACCGGTATCCGAGCTGATAGGCGGAGGACAGCAGCCCGAGTTCGTCTCCGTTGCTCGCCGCCTCGATGCGCCAGGCGTCCACCACGATGTCCTGCGTCGACGACGAGAAAGCGACGACGAGCGCGAACGTCCCGACGACGGCGAGGCCGGCGCGAAGGCCGACGAGCGAGAGCGCGGTCAGCCCGGCGGCGACGCACAGCTGGCTCACCACCATCCAGCCGCGCCGCCGACCGAGCCGGCCGACGATCGGCGCATCGGTGCGATCGATGATGGGCGCCCACAGGAACTTCAGCGAGTAGGCGAGGCCGACCCACGAGAGGAACCCGATCGCGGCGAGCGTCGTCCCTTCGTCGCGCAGCCAGTAGCCGAGCGTGTTGCCGCTGAGGAAGAACGGGAGTCCGGACGAAAAACCGAGCGCCAGCATCACGGCCACCTTCGGCTGCCCGAGCGATCCGAGGACCGAGGGTTTGCGCTTCTTCGTCGCGTCCGGCGCGTGGACCATGAATCAGCGCAGCCGGCGCGTCAACGCGACGTACTGCGGGTCCTGGGACTCGCCGGCCAGCGCCGTGTACTGCACCAGCGCCCGGCGCGCCTGCTCCGCGCGATTCTGCCGGTCGAGGACGCCGGCGTACTGCAGGAACGCGTCGGCGTCGACCGGGAAGCGCGTGGTCGCCTGCTGGAGGACGCGGTTGGCGCCCTCGACGTCGCCGTCGAGCATCAGCGCCCGCGCGTACGCCGTCAGCGTCTGGCTGGACGCGTCGGGATGCGACGCGGCCCGTTCGAGCGCTTCGCGGGCCTTCTTGATCAGCGCGCGATCGTCGCGCGCGCGGTCCAGCCACACCCGCCCGAGCGCGCCGTAGAGCGCCGGATCGCCCGGCGACAACTCGAGCGCCTCGCCGAGCGTGAGGACCGCGAGGTCGCCATGGCCGGCGCGCTGGTGCGCGAGCGCGAGCGCGATCTGCCGCCCGACGCTGTGGCGATCGAGCGCCGCGAGCGTCCGCAGCTGATCGACCTCGTCGGCGGTCCGGCCGAGCGATCGATAGAGATCGGCGAGCTCTTCGTGCGCCGCGATCAGCGCCGGCGCGAGTGCGACCGCCCTGGAGAACGCGCGCAGCGCATCGTCGGTGCGGTGCCGCTCGCGGAGGCACAGGCCGAGCAGATACTGCGCGTCGGCGGTGTCGGGGTCGAGCGCCAGAGCGCTGGAGACGCTGCGGAGCGACTCGTCGATGTCGCCGTTGCGGTAGTGCGCGAGCGCCAGCTTGTAGGCGACGCGCGGCGAGCGATCGTCGAGGCGGAGCGCGCGGGCATACGCGTCGGACGCGCGGTCGAAGCGCTGCTGCTGGTAGAGCGCGTCGCCGAGCTCTTCGAAGGGACGGACCGCGGTCTGGTCGAGGTTCGTCGCGCGGCGCAGCTCGCGGGCGGCCTCGTCGAGGTTGCCGCGCCGCCGGTAGGTTTCGCCCAGCCGCAGGTGCGCGAGCATGGAATCGGGGCGCAGCGCGATCGCCCCGCTGTAGGCTTCGATGGCGGCGAAGGTCTGCTCGTCGGACAGGGCCGCGTCGCCGCGTGCGATGAGCGTCCGGTACTGCCGGTCGCGCGCCGCCGTCTGGTAGACGACCGCCGCGCCCACGCCGGTCAGCGTCAGGAGCGCGACGACGGTCAGCGTGCGCTTCACCGCGGCCCGTCCATGTGCCCGTATGTTACCAGCGGGATGGAACTTTCGGGGGCCGGCCGGTGTCCAAGCCAGACAGAGAGCGGTGCTATAGTGGAACTCTCTGTGAAGCAGGCGAGGGTTGCGAGTTGGGCGGACGTCGGAGGGCGCGAAGCGACGCTCGTGCAGCGCTGCGCCATCGGAGACGAACGCGCCTGCGCCGAGCTCGTCGCCGAACACCAGCGCATGGTGGTGCAGCTCGCCGTCAACCTGCTCGGCGATCGTGACGAAGCGCTGGATCTGTCGCAGGAGGTCTTCCTGCGCGTCTTCCGGACGATCCACCGGTTCCGCGGCCAGTCGAGCCTCCGCACCTGGATCTACCGCATCGCGCTGAACCAGGCGCGCAACCGCCACCGGTTCTGGCGGCGGCGCCACCGCGCCGATCAGGTGTCGCTCGATCAGCACATCGCCGACCACGGCGAGCTGCAGTCGACGGGGGACTCGGGTCCGGATCGGCTGCTCGCGCAGAAGCAGCTGGCCGAACGGCTCCAGCACGCGCTCGACGAGCTGCCGTTCGACCAGCGCAGCGTGATCGTGCTGCGCGAGATCGACGGCCTCAGCTACGA
>Ga0070741_10007519_pt1 | contig 22488 bp, 18 predicted proteins | sample Coa_R1_4_FD_66440 | JGI IMG/M metagenome (GOLD analysis project Ga0070741, IMG submission 66440) | Surface soil microbial communities from Centralia Pennsylvania, which are recovering from an underground coalmine fire - Coalmine... | ecosystem: Environmental > Terrestrial > Soil > Unclassified ... | reverse complement strand
TGGTCTGCTCGCCGGTCTGGCCGCCATGGCTGCGCTCCTCTCCCGAATTCCGCTCCCTGCCCTCTATCGCCCCGGCCGCTCGCGACAGATCCTGCTGGCCTCGTCCGCTGGCGGCATGGTCTCGTCGGCGGCCATGCCCCTCATGCCCGACATCATCTCCTTCACGGCCGTCCTCATGGTCAATCGCGTTGCGAGCGGGATTGCGACGGCGGTGTACATGGCGCGCTATCTGGATCTCATCGGGGAGGGCGTTGATCGACGTCGGGTGATGGGCTACTACGGTGGGACCCAGGCGGCTGGCTACGCGGCCTCGAGCCTCTTCACGGGGCTCATCGCGGATTTCGCCGGGTTCACGGCGGCGTTCCTCTTCTCCGCCGCGACGTCCGGCCTCGCTGCTGCACTGCTCCTCGGCCTTCCGAACCCGACCGCCGGTCAGCGCGAGGCCGCACCTCGTCCAGCCACCAGGCACGCCGGTCGCCTGCGCGGCTGGCTCGCCGGCGTAGACGATCCGGGCCTGTGGGGGGTTCTCAACATCAATACCTGGAATAACTTCTTTCACGTCATCAACGTCAGCTTCTTCCCGGTTCTGGCCACGGCGATCGGAATGCCTCCGGCGCAGGTGGGCATCATCCGAGCGATCTACTCGTCGGTTAACGCCGTGAGTCGACCCATCGCCGGTGTCGTCATGGGCCGGCTGGCCCTGCGCCAGATCGCCTACGTCGGCATTGGTCTCCAGGCGTCCCTTCTTTTTGTTGGGCCGGTAATTCGCGATATGGCCGTCTTCGTGCCCTGGACTCTGGCGTATGGATTCGGCCGAGCGATCGTCGTTGTCGCCACGAGCGCCGGACTCGCCGAAGAGGTGGACGATACGCGCGTGAGTCGAGGAACGTCGACCGCGACGTATAGCACCTCGTCGGACCTCTCGAACGTTGGCGCGCCGCTGGTCGGAGGGCTGATTGCGAGCATCTTCGGCGTCGTGGGCATGTTTCCCCTGACCGCGATGGGCTTCCTGGCCTGCTTCCTCGCGGGGGACGTTACCGTCGCTCGCTGGCGCGCGCGTCGGAAGCTGCCCGCCGCCGATGCTGGCGAGCCCGTCTCCGTCGCGCCCGCGTGATACGCTGCCTGCGGCGGCGGCGCTGGCGAGGCCCGTCGCGGCCGGCTCGACGCTGTGGTGGACGGCTGGAGCGGTCACGCGGCCCGCGATTCGCGGCCGCGCCTCCCTCGGATTTCGAATGGAGACGGCCGCGCCTTTCGCGGCGAGTGGCCAGCGAGCCACCGTGCCAGCGGGTTGTCGAAATGGTGGGAGCTGAGCGCGCGATCGGCGCTCCAGGCGAGATCGGCGGCGACCGCGGCGACGACGAGGGCGCTCAGCATGTATATGCGGTCAGCAGATGCATCGGTCGTCAGCGGACCCTTGCTGAGCAGATAGTTTCCATTCAACCAGAATGCGCTGATCGCCCCCAGCCGGGTGAACAGCCCCAGTGCGAGCGATACGCCTGCGACCCACTCACCCAGGACGACTAACTGGGCGAAGAGGCCGGCGTTGGGCAGCACGATCTCTTGGAGGAACGCGCCGTAGGGAGCTACGGCGGCGGCCTGCTGGCGTTGCACGAACGAGACCAGGTGGTCGGGAGTCAGGAGCCACCCGGACAGCGTTTTCTGAACGGCCGACATGAGAAACGTCAGGCCGATGCCCGTCCGAATGAGAGAAAGTCCGTCCCTTGGATACATCAGTGAAATGACCTCCGTCGACTGCTTGTCGCAGGGGCGCGCGCTGTCCGGTTGGTTTGATCTGATCGCGCCCCTCATGAGGCCGGACGAGGGAAATGCGGATATGGATCAGTGGGGGCGAAAGGACCTCGGGCTCTGGCAAGATGCTCCGTGTGAAGCTGCTCCGAAGCCTCGTCGCGCTCATGGTTCTATGCGTTCTGGCCGTTTGGCTCGTCCCTCAGGTCCGCGTCGGCTTGCTCACGGTTCTCCTCGCTCCGCACTTCTTCCCGGGCGCGCTTCCACGGCCACTGGTGTGGGCCACGCCTCGACCGGAGGTCGGTACCGCCGTCATCCCCGGAACCGAGGGACATGTGGTCGCCGACGTCTATCGCCCAGCCGGATGTGACCGCTGTCCAGCCATGATCTTGTTTCTCGGAGTGAATCCGCTCCCACGAAGCGATCCGCAAGTCACGACGTTGGCCGAGGGCATCGCCCGCACCGGTATCGTGACAGTTGTCGCCGAGGCCCGACCCCTTCTCGAGGGAAATATCCATCCGGACGCGGTGGGCGATCTCGTTACCGTGTTTCAATGGGTGGAGCAAGACGGCGATGTCGATCCGAACCACATCGGGTTCGCCGGCTTCTGCATCGGCGCCGTGCTGGAGATCCTAGCGGCCGAGGACGAGCGCATCGCCGATCACGTTGCGTATGTGAATGCCTTCAGCGTCTACGCGGACGCTATGGATCTGTTGCGAGCGATCCTGACGGAAAGTCAGCCGGGCCCGAACGGGGCGGAGCCTTGGATGCCGAGCGACCTGACGAAGATGGTGTTCTTCCGCCACATGATTGGGCTGCTCCAGTCCGAATCCGACCGACTCGTGTTATCGCAGGCGTTATTGGAGCAACGGGCCGCCCCGCTCGATCCGGCCGCGCTCAGTCCGCAGGGCGGGCGGATGTTGGCCCTGCTTCGATCGAGCAGTCCGGACGAAGTGAACCGATTCCTCGCCACCCTCCCGCCTAACGACCTCGCCGCGCTCAATTCCCTCTCGCCCGCACGACGAGCCGATCGTCTTCGTGCTCACGTTTTCTTGATGCATGACGTGGATGACACCTACTTGCCGGTGGCCGGCGCGCGCCAGTTGGCTGCTAGCCTCCCGCCCGCAGCCCGCGTCCGGTTCACCGAGTTCGAATTGTTTAGCCATGTGGTACCTGGGCGCGTCGAACATCCGGTGAAATTCATGGGCGAGATGGTGAAGCTCCTGTCTCACATATACGGCGTGATGCTCGTCGCGCACGGCCTGGCCGATTGATCGGGTGATCGATACCGCTCGTGGCTCTCGTGCAGATGGCCTTCGCCCGCCCACCAGGTGCGATGGTCAGCACGTGCATGCAGAGCCCGCGCGCACGACAACGCACGTTGAGCCAGCCAAACTGGACATAACCTCACCCCCTTGGCAGATCCGGCGTGGCCCGGATGATCAATCACGCCATTCTCATGGGCGCTGACCGCGGCGTACCCGGTTGTGCATGCTGGACGAGTTGACATCCAGCGGATGCCACCAGCGACCTGCTCGCCACTGTGGGCGTGCCCTTGCCGTGGCGGCGAGGTCGGCAGCGATCTACCATAGAAGCCCAGCAAGGGGCTCAGCAGCTTGCCTCGAGCAATTTCGGTTTCCGAGGTCCAGCCCGGGCGGATGGGCGCCGGCCATCTGGGGCGGCAGGGGGGAGGACAATGCGCACGCAAGTCGCCATCGTCGGCGCCGGCCCGGCGGGGTTGGTGCTGTCCCACCTGCTCGGATTGCAGGGCATCGAGAGCGTTATCGTGGAGCACCGCGATCGGGCATACATCGAGAGCCGCGTCCGCGCCGGGCTCCTGGAGCAGGCGACTGTTGACCTGCTCTGCTCGACCGGGGTGGGCGAGCAATTGCAGCGGAAGAGCATGACGCATCATGGTCTCAACATTCAGTTCGAGGGTGAGCGACATCGGATTCCGCTCACCGAGCTGACCGGCGGCAAGCACGTGACGATCTATGGGCAGCAGGAGGTCGTCAAGGATCTCGTGGCGGCCCGCCTCGCCGCCGGTACGCTGATTCACTTCGAGGCCGCGGCTGTAGCACTGGAGGCTCTCGACACTCCGTCTCCCATCGTCCGCTACCAGCAGAACGGAGAGCTGCGCGAGCTGCAGGCCGATTTCATCGCTGGCTGCGACGGGTTCCACGGCGTATGCCGGGGCGCCGTCCCCCGCACCCATGCTCGGGTGTTCGAGAAGATCTACCCCTTTGCCTGGCTCGGGATCTTGGCGCAGGTCCCCCCGTCGTGCGACGAGCTCATCTACGTCCGCCACGATCGGGGCTTTGCTCTTCACACCATGCGCACGCCGCAGCTCACGCGCCTGTACCTGCAGTGTCCGCCTGGCGACCGAATCGAGGATTGGCCCGACGACCGCATCTGGGGCGAGCTCAAGGCCCGCATGGCGCTGCCGGGTTGGGAGTTGGAGGACGGTCCCATCGTGGACCGAGGCATCACCGAGATGCGCAGCTTCGTGATTGAGCCGATGCAGTACGGCCGGCTCTTCCTGGCCGGAGATGCAGCGCACATCGTGCCGCCCACCGGCGCCAAGGGGATGAACCTGGCAGTCGCGGATGCGCGAGTGCTGGCCGAGGCGCTGATCGCCTACTTTCAGACCGGCCGCACGGATGCGCTGGACGCCTATTCCGCGAGCTGCTTACCCCGCGTGTGGCGCGCCCAGCATTTCTCCTGGTGGTGGACGTCGTTGTTCCACCGCTTCGACGACGCGGACGCAGATTTCCAATCGCGGCTCCAGGTCTCGCAGCTTCGCTACCTGCTGCGGTCGCGGTCCGCGATGACCAGCATGGCCGAAAACTACGTCGGCCTCGACGAGGTCTAGAGACTGGGCCGCGAACGCATTCTCACGCCGAGCGATGGAACGGACTTTTTTCGCGGGCCCGGTCAGGACAGAGCGCCGATCTCGGCCATGCTGGCGTCGAAGCGAATGATGACGTTCTGCGCCGGATCGCGCACGACGCCCACCGGGTCGATGCCCTCGCGGACGTTGTCGATGCCCTCGCGGATCATCTGGCGCAGGAGCAGAATGCCCTGATCCGAGGAGGCAAGCCGCTCGGCGGTGCGATCGGCGATGGTGCCCTGTTGCTCGGCCGCCATCTTGTCCTCCTCGACGATGCCCCACCAGCCATTGTCCACCGGCGTGTACGCGCCGGGCTGTCCGCGCTTCATGCCCTTGGTGGCCAGTCCCGTCTTCTGCCCGGTCTTCGGGTCGCCGCCGGGATAAAAGGTCACGGCGTAGGTGTGCGTCTCTCCGTCGTCGATTGGGACGCGGAAGTTCATATGGTGGGCGGGCCTACCGTAAACGCGCGCGCCCGTGAAGCGGTTGTTGGACGGAAAGAGCCAGAGCGACACCTTTCGCGTGTCGATGCCCGGGAAGCTCGTCGTGACGCGGACGCCGTACCAGGTGCGCTCCCAGTTGATGTCGGGCCGCTTCATTGCGAAGCTCGGGTAGCCGCTGGCGTGGAGGACCGGCAGGTGGCTCTGGTCCACGGAGTTCTCGGCGCGCTGGAGCCAGTTGCAGTAGTCCACGTTCGCCTCGACGGTGCGGAAGCCGTCTTCGAGTACCAGCAGGTCGTATCGCGGCAGAAGTGGCGCGGGCTCGGGTCCCAGATACCCGAAAATCAAGCCGCCCAGGTCCTGGGCGCGATAGGCGAGGTGGTGGACGCGATCCTTGAACGCGCTGTCTGGAGGCTCCATCGGCTGCTCGACGCACTGGCCGCTCACGTCGTACATCCAGCCGTGATAGCTGCAGCGGATGCCCGCGGATTCGGCGCGCCCATAGTCGAGCGCGGTGCCCCGATGGGAGCAATGCAGCCCGAGCAGCCCCAGCCTGCCATGGCCGTCGCGGAAGAGCACGAGGTCCTCGCCGAGCAGGCGGACGCGGCGGGGCTTACCCTCGGCCACGATCTCCTCGGTAAAGCCGACCGGCCACCAGTAGCGCCGCAGCAGATCGCCGGCCGGCGTCCCCGGACCGACGCGGGTCATCAGCTCGTTCTCTTCCTTGGTCAGCATCTCGCCTCCGTTCCCGGCCCGCCGGCCGTGTCTACGATTTCGCCCACTCGTGAATGTTCCACGTGTGCGCGTTGATGATGTCAAAGCCCGTCTTGATCATATTTCCGGTCACGCCCTTGCGCTGGAAGTCCTTGCGCACTGCGTAAATCGTCGTGATGATCGGCAGTTCTTCGGTCACGATCCGGAGGATCGCCCGCTCACGGTTCACCCGGTCGCTGCGCCGAATGGTCGCGAAGAAGCCGTCGATCTCGGCGTCGAGCGCCGGGTTCATGTACGCTCCGCGGTTGCTTCCGAGGTAGCGGCGCTCGGGCGTCATCGCATTGTTGCTATGCAAGTGCTGGATGGTGATCCGGCCCATGCCGCGGTAGCTCTCCTCCACACAAGGGAAGTTCGCGCGGTACTCCAGACTGCGCTCCGCTGCCGCTGGCCGGGTCTCGATCTGCGCCGCGACGCCGACGGCACGCCACGAATCGACGGTGAGGTCGCCCGAGCGCTTGCCCAACTGTGCGCGAACAGCGCAGGTGAAGAGTTCCCCGTCTCGATTTCGCAGCGGTCCGTCGGGGCCCTTGATCAGTCCCGCTTCCTCGAACAGCGCCAGCGCGGCTCGCGGATCGAACGGGTATGTTCGAATCGCCGATTCCACGTCCGGGTAACGCGGATCGTTGGTCGGGACCCACGAGTTGGCGACCGCGCTCTCGCCGTCTTCGTCCACCTGGTTGATCGCTTGTCGATCCAGGGCGTGGGCGAGGGCGCGCCTCAACCGGACGTCGTGCGCCAGCTCCGCTGGCACCGCTACGTCCTTGAACTGGAACGCCAGGTGGTTGGTCCCCTCGGTCCCCATCTGGAAGTCCCCGATCCCTCGTGAACGGACCAGATCCATGCTCTCCCGGTCCCAGTCCACGCCCCAGGCGGCATCCACGTCCCCGGCCAGCACCCTGGCCTGGGCGGTGGTGTTGTCCTGGACGATGTCAACCAAGATCCTGTCCAGCTTGGGCTGGCCGAGATAGTAGCGGTCGAAGGCGTCGAACTGCATCTGCGCCCCCCGCTCCCAGCGCGTCAGCCGAAATGGTCCGGTGCCGATGAAGGCGCTCTCGTCCGCCCAGTAGGGAAGCCTGTTGAACTCGGCGCGATCTCGCTCGTACACCGCCTGCATGAGATGCGCCGGGAGCGGCGCGAAGTCCCACACGCTCATCGCGTCCGCGAAGGCGTACGGCTTGCTCCAGTACATCACGACGGTGTGGTCGTCGGCCGCGACCGCGTGGTCAAGCCCCTTCGCCAGCCCCTGGTGGACGGGATAGACGTCCACCGCAGGGTCGATCTGCGCCTCGGCGCTGAATACGACGTCCGCGGCGGTAACGGGGGTTCCGTCGTGCCACACGGCGTTCCGCCGCAGGTGGAACGTGATCTCCATGGTGCCGTCCGGGTTTAGCTTCCACGAGCCGTCGTCCACATGCGGCACGGACGCGGCGAGCCGGGGGACGGGCTCAGACTTATCGTCCAGGGCGACGAGGCCGTTGCTGAGCATCTCGTGGATGTTGATCACGCCGCCGGTCGTGCTCTCCTGCCAGATGCTCAGGACGCGCGGCTCGCCGACGAGGACGACGTTCAGGGTCTTCGGTGATCCGGAGCCGACGCTCGCCTGCTGCGCTGCCGGTGCCCGAGGGGACGCTGCGGGAGCGGAGCAGGCGAGCAGTGCCGTCGCGATGAGCGTCACCGCTGCGAGGGTCCTGGCCACGATTTTTTGGGGCATCGGCGGTGTGCGGATAGCGGCGCTCCTCGGCCTCGCAACCGTTGGGAGGAGGAAAACTCCAAAGCCATTCGTCCCTCTCCTGTTGGCAGGAGTGGCAGGCGCGTGGCCGGTCGCGGATCGCGATGGTCCTGCGAGGTGGCGCGAGTGTACACCGAGCCGCCCGCGGTGTCGACAGCCGTGGCGCGCCTGATTGGACCGACGTGGGCGGAGGCACTATGATGAGCGCCTGATGGTGCTCAGACTCTGCGGTGGTCTTCGAGCTGCCTGAGGGTCGTTTCCAGAAGCCGCGCATGGGGAGGAAGCCATGGAACCGGACGCAGCCGAGCGGGCCCTACCCGCGTTCTCTCTGGCGGAACGAGACCGGCGGTGGGGCCAGGTGCGCGAGCTCATGGCGCGGGATGGCATCGACGCACTGGTCGCGCCACCCAACACCGGCGGCAACGAGCGTAATCAGGCCGACGCACGCTACCTGACCCAGTATGGCATGAACGGCGAGCAGATCGGCTGCGTGTTCCCCTTGAACGGCTCCGTCATTGGCTTCGGCGGTCCATCCTCTCGATTGGTGACCGGCTGGATCGACGACGTGCGGAACCCCCGCCGCACCTTCAACGAAGCCATCGTCGACGCTCTCAAGGAGCTGGGCGTCGAACACGGCGTGATCGGCGTCTGCGGGTTACAGCCAAGCAAGTACAACCTGATGCGTGTACCGGACGGGGTCGTGGGCGCAAATCTGTTGGATCTGATGCGCCAGACCTTCCCCGCGGCGCGGATCGTCAGCGCCACGAATGTCACCGGCGAGGCGCGCATGACCAAGAGCGCGGAAGAAATTGCCTTCCTCGAACGGAGCACAGCAATTGCCGAGGCCGGGCTCGACGCGTTGCTCGAGACAGCGCGGCCGGGCGTTCGGGAAAATAGCTGCTACGCGGCGATGATCAAGGCGGAGATCGAGCAGGGCGCCTCACTGCCCTTCAAGCTGTCCTGGGAGTCCGGCCCCGCGGGCCACCTCTACGAGCGCCTCACCCATGCAACCCGCCGGGTGCTGCGCGATGGGGATCTGATCATCAACGAGATCGAAGGGAACTGGGGTGGGTACATGGCCCAGATCGACACGTCGATCTATCTCGGCCACACGCCCGCTGACTGCCAGGACGCCTGGAAGGTGGCGACGGACTCATTCGAGCGCACGGTCGCGACGATGCGCCCCGGCCTGACCTTCGGGGAGCTGTTAGAGACGTGCGCAGCCACCCCGGTGGTTGGGGGATGGGGGGCCCGCCTCATACTGCACGGCCGCGGTTTGGGCGACGAGGGGCCGCTCATCACCTTCCCTCCATACGATCCCGAAGTGACCGCGCGGCCTCTCCAGGAAGGAAACACGTTCATCATTAAGCCTCAGGTGAGACGCGAGCGCGAGGGGAGCATGGCCATCTTCGGCGACACGGTCACGGTGACCGCGACCGGCGCGCGACGATTGGGGAAGCGCCCGACCGACTTCGCAACGTACCACATCGTGGCCTAACCGCGCCGTAGCGTCAGCCATCGTGCTGCGGCGTCGTCGTTCGCGTGCATCCCGTCCGCGCTTAACCGCCGATGCCAGCGGTGGCCACGAGGCGTTCCTTTGGCTCTATTGCGCCGAGACTCTCGACGATTTCAAAGTGGCCACTGTGAGCCTGGGCGATGTACATGTTCATGCGCACGTGGTGCTGGCCGGGCACCATCGCCGCCGGCCCACCCGGACCCTGGGGAATCTGGGCGTGATCCAGCGCTGCGATGACATCCGCCTGCGTGAACGAAGCCGCCTCAGTCACCGCGGACGCCCATAGTCGGAGACCACGGTACAGGCCGGAACAGGCACTACCGCCGGTGAACTTCACGCTACCGGGATAGAGCGCTTCATACTGCGCGAGCAGCTTCTGACTGAAGGGATCCCTGACGGTTTGATAGTAGTCGAGGCAACTGTACAGCCCCTCCACGTGGGCCGCGGGCACCATATTCAGGAAGTTCTCATCGAAGTAGGTGCAGACCAGATGTCCACCGCCTCCGGTGAAGCCTGCGTTGTGGAGCTGCTCGAAGAACGGAGTGACGCCAGGCGGTACGATCGTGTTGAAGACCACGTCCGCCTGGCTCGAGATGATCTTCTCGACGGTCGCGCGGTAATCCGTGTGATCGAGGGGAAAGTACTCCTCCCCGACAACCGAGCCGCCGTGGGCGGCCACCACCTCTCGGATCCTGCTGTTCATCACGTGGGGCCAGATGTAGTCGGCCGACGGTAGGTAAAAGCGCTTCGCCCCGGTTCGTTGCATCAGCCAGGGAATGAAGGGATCCACTTGCTGTGCGGGCACCGGGCCCGTACAGAAGATGAGTGGGTCGGATTCCTGCCCTTCGTACTGTTCCGGGTAGATATAGAGCGTCCGGCCTTTGACCACGGTCGGTCCCTTGATGGCCTGCCTAGTGGAGCTGTAGATGCCGCCGAAGATGACGTCGACGTGATCCTGCTCCACCAGCTTTTTCGCTTTGGCCGCGGCGACGGAATCGTTCGTCTCACTGTCCTCGACGTACAGCTCCAGATTCCGCCCTCGCAGACCGCCTTTGCCATTCAAGTCGCCGACGACCATCCTCGCCACGTTGGCGTTGGCGAGCCCCACGAACGAGAGGGGCCCGGTCAGGTCCGCGATGAGTCCCACCTTAACTGAAAGATCGTTTGACGGTCTTGTCGCCATGAGTCTGCTCTCCCACAACACGTTTGTTGCTGGCGCGGGCCAGCGTTTACGATGGTCCGTGTCGTACGCATGATGCGGCCCGCAAAAGGCCCCGTACATCGGGAGAACTCCCCATTTTGACAACCCCGCTTCGCCTCGGTGAGCTGATCGCCACGCTAGCGCTGGCGCAGGACAATGCGTTTGGCCAGCCGCTTGAGTCGCAGCTGCGCTCGTGTCTGCTCGCGACGTGGATGTGCGCTGCCGCGGGATTCGACAAACAGGTGAGCGAGACCGCCTACTGGGTAGCCCTGCTCCGATATGTCGGCTGCACCGGTCACGCGCACGAGGTGGCCACCGTGTTCGGTGACGAGATCGCCATTCGTGGCCAGACGCTAATCCACGACGCGGCGAATCCCGCGGAAGTCATGCGCGATGTCGTAGCCTTCGCAACGGCCGGTCGTGCCCAGGAAGAGCGCGACGGAATCATTCAGATGCTCCAGCACACGGCCCACGAGTGGGCCGTGTACAACTTCTCGTCCGGGTGCGAGGTCGCTGACATGCTCGTGCAGCGGCTCGATTTCGGCGCCGGCGTTCGCGAGGCGCTGGGTTTCACGTTCGAGCGCTGGAACGGCAACGGTTTTCCCGCCCATGCGCACGGCGATGCGATCCCGCTGGCGATGCGGGTCGTTCACCTCAGCCACGACATGGAGGCGATCGGCCGCCTCTTCTCGCCCGACCATGCGATTGAGGCAGCTCGTGATCGGCGCGACCGGACCTACGACCCCGCGCTCGTCGATCTCTTCGTTGCGAACGGACATGGCTGGTTCGATCAGCTCAGCGCGAGCGAACCGTGGGATGCCGTGCTGGCCCTCGAGCCCGCGCCACGACGCTTCCTCGATGGCGAAGCGCTCGATAATGCCCTGCTGGTCGCGGCGGACTTCATCGATCTGAAGTCGCCGTACATGGGCGGGCACAGCCGCGGTTGCGCGCGGCTCGCAGCCGATGCCGCTCGCGTCCTCGGCTTCGACGAGGACGCCATCGCCATGGTCCGACGGGCCGCGCTCGTGCACGACTTCGGCATCACCGCAGTGCCGAACTCGATCTGGGACAAGCCAGGCGCGCTCACGCGTACAGAGTTCGATCGCGTCGAGCTTCACCCGATGCTAACCGAGCAGATGCTGCGCCGCTCCCCTGCTCTGGACGCGCTGAACCCCATCGCTTCCGCCCACCATGAGAAATGCGATGGCTCGGGCTACCACAAGCGCGTACATGCGGACGCCGGCGATCCCAGCGCGTGCGTGCTTGCCGCGGCGGACGTCTACATTGGGCTCACCTCGGAGCGAGCGGACCGCCCGGCCTTTTCGCCGTCGCGGGCCGCGAGCGAGCTGCGTCGCCTCGGCACTCGCGGCGTGCTCGAGTCGCGCGCTTGTGACGCAGTGCTGGTCGCGGCCGGGCACAGTGAGCCGGCGACCACCGGCAAGCGCCCGCGGCTACCGGGTGGGCTGTCCCGACGCGAAGTCGACGTGCTGAGTCTCGCCGCGCGCGGACTGACGACGCGACAGATCGCCGACCGGCTCGTCATCTCGACCAAGACAGCGGATCACCACATCCAGCACATCTACGGCAAGATCGGGGTATCGACGCGCGCCGCGGCCGCGCTCTGGGCCATGGAGCAGGCCGTCGTCCGCTGACGCGGCGGCTGGTGGAAGAACGTTCGGTGTCGCGTGCGGCGCCCGTCCGATGGCGACCGACAGGATCCTTCGCTGCGCTCTCCGGATGGCAGTCAACGGTCGGCCGCGCCACTAGTCTAAGGCTTCCCAGCCCTATCAAGACCATCACGACGGCGATCTTGAACGTCACCGCGTGCCGCTTAGCGAGACAAATCACGTGAGCGCTTCGTTCCCTCATCAGGGTGAGGGATGGGAGTCGCCAGCGGCCCAGACCGCGCGCACCTCGTCGGCCATCGACGATCCCTCGCTGTTACCTGCTTCGGCTGAGGGACGGACGCGGCTGACGTCAAAGCCATTTGGCCCTCGCGCAGCTTGTGACGCCGCGTCGACGGTGATGACAAAGACTTGGCTCCCGGACGCTTTCACCGCGTCGATCTCCTGACCAGAGGACGGGCGGACGGAAGGGTCGATGACGACGGCCGCATCATATTCACCGCGTCGATGTCCTGACCAGAGGACGGGCGGACGGAAGGGTCGATGAAGACGACCGCATCATAGCCGGCAGCGGGCTCGACGTTGACGCCGCGCACGACGCCGTCCATGTACCGTCCGTCTCCAATTGTGATGGGCACGTAGGAGCCGGAAAGCGCCTGACTCGCGGCGATGGCGCGTTCGATCGGCACGCCAAGCGTTCGATCAAAGAAGTGGACCGAACCGTCGAAGACGTTGACCGCAACCACCTGAAACGGTCGGTCTGGCCAATCAGTGATGTCGCGATCAGGTCGTCGATGTCCTGCCCGGTCGCGATCATCAAACCCTGCTCCGCGCCCGTAGACGTGCCAACGATGAGGTCAGCATCCCTCAGGTCGACACCCTCATCCCGGAGCCCCCTGATCACGCCGATCTCCCATGCGCCCCCGGTCGGTCCGCCCGCGCCAAGCACGAGCGCTCGGTGGGTCGGCGGATTCGCCGCCTCCTCGATCTGAGCTGATGCCGTTGCCGGCGCGGGGAGTGCTTCTGCTGCTATTGGAGCAGGCAGCACCGACGAAGAGGCGGCCCGCTAGCTTTGGTACGTCTGCGTGATGACTTCCCAACTGTGGCCGCACGGGTCCGGGAAATAGAGACCCCGGCCGCCGGCACGAACGTTGGTCTTGCCGTTGTACGTTCCGTCGTGCTCGGATCCGTACGGGACGCCCTCCGCCCGCAGCCGTGCGACCACCTGATCGAATTCTTCCTCACTCACTTTGAATGCGTAATGGAGACGCGGCACGGGATCTCGCGTCGAGAAATCCAAGATCGTCTCTCCGACGTGGACGGAGGCGAACGAACCTTTCGGACCTTGATAGGGAAGACCGAGGATGCGTGCGAGGAAACTTGCTGACTCGTCCTTGTCGCGAACCGGAATGATGTGGTGATCGAGCACGACAGCCATGGGATCTTCTCCTTCTCGGCGCAGTGTTGAGACCGCGGCCTGGTGGCAGCATTGTATGCCAGCGCGCAACGAGCCCTTGGGGCGGTGCGCGCCCGTGGGAGAATCAATTCCGAAGCTGTGATGGCGACATCGGAGCGTGACCGCCGCTACAATCGCCAACTGTTGGAGAAACGCGCGTGGGCTATCGATGTATCTCCGCCGACAACCATCTTGATCTCCTCTGGATGCCGCGCGACACGTGGCAGGCGCGTCTGCCTTCCGAGCTGCGCGAGAGCGGGCCGAAGGTCGTCGAGACTGACCGCGGCAGCTTCTGGGAGTACGAGGGGGAGCTGCACGGCGCCGCGGCGGACGGATCGAGCAACGGGGCGCTGCTGCGGATCCTAACCGACCGTGGATTCGAGGCCCCACCGGGCTCCCTGCCACCTTCGGACCCGAGCCTGCTTCTCGAATACATGGATCAGAGCGGGGTGTACGCGGCCGTGACCTTTGGGGGGCTCGCCTGGAAGGGAGCGAAGAACCCGATCCTGAGACGGGCGATCTACGCTGCCTACAACGAGTTCGCTCTCGAGGTCCGCGCCGCGGCGCCCCAGCGTCTCGTCATGCTCCCGAATGTGACGAGCTGCTTTCCCGAGGAATGTTCCCAGCAGATCACGCAGCTCGCAAAACTCGGGGTGAAAGCCGTCGAGTTTCCCTATTGGGATGCTGGTGTTCCGCTCAACGATGAGTTGTGGGAGCCAACCTGGGCCGTGGCTGAAGAGGCGGGTGTCCGCGTGTGCGGGCATCTCGGCCTTCCCGGGGGGGCCGGCGCCATTCCCGGACGAAGACGCGGGGCGAACCTCGCCTGGGCGTCAACGGTTCCCATGACCGTGGCGCTCCCGATCGCGCAGCTCATCTTTTCCGGGGTCTTCGAGCGGCACCCCACGCTTCGCTTTTGCTTCGCCGAGACCCGAATCGGTTGGGCCCCATTCTTTCTTGACTGGATGGATCGCCAAGTGCGGATCGGTCGGGAGCGCGACCCGCGGTTTTTGGGTGAGGCGGGTCGGGAGGACGAGATCAAGCTCTCAATGCTCCCCAGCGAGTACTTCAAGCGCAATGTCGTGCTGACCTTCGAGGACGACACGATCGGCACACAATTGCTCAAGATTCCAGCGGCGGGGCTCGCCGAGACGGCGCTGTGGGGGGGTGACTTTCCGCATCCGCAGGGCGTCTGGGGCCGCGACATTGGCGGCGACCTCGACGGGATTCTCGACGGGGTGAGCGAGCCGATCAAACAGCGGATCCTCTTCGCGCATGCAGCGGAGTTCTTCGGGATCGCATACCACGACATCGACGTGTCCCCGCACGCTTGATCCTGGACTTCCGCCGCCAAATACGATCAAATGGCCGATAACCCAGGCCGATCGGGAGGAGCACTCATGCACCTGAGGATGGATCTTAGGCAGGAAGTATTCGGTCTCATCGTGGTCGCCCTTGCCCTTTCCGCGTGCAGTAAACCGTCCGCCACCCAGGGCGCAGCACCAAGGCCGGTTGCACCGATGGTCAAGATGACCGTCGCGTATAGCGAGATCACCTTCATTAACCTTCCGCTCTGGACGGCAAAGGCCGATGGGATCTTTGAGAAGCACGGGCTGGACGTCGACCTTCAGAACATCGACAGCTCGACTTCCATCGCCGCGCTCGTCTCCGGACAGGTGCAGGCAGCGGCGGCAGGGGGCTCGGAAGCGCTGAGCGCGGCGGTGGAGGGTGCGGACCTTCAGACCGTGGCCGTTCTCGGTGGGCAGTACCCGTATGTGCTCATGGCGCCGGCGAGCATCCAGACCCCGGACGATCTGCGAGGGAAGAAGGTCGGGGTTAGCCGTGCTGGATCTTCGTCCGATATCGCGACCCGCGTGGTGCTCAAGCGGCTGGGACTCGACCCGGACAACGATGTGACGATTATCGCGGTCGGGTCACTGGCAAATAGGACCGCGGCGCTTCTCAGTGGATCGATCGACGCGGGGCTCGACAGCCCTCCCGGGAGCTTGAAAGAAGAGGCCCAGGGACTCCACGTTCTCGTCGACATCGCCTCGTTGAAGATCCCAGCAGCGAATAACGTGGTGACGCTCCAGAAGTCTTTTGTCGACCAGAACAAAGACGTGGTTCAGCGATTCGTGGACTCTTTGATGGAAGGGTCCGCCCGCGCGCGCAGCGACCGCGCGGGCAGCATCAAGCTCCTCAAGGACTACTACAAGAGCGACGATGACGCGATGATGGGGAAGACGTTCGATTTCTTCCTGGAGGCAACCGCGGGAAGCATGGCGCCGCAAGACGATGAGTTCGGCGACGTGATCGTTCAATTGTCGGCCAAGAACCCGTCGGTGAAGGACTACGATCTATCGAAGATACTGGTCACGAGCTTCGTGTCCGACGCGACGGCGCGCAAGGTCGGTGAGACGACTTCAATGCCTGTCGGCACCGGCGGGTGACGCCGGACGCCAAAGGCCCAAATTCGCAGCATCCGGGCATCGCGCCGTAGCGCGTGAGCCGTAGCGCGTGACCCGTAGCGCGTGAGCCGCCAGGATTGCGGGCGCGTTGCGGCCCGGCTCGCCTTCCTGGTGGCGTCCGTGACGCGCTCCGATGAGGATCCACGGCCGCGGGGCCGTGGGGAAGCCGTATCGAGAGCGAGCAGGGGAGAGTCGATGGGGTTCTACCAAGAGCGGCAAATCGCCGAAGAGCTAACGCAGGCATGATGCGTGCTCGGAGCCTATGACATGACACACGCGGCGCTCGGCCATGGGAGCTATCGCATCGCGGGCACGGACACGATGCTCATCAAAGGAAACGGGCGGAACGAGGTTGGCCTGCGCTATACCCGCCCGCGCGACATCGTGAAGGTAGCTCATTGGCACGCCCAAGCCGCCTGAAGGGGCGCTGGGCCCTGTGGGCGTCCCGCCGCTCGCAGGTGGGCGCAAGCGAGGGTCAGCCGTCGGGACGGAGGGCATGGTGGCCCACTGGCGCTACTACGTCACGCGCGCAGAAGAGATGCTCGGACGCAGAATCGAAGAGGAAGACGACTGAAAGGTCGAGGTTCGACATGGCAGCGGTAGCTCGAACGAGACGGATCGACGGCGACAGCCATTTCTCCCACACGATTGACTATGAGGAGCTGAAATCGCTCCTCCCGCGCGGCCAGCTGCGCCAAATCGACGACATGCGCTGGCGCGACGCCCAGCGTTTCGTGGATCCGACGGCCTTTCGCGTGGCGGCCGGCCGCGAGCGGGCGAGGGCTCGATCGGAGGACCCAGACCCACAGCGGGATCCCGAGGCCCGCATCGGCGAGATGGACCGCCTCGGCTTCGATACACAAGTGCTGATCACCCAGCACGCTTTGCCCTCCCCGCTACGGCCGCAGGCCGAGAAGCCGCTCTGGCTGCGCGCCGCGTTGGCGCAGCTCTATAACAACGCCGGCGCTGCGCTGCAGCGGAAGTACCCCGACCGATTCATCTGCATGGCGACGATCCCATGGGACGATATCCCTGCCTCGATCAAGGAGTTGGAGCGAGCCAGGAGCCTCGGCCTCCGCGCGGTGTGCATCGCCGGCAGCTACCTGGATAGGAACCTCGACGATTACGCGCTGTACCCATTCTGGGAGGCCGTAAACGACCTGGGGCTCGTCTGCATCGTCCACAACTCCACACAGGGCTGCACGATCCCGAACACGACGATCATCGACCACTCAACGCCGTATCCGATGGTCGGGACCGAGCGCTACCATCGATTGCACATCGGCACCTATCTGGGTTTTGGCATCGATTACGCCGTCGCCTGCGCTGCGCTGACGCTCGGAGGCGTGCTCGACGAGTTCCCGAACCTCCGCTTCCTTTTCTATGAGGCAGGCGCCGGGTGGATGACCTACGCCATGCTGGGCTGCGACCGCTCGTTCTTCATCGAGCGTGCCTGCGCTCGCACCAGTACGCAGCCGAGTGAGCTGATCAAGCGGCACTGCTTCACTGCGATCGAGAGCCTGGAGCCCATCGAGCAGATGGTCGAGGCGTACGGCAGCGAAAACTTCTTCATTGGCACGGACTTCCCGCACCCGGAGTTCCAGTTCCTGCCGAACTACACGACCTCGATCCTCGATCGCGAGCGTCTGACGGACGCAGACAAATCCAAGATCCTCGGTGGGAACCTTGCCCGTGTGCTGGGCGTGTCACCCGTCGTGGAGGAGGCCGCTGTCGCGACGCCCGCCAGCGTTTCGTGAGGCCATTTACGGCCTCGGCGTCGGATGCTCCTCCAACGTCGGGGCGAGCCACCGGCTGGCTGTGGGCAAGAGATCAGCTCGCTCCGCCGCTCCTCGCGGCCGAGCATAGGCCGCGATTCAGCTCGGCGGGTCGTACTTGAGCCCCATTCCCGTACTGAACAGGATCACCCGTTCGTCGCCCCGGAGCTGCCCCGATCGACGAAGCGCCTGCGCCGCCGCCCACGTGGCAGCCCCCTCGGGCGCGCTGTAGATGCCTGTCAGTCGAGCCATCTCGCGCTGAGCGTCGCGGATCGCCTGGTCTGTGACGGCGATGGCCGCGCCATTGCTCTCCCGCACGGCGCTGAGCACCAGGTAGTCACCGATCGCAGCGGGAACGCGGATGCCGGCCGCAATCGTGTCGGCGTCTTTCCAGGGCTCCGCGTGGGCTGCACCCTGCTCGAAGGCGCGGACCAGGGGCGCGCAGCCAGCCGACTGGACGACGACCACCTTGGGGCGGCGGTGCCCGATCCACCCCAGCGCTTGCAGCTCGTCAAACGCTTTCCACATCCCCACGACGCCGGTCCCACCGCCCGTCGGGAAGATGACGACATCCGGGAGACAATCCTCGCCCCAGCCGCCCTGCTCCGCCAGCTCGATCCCGAGCGTCTTCTTGCCTTCTTGACGGTAGGGCTCCCGCAACGTGGAGACGTCGAACCATCCGGCCGCGTTCGCTCGCTCGCGCACGATGGCGCCGGCGTGGTCGATGAGCCCGTCCACGAGCATGACGTCTGCTCCACAGACGGCGGCTTCGACCTGGTTCGCCAGCGGGACATCCCGCGGCATGGCGATATGGGCTTCTAGACCGGCCGCCGCCGCGTAGGCCGCCGCGGCGCCGCCGGCGTTGCCGGCGCTGGGCAGTGCGATGGCGGTGCACCCCAGCTCCCGAGCGCGAGAGATCGCCGCTGACAGGCCGCGGGCCTTGAAGCTGCCCGTCGGATTGCGCCCTTCTTCCTTCACCAGAAGCGCGCCGGATTCAAGACCCAGCGCAGCGGCAGCGGCGCGCCGCACAGGCAAGAGCGGAGTCAGCCCCTCACCGAGTGAGACGACGTTGCTCGGGGATCGCACCGGGAGGAGCTCCCAGTACCGCCACATGTCGCATCGACGCTCGGCGAATTCCGCCGGGGTGACGGCCCCGCGGACCGATGGAAGATCGTATCGCGCATACAAGACGCCACCGCAGTCACCGCAGATCCCCTGCGGGCGATCGGCGTCGAGCGTCGCTCCGCATGCAGTACATTCGAGATGGCTCAGGTAACTCCGCCATTCATGCACGATCCTCGACCCTCCATCGCTCAATCCGCGCGCGCGGCGTATATTGAGTCAACTCCGTTCTTCAGGGGGGCCGCCATGAACCAGCGCTTGCCCGCGCCGTTCATCGATGCCGATGGCCACATTCTGGAGCGTCAAAGCGGCATCCGAAAGTACCTCGATCCTTCATGGAACGATCGGACCACGTCGCTCTGGCCAGGAGACCAGCGCTGGGGCCCTGACATGTTTGGCAAGCTGCCCGGCTATCCCGGGTACCCGAAGGGCCAGGGTCCGGCGGAACAGGGGGAGTTTTGGCTCGCCGTGATGGACGAGTGCAACGTGGAGCACGCGGTCCTTTTCCCCACTGGCTCCGGGAACATCAGCAAGCTCCGAGAGAAGGAGTACGCCGTCGCCGTGTGCCGCGCCGCCAACAATCATTTCGCCAAAGGAATACAATACGCGCTCGAACCCGTCCGGGCCGTAGGCGTGCTTCCATTGAAGTGTGAAGTGGCCGGAGGAGGCTTGTGGGAGCACAAGGACCTGTCCCGTGAAGCGAATGAGAAGATCCTGTACCAGAACGCCCGGACGTGCTTCCCGTTAGCTGAGCGAGTGCCGGCGTAGGCGATCTGCAGGGCGCGCACCGCGGGTGTTCGCCCGAGACGGCGAGGAGGACAAGCGGTGCGCTCGATGCGATCGATAGCGATCGGAGCACTTTTCGGACTCATTTGTGCGGCCTGCGCGGGAACCGCGAGCACCCCTCGGTCCTCCAGCCGGACGGGCCAGGAGGCTGCGCCGAGTAAGACCCTCGTGGTCGCCACCCGGGCCGAGCCACCGAGCCTCAATCCCAAGCCGTTCCGTCCGCTCGGCCTCACTGCCGACTTGTCTGCACGGATCTTCAACGCGGGGCTCACCATTCCGAACGAAAATGGCGGCCCGGTGCCTTATCTGGCTCAAAGCGTTCCCCAGCTCAATTCAGACTCCTGGCGCGTCTCGCCCGACGGTCGGATGCAGACGACCTATCATCTGAAGCCCGGCATCACCTGGCACGACGGGCAGCCTCTCACGGCGGATGATTTCGTCTTCTCGTTCGAAGTGTTCAGCACGCCTGCTCTGGGCGCGGGCGGCGGGCCACCGATCAGCCTCATGGATGGGGTAACCGCGCCGGACCCCGAAACGGTTGCGATCGAGTGGAAGCGAACGTTCCCGTATGCGAACGAGCTTCAAGCGGGCACTGGTGGCACGATTCCGGGGGCGTTCCCGCCGCTTCCCCGCCACCTCCTCGGCCAGGCCCTCCAGACGGAGGATGCGGAGGCCTTCATGGCGAACCCCTTCTGGGTGAGCGGGTACGTGGGCGCTGGGCCGTACAAGCTGGATCGCTGGGAGACGGGCGCCTTTTTCGAGGCCAGCGCGTTTGCCGGGCACATTCTGGGCAAGCCAAAGATCCCCCGGATCCGTGAGCTGTTCATCCCCGACCCCAACACGGTGGTGGCGAACATCCTGGCGGGTGAGGCCCAGCTCACCAGCGGTGATTCGATTCGGTTCAACGATGGAGAAACCCTCCGAGCCCAATGGGGCGACCAGGGCAAGATTCTCAATTCGCCGAATCTCGTGCGCATCATCCAGTTCCAGCGTCGGCCCGAGTTCGCCAGCACGCTCGCATTTGGTGACTTGCGGGTGCGGCAGGCGCTGCACTACGGGGTCGACTTCGACTCTCTGAATGAGGCCGTTCAGGGTGGGCGCACCACCCCCGCGGTCGGGCCGATTCCCACGACCGCGTCGTACTACAAGCAGCTCGACCAGGCGGCGGCGCACTATCCCTACGACCCGAAAAAGACCGAGCAGCTCATGACCGAGGCGGGGTTCGCCAAGGGCGCCGACGGCGTCTGGGTCAGCCCGGATCCACGGTTCGGACGGATGGGATTCGAGCTGAACGTCATCGCTTCGCCGGATAGCGATAACGAGATGCACATCAACGCGGCCACCTGGCGCACCTTGGGGTTCGACATCCGTGAAGTGGATTGGTCCCCGGCCCAGGCGGCGGACAACGAATGGCGGAACAGCTTCCCGGGGCTCTCGACGCCCAGCGTTCCGGTGGGCGAGGGCTCGCTGACCGACTACCGCAGCGATCGCGTGCCCTCCGCGGACAATCGCTGGTTCGGGGGCAACCGCGGCGGCTGGTCCGGCACGCCAGCTTTCGACCGGCTCGTCGATGTGTGGGAGACCAGCCTCGATCGGGACGAGCGAACGCAAGCCGTAATTCAGATGGTCAAGATCCTGACCGACGACTGCGTCAACATCAATCTGTATTGGAAGCTCAATGCGCAGGCGGTCGCGAATGGCGTCACGGGGCCGCGAATCACCGACCCGAACGGCTCCGCCGACTGGAACATCCATGAATGGGAGTATCGATAAGCGCCGACGTCGCCAACCTTCTGTCCGGCGCCACGGACGTCGCTCTGGACACGATCACGTTCGCCCAGATGCTCCAGTTGCAGCAGGAATGGGGCAGCTCTCACCAGGGCACGGCCAGGTTCACGGTCGCATCGTTCACGGCGGCTCACACGCAGCTGCGGCCGGACTACGCCAATCCAACGTGAAGAACGTGACGAACGCACCCACACCCCGGACAACGGGTCGGGTGACCTGCAACATCGAGCAGTGGGAGATCCGACAGGACTGAACGCGCGGGGCGCTGAGCCGCGATAGGTCCCGCGCTTCGGAGAGGAGGTCGCTTTGTCCGCCACATTGCGCGACTCGGCCATCGAGCATTACGCTCGCCGCGTGGACGCGGTTCTGGCCCAGCGCACCCGACTGCGTGGTCCCCAGCCGCCGGGCGATCTCTTCGGCTCACTCCCGCCGACGCATCCGCTCATGTTGGTCGATCCCCGTGGCCCGCTGGACGAGAACCTTCAGGTTCTTGCCTCGTACGTCGGGCCGGAGGACGTGCTGATCGACGTCGGTGGCGGCGCCGGGCGGATGTCGCTCCCGCTCGCCTCGCGATGCCGGGAGGTGATCAACATCGACCCATCGCCCGGGATGGGAGCAGCCTTCCGCGCCAATGCGGCGAAGGGTGGCGTGGAAAATGCGCGTTTCATCGAGAGCGTGTGGCCAGCGCGCGACCCGCCGGTGGGGACGGTGGCGCTCGTGAGCCACGTCACGTATTTCATTCGGGAGATCTGGCCCTTTCTCGAACAAGTGGAGCGGGTCGGACCGGAGCGGGTACTGCTGATCGTTGGGAGTGATCCACCGCCACCCGGCTGGCATCGGGAGCTGTTTGCGCTGCTCTACGGCGAAGCGGAGGAGATCGTACCGTCGCTTCCCGAGATGGCGAACGTCCTTTGGGAGCAGGGGCGGCTCCCGGAGATCCGAGTGCTGCCGCGCGGCAGGAGAACGACCGATCTGGCGGGAGCCACCCGCGAGCAGGCGGTGACCGCGGCAATCGGACGGTTTGGCGTGGAACAGTGGGCCTCGTGGCCGCTGGGGCAGGAGCTGACCGATCGCCTGCGTCACTTGCTCGAGTCGCGGTTCGAGGACCTGTTTGCTGAGACCCCAGCCGGCATCGTCCCGCGCTGGCTACCACCCAGCCGGGATGTGCTGATCACCTG
>Ga0070741_10007518_pt1 | contig 22493 bp, 18 predicted proteins | sample Coa_R1_4_FD_66440 | JGI IMG/M metagenome (GOLD analysis project Ga0070741, IMG submission 66440) | Surface soil microbial communities from Centralia Pennsylvania, which are recovering from an underground coalmine fire - Coalmine... | ecosystem: Environmental > Terrestrial > Soil > Unclassified ... | reverse complement strand
CCCGGCGTCACGCCGCCGCTACGGCTTCGGCTTCGGACCCGCCGGCGGACGCGGCGGCGCGGACGCCGGGATCGGCGACACGTCCTTCACGGTGCGCGTCTCGACGTTCACCAGGTAGCGTCCCCCGGATTCGTTCTCGATCTCGAGCTCCGGGCGGTCGGGAACGAGCCGCATCGAGCGGAAGTACCGGCCCATGTTCGGGACGCCCGCGGCCGAATGATCGGGCACCTCGTAGACTTTCAACCGCCAGAGCCGCGCACCCGTCTCCGCGTCTACCGCGACGAGATAGCCGCCGGGCTGGTCGCCGCTGGCGCGATCGCCGTGGCGATCCTGCTCGTACCGCACGCCCTGGTATTCGACCGGTGCGACCTCCGGGGCGGAGGGTCGACTGGCCGTCGGTGGCTTGCTCATGGGTCGTTCCTCCTTCATCCCGGCCGCACGGTTCGTCGGACCGTCCGGCGGCCCGGCAGTCGACTGCGCGCACGCCACGGCCGCCGCGACGATCAACGTGGCGGCGGGAGCCGATGCCGTGCGCGCGCTCATCATATGATCTTGAGGGCCTTGTTCCGTTCGCTGTCCGTCAGGACGCCGGCACAATCCGCGCTGAAAAATGCCCAGTTGTCGGCGTTGCGGATCGCGTCCGTACCCGGGTAGCCGGCATGCGGCCCGATGCCGTACCAGGCGTAGCGGGCGCGCCCATTCTGCACGTCTTCCGTTCCGCAGACGAGATGCGTCAGCTCGTGGACGATCACGCGCGTCCAGTTCTTCTGCCCGTGCACGACACCGCCGGGGTCGTCGGTGAAGAACGAGCGCTCGATGTAGACCGTGTCCATCCCTTCCCCGAACGACGCGAACGTGAACGCCTCGGAATTGAGGAAGTCGATCTCCTCCTGCGTGCTCGCCCCGCGGAGCGGCACCCAGTCGGTGAGCACGAAGTGCCCCTTGTTGAGCGTCGCCGTGATGTCCTTGAAGCCGCTCTTCAGCCGCGCGACCCAGCCGTTCAGCGTGCCGACGTCGACGGACGGATCCGCGAACCAGCGCTTGACGACGTTCAACGCCTCCACGTTCTTGCTCCCACCCCGGTCGCTCGCGCTCGCGGCGTGCGCGAGCACCATCGACGTCCGATGCGCCCACGCGAGCGCCTCGCGCGTCGAGTGCGCCAGGTGCTTCTTCTGCTCGGCGGAGAAGATCTCGTCGTGGGCGCGCAGCAGGATGCGCGCCGCGATCTGCGTCGCGGCGCGCGCGCTGAGATCGTCGGACGGCCAATCGGTGAATGTCTTCGGCAGCGAGACGATCCACACCTTGCGGTTGCCCCACCGGTTGAGCAGGTACGTGTGGCGCAGGAGCTTCAGCGCGGCGGCTCGCATCTTCGCCGTCGCCTCGACCGCTCCACCGCCGTCGTCGGTCCACGCGCCGACGGCGCGCAGCAGCGGCTTGTCCTCGGTCGATTTCTTGCCGTCGGCGTGGACTTTGTCGCGGAGATCGGACAGGGCGCCCGCTCGTACGGGGTCGAAGCCGCCATCGCTCATGAGCTTGTAGAGCTGCTTCACGAGCGGCTGCCACGACTTCTCGAACAGCTCGGACTGGCTCAGCCAGCCGCGCGCGTAGTCGTACTCGGCCTTGAATTTCCGGTCCCAGTCCATGGCTCGCTCCCCTGGTCGATCGGCGGCGCCCCGTCGGTGGCGGCGTACATTCCGACGGGTGCGCCCCGAATGGCAAGCGCGCGGGAGTCGTTCGCCGTCAGGCGGGCGCCGGAACGCGGACCTCGATCACCGGCGGATCGTCGGGCGTCGTCATGACCTCGACCGCGCCGCCGAACGGACGGAGCCGTTCCCGGATCGCCACCAGGTCGACCGACTCGGGCGCGGTGCCGGCGATCTGGAGCCGGACGACCGCCGGCTCGCGCCGGAAGCGGACGCGTAGCCGTTCGGTGCGCGACGCGTCGGCGGTCGGCGCCAGCGCTTCCTCGGTGGCGCGATACAGGGCCCGCTCGATGCGCGGCGGGAGCCGGTCCTCGCCGCCTTCGACCTCGAGCGACAGCGCGACGCCGGACCGCTCGCGGAGGCGCTCGAGATACCAGCGGAGCGCCTCGACGTAGCCGAGGTTCTCGAGCACCGTCGGACGAAGCCCCTGCGACATCTCGCGGAGCTCGCCGAGCGAGCCGTTGACGAGCGCCCGCGCGTCGCGGAGACGCGCGAGCGATGAGCCGCGGCCATCGAGCTGCGCGGCGAGCGCTTCGAGCTGCGCGTTCGCCGCGGCGAGCCGCTGGCAGACCCCCTCGTGCAGCTCACGGGCGGCACGCCCGAGCTCCTCGTCGCGCCGACTGAGGACGTCGGCGCAGAGGCGCCGGAGTTCGTCCCGGCTGGCGACGAGCGACGCGACGTGACGGGCGCGCTCGATCGTGCCCGCGAGCACGCGCGCGAGCGTGCCGACGGCGCCGATGCCGTCCTCGTCGAGCACCGCGTCGGCGCTCTCGACGAGCAGCACCCCCCCGAGGGTGGCGATCGGCACGACCACGAGGCCGCCGGGCGGGGCCGCGCCGGCAACGGAGCGGTCGAGGTCATCGGTGCGAAATAGTCCCCCGGGCGCGCGCATGCGACGGACGAGCGCGTCGAGCACCTCGGGTTCCGTCAGCATATCGCGGGTACGGGCATCCATGTCCTTCGCCGCGAACCGGTCGAGGCGGCCGGCCGCGTCGACGAGGACGACTGCGGCGGGGACGCCCGTCATCTGCACCGCCGCATCGACGGTCGTCCGGAGCAGGCGCTCGGGCTCCGGCTCGGCGGACACCTCCGCCAACGTCGCAAACGCTTCGGCTAGCGCCTCACTTCGGCGACGGGAGACGTCGGAGCCAGCGGCCGCGGGTCTTCCACCGAATCGACCGAAGATATTCTGAACGAGCTGCATGGTAACGAAGCAGCCCCCGGTAGCATGTCGCCCCGACGCTCGCTTCACGCGAACGGGGGAGATCGCGCAACGAATCCGGCGAGGTGGCTTCAAGTCAGTGGGGTGGGACGCCGATATCCCGTGCAGCCCCTTACGAGCGCGGGTCAAGATGTTGACCTGCGCCCCGCTCCGGGCTGGCGCCGTCGGATGTTCACGCTCATCGGGCTCATCGTCGTGTTCGCGGCCGTGCTCGGCGGTTTCGCCATGGGCGGTGGGCCGTTCGCGGTTCTGATCCAGCCCGCGGAGCTCGTGGTGATCGCTGGGGCCGCCGCCGGGACGCTGGTCGCCGCCGCGCCAGGGAAGATGCGCGGTCGCCTCCTCGGCACGCTGATGAAGGCGTTCAGCGGCGCCCTCCCCACGAAGGGCGAGTACCTGGACCTCCTGAAGCTCCAGTACGAGATTTTCGCCTTCATCCGGAAGAATGGTGCGGTCGCGCTCGACGAGCACGTGAACGCCATCGAGAAGAGCTCGATCTTCAGCAAGTACCCGTCGTTCCTGAAGCGGCACCACGCGGTCGACTTCTTCCGGGATGCCCTCCGGCAGATCGTGAACGGCACCGCCTCGGCCGAGGAGCTCGACGTCCTCCTCGACACCGAGCTCGACACCCACCACGAGGAGGCGAATCTGTCGGTGGCGCTCCTCCAGAAGACGGCCGATTCGCTGCCCGGGCTCGGCATCGTCGCCGCCGTGCTCGGCATCGTCATCACGATGGGGCACCTGGATGGCGGTCCGGAGGAGATCGGGCACCACGTGGCGGCGGCGCTCGTCGGCACCTTCCTCGGCATCCTCCTCTGCTACGGGCTCCTGCACCCGATCGCGACCAACGCGGAGCTCCAGGAGGTCACCAACTCGAAGTACCTCCGCTGCATCAAGGAAGGCGTGGTCGCCTCGCTCCGCGGCTCCGCCCCGATCGTCGCGGTCGAGTTCGCCCGCAAGGCGATCTTCTCCGACGAGCGCCCGACCTCGGACGAGACCGACGAGGCGTGCCGCGCGCTCAAGAACGCGGCGGCGTAGGAGGCATCGGTGGCCGGCGAGCAGGCGACGGTCGTCGTCGTCCGGAAGAAGAAGGCGAGCCACCCGGCGCACCACGGCGGCGCCTGGAAGGTCGCCTACGCCGACTTCGTGACCGCGATGATGGCGCTCTTCATCGTGCTCTGGCTGCTGACGCAGGCGGACATGCGCCTCCGCCAGCAGATCGCGCAGTACTTCCGTGATCCCGGCGTGCTCCCCGGCGGCGCCGTCGTCACGCCGGACCAGGCGCCGTCGCGCAGTCGCGAGCCGAAGGTCGTCACGAAGGAGATCCTGCTCGTCCAGGGCGACGGCGAGGAGAAGCTCCTCGAGGGCTACAAGAAGGAGATCGAGGAGGCGCTGAAGGCCGCCGCGAGCGAGAATCCAGAGCTCGCCGCGCTCCGCGACCAGGTGATCATCCAGCTGACCGACGCGGGGCTCTCGATCCAGGTCGTCGACAAGGGACGCGACCTGCTCTTCGATCTGAGCTCCGCGAAGCTGAAGCCGGGGCTCGTCGAGCTTCTGAAGCGCCTCGCGACGCACCTCGGGAAGCTGCCGAACCACATCCAGATCGGCGGCCACACCGACGCGCGACCCTTCCCGCCCGAGTCGGGGATCACGAACTGGGACCTCGCCTTCGATCGCGCCAACGCCGCGCGGAGGATCCTCGAAGTCAGCGGCCTCTGGCCGGGGCAGCTCCACCGCGTCATCGGCTACGCCGACAGCGAGCCGCTCATTCCGGAGAACCCGCTCGCCGACGAGAACCGCCGGCTCTCCATCCTCGCCGAGCGCGAGACGCGACGGCCGACGAAGGGCGACGCCGCCGACACGTCGATCGAGCTCCCGGCGGATCCGGTGCCGGAGGCTCAACCGCCGGTACCGGAGGCTTCACCGCCAGCGGACACGCCATCCCGAGTCGACGGCGTTCCCATCGGCGGCGTGGCTCGCTAGTGTAGGGCCGTTGCGGCCGCGCGACGTCGACACGCTCGAGTTTCCTCGCGTCCTCGAAACGATCGCGGCGCTCGCCCGCTCCGCCGCCGGTCGGAGCGCCGTCCTCGCCCTGCGGTCGACGACCGACCCGGCCGACGCCGACCACCGCCTCGCGCGACTCGGCGAGCTGATCACGCTCGCCCGCGAGATCGGCGACCCGCCGACGAGCGATCTTCCGCTCCTCGCACCGGCGCTCTCGGCCGCGGCGCCCGAGGGCGCGACGCTCGAGCCGCGACGGCTCGCCGAGGTCCGGGACCTGCTCTCGGCGGCGCGGCACGTCCGCGCCTACCTCCGCCGCGATCCCGCTCGCTTTCCGACGCTCGCCGCCGAAGCCGAATCGCTGGACGACGTACCCGAAGTGGCGCACCCGCTCTCGGATGCGCTCGACGAGACGGGCCAGGTCCGCGACGACGCGAGCGCCGAGCTCGCGGCGGCGCGCGCGGTCGCGCGCGAGCTCCGCACCGAGATGGAGGCGCGGCTCCTCCGTCTCGTCCGCGACCCCGACATGGCGCACGTCGTGAGCGAGCAGTACGTCACCGTCCGGAACGGGCGGTTCGTCGTCCCGCTGCGGACGTCGATCGCGCACACGGTCGCCGGCGTGATCCAGGATCGCTCGCAGTCCGGCGAGACGGTCTTCGTCGAGCCGCTCTTCGCCGTCGAGCTGAACAACCGGCTCCTCCTCGCCGCGAAGGACGAGGAAGCGGAGGAGCGCCGGGTGCGCGCGGAGCTCACGGCACTCGTCCGCGAGCACGCCGCACGCCTCGAGGCGGTCGAGCGCGCGCTCGCCGCCGTCGACGCGCTCGGTGCGGCGGCGGCGTTCGCGGCGCGCCATGCCTGCACGCGACCCATTCTCGGCGCCTCGGAGATCCAGCTCGTCGAGGCGCGCCATCCGCTGCTGCTCGAGGGCGGCCGCCCCGTCGTCCCGATCGACATCCGGCTACCCACCGACCGTCGCGGTCTCGCGATCACGGGACCGAACGCCGGCGGGAAGACGGTCGCGCTGAAGACGCTCGGGCTCTCGGCGCTGATGGCGCAGAGCGGGCTCTTCATTCCGGCCGGTGAAGGCAGCCGTTTGCCGCTCTTCACCGCCGTCCTCGCCGACATCGGCGACGAGCAGTCGATCGATCGAGACCTCTCGACCTTCACCGGCCACGTCCAAAACCTGGCGCGAATCGCCGCAGAGGCAATTCCGGGAACGCTGGTCCTGCTCGACGAACCCGGAGCGGGCACCGACCCGATCGAGGGTGCCGCGCTCGCCGTCGGCTTGCTGACGGACCTGCTCGAGCGCGGTCCACGGCTCGTCTTCACGTCGCACTTCCCGCAGGTGAAGACGTTCGCGCTCGGCGAGCCGGCGCTCGACGTGGCCGCGTTCGACGTCGACCCGGCGACCGGCGCGCCGCGCTTCCGGCTCGCGTATCACACGGTCGGGCAGAGCCTCGCTCTGCCGATCGCCCGTCGCCACGGGCTTCCCGCGCGCGCGCTCGAGACCGCGGAGCGCCTCCTCGGCGGCGAGAGCCAGGACCTCGCGCGCGCGATCGCGCGGCTCGAGGAGAGCCGTCGCACGTACGAGACGAGCCGCGTCGAGATGGACGCGGAGCGACGGGCGCTCGCCGCGGCGCGCGCCGAGACGGATGCGCTCGCCGCAGAGCTGCGCGCGAAGCAGCGGCGACGTTGGGCCGACGATCTGGACGCATCGCGGCGCTTCGTGACCGAGCTCGAGACGCGCGGGCGCGCGGTGCTCGAGGAGCTGCGTCGTCGGCCGGAGCCCGCGGCGCTCCGGACGTTCGCGCAGGAAGCCCGCGAGGAGATCGCGGCGCACGCGCGCGACGTCGCGCCGGATGAGCCGCCGGGTCGCGCGCCGGTCCCGGGCGATACCGTCGAGCTCGTCGGTCGCGGCATCCGCGGCGAGCTCGTCGACGTCGCCGGCGACCGCGCGCGTATCCAACGCGGCGGGCTACGCTTCGAGGTGCCGGCGGATCAGCTCCGCGTCGTCGAGGACGCGCGGCCGGCGACGCGCGTGGCGGTCGAGGTTGTTCGTCCCGTCGACGCGCCCGAGGAGATCAACCTGATCGGCCGCCGCGCGCGCGACGCGACCGACGCGCTCGCGGCGTTCCTCGACCGCGCCGTGCGCGCCGGGTTCGCGGAGGTCCGGATCGTCCACGGCATCGGGAGCGGGGCGCTCCGGCGTGCGGTCCACGAGCTGCTCGCGACGTCGCCGTACTGTGCGGAGCATCACGACGCCGACCCGTCGGCGGGCGGCGCGGGCGTCACGATCGCGCGGCTCGCGTGACGGCGCGCGATCAGCTCTCGCCGTCCGAAGCCGCGACCAGCGCGCGGAGCTCGTCTTCCTCGACGACGTAGCGCGCAGCGCAGAACTCGCACACGACCTCCGCCCGCCGATCGCCCGCCAGCACGTCGAGCAGCTCGGCTTTCCCCATCGCGAGGATCGCGCGATCGACGCGCGTCCGGTCGCAGCGGCAGTGGAAGCGGACGGGACGCTCTTCCAGCGTCCGCGTCGTGAACCCCGCGAGCAGCCGGAGAAGGATCGCCGACGGATCGAGGCCCTGCCGCACGAGCTCGCTCGGCGCGTCGGCGGCGTCGACGTTGCCCTCGAGGCGCTCGATCGTGCCCGGCTCGACGCCCGGCATTGCCTGCACGACGTAGCCGCCCGCCGCGCCGACGCGGCCGTCGGGCTCGACGAAGACGCCGAGCGCGACCACCGCCGGCGTCTGCTCCGAGCGGACGAGGTAGCTCGCGACGTCGCTGCCGATCTCGCCCGAGACGAGCGGCACGATGCTCCGGTACGGTGTCCCGCCCGCGAGCGGCACGCGCATCACGCAGAGGAGGCCCCGACCGAGCGCGCCACCGACGTCGAGCTTCCCGCGACGCGGCGGTAGATGGGTCTGCGGCCGCGACACGAAGCCGCGCACGTCGCCGGCCGGTGTCGCGTCGGCGAGGATGCCGCCGAGCGGACCGTCGCCGCTGAACTGGAGCGAGACGCGTTCGTCGTCCTTGACGAGACCGCCGAGGAGGAGCGCCGCCGTCAGTGCGCGGCCGAGCGCCGCGGTCGCCGTCGGCAGCGTGTCGTGTCGCTGGCGCGCCTCCTCGACGAGATCCGTCGTGACGGCGGCGAGGCCGCGCACGCGCGCCTCGGGACAGAGCGTCCGCGCGAGCCGGTCAGGCACGGTCTTCCTTCGGCGCCAGCGCTTCGAGCGCCTGCACCATCTCCGGCACGTGCACGAAGCCGACGAAGCGCCGCTTCTCGTGCCCGTCGGGATCGAGCAGCACGTACGTCGGGACGCCGGCGACGTTGTAGCGCGACATCAGGTCGTTGGCGCGATCGTCGGCCGCCGTCACGTCGACCTTGAACGTCGCGACGCGCGACGCGGCGCGGACGACGGCGGGGTCCCGGAACGTCGTCTTGTCCATCTCGCGGCACGGGAGGCACCATTCCGCCTCGAAGTCGATGAGCGACGGCTTGCCGGCCGCGACGGCGCGCGCGAGCGCGTCGTCGGAGAACGGCGTCCAGACGATCGGGCTCCGCGTCTCGGCACCGAGGAGTCCGACGAGCGCGAAGGCCACGAGCGCGACGCCGATCGCCCGCCGCGGCCAGCGCATCGCCGGCGGCGTCGCGGGCGGGAGGAAGCCGAGGACGACGCCCGCGGTCACGAAAAGGACGGCGACCGCCGCGCGCTCCCATGCGTCGGGAACGACCGGCGCGACGAAGTAGAGCGCGAGGCCGAGGAGCAGGAACCCGAAGAGCCGCTCCACCCACTCGAGCCACGCGCCCGCGCGCGGCAGCGACCGAAGCCGACGCGCGACCGATGCCAGCGCGACGTACGGTGCACCCATGCCGAGCCCGAGCACGAAGAAGAGCGCGAAGCCGAGGGCCGCGGACTGTCGCGCGCCGACGAACAGCAGCAGTGCGACGACGACCGGGCCGATGCACGGCGCCGCCACGACGCCCATCGTGAGGCCCATGAAGAGCGCGCCGATGTCGCCCTCGCCGACGCGTCCGAGCCGCTGCATGATCGGCGAAGGCACGCGCAGCTGGTAGAGACCGAAGTTCGAGCCCGCGAGCGCGACCATCATCGCCGCGATCGACGCGAGGACGAGCGGCCGTTGGAGCGCGGCGCCGAAGAGCGAGCCGGTGAGCGCGGCCGCGACCCCGAGCGTCGAGAAGCTGAGGCATATCCCCAGCACGTAGATGATCGCGCGGCGCACCGCGTGGCGGTGCTCGCGAGCCGTACTGCCGCCGAAGAAGGCCACGGTCACGGAGATGAGTGGATACACACAAGGGGTCAGGTTGAGCGCGACGCCGAGCAACAGGACCCATGCGAACGTGAGTGTGTACCCCCAGCGATCGATCCAGCGCGCGACGTCGTCGGCCGCGCCGGTCGTCGCCGCTGCCACCGGCGTGGGAGACGTCGCCGTGAGCTCGAGCGTGCGCGGGGGAAGGCAGTGGCTGTCGTCGCACGCCTGGTAGCGGAGCGCCGCGCGGAGCGGTCCGGCGCCAGCGGCCGGCGCACCGTCGAGCGGCGCCGTCATGCGGACGGTGCCTTCGTACAGGAGGAACTTCTGGTCGCCGCCGAACGCGAGCTTCCGCTCGACGGGCGGCGGATAGCTGACGTCGCCGGCGTGCACGCCCTCGGGCGGGGCCAGCGTGACGGTCGTCGGGATCAGGAACTCGTCGCGCGGTGTGTGCGCGTTCACGTGCCAGCCCGACGCGATCGTGACCTCGACGACGGCCTCGGCGCCGCGGGCTTCGAGGCGTGCCTTCACGACGTCGTCGGCGGCAAGCGCGGGAAACGTGGCCGCCAGCGCGGCGACGAGGAGCAGACGAGCCATCGAGAATCGCGTCAGCGGAGCTTCAGCAGCTTCCCCGCGCGCGGCGGGGCGGAGCTGAGGCCGGGGTCGTCGAGGGTCAGCGGCACCGACTCGACGATCTCGAGGCCGTAGCCGGGGAGGCTGACGAGGCGGAGCGGACGGTTCGTCAGCCAGCGGATCTTTCCGACGCCGACGTCGCGGAGGATCTGCGCGCCGATGCCGAACTCGCGGAAGTTGCTGAGCCACGACGCGAGCGCGGTGCTCGGCGCGCGCGCGCTGTCGCCCTGCGCGCTCGAGAACAGGTCGAGGCCGCGTCCGTCGCGACGGAGGTAGAGGATGACGCCCTTCCCCTCCGCGGCGATCCGCTCCATCGCCTTCTCGAGGAGGCTCCGCGTGTCGCGCTCGCGGTAGCCGAAGACGTCGCCGGGGAGGTACTCGAGGTGCGGGCGGACGAGCGTCGGCTCGTCGGGGCGGATGTCGCCCTTCACGAGGACCAGGTGCTCGGCGTCGTCGACGTCCGTCGTGTAGACGAGCGCGCGGAAGTCGCCGCCGTGGCGGGTCGTGATGCGCGCCTCGGCGGTGCGGTGGACGAGCGAGTCGTGTCGGCTCCGGTACTCGATCAGGTCGGCGATCGTGACGATCTTGAGCCCGTGCTTCGCGGCGAACTCCTCGAGGTCGGGGAGCCGCGCCATGGAGCCGTCGTCGCGGAGGATCTCGCAGATGACGCCGGCGGGCTCGAAGCCGGCGAGCCGCGCGAGGTCGACGGCGCCCTCGGTCTGGCCGGTCCGCGCGAGCACGCCGCCGCGCCGGGCGCGAAGCGGGAAGACATGGCCCGGCGACGCGATGTCGCCGGGGCCGGCATCCGGGCGGATGGCCGTCCGGATCGTGGTCGCGCGGTCGATCGCCGAGATGCCGCGGCCGATGCCGGCGCGCGCGTCGATCGAGACCGTGAACGCGGTGCCGAGCGGGGCGCGGTTCTCGCTCACCATCATCGGAAGCCCGAGCCGCTCGCAGCGCTCCTCGCTGAGCGACAGGCAGATGAGCCCGCGGCCGTACGTCGCCATGAAGTTGATGTGGTCAGCGGTGACGCGCTCGGCGGCGACACAGAGGTCGCCCTCGTTCTCGCGATCCTCGTCGTCCATGAGGATGATCATGCGTCCGGCCCGGATCTCGGCGAGCGCTTCCTCGATCCCGACGACGTGGGGGCTCTGGCGCCGGGGAGCCATCGGCACGGATGATAGACGCGGGGTGCGGACGAGGCCAGCCCTTCGGAGTTTCAGGCCGCGTTCACGGCGCCCCCTCACACGTGCCCCGGATGCACACGCCGCACGGGGCGATCCGGCCGTTGCCGCACGGGTCGCAGCAGTCCGATGTCTGCGTGCAACCGGGCTGGAAGAGCGGGATGCAGCCCGTTCGCTCGACGCAGACACCGGTGACGTCCGGATTCGACTGCCGGCATACGAGGCCGGGGGCACACGTCACGCGCGGGTTCAGGATGTTTCCGCCACACGGCCCGCCGGGACCGGAGACGCACCCGCACGCCGCGGCAGGCGCCGAAGCCTCACACGACGCGCCGCCCGGACAGAAGCCGCCGCAGGCGCCCGTCGCCTCGGCGCCGCACGGCCGGACGCAGAGCGCGGACGGGCCGGGGCAACACGTCGATGCGGCGGCGGCGAAACAGATGCATACGTGCTGGCACGTGCCGTCGACGCAGCGATCGACGCTGCAGCCATTACCATCGTCGCAATCGGCATCGGCGGTGCAGCCACTGCCCGGGAGGGTCGTCGTGGTGGTGGTCGGCCGGCAGGGCGCCACACATCCAGCGAACGCCTTCGCACAGACGGCGACGTCTTCCTCGGCCTTCGCCGCGCAGGCCTCGAAACAGTCGCCCGGCGCGCCCGCCGCGCGGCAGTTGTCGCGACATGCCTTTGTCTCCCCGATCACGCCTTTCGCACAGGCGCCGAGCTTGTGTCCGCAGGTCTCCACCAGGGCAGGGTCGCAGGTCGCGGGCGGCGGGGGCGGCGAACACGCCGCGACGCAGCGCGTCCGGTCGCCCGCGCAGTTCGCGACCGCCGTCTGGAGCGCGCCGGCGCACGCGCGCGTGCACGCAGCGGGACCGCCAGCGGCCAAGCTCGCCCGGCACGTTTGCCTGCACGCCATCGCCTCGATGCGGGCGGTGCGCACGCAGGCTTTCTTCTGCGCCGTGCATCCGTTCGGACACTCGCGCGCGCGGCCGAGCTGCGGCGCCGCCAGGGTGACGAGAATCGCAACGACCGGGACTGCCTTCATGGCGTGCTCCCTTCGTGCAGCGTGCTCCCCCCGCGGCTGCGGGGCGCGACGTTAACCGAGGAAGCGCTACCGTGTCCAGGGCGTGCGTCGAACGATCGCGTGCTCGTCGTCGTCAGCGAGACTGCGGGAACCCGCGGGGGAACTGCCGAAGCTCGTCGGTGATGTCGTGCCACGTTGCCTTGTACTCGACCCACCCGTGCGCGACCGGCTTCCCGTCGTAACCGCGATCGATGCAGCCGGCCCGGAGGAGCACCGCGTCGGTCGCTTCCCGCGTGCTTGCCAGCTGCGAGCCGCAGCGGCCGCAGAACCAGCGGCGCTTTCCGGGCGAGGACTCGAAGGAACGACGATGCTCGTCGCCAGAGGTCCACCGAAAGCCGGCGACCGGAAGGATCGTCGAGAACGCGGCGCCGTGCGCCTTCCGACACATCCCACAATGACAATGCACCATCGGCGCGGCTGGTCGCTCCGCCTCGTAACGAACCGCGCCGCAGAGGCAACTCCCTTCGATCATTCGTTCCTCCTCAGAGCACACGGCGGAGCGCGCGAAACGTCAGCGATCCGAGCGCGCGGCGCGCGCCGCGCGCGTCCTCCAGCGCCGGGGGGAACACCACGGTGCCGCGAGACGACGCGAGCGCTTCCGGGCCGAGCCATACCCAGAAACATCGCGTGCACACCTCGAGCTGTTCCGGGTCGAGCGCGCTCGCCGCATCGACGAACTCCGTGAACGGCCGCTCGCACGACGGGCAGACGAGGCTCGAGCGACGCCCGTTGTGCAGCGCCGCCTGCCAGAGGTGATTCACGAACGCGCGCGGGGCGACGTGACGCAGCACCGCCAGCGTCGCGGCGCCGGCGCGACACGTCCGGCAGAGCCACACGACGCCGTGCCGGCCCGTCATCGGCTCGAGGAACCGTCCACAGAGCGGACACGGCAGGCGATGCAGCCGGGTCACGCCGGGTTCAGCGCGGCGAGCATCGTTCCCTTCGACATCGGCGCACTCTACGCCGTCTCGACGCGCGGCGGTACGCCACGAAGTGTTGCCCGGAGGGCACGCGCTGTGGAACTGGGCGTCCACGGAAGGAGACCCGATGGGACACTGGTCGCGGATCGTTCTCGCCACGTTGATGCTCGCCGGCTGCGGACGGCACGAGGGACCCGGGCAAGTCACGCGCACGCCGGTGTCCGCGACGGCGGTCGCCGCGCGCGAGCCCCACGTCGAGGCGCCGCCGGGCAAGCAGATAATGTTCGGCGACCTCCACGTCCACACGACGTTCTCCGCCGACGCGTTCATCCGGAGCCTGCCCATGCTTCAGGGCGAGGGGGCGCACCCGCCGGCCGACGCCTGCGACTTCGCCCGCTTCTGCTCCGGCCTGGATTTCTGGAGCATCAACGACCACGCCGAGTCGATCTCGCCGCAGCACTGGAAGGAGACAAAGGAGGCGATCCGCCAGTGCAACGCGGTCGCGGGTGACCCGCGGAACCCGGATCTCGTCAGTTTCCTCGGCTGGGAGTGGACGCAGGTCGGCGTCACGCCGAAGGACCACTACGGGCACAAGAACGTCATCTTCCGCGAGACCGCCGAGGACCGCGTGCCGCGGCGGCCGATCAGCGCGCTCAACGAGCAGCTGATCGGCGCGCTCCGCCAGCGCGCGCCGCTCTGGCAGCGGCTCCGTTTCCCGATCCTCGATTTCCCGAACCGCCAGCGGTACTACGACTTCGGCGTCTTCCAGCAAGAGCTCGCGGACACGCCGATCTGCGAGGACGGCGTCGACACGCGGAAGCTGCCCGACGACTGCGCCGAGGTCGCGCACACGCCGCGCGAGCTCTTCGAGAAGCTCGCGCAGTGGGGCTTCGAGTCGATCGTCATTCCGCACGGCAACACGTGGGGACTCTACACGCCGCCGGGATCGTCGTGGGACAAGCAGCTCGTCGGCGCGCAGCACGATCCGTCGCGACAGACGCTGATCGAGGTCTACTCGGGGCACGGGAACTCCGAGGAGTACCGCGACTGGAACGACGTCACGTACGGGCCGGGCGGAGAGCCCGTCTGTCCCGAGCCGAGGAAGGACTACCTGCCCTGCTGCTGGCAGGCGGGCGAGATCATCCGCGCGCACTGTGGCGACGCGACCCCCCAGGAATGCGAACGACGCGTCACCGACGCGCGCATCAACTATCTGAAGGCCGGCGCCGCGGGCCGCATGACGGTCCCGTGGGCGCCGATGGAGGACTGGAAGGACTGCGGCTACTGTCGCGACTGCTTCGATCCCGCGTTCAACTACCGGCCAAAGAGCTCGGTGCAGTACGCGATGGCGGTCTCGAACTTCGACGACCCGGCGAAGCCGCGCCGCTTCCGCTTCGGCTTCATCGCGTCGAGCGACAACCACAGCGCACGCCCCGGCACCGGGTACAAGGAGTTCGCGCGCCGGAACATGACCGAGGCCTCGGGCCCGCGGAGCGAGCGGTGGCTCCGACGGACGGTCGGCGCGCCGCCGAAGCCGGGCACCGAGTCTGCGCCGTTCGATCCGAACGTGCCGCAGGCGGGCGTCACGACGCTCCAGATCCTGGACTTCGAGCGCGCCGCGTCCTTCTTCCTGACCGGCGGCCTCGTCGCCGCGCACGCGACCGGGCGCGATCGCGACGCGATCTGGTCGGCGCTCCAGCGCCGCGAGGTGTACGGCACGAGCGGGCCGCGCATATTATTGTGGTTCGACCTCGTCGGCGCCGACGGCACGCTGCCGATGGGCTCCGAGACACGCCTCGCCGCGCCGCCGGTGTTTCACGTCCGGGCCGTCGGATCGCCGAAGCAGAAGCCCGGCTGCCCTGCGTGGTCGACGCAGGCGCTCAGCCACGAGCGGCTCGAATACCTCTGTCGCGGCGAGTGCTACAACCCGTCCGACGAGCGCTATCGGATCACGCGGATCGAGATCGTCCGCATCCGACCGCAGGCGCGCCCGGACGAGCCGGTCGGTGGACTGATCGAAGATCCGTGGCGTCGCATCGACTGCGCGCCCGATGCGGCCGGGTGCGAGGCACAGATCGAGGACCCCGACTTCGCGTCCGCGCATCGCGACACGCTCTACTACGCGCGGGCGATCCAGGAGCCGACGCCGGCGGTGAACGCCGGCGCGCTCCGCTGCCGCTACGACGCGAACGGCAACTGTGTCGAAGTCCACCCGTGCTACGGCGATTACCGGACGCCGTACGACGACGACTGCCTCGCGCCGAACGAGGAGCGCGCGTGGTCGTCGCCGATCTACGTCGGGAGCGCGTCATGAGAATCGATCGCGGCGTCGTGCTGCTCGGCGTCGGTGCGGGCGTCGGGATCGTCGTGGCGGCGGCGGGACTCGTCGAGTCGCGGGCGTCGGGCGCGCTTCCGGCCGGCGCCGTGGCACGGGTCAACGGGGTCGTCGTTCGCGCGGACGACTACGAGCGCTCAGTACGCGCGCTCGAGCGCGACCGACCGGACGGCGTCGGCGACACGGAGCGGCGGCACGTGCTCGACCGGATGATCGACGAGGAGCTCCTCGTGCAGCGCGCGCTCGATCTCGGGCTCGCGCGGCAGGACGCGCGCGTACGCCGGGATCTCGTCGCGTCCGTGATCGATTCGGTGGTCGCGGAGCACGATGACGTCAAGCCGTCGGACGCCGAGCTGGAAGCATTCTACGAGCGGGAGCGAGAGTTCTTCTCGCGGCCGGGTCGGCTCTGGGTGCGGGAGATATGGTGTCGGGCCGATACGCCGGCGGACGCGCCGGCGGCGGAGGAGCGGGCGAGGCGCGCCGCGGCGAGGCTCCGTGCGGGCGAGGGGTCTATTGTCGTACGCGACGCACTCGGCGACCGCGAGCTCGCGGCGCCCCCCGACGGGCTCGTGCCGCCGGCGAAGCTGCTCGATTACCTCGGGCCGACGGTGCTGCGTGCGGCGCTCGCGCTCGAGGCGGGCGGGGTGAGCGAGCCGGTACGGTCGGCCACGGGGTATCACGTCGTGCAGGTGGTCGAGCGCGAGGCGTCGTGGCTGCCGCCGCGCGCGGAGGTCGGCGAGGAGGTGCTCGCGGAGTACCGGCGGCGCAACGGCGATCGCGCGTTGCGCGCGTATCTCGACGAGCTGCGCGCGCGATCGGAGATCGTGCTCCGATGACTCGCATATTTTTGCTACTGCTCTTCGGTGCGGCGCCGGCATTCGCGCACGATCGGACGACGTCGTACTCGACCTGGGAGATCCGCGGGCGCGAAGCGCGGGTCAGCGTGCGAGTGGCCGATCTGGACGTGTCGCGCTTTCCGTGGGGCGCGGATGCCCCGGCGCGCCTCGGCGCGTACCTGACGGAGCATCTCCGCCTGTTCGCGGGAGAGTCGGCGTGTCCGGTGGCCGACGGGCCGCGAACGCTGTCACCGACGCCGGGGCGGGAGGTCGTCGAGTGGTCGCTCCGGTGTCCGCCGGACGGCGGGCTGCGGATCGAGAGCGATCTGTTCCTCGAGCTCGCGCCGTCGCACCTGCACTTTGCGCGCATCGTCGGCGGGCCCGAGCGCGTGCTGTCGGATGGCGAGCGGGTCTGGCGGCTCGGCGGCGACGCGTCGACCGGGACGTCGCTCGCGAGCTATGTCGTGCTGGGCGTCGAGCACATCGCGACGGGGTACGATCACCTCGCGTTCCTGCTCGCGCTGCTGCTGATCGCGGGGTCGCTCGGCGAGGTCGCGCGGGTGGTGACCGGGTTCACTGCCGCGCACAGCGTGACGCTGGCGCTCGCGGTGCTCGGGTGGGTACGGCCCGAGCGGACGGCGATCGAGGCGCTGATCGGGCTGTCGATCGCGCTCGTCGCGGTGGAGAACGTGTGGCTCGTCGGTGAGCGACGGCGAGAGGTGCCGATTTTGGTCACGGGCGCCCTCGGCGTGCTGGCGGTCGTCGCGGCGATCGGGGTCGGGCGCGTGCCGCCACTCACGCTCGGCGGGCTCGCGTTGTTCGCGGGCTCGTACTTCGCGCTCCTCGGGCGACTGTCGCGGCCGGGAGCGCTCCGGTGGGGGCTCGCGTTTCTCTTCGGGCTCGTGCACGGGTTCGGGTTCGCGGGCGTGCTGAGCGATGCGCGGCTGGAGACTGGGCGGCTCGTGCACGCGCTGCTCGGGTTCAATGTCGGGGTGGAGCTCGGGCAGCTCGCCGTCGTGGCGGGCGTCTGGCCGCTGCTGCACCTCGCCATGCGGCGGCGCGTGGGGCTGGTCGAGGTCGGATCCGCGGCGGTCGCGGGACTCGGGCTGTTCTGGTTCGTCACGCGGGCGTACGGGTGATGGGCAGGCGGGGTACCGGGGCGTCCCGGCACCGTGTCCACACTCCCGCCCGGACCACCGCGATTTTCACGCTCAACCGCGTCTGGAAGCCGGCACGCTTGATGCTGATCGCGCGGGTTGTGTCCGGAAACAACTAGCGTGCAATATGCTCGGTCCCGGGATGGACGGGGCCACCGGAGACCGCGCGCGTCCGTTCGTCGGTCGTACGGCGGAGCTCGCCGAGCTGCGCGCGGCGCTCCTCGAGGCGGTCGCCGGCCGCGGACGCCTCTACCTCATCGCCGGCGAGCCGGGCATCGGGAAGACCCGCGCATGCCAGGAGGTCGCGGCCCTCGCGCCGGAGCTCGGCATGCGGGCGCTGCTCGGATCGTGCAACGACGGCGAGGGCGCACCTGCCTACTGGCCGTGGACGCAGGTCCTCGGCGCTTGCGTCGGCGGCGCGACGTCCCGACGCCGGATGCGGGAGACGCTGCGGCGCCATCCCACCGTATCGCCTCTCCTCGGCGGCGCCACCGTGCCGGGACCGGACGCGGCCACGCCGGAGCAGGCGCGCTTCCGTTTCTTCAACGACGTGACGAGCGTCCTCACGGCGGCCGCCCGCATGCAGCCGCTCCTCATCGTCCTCGACGACCTCCACTGGGCGGATACGCCGACGCTTCGGCTGCTCCGCTTCCTGGCGCGGGCGCTCCATGACGCTCGCATCCTCGTCGTCGGGACGTACCGCCAGACGGAGCTCCCGCGCGACCACCCGTTGACGGATCTCGCGGAGCTCGGAGTCGGCGAGCGGATCGAGCTCGGCGGGCTGCGCGAAGCGGAGGTCGCGCGCTTCCTCGAGCTCTCCGCCGGCCGCCCGGTGCCGAACGCGCTCGTATCCGCGGTCTACGGCCAGACGGAAGGGAACCCGTTCTTCGTCGGGGAGCTCGTGCGGTTCCTCGCTTTGCACGAACGCCCCGTCGATCCACCGCGCGCCGATGCGCCACTCGCGGTGCCGCGCAGCGTGCGCGACGTCATCCGCGGCCGGCTGCGTGCGCTCCAACCGGAGTGCCGCGAGGCGCTGACGGTCGCGTCGGCGATCGGCCGCGAGTTCGACGTCGCCGCGCTCCAGCCGGCGGTCGAGCGGCCGCTCGACACGCTCATGGGGATGCTCGAGCACGCAGCGTCGGCGGGCGTGGTCGAGGCGAGCCGCGGGGCGCCCGGGCGCTACGCCTTCTGCCACTCGCTGATCCGTCGCGTCCTCTACGACGAGCTCACTCCGCTGCGGCGGATCGAGATTCACCGCCGACTCGGCGAGATCCTCGAGACGCTATACGGTCCCGGCCGCGAGGAGCACCTCGCCGAGCTCGCGCATCATTTCTTCGAGGCGGCGCTCGGGGGCGACGCCGAGAAGGCGATCGACTATGCAACCCGCGCGGCGACGCAGGCACTCGCACGGGTGGCGTACGAGGAGGCGGCGGTCCAGTACGAGCGCGCGCTCCAGGCGCTCGAGCTGCGGCAGCCGGACGACCAGCGGCGGTGCAGGCTCCTGGTGGCGCTCGGCGACGCCCGCATGCAGGCGGGCGAGACCGCCGTCGCCAAGCGGACGCTCCGCCAGGCCGCCGAGCTCGCACGCAATATCGGCGCCGGCGAGCTGCTCGCCCGCGCCGCGCTCGCCTTCGGGTGGTGGGTGGAGCCGGGAAAGACCGACCACTACCTGGTCGACGTGCTGGAGGAGGCGGCGCGGATGCTCGGCGACGGCGACAGCGCGCTGCGCGCCCGCGTCCTCGCCCACCTCGCCGCGGAGCTGTGGTACTCCGGGACCCCGGCGCGTCGGGCCGCGCTCAGCCTCGAGGCCGTCGAGATGGCGAGGCGCGTCGGCGACCGGCGCGCGCTCACGTTCGCGCTCAGCTCGCGGCACCTCGCGCTCTGGGGGCCGGAGAACGTCGAGGAACGGCTCGCGGTGGCGGGCGAGGTGGTGCGCCTCGCCACCGAGATCGAGGACACGGAGCGCGTGCTCCAGGGCCGGGTCTGGCAGGTGGTCGACTTCCTCGAGCTCGGCGACATCCAGGCCGTCGACGTCGGGATCGCGCTCTGCGGCCGGCTGGCCGAAGAGCTCCGGCAGCCCGGCTACCTCTGGTGGACGGCGGTGTTCCGCGGCATGCGCGCGCTGCTGGAGGGCCGCTTCGCGGCGGCCGAGGCGCTCATCCACGACGCGTTCACGATCGGCCAGCGCGCGCAGACGGAGAACGCGACCCAGGTCTTCGCGACCCAGATGTTCTTGCTCCGCCGCGAGCAGGGCCGTCTCGCCGAGCTGGAGCCCGCCTTCAAGGGCATGGTCGAGCAGTATCCGGACATCCCGTCGTGGCGCTGCGGGCTGGCGATGCTCTATACGCAGGTCAACCGTCTCGACGAGGCGCGCAAGGAGTTCGAGCGCCTGGCCCGCCACGACTTCACCGATCTGCCGCGCGACCTGTTCTGGCTGATCGGCATCGTGCTGCTGGCGGACGTGTGCTGCTCGCTCGAGGATCGGCCGCGGGCGGCTCGCCTGTACGATCTCCTTCTGCCCCATGCCGAGCGCATCGTGGTCACGGGACGCGCCGTCGTGTGCGCCGGGTCGGCGGCCCACTCGCTCGGCATCCTCGCCGCCCTCTGCGGGCGCACCGACGAGGCCACGCGGCACTTCGAACAGGCGCTCGCGATGAACGAACGGCTCGGCACGCGCCCGTTCGCCGCCTACACGCGGCACGCCTACGCCGCCATGCTGCTCGCGGACGGCGACCCGGTCGTGCGCACGCGGGCCCTGGCGCTGCTCGCGGCGGCACGCGCGACGGCGACCGAGCTCGGCATGGGCCTCCTGCTGCCGCGGATCGAGGCGCTCGAGGTCGACCTCCCCGCGCCGTCTCCGGCCGCCGGCGCGGCGCCGCCTCTGCCGCCCACGCAGGAGCAAGCGATCTTCCGTCGCGAGGGCCGGACGTGGACGATCGTCTACGACGGCACGACGTGCCGCGTGAAGGATGCGAACGGGCTGCGCTTCATCGCGCGGCTGCTGTGGCAGCCCGGGGTCGAGCTGCACGCGCTCGACTTGATGGCGGAGGCCACCGGCGACGGCGGCGAACCGCCGCTGCGACGCGCGCTCGGCGACGCCGGCGAGCTGCTCGATCGCCAGGCGTGCACCGCCTACCGGCAGCGGCTCGACGATCTCCGCCGGCACCTCGCCGAGGCGAAGGCCGCCGGGGCCGAGGAGGCGGGAACGCGTCTCGAAGACGAGATCGAGTTCCTCACCCGCGAGCTGTCGCGCGCGGTCGGTCTCGGCAACCGCATCCGGCGCACCGGCTCCGCCGCCGAGCGCGCGCGGCTCAACGTGACCAGGGCGATCAAGGCCGCGGAGCAGACCCTTGCCGGCTTGAACCCATCCCTCGGTCGCCATCTCCGGACGACGATCCGGACCGGCACGTTCTGCCTCTATCGGCCCGACCCGGCTCGATCCGTGGCCTGGCTCCTCTGAGCGCCGTCGCCGTTCGCTGGCGAGCGGCACAGGGGATCGCATGCCACCACGAGCTCCCGCTCGACCGAATCGTAGTCGACGGTCTCGACCGCCACCCAGTGGGTCGGCTGATGATCGACGAGCGAGGGGTTGTCGCCCTGCAGGTGGGCGAGCAACCGTTGCCGGATGTCCCCCTTGCCGATGTAGACCCAGCGGTCCTTCCGGAAGAGGCCGTAGCAGCCGACCGTGCCGGCAGCCACGGCCTCGACGGACGCTCGCTCGAACGGCTGCGGTTTCTGTGGAGGGAACGGCATCGCAGGACGCCGCGCCGCGGCGCCTCTTCTAAGACGTGACGCACACGACCCTGCCCTGTTCAGTCTCGACTGAACACCCACCATGAAGCGAGTCACGCCTTCTGGACATCGGCCACTACCGCCAACGGCCGTTTGTGGGAGCTATCGTGATGAGAGAGCACCTACCGGCATCGCCGGGCATCTGGACGAGGATGAATCGACGGGCGATCGCCCTCGGGGCGGTCGCGCTCTACGCGGCTTTGCGGCTCGCCGCGTCGACCAACGTCGAGGCGCACGGGACAGTGGATCAGCAGGCGGCGCTTTCCTCGTCGTTCTTCATCTGCCCGAGTCCCGGCGGGACTCCCGGCTGGGCCGGACAGACGTTTACGCCGACGCAGAACAACCTCGTCGGCTTCGACCTCATCTTCTGGGGATCGGGAACGTTCCAGTACAAGATCCTCAACTGGACGACCCGCGCGGAACTCGCGTCCGGCGGGCCGGTGAGTGTTCCGCACGATGAGTGGGTGCACTTCGACCTCGCTTCGCCGATCCACCTTGCGCCCGGGTTCAAGTACGCAATCCTCTGCACCGGAGGATCGGTTCCCAACTTCGTGTGCCAGGACGACAACTACGCCGGCGGCGCGATCATCAACAGGGGCAGCAACGGCAGCCTCAGCGAATTCACGCCGTTCGAGCTCCCCTTCGTCACCTACTACGACCCGACGCTGCCACCACCGACGTGCGGTTCCGGCGGCGATCCCGCGAGCCAAACGTGCACCTACTCGTTCACCGGACAGCAGGACACGTTCACGGTTCCCGCCGGAGTCGTGAGCATTCACGTCGTTGCCGTCGGCGGCTCGGGAGGAAAGGGCTTTCCGGCGCTGTTCTCCGGTGCGCCGGGTGGCGCCGGGGCGAAAGTGACCGCGGATGTCGACGTCACACCCGGCGCGGTGCTCTACGTCGCGGTCGGGGGGAACGGCGGGAACGTGGAGTGCAGCGGGTGCATCCCCCCGGCCAGCTTCAACGGCGGGGCACCGGGCATGTACACCGGTGACGGATCGGAAGGCGGCGCGGCAGGTGGAGGCGCGTCGGACATTCGCACGCTGTCGCGTGACGAGGCCGGTTCGCTCGGCACCCGCCTCATCGTTGCCGGAGGCGGCGGCGGTGGGGGCGGGGTGGACGGGAACTTCACTCCAGGCGGCCCCGGCGGTGCCGCTGGAGCCAACGGCAGCGACGGCACGTACGCCGGCGGTGGCTTCGCGGGGGGCGAGACCGCAGGCGGCGACGGAGGCGCCGGAGGGTCCGGTGTGACGTTCGGCTGCCCCGGCGCCGACGGTTCGCAGGGCAGCGGTGGACGAGGCGGCTGCGCGAACGGCAACGGCGGGGCGGGCGGCGGCGGCGGGGGCGGCGGGGG
>Ga0070741_10007517_pt1 | contig 22494 bp, 22 predicted proteins | sample Coa_R1_4_FD_66440 | JGI IMG/M metagenome (GOLD analysis project Ga0070741, IMG submission 66440) | Surface soil microbial communities from Centralia Pennsylvania, which are recovering from an underground coalmine fire - Coalmine... | ecosystem: Environmental > Terrestrial > Soil > Unclassified ... | reverse complement strand
GAGTTCCAAGCGTCCCCGGCAACGGTGGCGGTCGGCGGGATCGTCCGGGTGGTCAACGGGTCGGAGGTGGACGGTGACGGCCGGCTCGTCCGGGTGAGGACGCCCCGCGGGATGCTCGTCAACCTGCAGATCGTCGAATACCTCCGGGCGTTCCTGGGAGGGCGGATCGGCTGGTCGCGCCTCGGCATGCTGTTGATCATCTCCGGCGCGTTCGGCCTCTTCCGGCGCGACGTGGTCGTCGAGGCGGGCGGCTACGACACGACCACGGTGGGCGAGGACGCCGAGCTCGTCCTGCGGCTGCACCGGCATCAGCGCGACCGGGGCCGAAAGTGCCGGATCACGTTCTTCCCGGACCCGATCTGCTGGACGGAGGCGCCGTCGGACTTCGGCAGCTTCGTCCGCCAGCGCGACCGCTGGCAGCGCGGCCTGATCGAGATGATGCTCCGTCACCGGGGGATGCTGGCGAGGAGACGCTACGGGGGCGTGGGGCTGGTCGCGCTTCCGTACTTCCTGCTCTTCGAGCTGCTCGGCCCGGTGCTCGAGGTGCTGGGCTATGCGGCCTGCGTCGCGGCACTCCTGATCGGCGCGATCTCGGCGCAGTTCGCGCTGGCTCTGCTGGGGTTCGCGGTGTTCTTCGGGCTGGTGATCTCGTTCTCCGTGCTGTTGATGGAGGAGCGGGCGTTCCGGCGCTATCCCGACTGGCGCGACCTTCGGCGGCTGATCGCCGCCGCGTTCGTCGAGAACCTGGGCTATCGGCAGCTCAACTCCCTGATCCGCATGCGGGCCTGGTGGACGCTGTTCGGATCGCATGGCTGGGGCGAGATGACCCGCGTCGGGCTCGAGCAGCCCCGCGAGGTCGCGGAGATCTGAGCGCGGGGGGTACGCCGGCGGCCAATCGCCCCTTGCGATAATCCGCGCCGGCAGTGGATCCGTCGCGCAAACGCAAGATCCGGCTGGTCGTGGCTCTCTCGGCCGCGGTCCTGCTGGCCGCCGGGCTCGTCTACACGTCGTTCTCGGCGTCGACCGAGGCGAAGGAGCCCTCGCAGATCCTTCATGCCGATCCGGGCCACACCTACCAACTGACCGGCAAGGTCGTCCCGGGCTCCGTCCACCACAGCGGCGACCAGCTCGACTTCCGGATCTCGGACCGTGACGGTTCCGACCCGATCCCGGTCACCTACACGGGCACGGTGCCCGATCCGTTCGCCCCGGGACGCGAGGTGATCGTGACCGGCAAGCTCGAGAACGGGACCTTCGTCGGCGAGCGCGACAGCCTGGTCACGAAGTGCCCGTCGAAGTTCGCCACCACGACCACGGGGCGAGCCAGCTGACCCTCCTGGGCTCCGCACTGCTGGCCGCCGCGCTGATCGCCGGTCTCTACGCCGCCGGGGCCGCCGTCCAGGGGGCGCGTCGACACGACCGCCGCTGGGTGGACTCGGCCCGCCGCGCGGTCTATGCCGTCGCCGGCCTGCTGACCGCGGCGGTGGTGATCCTCGAGGTCGCCTTCGTCAGCGACGACTTCCACTTCGCGCTGGTCGCGGACCACTCCTCGACGACCACCCCGACCTTCTACAAGCTCACCGCCATGTGGTCGAGCCAGGAGGGCTCGCTGCTGCTCTGGGCGTGGGTTCTCTCACTGGCTTCGAGCGGCGTGCTCTACATGACCCGCCGCCGGCACCGCGAGATCGTCCCGTGGGCGACGGCCGTGCTTGCCGCGATCGGCTCCTTCTTCATCGGCCTGATGATCTTCAAGGCGCAGCCCTTCGCCCGGCTGGATCCCGCGCCTGCGGAGGGCACGGGTCTGACGCCGCTGCTCCGTAACCCCTACATGGCCGTGCATCCGCCGATGCTGTACTCGGGATACGTGCTCTGGTCGATCCCGTTCGCGTTCTGCGTCGGGGCGCTGATCAGCCGGCGACTCGACGCGAGCTGGATCCGCACCACCCGCAACTTCGCGCTCTGCGCCTGGACCTTCCTCGGGATCGGGCTGCTGCTCGGGTCCCGCTGGTCCTACGAGGAGCTCGGCTGGGGCGGCTACTGGGGCTGGGACCCGGTCGAGAACGCCGCCCTGATGCCGTGGCTCGTCGGCACCGCCTTCCTGCATTCGGTGATGGTGCAGGAGAAGCGCGGCATCTTGAAGGTCTGGAACGTCGGCCTGATCTGCGGGACCTTCTGCCTCTGCCTGCTCGGCACGTTCCTGGTTCGCTCGGGCGTGCTCCAGTCGATTCACGCCTTCGGCGCCTCGACTGTCGGCGGGCCGCTGCTCGTCCTGATCGCGGTCGTCGCGATCGGCTCGACGCTGCTGATCGTCACGCGGCTCGATGGGCTGCGGCCGGAGCGCCGGGTCGACTCCCTGCTCTCCCGCGAGTCGATCTTCCTGGTCAACAACGTGCTGCTCGTCGGCCTGGCAACGGTGATCTTCTGGGGCACGTTCTTCCCGCTGATCTCCGAGTTCTTCACCGGGGAGAAGCACTCGCTCGCGGCCCCCTGGTTCGACCGCTACGTGACCCCGCTCGGAGTGCTGCTCGTCCTCTTCACCGGCCTCGGGCCGCTGTTCGCCTGGGGCCGGCTGAGCGGCGACGCCGCCCGCCGCCTGCTGCTCTGGCCGGTCCTCGCCGCCGCCGCGTCGATCGGCGTCCTGCTGGCCGTCAGCGATGCGGGCGGCCATCCGTGGGCGCTGTTCGTCTTCGGGTTCGCCGCCTTCACGCTGGTGGCGCTGGCGGGCGAGTTCCGCCGCGCCGGCGCGACGCGCAGGGCCCTCACCGGCGAGCCGTTCCCGAGGGCGCTGGCGACCGCTGTGGGGCGGAACCGGCGCCGCTACGGCGGCTACGTCGTGCACGCGGGGATTGCGCTCACCCTGATCGGGATCGCCGCCTCGTCGAGCTTCCAGACGAATCGCGACCTCCGGCTGCGGGTCGGCCAGACGGCGAAGGTCGGCGACTACACGATCGACTACCGCAGGCTCAGCGCGGATCCCAGGAACGAGCGGATCGCCTTCACGGCGCAGCTCGACGTCACCCGCGACGGCAAGCACTTCGCGACCCTGAACCCGGCGCGCAACTACTACCCGACGCAGGATCCGAGCGCGGGCGCGATCGGGCGCTACTTCATGGGGGAATCCACGAGCGAGGTGGGCCTGAAGACGGGGGCCGGGGGAGACCTCTGGACGGCGTTCCAGCCCGATGTCTCGACGCTCAATCCCGACATCGTCCGCGGCAACCGGATGCTCGCCAACGCCGGGCCGGTCGCCCAGGGGATTGCGATCGACGTGCTCGCCCAGCGCTACGCGCAGCATCCGCCGCCCGCGAGCTTCCGGGTGATCGTCAACCCGCTGGTCGGTTGGATCTGGATCGGGGCGCTGATCGGGGTGGCCGGCGCGGTGATGGCCGGTTGGCCGGCCCTCGAGTCCCGGCGTCGGCTGGAGGCCGCTTATCGGGCTCGGCTGGGCAGGGAGCTCGGCGCGGCCAACCCGCCCGCGTAGGCCGCGCGTAGCCTGCAGACGATGGAGTTCCTGCTCGCCGTGGCCATCGTCGTCGTGGTGGCGTGGTTCGTCACCGCTCCCCTCCGGGACCGCCCGAGCCGGCACGACGACGAGGAGGACCGGGCCGCCGCGGAGCTGGCCGCCCTCGAGGCGCGCAAGAAGGCCAAGTACCGCGAGATCCGCGACGCCGAGGCGGATCGGGCTTCCGGCAAGCTCGGCGAGGAGGACTTCCGGCGGCTCGACCGCGAGCTGCGGGCGGAGGCGGTCGCCATCCTGAAGCGGATCGACCGGTTGCGCGGCGCCGGCGAGCGCGAGACTTAGACTCGCCCACCATGTGCGGGATCGGCGGCTGCGTGGTCGCGCGGGGAGAACCGAGCCGGGACCGGCTCGGGCGAATGGCGGCGGCGCTGGCGCATCGCGGCCCGGACGACAGCGGCATCGCGATCACCGGCCGCGCCGGGCTGGTCCACACGCGGCTGGCGATCGTCGACCCGAGCCCCGCCGGCCACGAGCCGATGCGGCACCCCGACCGCCCGCTCTGGCTCACCTACAACGGCGAGGTCTTCAACCACGAGCAGCTCCGGCGCGAGCTGCCCGATGTCGCGTGGCGGGGAGGCAGCGACGCCGAGACCGTCCTCCACGCCGTCGCCGCCTGGGGCGAGGAGGCGACCCCGCGGTTCAACGGACTGTTCGCGTTCGCCGTGCTCGACGAGGACGCCGGTCGCCTGGTGCTGGTCCGCGACCGCTTCGGGGTCAAGCCCCTCTACTACGCCCGGCTCGACGACGGGTTCTGGTTCGGGAGCGAGATCCGGGCGCTGTTGGCGGCGGGCGTGCCGCGCGAGGCCGCCGACGACGTCCTCGGCCACGCCGTGCGGCGCGGCTGGGCAAACGGCACCGCCACGCCGATCCGAGACGTCCATAGAGTTCCGCCCGGGAGCCTGCTGAGCGTCGACCTCGAGACCCTGGCTGTGCGCGGCCGCGACTGGTACGAGCCGACCCGGTCGGTCGACCCGGATCGCGCCGCGGAGCTGGAGCGATGCGACGGCCCGAGGACCGAGGGGCTCGTCGAGGAGGCGCTGGCCCGGTCGGTCGAGCGCCGGCTGATGGCCGACGTCCCCGTGGGGACGATGTGCTCCGGCGGTCTCGACTCGAGTCTGACGACATACTACGCGGCCGCCGCTCATCCGCGGATTCTCGCCTTCAACGCATCGGTGATCGACCAACCGGAGGCCGACGAGGGCCCCTGGGCGGAGCGCGTCGCGGATGCGCTGGGGATCGAGCTCTGCACGGTGCCGACGAACGCGGCCACCTGGCGAGGGGATCTCGTCGACGTCGTTCGGCACGTCGAATACCCGCTCACCCACGAAAGCTCTGTGCCGATGTGGCAGATCGCCAGCCTCGCGCGGAGCCGCGGCGTCAAGGTGCTGCTCAGCGGCGAGGGGGCTGACGAGCTCTTCGGCGGCTACGGCTGGGTGGATCCCTGGCTGCTCCGAGACTTCGACCTGCGGCGCAACCCTGCGAGCCGGGCTCTGCGGAGCCTCGTCCGGCGGGTGCGTTCCCGCCGCTTCGACCGGCGGGCGCGAGAGCTACCGGGCGGGGAGAGCGCGGGGACGCATGACTGGGAGCAGGCCATCCGGCGATCCGCGAGACACGCTTACTCTCACCACACGGGCGCGCGGGCTGATCTCGAGGCCAGCCTCCTGACCCTGCTGGGAACCTACCTGCCGCACCTGCTCAACCGCCAGGACAAGACGACGATGAAGGCCTCGATCGAGACCCGAGAGCCGTTTCTCGATCCCGATCTCGTTGCCCTTGCCGTGAACCTTCCGCTGGAGCAGCGCGTCGTCCCGGAGCGGAAGGCCGTGCTCCGCCGGATCGCGAGGCGGCGACTCCCGGAGGGGATCGCGGACCGGCCGAAGGTCGGCTTCGGATTCGACCTGACCTCCTACCTGCTCGATGCCGTGCGGCCGGAATTTCTCTTCGACGGGATCCTGCGCGAGCAGCAAGGGGTCGACCGGGCGCGCTGGGTCGAGATGGTCAGCCGCCCGGCGCGGCTGCTGCCGCTCTGGACCGGCGAGATCTGGGCGCGCCTGTTCCTCGCCGACCAGGCGCCGGAAGCAGTGGCCGGGGAGCTCTGGCGCCCGAATGCCGATCTGAGTCCCTCCGCCTGATCTACACTCCCGCTCGCAATGGCGACCGTACTGAGCGTGGTCGAGGTGATCATCTCCGTGATCCTGATCTTCCTGGTGCTCCTGCACTCGGGGAAGGACGCGGGGCTCTCCGGCGCGTTCGGCATCGGTGGTGGCGGGAGCTCCTTCGGCGGAGGATCGCTGGTCGAGCGGAACCTGACCCGCTGGACCATCTTCTTCGGGATCCTCTGGGCCCTGAACGCGATCGTCATCCTCCAGCTCTAGAGGGGATGCGGCTCCGGGCCGCCATCGCCCTCGTCGTCGCCCTGCTGGGCATCGCCGGGTGCGGCGGCGGCTCGAGCACCGGCACGAGGGCCAGACCCGGTCTGCCCCCGGCCGGGGGCGGCGGCACCCTCTCTTACGCGCTCCCCGGGCTCCCGGCGACGCTCGATCCGCTGGCCGCCCGGGGGAGGGCCGCGCTCACGGTGGTGCGGCAGGTCCACGAGCCTTTGATCGCGCACCTGGTCGGCCCGTACGGCCCGGCGCCGCCGCAGGCGGGTTTAGCGCTCTCCGCGCGCCCGTCGCCCGACCGCAGCACCTGGACGGTGACGCTGCGCTCAGGGGTCCGCTTTCAGGACGGGACGCCCTTCAACGCGGCGGCGGTGCTGGCGAACTCCCGCCGCTGGGAGAGCGATCCGGTCGGACGCCGGCTGCTGCCACACCTGTTCGCGGTCGACGCCCCGCGGCCCGACGAGGTCCGCTTCCTGCTCGACCGGCCGGTGCCGGACCTGGTCAAGCGGCTCGCCGACCCGAGGTTGGGCATCGTCTCGCCGCGCGCGCTCGCACCTCAATCGGGTCATCGGGCTCGCTTCGTCCCGGGGGCTTCGGGATCCGGGACGGGCGCCTTCATGGCCGGGCCGAGCGGCCCCGGGCGCCTCACGCTGACTCGCTTCCAGGGCTGGTGGGGCAGCCCGCTCGGCCTCGGTCCGGCCCTCGACGCGGTGACTTTCGTTGCCGCCAAGCAGTCTCCCCAGCGACTGCGTCTGCTTCAGCAGGACGCCGTCGAGGTCGCCGATCCCCTCGGCCCGGCCGCCCTGCGGGTCGCCGAAGCGGACCCGCTGTTGACGACGGTCGGCGGGCCGGTGAGCGGAATCGGGCTCGAGGGCTCAGTCCGCGGGATCGACTCCGACAGCACCGTCCCCGTGCTCTCCGGGGTCTGGCTGACGAACCTCACCGGGTAGACAGAGCTCGCAGAAGTCGCGGCCGAAGGGCGTCAGATGGATGCTCCGTCGCACCGTGCGGGTGTGGCTGGCCGAAGTGAGGGCCTCGGCGACCTCGGGCTGGGCCTCGAGCACCTGGTAGCGGAGCGGGTCGGGGAGCGGCTCCCGGGAGAACCAGATCAGCCCGAGGCGGTTGAGGTTGTTGAGGTACGCCGGGACGTCGGCGGGGTGCCGGCAGCCCGCCTCCGAGCCGATCATGTTGAGGCCGGCGGCGACCAGCTCCGAGGTCGATTGCAGCGGCAGCAGGCCGGATCGAACGTCGACCGAAGGCTGGGGCCCCTGCTCGGCGAGCAGGCGCAGGATGCGCGCCTCGTCCGGGGCGAGGTCGTCGAGGATGCGCATGTAGGCGGGATGGGCGTCCTCGTCGAAGTTGACGTCCGCCGAGCGCCGCAGGAGCTCCTCGCCGCGCTCGCGCAGGGACTGGCGCGCCCGCTCCCGTTCCGCCTGCGCCGCCTCGGCGGTCATCTTCTCGCGCGTGTCCGGCCGGTTGTCGGGGATGCCGAGCACCCGGCGCGCCCGCTCGCGGAACTCGGCGCCGGTCGAGCGGAACAGCTCGGCGGGCTCCTGTCCGGTGACCGCGGCGCGGATCACCCGGGAACCGGCGTGCGCAGAGGCCCTTGCGGTCCAGCGGGCGCTGCGCCAGTAGGCGGCCGCGGCGATCTTCGCCAGCCCCGGGACCGTGCGCAGCAGATCCGCGTCCTCGTCGTGGGCGGGCGTCCTGCGGTTCGTGCTCTCGGGCTGGTCGGTCATCAGACGCCGAAGATCGCCAGGTGGATGCAGCCTGCGACAAAGCCGAGGACCGCGCCGTGGAGGAGCAGCAGCCACTCGTCCTCGCGCATCGCCGAGCGCAACAGCTCCGAGAAGTCGCGATGCGGGAGCTCGCGCATCCGGTCGGTGATCAGCTCGCGCACCGCGGCGCTCTGGCGGCGGTTGAACTCGGGGTCGGTGAGCGGGGTCATGGTGTACTCGACGGCCTCGGTGGCGACCGACTCCCGGATCGTCTCGTACTCGCGCGCCCCGAGGGCGACCTGCACCGCGAGGCGCGCCGGTCCGGCAGCGCGATCGACCGCGGGGCGCATCGAGTCCTCGATCATCTGCCGCGTCCTGTCCGCGCGCGGTCCGTGCAGGAGCTCGTCGCCGATGTTGCCGAGGGTGACGATGTCCTCGGCGATGATCTCGCCATACACCTCGGATACCTCGGGCTGGCGCCGGATGAACAGGCCGTGCAGCTTGAACGGGCCGAGGCGGCGCGGCTCGACCGGCTCGAAGATCATCCAGAGCGCGACCCAATTGGTGACGTATCCGATGACCACGCCGCCAATCGGCAGCACCCACCAGTACGGCGCCGCCTTCGTCAGGAAGACGAGCGGCACGCCGAGCAGGGCGCCGAAGAAGAAGCCGAAGTTGATGATGAAGCGGAGCTCCTTGCGCCCGACCTCGAGGTAGATGCGGTTCGCCATCTCGGGGTTCTGCTCGATCCGGCGGATCACCATCAGCTTGATGTCGAGGAGCTGATCGATATGTGCGCCGATCTCGTCGGTGACCGTGCGGACGATGTCCGGCAGCTGCTGCTCCACCCGGCCGTGGACGGCCTCGCGGACCCGGCGCGGCATCCCGCGCCAGGTGTCGGGGTATTCCCGGTCCATGATCCGGTCGACCACCTCGCGGATGTCCTCGCGGGCGGTCTCCAGAATGTGCTCGGCGATCGCCTCCGGCTCGAGCTGGTTGTAGAAGTCCGCCGGGCTGCCGAGCTTGGCGATCCCCTTGTCCACCGCGATTGAGCCCATCTTCGCGGCGCGGGAGGGGATGATCCCCTGCCAGCCGAGGCCGCCCTGCATCACGCCCGGGATCTGCTGGAGGCGGCGGGGGAGAAGGGGGGCGAGGCGCTGTAGGCCGGGGATCCGCCAGCCGGCGAACTTGACCGGGTAGAAGAGCATCCAGACGCCGCTCCAGTTCGTCAGGTAGCCGATCGCCCCCGTGAACAGGGGGATCGTGAGCTCCTTGAGGAGGTCTCCGCTCATACCCCTGGGGGGAAGCTAGCCGAGTGGACCGCGGATCGATCCAGCGGGCCGCCGTCGCATCGAATAGGCTTGCGTTTCCGAGCCCGGGGGATCGGGCGCAAGGAGGCGTTACAGGGGAGATGTCAGGAGGACGGGAGCGGATCGGGGCGATCGAGTCGCTCCGCGGCCTGGCCGCGATGTCGATCCTGGCGTTCCACGCTGCGTTCGCGGCTGGACTGCTCGGCGCCGGCGCGGAGCTACAGGGGCACGCCTCGCTCCTGCCGGAGCTTGCGTCGCAGCTGGGCCTCGGGGTGACGATCTTCTTCCTGATCTCCGGCTTCCTGCTGTACCGGCCGTTCGTTCGTGCCCGGCTGCTCGGGACCCGGGAACCCTGGATCGCGCGATACGCGGCCTCACGGGTGCTGCGCATCGTTCCGGCCTACTGGGTGGCCCTCGCCGTGATCGCGGTCTGGCTCGGCCTCTCGGGCGTGTTCACTGTCAAGGGGATTCCGACCTATTTCGGCTTTCTGCAGATCTACCGTCCCGGGACCGTCAACGGGGGTCTGCCGCAGGCGTGGACCCTCTGCACGGAGGTTGTCTTCTATGCGTTCCTGCCCCTATACGCCCTGGCGATGCGAAAGCTCCCCGACGGCTCGTTCGAGGCGCGCGTCCGGGGAGAGTGGCTCGGCCTCGCGGTCCTCTTCACGGCCGGGCTAGCGTGGCACGACTTCGCGCTCCACCTCCACAATCCGGCGGAGCTGGCCAGCGGGCCGTTTCTGCTCGCCTTTCCGGCCTGGCTCGATCAGTTCGCGCTCGGGATGGGTCTCGCTGTCCTGGCGACGTTGGCGGAGCGCCGGCCGCGTGGAGTAAGCGTCGTCAGGCGCCTCCCGGCCGTACCGCTGCTCGTCTCGGCGCTCGCGTTCTGGGTGGCGGCTACCCGGGTCGGCCCGGAGCCGGGTGAGCTGGTCTCGGGAACGGAATGGGAGATTCGGCACCTGCTCTTCGGCCTGGTCGCGCTCGGACTGCTGTTGCCGGCCGTCTTCCCGAGACCCCAAGGCGGCTGGGTTCACGTGGCGATGACGACCCGTCCGGGCCGCTGGCTCGGCGAGATCTCATATGGCATCTACCTGTGGCACGTCGCGTTCATGGTCCAGCTCGCTCGCTGGGGCTTCTCGCCACCCGGGGCGCCCGCGGTGCGTTGGGTGGAGTGGATCGTGGTCGCGGCGCTGCCGACCTTCGTCGCAGCTGCAGCCAGCTGGTACCGCCTGGAGCGCCCGGCGCTCGCCCTGCGGGACCGGGTGGCCCAGCGCCTGTCCGATCACGCAGCCCGGTTCCACCGCCGCCCCGCGCCCCCGACGGAGCCGGAGCGCGAGACCGACATCGCGGCGCCCTGAGGGTGGCCGGCGCTCGCCGGCGCGATTCATCCGTTCTTCATCTAGGGTCTCCACGCTCCAGGTCCGATCCGGGATCCGCGATGAGGAGGCGGAGATGACCAGACGACCTATCTGGGCAGTGAGCGCCGGCGGCGGCTTGGTCTGTGCCCTGCTCGCGATCAGCTGGCTCTTCCACGGGGCGACGCAGGCGAGCGGGATGATGGCCGTGGGCGCGCTGGCGCTGTTCGGCTGGGCGGCCTGGCTCGCCGACCACGAGCGCTGATCCTCCGGAGGGCGCTAGCGCATGATGCCCGTGTGGCCGAGCGAGTAGCGCCCGGGCTGCGGATACACGCAGAGGCCGTGCGGCCCGTCGCCCACCGGAATTCGGGCGAGCAGCTTGCCGTTGCGGGTGCTGATCGCGTAGACGACGCCGTTGTAGCGGCCGCTCATCCAGAGCACCTTGCCGTCCGCGGAGACGTTGCCCATGTCCGGGCTGCCGCCTCCGGGGATCGGCCAGGTGTGCACGACCTTCCGGGTCGCCAGCGAGATCACCGAGATCGAACCGCCCGATCGATTCGAGACGTAGAGGTAGTGTGAGTCGCGGCTGACGTAGAGGCCGTGCGCCGCCGGGCCGGTTGGGATGAACCCCAGCTTCCGGGGGCGGACCGCGTCGACGATCCAGACGCCGTTGAGGTGGAGGTCGGCGACGTAGAAGACCTTGCCGTCCGGGGAGAGCTTCACGTCCTGGGGGCTCGCTCCCGGAGCCAGCGTGAGCGATCCGATCACCCGCTGGTCGGCGAGGTCGACCTCGATCACCTTGCCGTCGAACTCGCAGCTGAGCAGCAGGTAGCGGCCATTGGCGCTGAAGTCCATGTGGTTAGGGCCCGCGCACGGGACCGGCAAGGAATGGCGCAGGCGCATCGTCTGCGCGTCGCGGAAATCGAGTCGCGAGAGCCGCTCGGAGACGACGATCGCATAGCGCCCGTCCGGGGTGAAGTAGAGGTTGTAGGGGTCGCTGACCGGGATCGTGCGCTCGGGCTTGCCGGTCCGCGGGTCAATCGCCGTGAGGCTATTGCCCTGGTCGTTGTTGACCCAGAGCGTCATCAGGTCGTAGGAGGGGACGACGTGCTGGGGATTGACCCCGACCGGGAACTGGCGGATGACCTTGTAGGTCCTGGGGTTGATCACGCTGACCGTATTGCTGTCACTGTTGGGGACGTAGACGAGGCTGGGGAAGTGCCGGACGACGGGAGAGAGCCGGTCGGGCCGGTCGGCGGCATAGACGTCCGTGGGGTCGAGCAGGGGTGGCGCGAAACGGCCCTTGTGATGCGTCGGGCCGGCGCCCGAGACAAGCGGCCCGGCGGAGCCCGTGCTCGAGCCGCCGCCCGAGCCCCCTGTCAGGCTGATCACGAGGATCGCCGCCGCGAATGCGATTGCCGCGATCAGGGTCACCAGCCGCATCAATCCACGGCGGCGCCGGCGCCGGGCAGCCGCGCGCGCGCGACGCTCGCGCCTGGCGCGTTCCCCGCGATCGCGGGATGGCGGTTCGTCCGGTGTCACGCCCTCTGCAGCCCTCGGTCGGGGTCGACGGCCCGCAAGCATCCCACCCGCGGCCTCAGCCCCGCCTAAACGTGCGCTTAGCAGATGGCCGGCCGCGCCCGAACCGCGGGATAGTGCAGGCCCTTGCCAGAGCCGCCTCCGCCGAGATCGCGCCCCCGCCGAACGACATCCCCACGCGGCATGAGCCGCGCCCGCCGCCGCGGGCTGGCGCGCCTGGCTGTCCTGGTCGTCGTCATGGTGGTCCTGGTCGTGATCGTCACGGGCGGGCTCTCGTCGGGAGGCCCGCAGCGGGCGACCCCGTCATCCACGGGATCGTCGCCGGACGCTGCTCGATCCGGTCGGCTCTCGGCGACGAGGGCACAGGTCAGGCTGCCGGTCGCGCTTCACGGAGCTACCGCGGCATCGAGCGGAGCGCGGCTGTTGGTGATCGGCGGCGCAAACCGGCAGGACGTTTCCACCGACGAGGTCGTGGCGCTGGATCCCGCGACGGGAACGGCGACTCGGTACGGGACGCTCACGGAGCCCCTTCACGACGCGGCCGCGGCCGGGCTCGGCAGCCGGACCCTCGTCTTCGGCGGCGGCGCCACCGCCGCCGTGGACACCGTGCAGCGGCTCAACCCGAGAGCGCGCGGCGAGCAGGTCGGCCGGCTCCCGGATCCGGCTTCGGACCTCTCCGCGGCCGGCGTCGGCAACGCGGTCTACCTCGTGGGCGGCTACGACGGGCGGCAGCCGCTGAACTCGATCCTGCGGACCACGGACGGAGCGACCTTCACCCGGGTCGCGAGCCTGCCCACGGCGGTTCGCTACACGGCGCTGGCGGTGACCGACGGCCGGCTCTACGCTTTCGGCGGCGAGCTCGCGAGCGGCGGCGACACCGACCGGATCCAGTCCTACGACCCGGTGACCCACCGGGCCTCGGTGGTGGGTCACCTCACGCGCGGCATCGACCACGCCGCCGCGCTCAATCTCGGTGGCACCGTCTATCTCCTCGGCGGGCGCAGCGACGGCGTGGCCACGGACCGGATCCTGCGCTTTGATCGGGCGCGTGGCGCCATGGTCCCTGCGGGCCGGCTCCCGACTCCGCTGTTCGACGCGGCCGCCGGCGTCGTCTCCGGCGTCGGCTACCTGGCCGGCGGGATCGGCCCCCAGGGGACGAGCGTCGCTTCGATCGTCACGCTCCGCCCGTGAGGACGCAGGGGTTGAGATCTAGGCCGTGGCGCGGTGCGGCAGCTTCCAGTTCGGCCGCGGGTAATGGCAGGTGTAGCCGTTCGGATAGCGCTGCAGGTAGTCCTGGTGCTCGGGCTCGGCCTCCCAGAACGGGCCCGCCTCGCTGATCTCGGTGACTACCTTGCCGGGCCACAGGCCGGAGGCGTCGACGTCGGCGATCGTGTCCTCGGCCACCCGCCGCTGCTCGTCGGTCGTGTAGAAGATCTCGGAGCGATAGCTGGAGCCGATGTCGTTGCCCTGACGGTCCTTGGTCGTCGGGTCGTGGATCTGGAAGAAGAACTCGAGGATGTCCCGGTAGGAGATCCGCTCCGGGTCGAAGACGATCTCGACCGCCTCGGCGTGGCCGGGGTGGTTTGCGTAGGTGGGGTTCGCGTTCTCGCCACCCGTGTATCCGACCCGGGTCGAGATGACTCCGTCGCGGTGGCGCAGCAGTTCCTGGACACCCCAGAAGCAGCCTCCGGCGAGGATCGCGGTCTCGGTGTTGTCGGTCATCTGCCGCCCTTCTCTCGCGGTTGCCATCAGCTTAGCCTCCGCCGGGCGCCGGGAGTTACGCGCGCCGAAGGGACGGGTGAGGCGAAAGAACCCGCCGGTCCCGGCGGGCTCTCCATGCGGCTGAGAGGAGTCGAACCTCCACGGCCCTTGCGGGCCACAAGGCCCTCAACCTTGCGCGTCTACCAGTTCCGCCACAGCCGCTCGAGGGCAGCCGATGATAGTCGCCGGCCGGCGAAAGACCGGCTGGGGCTGGGCGAGAACGTTCGGATCAGAACGCTGCTTGCAACCGTCCGCGGGCGGCGCTAGTCTCCGAACATGTGTTCGCCCAGAACATCGTCGGCCACGAACACCGCCGACGCATCTATCGCCGCGACGAGCGGCTGATTGAGGAGGAGCGATGGACCTCGTCAACAACCTGACGAAGCGCCAGCGGGAGATCTTCGATTTCATCAGCCGCTACCTCAGCCGCCATGGCTACCCGCCGACCGTCCGGGAGATCGGCAAGGCGGTCGGGCTGCACTCCTCCTCGACCGTCCACGCCCACCTCTCCAAGCTCGAGAGCCTCGGCGTCCTCAAGCGTGACCCCTCCAAGCCGCGGGCGCTCGAGGTGATGGTCGAGAAGGCGAAGAAGGCCGTTCGGCCGACCGGCCTGCCGCTGGTCGGCCAGGTCGCCGCCGGTGAGCCGATCCTCGCCGAGGAGAACATCGAGGACTACCTCGAGGTGCCGGATGTGGTGGGCGGCGAGGACGGCGACTACATCCTCCGGGTGCGCGGCGATTCCATGAAGGACGCCGGCATCCTCGAGGGCGACTTCGTCGTGGTGCGCCCGACCGAGACGGCTCGCGACGGCGAGATCGTCGTCGCACTGATCGGTGACGAGGCGACGGTCAAACGCTTCTTCAAGGAGAAGGGCCAGGTCCGACTTCAACCCGAGAACAAGAGCATGAAGCCGATTCGCACCCGCGACGCGCGCCTGCTCGGGCGTGTCGTGGGGGTCTTCAGGAGGGTCTCGTGACGGTCCTCGCCGTCGAGGAGGAGACCCGTCTGCTCGAGCCGTCCGAGGTGACGCTTGAAGAACTCATCCTCGGCGCCTGGGAGGCCCTGACGGCTCACGGCCGGGCGCAGTGCCCGGTGTGTCACGGAGAGCTGGCGACCTCAGGTTGTGAGACCTGCGGGTCCCAGCTCGCCTGACGCCCGGCAGCTGGGCGAGGCGGTTCCGCGGAGCCGCCGCTGAGGGCTACCCTTGGTTGCGCGAACCAGGCAGTCGCGAAGGCAACGAAGGGAGTCTTCGAGGAAAGTCCGGACACCACAGGGCAAGGGCGGTGGGTAACGCCCACCCGGGGAAACCCGCGGGAAAGTGCCACAGAGAGCAGACCGCCGATGGCGCGACCCCAGCTGAGTCGCGCACAGGCAAGGGTGAAAGGGTGCGGTAAGAGCGCACCGGCGCCGCGGTGACGCGGCGCGTCACGGCAAACCCCGCCCGGTGCAAGGCCAAGCAGGACCGTCGACCCGGCCCGGCGAGGTCCAGGTAGGCCGCAAAGATGGATGGCTGTCCCCGACAGAATCCGGCTTACAGGTTCGCTACGGAAGGGCCCCCGCAAGGGGGCCCTTCTATTTCCCCGGCTCCACCGGGATCTTCCTGATCAGCGTCGCCACCGCCGATGTCAGGAATCAAGGTCGCCGCGGGGGCGGCGAAAGATCGTGGTCTCGCAGACCTCGGGCCAGCCATCCTTGACCCCGGTGAAGCGCCGCCGCTTCCAGCCGGCGAGCAATTCGTCGGCGACCGCGTACCCCGGGCGATCGGAATCGTCGAGCAGCAGGTAGCCGCCGGGTCGCACCCTCCTCATTGCCGGTTCCAAAGCGTCCACCCGAGGCACCTCTGGGGACTCGAGAAAATCGAGGACGACCAGGTGGAAGGACGCCTTCGGCAGCGCGCCGAGTTCCCCGGCGAACCGGTCCACCGGGAGGTGTCGCAGCTTGACGCCCTCCAGGCCGAGCTCCACGAGCCGTCCCCGGATGTGGTCGACCCAGAACTCGTTGTCCTCGAAGCTGACCACACGTCCGGCCCGCTGGGCGAGCCAGATCGTCGAGCGGCCCGCCCCGAGCTCCAGCACGGACCAGTCCGAGCGAATTCGGCGGCGCAGCCAGCCGATCGCGGAGGGGACGATCCAGGGGCGCTCGGGCGTCTGGCCTCGCCGGGCCCTCCACCACGCCGCCGGGTAATGCAGCCAGCCGGAGAGCCCCATCGGTCCGCGGGCGCTCTCCCAGCGACCGGCCCGGACGCCGGGATCATGCGGGCCCCGGAGTGGCGGCGGCTGCTCCGAGTCCCGTGCGGTTCCGCCTAGCGGTACTCCCGCGGAGGCCATTTGCCGGACTCGACCTTCTTCTTCATCGAGCGCTGACGGCGGAGGGCGTCGCGCATCACAAGGGGTGTGAGACCGACCAACAGCCTGGGGTGCCCGGCGATGAAGCGAGCGAACCTCCCGCGCCAGCGGGGTATCGCAAGCACCGGCTCGGGCCGGTCGAGGAGCTTCTCCACCCGCTCGGCGATCTGCTGCGGCATGAACATCACGCCGGAGAAGGAGAGGGCGTCCTCCGGGTCGTCGACGTCGACCATGTCCGTCCAGACCCCGTCGGGGCAGACCGTCGAGATGTGGATGTCCTTGATGCCGCCTCGGCGGAGGTCCGCGAGGGTCCCGACGCTGAACGACATCGCGGCGTGCTTGCTCGCCGAGTAGCCGACGATGCCCGACGCCGTGGCGAGGCCGGCGAGCGAGATCACATTGATGACGTGACCCCCACCGGCGCGCATTCGAGCGATGGCCGCGAGCGTTCCGTTGACGGTTCCGAGATAGTTCACCTCGATCAGGCGGCGGAAGTCGTCGACCGTCTGCTCATACGCGGGTCCGGTGACCAGGACGCCGGCGTTGTTGACCCAGACGTCGAGTGACCCGGAGCGCTCGACCACCTGCGAGGCAGCGGACCTGCAGGCTTCCGCGTCGGAGACGTCGAGGGGAAGGGGCCAGGCGCGATCGCCGAGCTCCTCTGCCGTCGCCGCGGCGCTGCCCTCGTCGACGTCGGCGATCGCGACCTGGAGGCCGCGGCCGACCAGCCGGCGGGCGATCTCAAGGCCGATTCCGCGGCCGGCTCCGGTGACCAGGGCGCCTGGCATCGCCGGGAGCTTATGGGCGATCCCATTCGCGCCGAAGGTTCGGGGCTGAACGGCCGACTCGCAAAGTATGGAAACCGCCGTCCGGTCCTTTGCTAACCTGCCGCGCTCACTTCCGCTGAATCTCCGGTCACCGCAAAAGGCCGGGGAGCGGGGGACCCACATGTTGGGGCGAATCGCGGGCAGTCCGCCGCGTAGCGCGATCTTTCAGCGCGAGCCCGTCAGCTAACCCCGTAAGCGACGAAAGAGGAAGGCTTGACGAGCAAGCGAACAATTCGTGCGATTGCGGGACTCGCGTGTGCCGGCGTGCTGCTGATCAGCGCGCCTGCCGGCGCGCAGACCGGCGGTGTCGCGGGCGGGACCGATCCGGCTCCGCAGCCGACCTCGGCGACCGGAGGCAGCTGGAGCACCTACAAGCCCGCCACCTGGTACGGCCCGGGGTTCTGGGGCAAGTCGACGGCCTGCGGCGTCGTGCTCACGCCGACGACGATCGGCGTCGCGCATCGGAAGCTGCCCTGCGGGACGCAGGTGACCTTCAGCTACGGCGGGCGCAGCGTCACGGCGACGGTGATCGACCGGGGGCCCTTCCGCAAGGGCTACGCGTGGGACCTGACCAAGAAAACCGCGAAGAAGGTCGGGTTCCTGGCGGTCGGCTCGGGGCCGATCCAGGCGACGGTCACGCCGCCCGCGTCGTAGACGCGGCGTAGATCCCGGCCGCGGTGTTTGTGGCGGCCGTTCAGGGCGAAGCCGTCAAACGAGGACTTCTAGGCGGCGGCCTCGCGCAGCACCGCCGGATCGCCCTCCTGCGGCAGGGCGGCGACGGAGGCGATCAGGCTCTCGAACTCCGCAAGCGCCGTCTCGGCGACAGCGTCGAGGATCTCCTCGTCCGACCAGCCGGCCTCACGGGCCTCCTCCACCAGATGGTGGGGCGGGCGCTCGGACGGATCGAGCGTCTCGCGGACGAGCGCGAGCAGCGCGGCCTCCTTCTCGTCGGAGGAGGTGAAGTTTCGGGCCCTGGCGACCTCGTCGAGACCGAGGCCCGCGACCCGCGCGGTGCGGGAGTACTGGGTCAGCGTGTAGGGGTCGTTGCGCCACTCGGCGACCGCCAGCCCGATGCGCTCACGGGTGGCGCGGGGAAGCTTGCTGGAGCGGAGCTCGGTGCGCAGTCGCGTGTAGCCGCGGAGGGCGGCGGGCGACTCGGCGAGCACGCCGATGAACTTGGAGACGGCGCCCCCCGCCGTCTGGATGCTCTTGATCAGGGGCGCGCTGCCGTCCGGGGCGGTGAGCTCGTCGTGGATGTGGAAGCGGCTGACGTCTGTCTTTACGGTCATCGTGGCCTTGCCGAGGGTTGAGGGGCGACTTTACTTTACTTTTAGCCGGTTACTTACGCCTCGTAAGTATAACGGCGCCTCTCGGGCTGTGCTTTCTCCTACGACGAACGGGCTGGCCCGGATGTGACATACGGGATAGGTTTCCGCGCGATGGCCGATGCCCCGACCAGCGCGAAGGAGGCGATCGCCTACTGCGAGGCGAATGACGTCCGCTTCGTTCGGCTCTGGTTCACGGACCTCCTCGGGCAGCTGAAGAGCTTCTCGATCCACGCCCAGGAGCTCGACGACGCCTTCGAGGGCGGGATGGGGTTCGACGGCTCCTCGATCACCGGGTTCAACCCGATCGAGGAGTCGGACATGATCGCGATGCCCGATCCGACGACCTGCCGGCTGATTCCGTGGCGCCCGGAGGACGAAAACCGCACGGCGCGCATGTTCTGCGACATCCGGGTGCCCGGTGGCGAGCCTTATGAGGGCGACCCGCGCTGGATCATGCGCCGCGCGCTCGAGCGAGCCCAGTCGATGGGCTTCGACGACTACTTCATCGGGCCGGAGCTCGAGTACTTTTACTTCCGCTCGGATCGGCCCGAGTCGGGAACGCCCGAGACGCTGGACGAGGGCGGCTACTTCGACCTGACGACTCTCGACGCGGGCACGGACGTGCGCCGCGAGACCATCCTGGCGCTCGAGCAGCTCGGCATCCACGTCGAGTACGCCCACCACGAGGTCGGACCCTCCCAGCACGAGGTGGACATGCGCTACAAGGGCGCGCTCGCGATGTCCGACGACTGCATGACCTATCGGATCACGGTCAAGGAGTACGCGATGAAGTACGGCTGGTACGCGACCTTCATGCCGAAGCCGCTACAGGGCGAGAACGGGTCCGGGATGCACGTGCACCAGTCCCTCTCCCGCGACGGCAAGAACGCCTTCTTCGATCCCGACGACCAGTACTTCCTCTCCGACACGGCAAAGGCGTTCATCGCCGGGCAGCTCAAGCACGCCAGGGAGATCGCACCGCTCTTCGCGCAGTGGGTGAACTCCTACAAGCGCCTGGTCCCGGGGTTCGAGGCACCGGTCTATCTGGCCTGGTCGCGGCGGAACCGCTCAGCCCTGATCCGGGTGCCGCTGTACCACCCCGGCAAGGAGCAGGCGACGCGCGCGGAGCTGCGCTGCCCCGATCCCGCCTGCAACCCGTATCTCTGCTTTGCGGGGATGCTCCACGCCGGGCTCGAGGGGATCGAGCACGGCTACGAGCTGCCCGAGCCGATGGAGCAGAACCTCTACCACCTCACTCCGGAGGAGCGGCAGCGCCGTGGGATCGAGCAGCTGCCGGAGACGCTTGGCGAGGCGATCGAGATCGCCGCCGAGTCCGAGCTGGTGCTCCGGGTGCTCGGGGAGCACGCCTTCAACCGGTTCGTCGAGATCAAGCGCTCGGAGTGGGAGGACTACCGGGTGCAGGTCACGCCGTACGAGCTGGAGAACTTCCTGCCGATTCTCTAGCGCCTCTCGCGCGGGTGGCGCGGAATTTGGGCAGTGGTGAGATGCCTCGATTCACAAACAAATTCCGCGACAGGACCCGCGCGCCGAGGCGTCAGAGAAGCTTGGCTAGTTCTGAGGGCTCCGTAACGGGAGCCTGGCAGGTGAAGTGCTCGCATACGTAGGCGGCGGGCTTGCCCTCGACGGCGTGGCGCTCGCGCATCAGCTCCGGGCGCTCGGTGCCCTCCGGGCCGCCCGCCAGGACGACGTGGGGCCGGTGCGCCGAGCGGACCACCCCGGCCAGCTCCTCGAGCGGCGCCGCGCCGTCGCCGTTCGCCGGTGCCACGAGCGCGACCTCGCGGACGGGGGCGAGGTGGAAGTCGATCGCCTGGAGGAGATGGCCGAAGGCATCCGGATGCTGCATGGCGGCCGGGGCGAAGACGCGGACGGCGGCGAGCGCACGGTCCTCGTAGGCCGAGTCACCAGTGAGGGCGGCGAGCCGCAGCAGGCCGAAGGCGGCCGATGAGTTCCCGGATGGGATCGGGTGGTCGCCGACGTCCTTGCGGCGGGCAATCAGCTGCTCGTGATCGTGGGAGGTGGTGAAGAAGCCGCCGCGCTCGTCGGCGAAGCGCTCGATCATCGCGTCCGCCGTCTGACGCGCTGCGTCGAACCAGCGGACCTCGAGCGTCGCCTCGTAGAGCCGCAGCAGCGCCTCGACCAGGAAGGCGTGGTCCTCGAGGTAGGCGTTGAGGCGCCCCTCGCCGTCCTTCCAGGTGCGGAGCAGACGGCCGTCCGGATCCCGCATCGACTCCCAGACGAAGCGGGCGCAGCCGCAGGCCGCGTCGAGATACTCCTGGCGGCCCAGGGCCGCGCCGGCGTCCGCGAGCGCGGCGATCATCAGTGCGTTCCAGGAGCAGAGCCGCTTGTCGTCCAGGTCGGGCCGGACACGGCGATCGCGCCAGGCGTAAAGCGCGGTCCGGGCGTCGGCCAGCTCGGGCGGCTGTTTCGCGTTCGCGCCCAGCGGGACGTGCAGGACGTTGCGGCCCTCGAAGTTGCCGGCCGCGCTCACCCCCCAGTAGCCGAGGACGCGCTCGATCGACTCGCCGGCCAGGCCCGCTTCGGTGAGCGCCTCGCGCATCTCGGGCTCCTCCCAGACGTAGAAGCGGCCCTCCTCGCCCTCGGAATCCGCGTCGAGGGCCGAGTAGAAGCCGCCCTCGGGCCCGTGCATCTCGCGGAGCGCCCAGTCGAGGGTCTCCTGACAGACCCGTGCCCAGCGCTCGGTCCCGGTCACCTGCCAGCCGTGGAGGTAGGCGCGGGCGAGCAGCGCGTTGTCGTAGAGCATCTTCTCGAAGTGGGGGACGAGCCAGGTTGCGTCGACCGAGTAGCGCGCGAAGCCGCCGCCGAGCTGGTCGTAGATCCCGCCGTGCATCATCTTGTCGAGGGTCAGCGTCACCGGCTCGGTCGCGCCGCGCGCGAGCAGGAACTCGAGAATGCTCGCGGGCGGGAACTTCGGCGCGCCGCCGAAGCCGCCATTGGTTCGGTCGAAGGTCCCTTGCAGCGACGAGATCGCGCGGTCGAGAAGCGCTTCGTCGATCGGCTGCGAGGACTGCTCGACTCTGCCGACCGCGCTCAGCGACTCGCGGATCCGCGCCGCTGCCTCCCGAAGCTCCTCGCGCTGTGTCCGGTAGGCCCCGGCCGTCGCCTCGAGCACCTGCCTGAAGCTGGGGAGGCCCTGGCGCGGCTCCGGTGGGAAGTAGGTGCCGCCGTAGAAGGGCACTCCCTCCGAGTCCAGGAACACGGTCAGCGGCCAGCCACCGTGCCCGGTCATCCCCTGCACGGCCTCCATGTAGATGGAGTCGACGTCCGGCCTCTCCTCGCGGTCGACCTTGATCGGTACGAAGTTCTCGTTCAGGTAGGCGGCGGTCTCTTCGTCCTCGAAGGACTCCCGCTCCATCACGTGGCACCAGTGGCAGGACGAGTAGCCGATGGAGAGCAGGATCGGCTTGTCTTCCTGCGCGGCCTCCGCGAGCGCCTCGGGCCCCCACGGCCGCCAGTCGACGGGATTGTCCTTGTGCTGCAGGAGGTAGGGACTGGTTTCGCTCGCCAGTCGGTTTGGCATTGCATTGAGGCTACCCCGCGCGCCTCGTTTGGACCCCGTCCGGTCCGCATATGATGCGGGCGCGGCGATCGAGGAGAGTCCGGTGAAGGACCTGACAGTGATCATGGAGGACCAGCCCGGCAAGCTCGCCGACCTCGGCGAGGCCACCGGCAGGGCAGGGGTCAACATCGAGGGCCTCTGCGCGATGGTCGGGGACGGCAAGGGCTTCATCCACATCCTGGTCGAGGACGCCGAAGCGGCACGCACGGCGCTCGAGGAGGCCGGGATCTCCGTGGCAGACGAACGCGAGGCGGTGGTCGTCGACCTGCACGACAGGCCGGGCGCGATGGGGGAGGTCGCTCGGGACCTCGCCGAGGCGGGCGTCAACATCGACGTCGCCTACACGATCTTCACCGGCGTCCGGCTCGTGATCCTGACCGAGGACGTCGAGGCCGCGCGCCAGGCGCTCGATCTGAACGGCGCATCGGGCTAGCGCTCAGCCCGCGACCGGCGCGGTGTCCTCGGCGGCGGGAGCCGTCCCGGCTTCCTCATCCTCCAGGCCCTGACTGACGCGGCGCCCAAGCCGGGTCCGCAGCAGCAGGGGCGTCGCCGCCGAGGCGGCGAGCACGACGATCAGGGGCTCGAGCGGAGCCCGGTACCGCGTCCCGCTGTCGGTGGTGTAGACCAGTGACGCCGCGAGCGCGAGGGCCGCACACGCCACGACCAGGCGCCGCCGCCCCGCCCGCCAGAGCAAGACGAGGCCTGCGATCGCCAGCAGCGCGATGACCCAGTACGCGGCCAGGCCCACACCGGTCACGATGCGCTTGCGGCCCTCGAAGTGGGTCTCGTCGAGGGCCTGCCCCGGCGGGCGCACG